>WNFU01004211.1_pt1 | contig 18490 bp, 16 predicted proteins | sample 5400121 | NCBI WGS metagenome assembly WNFU01 (sample SAMN13153360, study PRJNA577476) | soil metagenome | isolation source: 100 cm soil or saprolite under grassland replicate 1 | place: USA:California | collected 2016-06-15 | reverse complement strand
CAGTTGTGGATCCGGAGGCGCGTCGGTCTCCGGCAACCGGACGACGAAGCCATCGTCGCCCCACATCGTTTCAGCGTCGATGCCGAGCTCGTCGCGGATGCGTGCGCTCACGGCCATGGCCCAGGGCGCGTGCACGCGACTGCCGAGCGACGACAAGATCAACACTCGCCAATCGCCGAGATCGTCACGCGTTCGCTCGATCAGGAGCGTGCGATCGTCAGGGACCGTCTCGGCTGCGCGCTCCTGATCGGCGAGGTACTGCAGAAGATTCGTGGCGGCCAGAGTGTCGAGACCGTGATCGCGCTCGAGCCGGGCCTGCGCCTGCTCCGGTTTCTGGTGACGGAGCTCGCGTACCAGTTTGCCGATCGCGAATCCCAATTCGATGGGTCGTCCGGCCGCTTCGCCTTTCCAGAACGGCATCTTGCCCGGCTCGCCAGGAGCAGGTGAGACGAGCACGCGATCGTGTGTGATCTGCTCGATACGCCAGGTCGACGCGCCGAGGAGAAACGTCTCGCCGGCGCGCGCTTCGAACACCATCTCTTCGTCGAGCTCGCCGACGCGTGCGCGATCGCGTTGCGCACCGGCGAGAAACACTCCGTACAATCCGCGATCCGGGATCGTTCCCGCATTGGCAATCGCAACGTGCTTTGCGCCTTGCCGCGCGGTGAGGGTTCCATTGACCCGATCCCATGTCACGCGCGGTCTGAGCTCCGCGAATTCATCGGACGGATAACGCCCCGACAACATGTCGAGCACACCGTCGAACACTCGTCGACTGAGCTCGGCGTACGGCGCTGCCTTACGGACGACGTCGTACAGCTCGTCAACCTGCCACGGTTCGATGGCCACCATCGCCACGATGTGCTGCGCAAGCACGTCGAGAGGGTTCCGCGGATAACGCGACGGCTCGACCTGTCCGGTCATCATGGCCTGCGTGACGGCGGCGCACGCCACCAGATCGCCGCGGAATTTCGGAAAGATCATGCCGGCGCTGATCTCCTCCACGCGGTGGCCGGCGCGGCCGATGCGCTGGAGGCCGCTTGCAACGGAGGGGGGCGCCTCGATCTGCACGACGAGGTCGATGGCGCCCATATCGATGCCGAGCTCGAGCGACGACGTGGCGACGAGCGCGCGCAGGTGGCCGCCCTTGAGCAGATCCTCGATCTCCACGCGCTGCGCGCGGGCGAGCGATCCGTGATGGGCGCGGACGAGCGCCTCGCCGGCGAGCTCGTTCAAGGCGGCCGCGAGACGTTCGGCGAGACGGCGGCTGTTGACGAAGATGAGCGTCGATCGATGGGCCTGAATCAGTTCGAGAAGCCGCGGGTGAATCGCTGTCCAGATTGACGGCGCTGCCGGCGATTGCGCGGCGGGGCCGCTGCGGATGTCTGCAGCGGCCGCTACTTGCTCATCGTCCAATGCGCCGAACTCACGCGTGCGTGCCGCGGGCGCCGGACGACTACCGAGGTCAAACACCTTTGCCATGTCCTCGATGGGCACATGTACTTTGATGTCGAGCCGCTTCGGCTCGCTTGCATCGACGATCGTGACCGGCCGGTAGTTCACCGCGCCCGTCGAAATCGCGAACTCGTCGTGAACGACGTCTTCGAGATCGGCCGGTCCTTGCGCGCTCTGCTTCGGCGTTGGCTTGCGCGATTGCGTACCGGTACGATCCGCGCCGCCTAGAAAACGAGCCACTTCGTCGAGTGGTCGCTGCGTTGCCGAGAGGCCGATTCGCTGCAGCGGCTGATGCACGATGGCTTCGAGCCGCTCGAGCGACAGTGCGAGATGCGCGCCACGTTTGGTCGAAACGAGCGCGTGGATTTCGTCGACGATGACGGTTTCCACGGATCGCAGGCGTTCGCGCGAGTTGGACGTGAGGAGGAGATACAGCGACTCCGGAGTGGTGATCAGAATATTCGCCGGTTCGCGCAGGAAACGGGCACGCTCACTGGCGGGTGTGTCGCCTGTCCGGAGGCCGATAGCGGGCGCGTGAAACCGGGAGCCGTCGGCTGTCGCGATGTTCGCAATGCCGGCGAGCGGGGCCCTGAGGTTCCTCTCGACGTCCACAGCCAGCGCCTTGAGCGGCGATACGTACAGCACACGGCAACGCTCGACTGGTATGCGCGACTTCTTCGCGCCGCGACCAGGGACGCGCGGTGCGGGTCCGTCGAGCGGGGCCTGGGGCAGTTGGTCGAACATCAATCGGTTGAGGCACCACAAGAACGCTGTGAGCGTCTTGCCGGATCCCGTGGGGGCCAGAATCAGCGTCGACTCACGGCGTGCAATGGGCGGCCATCCCAGTCGCTGTGCCCGTGTCGGCGCCGCGAACGATCGGTGGAACCATTCGCGCACCTGGGGTTGAAACAGTTCCAGTGCGTCAGCACGCATTCACTTGATCATAGGCGCGTCGCACACGTTTATAATTTGCGCATGGGCGATGCTGGCGAAGGATTAATCGATGCTGATTCGCGCCTCCAGGAACGGATGGAAGAACTGGAGGAGAGCAGGAAAGCGGCGAAGAGCCGCAAGCCTCAGGAAGATCCGGAGCGCGTGAGGCAACGCGAGTCGCTGAAGCTCGCGCGCACCGAGTTGCAGCGTCAGTTGGAGCCCAAGGAACACCCGGCGCGCCGGACGCAGATCTCGCAAGCGGTTGAAGAAATTGAGAAGCGACTCGCCGCGTTGTCGTGATTCCGCGTCGTTCACGTACCGGCCATAGAGACTCAGAGACTCAGAGAAGATCTTTTTCTGGAATCTTCCTAGACTGTCCAGGACGGCGACTGTGACGTAGGCCAAGGTGGAAGAGACAACAGCGCAGCCATCAGCGATTTCGGAGCGACTGCTGGATCAACTCTTCCCAATCGTTTCTCTGTGACTCTGTGTCTCGGTGGCCCGTACGTTGACGGTGTCGTTCACGAATCCTTCTATGCCTACCGCTCGCGTCAACGCCGCCAGGCGGCTCGTCCCATCGTCTCGCAAATGCGCTGGCAGTGCAGGGCGTGGCGCGGGCAGAGACACGGCGCGCTCGATGATACGCGCGTAGTCTGCAGCCATCAGCTCCAGCCGGTGATGCGCGTTCCACCACGCGCGCGCGGCTTTCCCCAATAGCGCACGCCGCTTGTCGTCGGACGCAAGCCGATCCAGGGCAAGGTGCAGCGAGTGATCTTCGTCGACGATATCGACGCTCACGGCAACGGGCTCGCCTGCGCTTCCGTCGCGCAGTCGCCAGTCGTGCGGATCCAAAGTGGGCACATCGACGAGATGCGCGAGCTCGGTAATGATCGTGGCGCGGCCTGCCGCGAGACAGCGAAGCCATGAGGCCGATGTTTCGCGATTTGTCGGCCACCTGAGGCAAGCGCAGATGTCGGAGGCCATCAAGTATCGAGTCACGTCCTCGTCGTTGACATATCCGGTGACGTGGACGCGGTCGGCGACGTCCCAGCGCCGTGCTTCCGACATCACGTCAAGGTGCTCGGCTTCGTCGCCGGCGACCAGCAGGTGCAGCCGCGGATGTCGCGTTCGCACAGCGGCGAGCGCGCGCAGCAGCGGCCCGATGCGTTTCTCGGGTGTCACGCCGCCAAACGCGGTGATGACGACCGCGTCCGCCGGGATGCCGCGGCGCTCGAGCATCGACCTCCGTCCCCCCAAGGGACCTCCGTCCCCCCTGGCGACCTCCGTCCCCCTCAAGCGACCGCCGTCCCCCTCCGCCACGCCCATTCTGATGGTGTCGACGGTGGCAGCCGGATAACTGGCGGCGAGGTCGCGACGGACGCGATCGTTGTGCACGACGGTCAACCGTGCACTTTCAACGACGAGGCGGATCAGCGGCCAATGGTGATAGAGCGATTCGCCGAGGCCGGCATACACGAGATAGCCGATCTCCTCCGGTGCATCAGGATGATTCGCGTGGAATTCCGCCAGGTAGTCGTCACGGCGCGCCCGCCACCGCGTCAAATACTGGGCACGCGCCTGCTGCAGTTGCGCATCGTGAAGAACCACGATCCCCGGATAGTTGAACAGGTATGCCCACATGTAGTCATGACATGACGCGTTTCCCATTTGAAAAATCGTGAGGTCGTACGGCCGCCGTCGATGCTTCCACACGAAGTCGTGTGCGTTGAAGAGACTCGCTTCGTTGCCGTGCGCGTCGCGCTCGACGAAGACATCGATGGCGTCGTAGCGCGCGCGGAGAAGCGGCAGGATCTCGGCGGAGTACGCCGCGATACCGGATCGGCCCGGCGGCATCGGAGAAAACCATGCAATTCTCACGAGGGTCCCTTCAGCAATGTCCGACATTCCTCCGAGCGGCGCGTCCTTCTTTCACGCCGGTGCCCGCGTGATACTATCGGGTGTTGAGCTTGCGAAAAAGTTCACAAGCTCAGGCGGCTCCCCAATCCCCACATGGCAGGCTGGCTTGGTTTGGCCATCATGATCGTCGTCGGCGTCGGCTTTGGCGCCGTTTCGATCCTGCTGTCGAGTTTTGTCGGGCCGCGCAATCCCACTCCGGAAAAAATGGCGCCCTACGAGTGCGGCATGCCGCCCGTCGGCGACGCACGCGAGCGGCAGTCGGTGAAGTTTTACCTGACCGCCATGATTTTCCTGCTCTTCGACATCGAGATCGCGTTTCTCGGCCCGTGGGCCATGTCGCTGCGCGATCTCAGGTGGCCTGGCTTCGTGCAGATTGTCGTGTTCGTTCTGATCCTCATGGTGGGCTACGTCTACGTCTGGCGCAAAGGTGTGCTCGACTGGGGCCCCGAGCACGATCCCGATTACAAACACGCGCCGGCGCCCGGCCTGTCGGCAATCAAGAGATACCGGTATGGGACTCGAGAGTGAATTTGAAATCCCCGTTGTGACGACGAGCCTCGAGAAGGTCGTCCAATGGGCACGTCGATCGGCCATCTGGCCGGTCACATTCGGCCTTGCGTGCTGCGCGATCGAGATGATGGCGATGAGCTGCAGCCGGTACGACATCGCGCGCTTTGGCGCAGAAGTGTTCCGTGGCTCGCCGCGTCAGTCGGACCTCATGATTATCGCGGGACGACTGTCGCGCAAAATGGCGCCGGCGCTGCGTCGTATCTACGATCAGATGCCCGAGCCGAAGTGGGTCATCTCGATGGGCGCATGTGCATCCGTCGGCGGCGTATTCGACAACTACGCCATCGTGCAGGGCTCGGACCAGGTGGTGCCGATCGACGTCTATATTCCGGGTTGTCCGCCGCGTCCAGAGTCGGTGATTTACGGCATCGTGCAATTGCAGAAGAAGATCGCCGCTTCGAAGATGTAGCGCGACTCCGCGACACGCGCATGACCGCCGCCGACCTCATCGCTCAACTCCAGCAGATTGTTCCGAGTCTGTCGCTGCAACCAGTCGAGGCAGCCGATGGCGAGCTGAACCCCACGATTCTCGTGGCCGCCGCGCAAATCGAAAATGTCTGCGGCGCGCTGCGGGACACACCCGGGCTGGAGTTTGTCGCGTTTTCCGACGTCACGGCGGCCGATCATTTTCCTGGTCGTCGTCCTCGCTTCGACGTCGTGTACCACCTCGTGTCTCCACATCGGCGCGCACGCGTGCGACTCAAAGTTCAACTCGACGCAGGCGAGCGAATCCCGAGCGTCACGTCCGTGTGGCCGGGCGCCGGTTGGCCCGAGCGCGAAGTGTTCGACCTCTTTGGCATCGAGTTCGACAACCATCCGGATCTGCGGCGCCTCATGATGCCCGACGACTGGGAAGGTCACCCCTTGCGAAAGGATTATCCGGTCCAGGTGAAGAAGGACGCGCAGACGTTCATGCCGCTGCAGGTCACGGAAGAGGAATTTCGCGCCAACATGGAGCGCGATCGGCGCGTGAGACCCGCGCCGGGCGGGCCAAGCCAATCAACGGGCGAGAGTGCGTGAGCGGCGAACGCGCGTGATCGATTCGAGCAATCGAGCGGCGCGCGTAGAGGAACGACTGCGTCAAGCTGCTGCGGCACACGAACGCATGGCGGCTCGTGGCGCCGAGGCGATCGTGAAGGCGGCTGATGCGATAGTCGCCGCGTTCGAAAGGGACGGTGCGGTCCTCGTGTTCGGCAACGGCGGGAGCGCCGCTGAAGCGCAGCACTTCGTCGCCGAGCTGGTCGGGCGATACGAGACTGAGCGGCCCGGGAGGCGGGCAATTGCGTTGACGACGGACACGAGCGTGCTGACGGCGGCGAGCAACGATTACGGATTCGACCGGGTGTTCGCGAGGCAAATCGAAGCGCTCGGCCGAAGAGGCGACGTCGCGCTCGCGATTACGACAAGCGGGCGATCAGCGAATGTGTTGCGCGGCATTGAGACGGCAAACGCGCGCGGATTGACGACGATCGCGCTGACGGGACGTGACGGCGCTCGAGCGGCGCAACTGGCCGCGATTCACGTGAACGTCGCGGAGCAGAGGACAGCGCTTGCCCAGGAAGTGCATCTGACCGTGTTGCATGTGTTGTGTGAGCTGATCGAAGAGGGACTGCAGAGGGACTGACGACGGACGTACGAGGCCACAGAGACTCCGAGACACAGAGAAGGCTTTTCAAGAGGTTTCTCAGTGCGTTTCTGTGGCAGTACGCAGGAGGTACTAGCGACCGAGTGGCCGAGACCCAACGAGAACTCTTTGAACGAATTCTCTGCGTCTCTGTGTCTCTGTGGCGCGTACGTGGACATGGCTGACGTTCGCACCGAAACGATGACCGTCAACATGGGGCCCCAGCACCCCAGCACGCACGGCGTGTTGCGGCTGGTGCTGGAGCTCGATGGCGAGACCGTTGTCTCGGTGTCGCCGACCATCGGGTATCTCCACACGGGCATCGAGAAGACGGCAGAGCAGAAGAAGTGGCAGCAGGTAATCCCGCTCGTCGAGCGCATGGATTATCTCGGCGCCCAGTCGAACAGCCTCGCCTTTGTCCTCGCGGTTGAGAAACTCCTCGGGCTGGAGATGCCCGATCGCGTCAAGTGGATCCGTGTGCTCATCGCGGAACTGCAGCGCATCAGCAGCCATCTCGTGTGGTTCGGCACGCACGGCATGGAGGTGGGCGCCATCACCGCCATGCTGTACGCGTTTCGCGAGCGCGAGATCCTGATGAACATCAACGAGCTCATGGCGGGCTTCCGCTTCTTTCCGAGCTTCATCCGGGTCGGCGGATTGCGGGAAGATATTCCACGGGGCTTCAAGCAAGCTGTAGCGGACTTCCTGGATCGCTTTCCGGGAAAACTCGACGAATACGAACAGCTCCTCACAAAGAATCCGATCTGGGTCGACCGGACGCGCGGCGTCGGCGCGATCACGCTGAAGGACTGCTACGCATGGGGTCTTTTTGGTCCGATCGCCCGCGCGGCCGGCGGTGACTACGACGTCCGCCGCGCGTTTCCATACACGGGCTACGAAACGTTCGACTTCGACGTCATCGGCGCGCACAACGGCGACGCGTACGATCGCTATCTTGTCCGCGTCGCCGAGATGCGCGAGAGCACGAAGATCTGTCGCCAGGCGCTCGATCGCATCGCGCCGGTTGGTGCGTGGGCGGTCAACGATCGCCGCATTGTCCCCCCGCCAAAAGACGAGGTCTACACCGAGATGGAAGCGCTCATTCAGCACTTCCTGATCTACTCGCAGGGCTTTACGGTGCCGGCCGGCGACGTGTACGTGCCGGTCGAAGGCCCCCGCGGCGAGCATGGCTGCTACATCGTTTCAGATGGAACGAACCGGCCCTGGCGGGTGCATATGCGAGCGCCCAGCCTGATGGCGTGCCAGGCGCTGCACAAATTCATTGTCGGCGGCATGATCGCGGATGTCGTCGCGGTCATCGGGTCCTTGGACGTCGTGATGGGAGATGTGGATCGATGAGTTTTCATCCGGCGATGCCGTACGGCACGGGAGAGTGGCATCGCTCGCAGCGCGTCACGCTGCCCGAGGGGCCGGACTTCCATTACACGAGCGAAAACCGGCAGCGCTTCGAGGACTTCGCCACGCATTATCCGCCCGAGTTCCGCAAGTCCGCCATTCTTCACGCGCTGTACCTCGTCCAGGAGCAGCAGGGATACATCACGTCGAACGCCACGCGGCACATCGCCGACGTGATTGGCTGCTCGACGGCGGACGTGGAGGACGTCGTCTCCTATTACGTGATGTTCTTCCGCAATCCGGTCGGCAAGTACGTGTTGCAGGTGTGCAACACGCTTTCGTGCGCGTTGGCCGGATCGGAACGCGTGATCGAGGAGATGGAACACAAGCTCGGAATCAAAGCGGGTGAGACCGATCCGAGCGGCATGTTCACCATTCAGCCGATGGAATGTCTCGGCGCGTGCGATCGCGCCCCGGTTGTGATGGTCAACAACGAGCACTGGCACGAGGAGCTCAAACCTGAAGCAACAGGGGCGTTTGTCGATCGCGTCAAGAGCGACGGCATTGAAGCGCTCAACGGTTGCCATCTCGCCATCGAGGGGCGCCCCGCGGCGGAGTGGAAGAACAAAACCACGACACCTGTCAAACCAAAGACGCTGCCGGACTACGAGCCCGTGCTCACGCAATTCGCGTTCACGCCAAATGCGTTTACGCTCGATCACTATCTGAAGAATCAACAGGGCTACGAGGGCTTGAAGAAGGCACTCGGCATGACGCCCGAGCAGGTCATCGAGGCGGTGAAGGCGTCGGGGTTGCGCGGCCGCGGCGGCGCTGGTTTCCCGACCGGGCTCAAATGGCAATTCGTCGACAAGAAATCGCCAAAGCCGCGATACATCGTCTGCAACGCTGACGAAAGCGAGCCGGGGACGTTCAAGGACCACCTGTTGATGGAGCGCAACCCGCACCTGCTGATCGAGGGCTGCGCCATTGGCTGCTATGCGATCGGCGCGAAGGTGGCGTACATCTACATTCGCGGCGAGTTCTTCCATATGCAGCCGATGCTCGAAGCGGCAATCGACGCCGCTCGCAGGGCCGGCTATCTCGGCACCAACATTCAAGGTTCAGGATTCGACGGCGAGGTGTACGTGCATCGCGGCGCTGGCGCGTACGAAGCGGGCGAAGAGACGGCGCTCCTGGATTCGCTCGAAGGCAAGCGCGCGCAGCCACGTTTCAAGCCGCCGTTTCCCGCGGTGGCGGGTCTTTGGGGTTGTCCCACGGCGGTGAACAACGTCGAGACCCTCTGCAACGTGCCGCTCGTGATGACGCGCGGGGCAGAATGGTTTGCTTCGCTCGGGCCGGAGAAGAACGGCGGGCCGAAGCTGTTCTGCGTCAGCGGGCATGTGAAGCGGCCGGGTGTTTTCGAAGCGCCGATGAAAGTGACGCTGAAAGAGCTGATCTTCGATTACGCGGGAGGCATTCGCGACGGGCACACGATGAAGGCGGTGATTCCAGGCGGATCCTCCGTGCCTATCCTGATGCCCGATCAGATCGACATCCCTGCCAGCTTCGACGCGGTACAGCAGGCCGGGTCGCTGCTCGGCTCCGCTGCCATCATGGTGCTCGACGACACCACCGACATGGTGTGGCTTGCCGAAAACCTGTTGCATTTTTATCGCCACGAATCGTGCGGCAAATGCACGCCATGTCGGGAGGGTACCGATTGGCTCTATCGGCTGCTCGGTCGACTGCTGAGCGGTGAGGGCTCGGCGAGAGATATCACGCTGCTGAAGAGCGTGGCGGACAACATCAACGGCAAAACGCTGTGTGCGTTTGGCGACGCAGCAGCGACCCCGGTGCTCACGACTTTGAAGTGGTTTGGACCGGAGTACGAGGCGTACGCACGAGGGCAGGCGCCGGCGGCGGCTGATTACCGCGCGCGCGAACCAGTAGGCGCGCACTGACCATGTTCGCCTTCATCACGCCGGCGATCGTCGTGTACGCGGTAATCATCCTGACCGTGTTCTTTGCGCTGCAGATCGGCGCGGCGGTGATGGTGTACGCGGAGCGCAAGGTCGCGGCGTTCATGCAGCAGCGTATGGGCCCGTATCTGGTCGGACCGCGCGGGTTGCTGCAGCCGATTGCCGATATCGTCAAGCTGATTTTCAAGGAGGATTTGCGGCCAAAGTCGGCGGACGCGCTGCTGTTCACGGCGGCCCCCATCATGTCCGTCGCGGCCGCGTACGTTGCGTTCGCGCCCGTCCCGTTCGGCGCCGATACGACCTTGTTCGGTCTTCTGGACCGTCCGATCTCACTGGTCATTTCGGATATCAACGTCGCCGTGCTCGTGATTTTTGCGGTCGCGTCGATGGGTGTCTACGGCATTGTTCTCGCCGGGTGGGCCAGCAATAGCAAGTACTCCCTCCTTGGCGGCCTTCGTAGTTCGGCGCAGATGATCAGTTACGAGCTGGCCTACGGTGTATCGCTCGCAACCGTGATCCTCATGGCGAACTCGATGTCGCTCAAGACCATCGTCGATTTACAGGATGGGTACTGGTTTGGATTCCTTCCCAAGTGGAATGTGTTTGGCGGCTCTGTCTCGCCGTTCTTGCTTCCGCTCGGGCTGATTGCGTTTCTGGTCTGGGGCGTTGCCGGCGTTGCGGAAACCAACCGGGCGCCGTTTGACTTTCCCGAAGCCGAACAGGAGCTCGTCGCCGGGTATCACACCGAGTACAGCAGCATGGCCTTCGCCATGTTCTTTCTCGCCGAATACATCAACATGATCACGGTGTCTGCCGTTGCGACGAATCTGTTTCTCGGCGGCTGGCACGGACCGTTCATTCCCGCGGCCTACGGCTGGATCTGGTTCCTGATCAAAGTCGGGGCGCTCTTGTTCATGTATCTCTGGCTTCGCTGGACGCTGCCGCGTTTGCGCTACGACCAGCTGATGGGATTCGGGTGGAAGGTGCTGCTGCCGGTTGGCACGATCAACCTGCTGCTCGTTGGCGCCGCGGTGCTGTACTTCGAGCTCGGAGGCAGCGGTGGTGTTTGATCAGGCACTATTCTACGCGTTCGCGGCGTTCACCGTCAGTGGATCCCTCCTTGTGATCGTACAGAAGAACCCTGTTTACAGCATCGTGTCGCTGATCCTCGCCTTTTTCGGCCTGGCAGGCCTGTACGTGTTGCTGCAGGCGCCCTTCGTTGCGGTGGTGCAGATCATCGTCTATGCGGGCGCCATTCTCGTGTTGTTCCTCTTCGTCGTGATGCTGCTGAACGTGCCCCGCGAAGACGCGGCTGAGTGGGATCGTGCGCATCCGCTCTATCGCCCTGGTCCAATGCGCGTGGGTGCGTTGCTCGCCGTGTTGCTGATCGGCGAGCTGGCGTGGGCGCTGTTCAAAACGCCGGGGTTGACCGGAGCGACCGGCGCCGGGACGACTGGCATCAGCGACGTCGGTCAGCTCGGCCGCGTCTTGTTTACCGATTACATGTTCGCGTTCGAGGTGACGTCCATCTTGATCATCGTCGCCATGCTTGGCGCGGTGCTGCTGGCGCGGCGGCCTGGAGAGTAGCGCGTGGTGCCGCTCAGCCACTTTCTCGTGCTATCCGGTGTGCTCTTCACCATTGGCACGGCGGGTGTCTTCCTTCGGCGGAACGTCATCACGCTGCTGCTCTCGATCGAAATCATGCTCAACGCCGTGAACCTGGCGTTTGTGGCATTTGGACGGCAATTTGGAACCGTTGACGGCCAGATCATCACGTTTTTCGTGATGACCGTCGCCGCCGCTGAAGCAGCAGTGGGTCTCGCGCTCGTCATTGGCTTGTTCCGTCATCGCGAATCGCTCAATCCTGAAGCGTTCACGTCGCTCAAATGGTGATCGCGTGTTACCGCTGATTCCGGCCCTTCCATTCGTCGGCTTTGTAGTCAACGCGGCCATCGGGCGCCGTCTGTCGAAAGCTGTCTCCGGCGGACTCGCGTGTCTCGTGCTGGTCGCCTCCTTCGCTGTCTCGGTTGCGGCGGTCTGGCAGCTGTTCGGGACGGCTTCGCCGGGCGCGACGCCCGGCGAGACTTCAGTCGCGCCGCTGCGCGTGATGGAACAAACGGTTTACACCTGGATTACGTCCGGCGACTTCTCGCTACCCATCGCGTTCCGTCTCGATCCGCTTTCAGCCGTGATGATTCTCGTCGTCACGGGTATCGGATCGCTCATCCACATCTACTCTCTCGCCTACATGCACGAGGAGACGGACAGCGAGTACGCGCGGTACTTCTCGCATTTGAATCTGTTCGTGTTCTTCATGCTGATGCTCGTGCTCGGCGCGAACGTGCTGGTGATGTTCATCGGCTGGGAGGGTGTCGGCCTCTGCTCGTACCTGTTGATTGGCTACTACTACCAGCGTCGGTCCGCTGCCGATGCCGCGAAGAAGGCCTTCGTCGTCAACCGCATCGGCGATTATGCGTTCATTCTCGGAACGCTGCTGATGGTGGTGACGTTCGGCTCGCTCGACTTCCGGGAGATTGCCGCCAAGGCGGCGGCGATTCCGCAGCCTGAGCTGACCTTCGGCACGGTGTCGCTGATCACGCTGCTTCTCTTCATTGGCGCAACCGGAAAGTCTGCGCAAATCCCGTTGTACGTCTGGCTGCCGGACGCGATGGAAGGTCCGACACCCGTGTCCGCTCTGATCCATGCGGCGACGATGGTCACCGCCGGGGTGTACATGATTGGACGCACCGCGGTGCTGTTCGAACATGCGCCGCTCACGCTGAACATCGTTGCGATCATCGGGACAGCCACCGCGCTCTTTGCGGGCACCATCGGCCTCGTACAGAACGACATCAAACGCGTGCTCGCGTACTCGACCGTTTCGCAGCTTGGATACATGTTCCTCGCGATGGGCGTCGGTGCCTTTGGCGCAGGCATTTTTCATCTCTACACACACGCGTTTTTCAAAGCCCTGCTGTTCCTCGGGTCGGGTGCTGTGATTCACGCGCTGCACGGCGAGCAGGACATCCGCAACATGGGCGGTCTCAAACGCTACTTGCCCGTCACCTATTGGACCTTCATCATCGGCGCGCTCGCCATCGCCGGAGTTCCCGGACTCGCGGGATTCTTCTCGAAGGACGAGATCCTCTTCGAAACGTTCGCGCGCGGGTATCAGTGGCTCTGGGTTGTCGGGATTCTGACGTCGCTCTTGACCGCCACGTACATGTTCCGGCTGGTGCACCTGACGTTCCACGGACCATTCCGTTTTTCACCGGCCGCTGCACACGACACCGGCCACGGTGGCGCGGAGATGCCGCAGCGGAGCACCGCACCCGCGCACCCGAGCACCGCACCGCACCCTGGCACCGGAGCGCACCTAACGCACCCAACGCACCTGGCTCTGCATGATGCGCCGCTGTCGATGGCCGGTGCGCTGGTTGTCCTCGCTCTCGGATCCGTCGTTGCCGGTTACATCGGGTTGCCGCACGCGCTCGGTGGCGACAACGCCCTCGGGCGATTCCTCGAGCCGTCGTTCAAAGCGGAGAGTGGTGGACTCGCAGGCATGACCATCGGCGACTGCGCGCCGACAACCGGCGTGACGCCGGAGACCGGCGCGCTCGCGGGCATGACAGTCGGGGATTGCGTGCCCGGCAGTGAGGTCGCGCGCACGGCTCAGGGAACAGCCCAGACGTCCGCTGGAGGCGCGCTGCCCTCGACTTCGCTTGGGGCGGCCCAACCCCACCCCGAAGGACAGACGGGTGTGCTGGCGGGGGTTCAGCCCCGCCCCGAAGGTCCGCAACACACCGAGGCGGCTGCTGACAGCGAAGGCAAGGAAGCACTCGAGCTCACGTTGATGGGCGTGTCCTCCGTGATCGCGCTCGTCGGCATCGGCCTCGCAACGTGGCTGTGGCTCAAGCGTCCCGAGCTGCCCGATCGCGCGGCACGAACGGTTCCGGGTCTCTATCGCCTGCTGCTGAACAAGTACTACGTCGACGAGGCATACGATGCGGCAGTCGTGCAGCCAGTCAAGATCGTGTCGGAAGAAGGCCTCTGGCGCGGCATGGATGTCCGTGTCATCGACGGTACCGTGAACGGAGCCGGCCACATCGTCACGGCCATGAGCGCGGTGCTGCGACTCGTGCAGACCGGATCGGTCAAAGCGTACGCGGCGTCGACCTTCCTCGGCGTCATCGCGATTCTCGCTTATTACATCTGGAGATAGTGCGTGACTGGCTGGCCGCTCTTATCAATCGTGATCTGGTTGCCGACGGTGGGCGCGCTGCTGCTGCTGCTCGTGAACAACCGCGACGGATCCCGGAACGGCTTGGTTCGCAACATCACGCTGGTGGCGTCGCTGGCCACTTTTGCAGCGACGCTCGCCCTCTGGGCGTTCTACGACATGTCTGGCGCCGCGGAGTTTCAGTTTACCGAGCGGCTGCCGTGGATTCCGGCCTTCGGCATCGAATACTCCCTTGGCATCGACGGCATCAGCCTGCTGCTCATCGTCCTGACGGCGTTTCTCACGCCTATTGCGCTTCTCTCGTCGTGGGAAGGTGTGCAGAAGAAGGTCAAGGAGTTCTCGATCTTCATGCTGCTGCTCGAGACCGCGATGCTCGGGGTGTTCGCGTCACTGGATCTCTTCCTCTTCTATGTGTTCTGGGACTTCGTGCTGATCCCGATGTACTTCATCATCGGCATCTGGGGGTACGAGCGACGCGTCTATGCCGCCGTGAAATTCATTCTCTATACGATGGCCGGCAGCGTCCTGATGCTCGTCGCCATTATCGGCGTCGCGTGGATCAATCAGAATCAGACGGGCTCGTACAGCTTCGATCTGCTGCATCTCTACGGTCTGCAGATTCCCGCGCGGACGCAGTTCTGGTTCTTCCTTGCCTTTGCGGTGGCCTTTGCGATCAAGGTGCCTTTGTTTCCGTTCCACACGTGGTTGCCTGACGCGCACGTGGAGGCGCCGACGGCCGGCTCGGTCATCCTGGCGGGCGTCATGCTGAAGCTTGGAAGCTACGGTCTGGTGCGCTTCGCATTTCCGTTGTTTCCTGAAGCGGCTCTTGACTCTGCGCCGTATCTCGCAACCCTCGCCGTGATTGCCATCGTGTACGGCGCGCTCGTCGCCATGGTGCAGCCGGACATGAAAAAGCTCGTGGCGTACTCGTCCGTGAGTCACATGGGCTTTGTCGTGCTCGGCACCGCCGCGATGAACATGCAGGCCGTTCAGGGCGCGGTGTTTCAGATGCTGGCGCACGGCGTCAGCACCGGCGGCCTCTTCTGCATTGTCGGGATGCTCTCGGATAGGCGTCACACGCGGCTGATTCGCGATTACGGGGGCATCAAGAAGGTCATCCCGCGACTCACTGCGGCGTCTCTTCTGATCACGCTTGCATCGATCGGGCTGCCCGGGATGAACGGCTTCATCGGCGAGTTTCTGATCATGCTCGGCACGTTCCGCTGGGACGCCCGATACGTCGTCGTCGCCGGGCTAGGCGTCATTCTATCAGCGGTGTACATGCTCTGGATGTTCCAGCGCGTGTATTACGGCGAAGTCACCGACGAGCACAATTTGACGATGCGCGATATGTCCGTGAGGGAGTGGGCGATTCTCGGTCCGCTCGCGGCGGCGGCTATTGCGATGGGTGTGTATCCGAATGCGTTCTTGAAACCGATGGAGCCCGCGGTGGGACGGATCGTTCAGCGGATCGAGCAGCATCAGCCGTTCCGCGTGGAGAACAAGCCAGTGGCGATACGCCGCGACAGTCCGCGATGACTCTGAGCACCTTCGACGCGGTCATCCCGGTCATCTGCGTCAGTCTTGCCGGGCTCGTCGTGATGCTCGCGGAATCATTCCGCGGCCGCAACGAGCGCATGCCGATCGGCGGCCTCGCCGTCATCGGCCTGGTCGGCGCGGCCATTGCGACCGTGCTGCTCTGGGATCGCAACGCGACGAGCTTTGGCGTGGTGACCGCAGACAACTTCGCGCTGTTCGTGAACCTTGTCCTGATAGCGGTGGGTCTCCTCACGGTGTTCTTCTCATCGCAGACGATTGAGCGCGACAGGTTGCCGGCGGGCGAGTACTACGCGCTCGTCCTCTTCTCGGTCGTCGGCATGATGCTGATGGTGCAGGCCACCGATCTTCTCCTGCTCTTTCTCGCGCTCGAAACCATGTCGATCGCCGTCTACGTGCTCACCGGTATTCGCCGCGATCAGCCCGCGAGCACGGAGGCGGCCTTCAAATATTTCCTGCTGGGCGCGTTTGCCAGCGCGTTTTTTCTCTACGGTATTGCCTTCATTTACGGGGTGACCGGCAGCACAAATCTGGATCGCGTCGGTTCGGTGATTGCGGCGCAGTCGATGAGCGGCAATCCGATGATCCTGCTCGCAGTTGGTCTGCTGATCGTCGGGTTCGGCTTCAAGATCGCCGCGGTTCCGTTCCATATGTGGTCGCCCGATGCCTACGAGGGCGCGCCGGCGGTCGTGACCGGGTTCATGTCGACGGGGGTGAAGGCGGCAGCGGTCGCCGGGTTCGCTCGCGTGTTTCTCTCCGCGCTCGAGCCGATGATCGGCGAATGGGCGCCGGTGCTCTGGGTCGTTGCCGCCGCGACGATGATTCTCGGAACGGTGCTGGGCGTGGCGCAGACGAGCCTGAAGCGGATGCTGGCGTATTCGAGCATCGCGCACGGCGGATATCTGCTCGTCGGACTCGTCGCGGGCAACGACGTCGGCAAGGCGGCGATTCTCTATTACCTCGCCGCGTATGCCGTCACGAATATCGGCGCGTTCGGTGTGATTGCACTCCTCGGCTCGCGCGACCGGGCGAACGACGATTTGCGCGACTACGCCGGTCTGTGGCACTCGCAGCCTGCGCTTGCCACGTTGATGACGATATTTCTTCTGTCGCTCGGGGGCTTCCCCCCGACAGCAGGCTTTGTCGCCAAGTGGTACATCTTCAGCGCCGCTGTGGCGTCGGGTTATTACTGGCTCGCCATCATCGGCGTAGTCTCGAGCGTCGTGTCGGTGTTCTTCTATCTTCGCGTCGTCGTCATGATGTACATGTCCGAACGCGACGCCCGCCCGCTGCCCGCGCCTCTCTCTCGTGTTGCCCTTGCGGCGCTCGCGCTTTCGGTCCTCGCGATCCTCTATCTCGGCATCGTGCCGACGCAGATCATCAGCATCGCGCAAGCATCGGTGTCGACGATTTTTTGAGCTGCGTCGTCCGGTGAATGCGCCGAACCAACATCTGTCAGAATCCGAGTGCAGACAACGCCGCGAGATAAATCACGACTCCAGGTGACAACGTATGTATGGGCTCATCGGAAACCATGCCTGAACAGATATCTCAGGGAAACGTCAGGCAGGCGGTGCCGTTCTTCGCCGTCTCCAACATGGAGAACTCCCTGCGTTTTTACGTCGAAGGGCTCGGCTTCGAGATGACGCACAAGTGGATGGACGAGGGAACCGTCCGCTGGTGCTGGCTTCAACGCGGAGCCGCCGCCCTGATGCTGCAGGATTTTCGGAGAGACGACGGCAAATCCTGGTCGCCCGACGGGCAATTGGGTCTGGGAGTGTCGATCTATTTCATTTGTGACGACGCCTTGGCGATCTATCGTGAGGTGACCAGCCGGGGAATTCAGGCGTCGAAACCTTTTGTCGGAAACGGCATGTGGGTGACGTCGCTGCGCGATCCTGACGGCTACAGCGTCGAGTTCGAGAGCTCCACGGATGCCCCGGAGGAGACGGAGTACGACACACAAGCGAAGCCCGGAGTCGAATGACCATGCCAATTCCCCCTCTCGCGAACATGAAGTTGCGCACGGCCGCGTTACAGAGCGCATATGGCGCCAGCTTCGGCAAGGTGCGCAACTGGAACGCGCCGCAGCATGCCTATACGAAGGTCCACCAGGGCTGGGATCTTGAAGCACCCGTCGGGACGCCATGCGTCGCGATTGCGGACGGCCTGATCGAATACGTCGGCTTTCACCCACAGTTCGGCAATCAGGTGGTGCTGCGGTTCTCGAAATCGGGTAACCAACTCCAGTCGATTCCGGGCGACACGCTGTTTGCGCATTACGCACATTTGTCGAGCGTGCTCGTGAAGACCGGGCAATCGGTCAAGGCCGGGGACACGATTGCGCAGACTGGGGCAACCGGGAACGCCTCCGCGGGTGCCCCTCATCTGCATTTCGAAATCCGCACGACGGCGGACCCGAATCCCGGTTTTGGCCAGATCGGACGCATCGATCCCGCAACGGTGCTTGGCTATCACCATCTTCAAAGCCGGTGAGCGCGCGACGTGTGACCAGGATTGCAGCCGTCGGTTCGCGTTTCGGTGCGCGCCCGTGAGGTCAAACGAGGAGCGGCGTAACATCGCGCCATGGAGATGACCCCTGGCGGCCCGTTCGTGCATCGTCCGTGGCGTTTGGCCGGACATATGGTGTCCGGCGCGGTCCCGCTGCTGCCGATGGCGCTCGGCACGTTGGCGATTGGAATGGCGCTTTACCACTGGGTGGAAGGGCTTCCATGGGCGGATGCCTTCCTGAATTCCGCGATGCTTCTTGGCGGAATGGGTCCGGTTGATCCGCTGCGCACAACCCCCGGAAAGTGGTTGGCCGGCCTTTACGCGCTCTTTGCCGGCGTTGTATTTCTC
>WNFU01006544.1_pt1 | contig 18505 bp, 15 predicted proteins | sample 5400121 | NCBI WGS metagenome assembly WNFU01 (sample SAMN13153360, study PRJNA577476) | soil metagenome | isolation source: 100 cm soil or saprolite under grassland replicate 1 | place: USA:California | collected 2016-06-15 | reverse complement strand
CGCGGGCACGGTACCTCTTCATGATCTGTTGGCTTCGAGAACCACAAGATCATCGGTATCGTGTCCGCCTTGTCAAATCTACTCAGCGCGATCACACAACGTACTCACGCATAGACTCTCCGACTTTGCCGTGCCCGTGCCAATGGCGGCGATGACGTTAGGACGCATCATGACGGGCGCACAAGCACCTTCACAAACAATCACGCTGCGTCTACGACCACCACATCACCCACTCAGTCAAAACACGCAGGCGAAGATCCACTCACGACCAAACTTCAACACGACAAATGACTCACCGTAGCCTGGACTAAAGTCCAGGTACCTAGACCAAGGACCAGGCCCGCACACCCGATGAAGCCGGAACGGTACCCCGGCCAACCGTCGGAGCGCTCATTCTCGACCAACCACGCAGCGAAAGCTCGGCCGGGAACGAGCGGCTGAAAATCCGGGAACGAGCGGCTGAAGTCAGGCGTCATAGCGGCCGTGTGCCGAGGTTTCCCCCCGGTCGCGAGGGCCGGCCTGTGCGCCGCCACCTGCGGGGCGTCGCCGCTCGGCTTTCGGCGGCTGAGCACGACAAACCTGGAGACGCCGCCCCTCCGTACGGACGATCGGGACGGGTCCAACACCCCATCCAGTCCGGTTAGACGTTGGGCGCCACCATGTCCGTGACCCCCATCAGATGTGCCGGCCTCGATCGAGGTATGCGATGATGCGCTTCACCAAGAGTTGCACGCGCCCGAAAGGCGATACCCGATGGTCCGCAAGGTTGAGGTCCAGCTCATTGACGACATAGATGGCGGCAAGGCCGAAGAAACCGTGAAGTTCGGACTCGACGGGACGCTGTACGAGATTGACTTGAACAGAACGAACGCCAAGGAGCTGCGCGCAGCCCTGCAGACGTTTGCGCAGTCGGCTCGGCGACTCGGCCGAGCGCCGAGCACCATTGGCGCTGCCCGCCGCGGCGATCGCGGGGCAACCCGCAGCGACCGGGAGCAGAACCACGCGGTCCGGGAATGGGCGCAGCGCAAGGGCTTAGAGGTGTCGGCCCGAGGCCGAATTTCGACCGCTGTTATCGAGCAGTATCACCAGGAGGCCGGCAGGTAGCGTCCCCATCGTGCCGGACCTGATGGCCTCGGGCACGATCAGGTCCCGCCACGAAGTTGTGATGATCCAGGTCAGACAACATCGCACTCCAGGGCGCTCGACGCCGCCGGGGAACGCACCGCGATTGATCGCCGGTGAGGTTGCCGGAAGGCCTTGTTTGCGGATCAGGGTGATGACATGCCGTCCACCGTCGAAGACGTCTGCAGCTATCTGCAGGCTCGGTACGAGGCTGAGCAGCGTACAGCGTTGGCCGCCTCATCCGGTGGCTCGGTCCGCTGGTACCAGGTCGATGCGGGCTCGTCTCGACCGTCGCCGGCGATGCGGGGCCTGTCGCCGCCGAAATCCGGCCGACGGATGCCGCGCACATCACCGCCTGGGATCCGCACCGCGTCGTTGACGAGACCGCGATGAAACGATCACTACTCATCGAGGTCCACGCGCTGGCATCACAGTCGCGGTCGCGGTCGGCTCGGCACGCCGCTCGGGAGATGCTGCGACTGCTGCTGGGGCCGTATCGCGAGCGAGCAGACTGCCCGAAGCTGTGATGCGAGGTACAGCTGCCCGGGCGGCGCACAGCCGGTGGGTGTTGCAGGGGCGTGGACGATGCGCTGCTGCCGGCCCGCGCCGGGTGCGGGTGCCAGGCGAAGTGGTGCCTGGCGGCTGCCGAGCCGGGACGGGCGTGGGGAACGGGGTCGACCGCCGTTGATGCCGCGCTGTATGGTCCTTCGGTCGGCTGGCACGGGGGGAACGATGAGGCAGACATGGCGGGCAACCGTGATCACGGTTGGGGTGGGGCTGGCCCTGGTCGGTGGGGGGTGCACGAAGCCGTCGAAGGGGGCCGGCCCAAGCGCCAGCCCGCCGTCGACGACGGTTGCGGCACCGCTGACCGAGACCGAGGCGAGGTCGCTGCTGGCTGAGCTCAGCCGCAAGAACAACCAAGCCAATGCGGCGCTGGACAGCACGTTGCTCAACGAGTACGAGGCCGAGTCCAGCTTCCGGATCGACAACGCGGTGTACCGCATCGGTAACGTACTGGATCCGCAGCACAAGGATCCGATCAAGCCGTTCGACTACGGCGACGGGACCTTCTTCATCCCCCGCACCGGCGACCCGCAGTGGGTTGCCGCCAACGTCTCGGTCAGCGGGTCCAAGCGGCGATACCTGCTCGTGCTGTCCCGCCAGGCCGCTGCCCAGCCGTGGAAGATCGTGATGCAGGCCCGCATCGACGCCGATCTGCCCGCAGTGGCCAACGACTCCGGCGGCAACGCCGTGGCAGCGCCACCGGATGACGGGACGAACCTGGTGGCCGCCCCCAACGAGGTGGCCGCAGCCCACGCCACCTACCTCACCGGGGGAGCCACCACGCCACAGGCGGCCATGTTCGCCGCGGACCAGCACTCCGCCGAGATCGTCAACGACCGCCAGCTGCGGTCCGCCCTGGTCTTCGTCAACAACAAGACCGGCGTCGTCGCACCCGCCCAGACCTTCACCCGCACGGTCACCGTCGAGCCCTACCCAGTACGGGTCCTACGCACCGCGGACGGGGCTGTCCTGGCCTGCTACGTCACCAAGCGGCAGGTCGTCGCCGCGCAGCCCAACGGCCGGACCAAGCTCGCCGGTACCGACGCTGCCCTGGCCGGTCGCACCGACTTCGACCAGAAAGTCACCATCACCTGGCTCGACCAGTGGATAGTGCGCATACCAGCCACCAACGGCGGCAAGGTAACCGTCGTAGCGCACCAAGGCGGCAAGGAAAGCATCTCCTGACCTGCCGGCACCTCGGCTCGTGCCTACCGCGCGCACCGGCTAACGGCGACAAGGAATACACCGGCAGATTAGATGACATGCATCGGCTTCGTTTAGTGTCGGGGCCGGTGAGCTGCCGGGGTGTCCGCCGATCGTGGTATTGACGGTGTGGGTTTCGGGGGGCCTCCTCAGCTCAAACGCAGTGGCTGCGTTGGACATCGATGGTCACGGAGCTTGAGGAGGTCCCGATGTCGATCGTAGGCGGCCTGGATATTCATCGGAAGCAGTTGACCTTCGACTACGTCGAGGTGGAGACCGGCCGGTTGGAGCGGGGTCGGATCGCGCCAGCCGACCGCGAGCATCTGGCTAACTGGCTGTCCCGTTTCGACGGGCAGACGCCGACGGCGTTCGCGATGGAGGGCTGTACCGGCTGGCGGTATGTGGCGGAGGAGATGCGCAAGGTCGGCGTCGCACCGCATCTGGCCGAGCCGGCGGACACCTCGGTGCTGCGCGGACCGAAGCGGCGGGCCAAGACAGACAAGGCCGATGCGCAGCTGCTTCGACATCTGCTGGCCGCGGGGCGGGTGCCGGAGTGCTACATCCCGCCGTCGCAGGTGTTGGAGTGGCGGGCGTTGCTGGAGCTCTACCACGACCTGCGGGCTGAGCACACCGGCTGGGCGCAGCGCATCCACGCGACCTGTTTCCACCAGGGCACCACGTCGCTGGGCGAGGCCGGGGTGATCCGTGGTTCCCGTGCGCGGCTGGAGTCCATCGTCGCCGAGCAGCTCTCGCCGGTGGGTCGGCTGCAGGTCAACACTGCCCTGTCCATGATGGACACGCTCGCCGAGCATCTCGAGCCGCTGCGCCGGCGGCTGGTCGCCACCGCCCGGCACGTACGCGGCGCCCGCGCGCTCATCGACGCGATCTACGGAGTCGGGCCGATGACCGCACTGGCGTTGTGCGCCTGGCTGGGTGGGGCGGAGAGGTTCTCCTCCTCCCGCAAGGCGGTGCGGTTCGTCGGCCTGGACATCACCGTGCACTCCTCCGACACCAAACGCAGCCCGGGCCGGCTGTCCCGGCAGGGACCGGAGGTGCTGCGCTGGCTGCTGTTCGAGGCGGCCAAGACCTCGGCCCGCAGCTGCGCTCCCGGTTACCGCTACTACACCGAGGTCAAGGACCGCTACGACGCCAACCGGGCCACGCTGTCCCAGGCCCGGCGCATCGTCCGCCAGGCCATGCACCTGCTCACCGACCTGGGCGAGGACGCCTTCACGATCATCGCGCAACCGGCCGCACCAACCATGGTCACTCGATGAGGACTTGGGTGGACACGGGACCGGCACGCCGTCGTCGCGATGGTGGCAGCACCGCGGCCAGCTCCCGGCTCGCACTTGTCAGACCGCGTCACCGCCGGATACACCGGCGCCGCGGACGGCCCAATTAGACTGAGCGGCCGCGGCCTCCCGGCTGCGGGAGGTCAACCCATCAATCATCATGTCGCCGGGCACCAACGAACGTGCCTGAAGGCCATAGGTAAGTCTGGCTGCCTCCCGACCCACCCCGGAACCTCATCGACACACCACCTCGCGACCCTTACCCACGGCCCCGCCCGCCCACACCAAAGGGCAGGCCGGATGAGCGACTACGTCCGAAGCCCACCGCGAGACCGCATACCCTCACGTCCCCCACAACCATTGACACCGGACCTGATGCAGGTAAGTGCAGATACGCCTGGGCAAAGGGCGTTCGCCGGACGGGCCGGGTCAGCCGATGCTGGTATGGCGTTCGTCTGTCGCGCTGCTTGAGGGATGGCGGCGGGTGTCTGGCTCCCCGAGGAGCCGGTCAGACTGGCGAGGTGTTCGTCGAGCCATGGCCGGAACGCGCGCAGCGCGGCCGGGTCCGGTGGGGACGCAGTCGTGGCGTAGTACGAACCCTTGCCCCAACGGTCGGACGGCAACAACCGGCGGATCTGTTCATCGAGCAGGGCTATCGCCGGCTCGGGCGCCGAGCCACCGTCGATGAGGTACCCCGACTGAGGCTGAGCGGCCCTCCACGGCGGAGCGGCCGTTGTGGACCGAGTTTGTTACCAGCCAGGCGAAAGGCATTCTGGCCCGGCGATCCCGGGTCAGCGGGGGTCCGCCGCCCTGGCCTACCACCCGACCTTGGTGCTGGGAAGCGCCCCGACTGAGGCTCGCGCATGTTATGCCCGGTCTGGATGATTTGTCGGCTCACATCGCTGGGTTTCTGCTGGTATGAATGTGATCTATGGGCGCGGGGGTGGTGCGCTCGCCGGGGTTGCGGTTGGCCGTGGATTGCGGTGCGGCGTGGACGAGCGCCGCGCTGGGGTGGTCTGGCGGTCGGGGGCGGCTGGTGTCCTTCGATGGCTTGGCGCGTCTGCCCAGTGGTGTCCTGGTTGGTTCTGATGGTTCGGTGGTCGTGGGCGTGGCCGGCGGTCGGCCGGGGGCCGGTGACGGCTCGGATAGCTTTGTGGCGGCGCCGATCCGGCATCTGGCGGATGGGCCGCTAAGCGTGCCGGCGGGTGGCACGGTCGAGCCGGTGGAGCTGGTTGCCGCGGTGTTGCGGCGGGTGCTGGATGAGGCGGCCGCGGCGGCGGGGCAGTGGCCGGCGGTGGTGTGTCTGGTGGTGCCGGCTGGGTGGGGGCCGCGACGGCGCACCTTGTTACGTCAGTGCGCGCATCGGGCCGGTGTGGGTGAGGTCGTGTTGGTGGCCACGCCGGTGGCGGTGGTGCGCCGGTTGGAGGCTACCGGCCTGGCGGTGCCCGTGGGTTCGTGGGTGGCGGTCTGCGATGTCGGTGCGGGGTTTGCCGCCAGCGTGGTCGTCCGCACGTCCGACGGTCTTGCGGTGGTGTCCACGGTGGACGCCCCGGCGGGCGGGGACCGGGTGGACGAGGCCTTGGCGCAGCGGCTGCTGGACCTGGCCGCGGTCGCGGCTGCGGCGTCGGTGCGGGCGCTGAGCGACGCGGACCGGCTGGTGCTGCTGCGCCATGCCCGGACCGCGAAGGAGGCGTTGGCGTCGGCGGCGTCGACGGTGGTGGCGTTGCCGGCGCCGTTGCCCCCGGTGGTGGTCGGGGTGGACGAGCTGGCCGCGATGGCGGGGCCGGTGGTTGGGGCGGCGGTGGCGGCGACCCGGCAGGCGATCGAGGCGGCGATGGTCGACCCCGGAGGGTGCGCCGGGGTGTTTCTGGTGGGCGGCGGTGCGCGGTCTCCGGCGGTGGTGGCGGGGTTCGAGCAGGGCCTGGCCGACGTCGCGTCGGTCCGGGTGGTGGCGCAGCCGGAGGTGGCGGCGGTGCTCGGTGCGGCCGGTGCGGCCGACGTCGGTGCGGACGTGCCGGCTGCGCCGGCGGTGCCGGAGCCGCCGAGGGTGACCCAGGCGGTCGGGTTGGTGGTGCCGCTGGTGGCGGCGCTGGTGGCGGCGGTGCATTTCTTCGCCACCACCACCGTGGAACAGCAACGTGGGCTGACCGTCTCGGTGCAGGTGGTGGCCAACTGGGGTGAGCTGGCGCTGGCGTGTCTGTTCGGGCTGTTGGGCTGCCTGTCCGGGGCGACGCTGATCGCCTCCGCTCTGCCGCCCGAGGCGGCCGGCTCCGGTGCGGTGTCCGGGCTGCGGCGTGGCCGGCGGGTGCTGGAGCTGGTCGGCCCACCACGGCACCGGCCGGTCGGCATCGACCGGGTCGACGAGGCCGACCAGGTGGCACCGGCGGACGCCGACCCGGTGGTGGTGTCGGCAGCGGTGCGGGCGCGGCAGGTGGCCACCGGGTTGTTCGCCGCGACCGCCTTGGGGGTGACGATGGCCGGCCTGCTGGCGGTCTTCGGCAGCGTGGGTGCCGGGGTGTCGAACGGCTCGTACCTGCGGTGGGGGCTGCTGCCCATGCTGCCGGTGGCCGGCGCGGCGGTCGTGTGCGGGCTGCTGGTGGTGTGGCGGCGGGTCACCCCGGTCCTCGGTTGGCAGGCGTTTCTGGTGTTCCCGCCGGGCTCGGTGGTGTGTGCCGCGGTGGGGGCGGTGCTGGTGCAGCACGCCATGGTCACCCCGGTGTATCCGGGCCAGGGGCTACTGGTGGCGGTCATCGGCCGGGGCGGCGGGGCGTTGCTCGGGCTGGGGGCGGCGTTGGCGGTGGCCGAGACGCTGCGGTGGCGGGTGATCCTCGCCGGCCCGTTCGCGGTGCTGGTCGCCGCGGTGGTGACCTACCCGGCGACCGGGTTCGTCGCGATGCTGTACGTGCTGGCCGCCTCGGTGTGGTGGGGGCGGCGGCTGTGGCAGCTGGTCCGGGCGCTGCTGCTGCCGCCGGTGCCGCCCGCCAACAGGTAGCCAGCCAGGGGTGCCGGCGCGGTGCGCTGGGCGCCGGTAGGGCTGGGACGGGAGAACCGAGTGCGCGAGGGGTGGACGGCACGGCTGGTGCGGGCCTGCTGGTCGCTGCTGTGGCTGGGCCTGCTCCTGGTCGGGCTGCCGGCCGTGCTGGTCGGCCTGGCCGGCTGGCCGCTGCCCGACCGGCTGCCTGCGATGGCCGACGTGCAGCGGTGGGCGGCCCAGCCGTTGACCACCCACGTCCTGGTCAAGGTCGTGGTGTGGCTGCTGTGGTTGCTGTGGGCGTGGCTGGTCTACACCGTGGCGGCCGAGCTGCTGCGGTGGCTGACCCGGCTGCGGCTGCCCCGGACCCGCTGGCCCGCGCCGCTGCAGTCGATGACCGGCGGCCTGGTCGGCGCGCTCGTGCTCGCACTGACCGGCGGCGGCAGCAGCCCGGCCGGCGCCCCAGCCGGGCCGAGCGCGGCGACCCCACCGCAACCCGATCACGAGCCGGCACCGATTGGGCCCGTCGCCTTGTCGCCGGGCATCGAACTGCCTCATGTCGACGGCTTCGGTGCCGAGGAGGCCGACGGTGAAGAGGCCGGCGGTGAGGAGGCCGATGAGGCGGCCGCTTCGGGGGCGGTGACCGGGGTGGACCTGCCCGGCGGCGGCTGGGCCAGCGGCCCGCTTGCCGAACAGGTCGCCGCCGCCGCGGCGATGGTGTGGTGGCAACGCCGCCGCCGCTACCTGCCGGGTCCGCCCATGCTGCACGGACGCCGCGATGACCCCGACCTGCTCGACCTGCCCGCCACGGTCACCGCCATCCAGCACGCGGTCGGCGGCCCAGCCGACCGGCCACCGCCGGCGATGACGGCATCGGCGATGATGCCGGCCGGCGGGCCGGTCAGGCCGTGGCAGCTACCTGCGCACGGGGTGGGGTTGGTCGGGCCCGGCGCCGCCGACGCCGCCCGCGGTCTGCTCGTCGCGGCGTTGCTGGCCGCCAACCATGGTCCCGGCACCGGCCGGCTGCTCACCACGGCCGCGGACCTGCCCGTGCTGCTGGGCACCTCACCCGAGCGGTACCGGGATCTGCCCGGCCTGACCGTGGCCGACCGCATCGACGAGGTCCTCACCGAACTCGCCGCCGCCGGCGCCCACACACCGGCCGGTGACCGCCGCCTGCCCCTGGCCGGGCGTGGCCGGCCACCCGCCGACGGCACCGCCGCGCCGCTGGTGGTGCTCCTGGCCACCGCGCCCGACCGGCGGCGCCGCCGGCAGCTGACTGCCCTGCTGGCCCCGCCTGCCGATCCGGCCCGAGGCACTCCGGTCAGGACGCTGGCCGTCCTCGGCGCGTGGCCGCCCGGGACGACGTGGCGGGTGGACGCCGATGGCACCACCTTCACCACCACCGGGGAGGCCCGGGTCGCCGGTCGCCTGTCGGTGCTGCCCCCCGACGTCGCCGTCGACCTGCTCACCTTGCTGACCACGCTCGCCGCGCATGGACGCCCGCCCGCGCAGCTCGCTGACCGGCGGCAGGCGACGCAGGCCGTGCCGGATGGGATCGCGGACGCACCGCCGGCGCGGCTGGACCACCGGCCGGCCCCGGTCAGTGCCCTGGTCCACCAGCGGCCAGAGCCTGAAGCGGCGCCGGACAACAGGCAACCGGCCACCATCGGACCACCGCTGCGGTTGCGGCTCCTCGGCGCGGTCCAGCTGCGCCAACGAACCGGCGCGACACACCGACACCCCGGTCTCGATGATGCGCTGGCCGGCGACGAGCCCACCGACGGCGAGCCGGAGCTAAGGTTGCCGCGCAGCGCCGCCCTGCAGATCGCCGTGTACCTGGCCGCCCACCCCGACGGGGCCACCGGCATCGCGCTGGCCCGTGCCGTCTGGCCCGGCGTGCCGGCGCCCGCCAGCCGGCTGCGCACCACCCTGTCCACCCTGCGGATCGGCCTGGAACAGGCCGCCGGCCAACCGGTGCTGCGCCGTGAGGGGGATCGTTACCGCCTCGACCCGGATGCCGTCGAGGTTGATCTGTGGCAGCTGCAGGCCGCGGTGGACAGCGCCGCCCGGGCACTGACCGCCGATGCGCGCCATGCCGCGCTGGGTGAGGCGGTCGTCGCGTACACCGGCGAGCTGGCCGCCGGCGAGACCTGGCCCTGGCTGCCGGCCCACCGCGAAGCCGCCCGCCGACACCTCATCGACGCGCTCAGCGCCCTCGCTCACGCCGCATCCGACCAGCACACCGCGATCGGGTTACTGCACCAAGCCGTCGGCCACGACCCGGACAACGAACACCTCCACCGGCAGCTCATCCGCGCCCAAGCCGCGACCGGAGACCGCGACGGCGTGGCGCACACCTACCGCAGGCTCGCCAGGCGGCTGGCCGACCACGGCGCCCAGCCGAGCACCACCACCAGCGAGCTGGCTCGACGGCTCACCGGCGACGCGCTCCCGGCCGAGGACACCACGCGACGCTGAGTACCGCCCGTGGCTCAGCGGGCGGTTACAGTCAGGCCGAAATTGTCCATTGTGGACCATCATGCGACCCACGCCCCCGTCAGGCTGGGGCTCGCACCGGCACGCCGGGCCAGCGATCCGGGCGCATCGGGTTGAGCTGCGCTGTTACGGCTTGTGACCCGGTGTGAATGAATGTGACGGCCGCGTCCCTCCCGCGTCTGCTGACCTGCTCGTAGCGTCAGAGATCCCTTACTGGCATCGTCGGCATGCGGCAGAGGAGATCGGGTGCACTCGACCGTTGTCGCACGCAACCTCTCGGCCGCCGCGGTGGCCGGGATCGCGGCGTTCTCGTCGTACTCGCACATGGTGCACGTGGCCCTGCGCTACGGCGAGCGGCCCGAGGTGGCCTACGCGCTGCCGTTCAGCGTGGACGGGATGCTGGTGGTCGCCTCGGTGGTGATGGTCGACGACCGCCGTCAGGGGCGGCCGGTCCGGATGGTGGCCCGGCTGGCGTTCACCGCCGGAGTCGCCGCCTCGATCGCGGCGAACATCGCCGCCGCGCACCCGCAACCCGGCGCCCGGCTGGTCGCCGCGTGGCCGGCCCTGGCGCTGTTGCTGGTGGTGGAAATGCTCGCCCGACCCGCCCGCCGCACCGGCACCACCCAGCCCGCGGCAACATCCGCGCCGATGGTGGCCACCCAAGCCCCGCCCGATGCCGACCGCCGCGGGGTGGACACCCCGATGCCCGTCACCGACCGGCCGCGGTCTACCAGGTCGGCGATGCCGTCCCGACCCCCGGCAACCCCCGCCACCACGATCGACGCGGTCCCACCCCTGAACACGAGCACATCACGGCCGGCACGGCAACGCCGGCCCGCCGCGCTGACCCGACAGCTCGCCGAAGCAATCCTGACCGGCGAGCCGCACCTGACCCGCACCGAGCTGGCCGCCCGCGTCGGCATCTCCCGCCGGCGGCTGCGGCAGGTCCTCGCCACCCCGGCGCCGAGCACGCCACCGGCCGCGAGACCGCCGCGCACCGGCCCGCACCCGAACGGGGCCACGCCGGCCGGCCAACCGACCGCCAACACGCACAACGGGCAGCCGCCGCCGTTCGCCGGTCGGCCGGGCCCGCTGCCCATGTCTTCCAGGAACCGGTTGTGAACGGCGGGATACGTCAGCGCCTGCCAGCGGTGTGCTGGACCCTGCTGCTGGGCATCGGCCTGCCGGCCGGGCTGCTCCACTTCGCCGGCTCGCCGCTACCCCGCCACCGGCCCAGCCGTGAGAACCTGCTGCGCTGGCTGGACCAGCCGCTCACCCGCGGCAGCCTCACCATCGCCCTGACCTACCTGCTCTGGCTGGTCTGGGCGCTGTTCATCGCCGTCGTCCTGGCCGAGGCACTGGCCCACCTCACCCGGGTCCGGCTGCCCCGGCCGCGGCTGCCCTACCCGCTGCACTCGGTGGTGGGTGGTCTGTTCGGCGCCGCCGTGGTCACCGTCAGTACGGCACCAATGCCCGCACACGCCGCCGCCGACCAGGCAGCCGCCGCTGACCAGCCAGCCGCCCCTGACCAGTCGGTACCGTCGGCGACCGCACACCCGCACCACGACCGCACCGGCACCGGCACCGGCACCGGACCAAGCCGTCCACAGTGGACCGGCACAGGGGCCGGTTCACACCAGCCTATGGGGCCGCCCTCCACCGACCCGACGCTGGTCACCCGCCGAGTGCACGAGAAAGCCGTTGCCGGCGTCACTGCGCCATCCGAGTCCGGTGCAGCGTCCATGATGGTGCTCGCCGGGTACCGCCAACCGAAAACCGACACGGATACCGGCCGCTACCTGGTACGCCGCGGTGACACGCTCTCCGCAATCGCCCGCCGGCATCTCGGCAACGCCAACCGGTGGCCGGAGATCTGCGCGCTGAACTGGCACCGCCACTGGCCCGCCGTCGGTGGCACGCTGCGCGACTGCGACCTCATCTACCCCGGCTGGGACCTGAAACTACCCGCCGACGCCAACCCCCCGAAAGGCGCGGCGCCAGCACCGCCTCCGCCGCCTCCACCGGCACAGCCAGAACCCAATCCCGATCCTGGCCAGTCCCGGCCGCCCACGCCCGCTCCGTCGGCGAGCATGCCGGCGCCCCAGAACCCGGACGGCGTCGTCGAACCACCCGTCACGACGCCATCGGCAACCCCGTCGGCGTCGGCTGCCGTGCCTAGTGCGCTCCCAGCACCCACCACGGCGCCGACACCGGCCACCAGCCCGTCCGCCGCCTCGGCGTCCGCCCCGGCCAGCCCCGGGACCACAACCCCGACCGAAGCCGACGACGACACCACCCCGTCGCCGTCCGCCGACGATCACGGCGTCCACCTGCCCGGCGGCAGCTTCGTGCCGTGGGCGCTGGCCGCGGCGATCACGGCCGCCGCCGCGATGGTGTGGCTGCACCGCCGCCGCCGCTTCGTCCCCGGCGGCGACGGCGAGGACGACGACCCGCTGGAACTGCCCCCGCCGGTGGTCGAGCTGCACCGCCACGTCGCCCGCAACCCCGAGGTGTCCATGCCCAGCCATCTCGCCGAGCGCGCCGCCGCCGTGCCCGCCCAGCCGCTGCTGCCGCCGGGCGGTGTCGGGCTCGTCGGGGACGGCGCCCACGCCGCCGCCCGCGCTGCGCTGATCTCCACCCTCGCGTCCGGCGGCCCGCGCGACCCGGACCGGCGCGGCGAGGTCGTCATCGACGGCACCACCCTCACCACGCTGTTCGGCGCCGATGCCGCCGCGTTGGGTCCGTGGCCGCGCCTGCACGTGGCCGACGACCTCGACCACGCCCTGAGCATCCTGGATGCCCGGCTCCTGCACCGCGCCCGCGTCCTGGACGAGCACAGCCTCACCGACCTGGACAGCCTGCGTGAGCGCGCGCCCCGGACGAGGAAGCCCTGCCGCCGGTGCTGCTCATCTGCCAGACGCCTCCACCCGGTGCGCGGATGCGCGCCCGGGTCAGCTTCGGCCTGGGCACCGGCCTGGACGTGGCCGCCCTGCTGCTCGGCGCATGGGAGCACGGCTGCACCATCGAGGTGGCCGCCGACGGCCGCACCCGCGTGGTCGACGGGCCGCCGGTCGAGGCGATCGGCGACCGGGTCGCCGTGCTGGACACCGCCGAGGCGGTGGCGATCCTGGCTACCCTGCGCGAGGCGCACACCGGGGAACGGCCCACCCTCGTGCTTCGTCCGCCCGTACCGCCACGGGCCGCCGAACCGGGACCCCAGGCCAGCGCCGACCACGATCGGAACGGCAGCGAACCGGCCGAGCAGGTCACCCGGGAACCGTCCGGCACCCCCGCCGGTGAACAGCGGCCCAAGGTGCAGCTCCGTGCGCTCGGCACGCCGCAGGTGGAGGACATCAGGCTGCCGGGACGGTCGCTGCGCGGCAAGGCCGCCGAGCTGGCCGTGTACCTGGCCTGCCACCCCGACGGCGCCGACACCGCCACCATCGCCGAACATCTGTTTCCGGAGGCGAAGGTGCGTGCCGCCAAGCAGTCGGTGCACACCAACGCCTCCAACCTGCGCCATGTCCTCGGCCGCGCCGGCGGACCCCTGCCCGGCGGGTACGTGCTCAAACGCGGCGCGTCGGTGCGGTACCGGCTCGATCCGGCCACCGTTGAGGTGGACCTGTGGCGGCTGCGTGATCTGCTCACCCGCGCCCAGCTCGCCTCCGCCCCGGCCCGTACCGACATGCTGCGGGAGGCGTGCGAGGCGTACGCCGCGCCGCTGGCGGCCGGCTGTGACTACGACTGGGTGGAACCGCACCGGGAGCGGGTGCGCCAGTGGGGTACCGAGGCGCACCTGCTGCTCGCCGAGGACCTGCTGGCCACCGACCCACAGGCCGCATCGGACCTGCTGGACAGGGCGATCGGCCTGGACCGCTACAACGAGGAGCTGTACCGCAAGGCGATGCACGCCCGCCACACCCTGCACGACGCCGACGCCATCCGCGCCCTGCTGCGGGCCATCACCAAGGCGCTGAGCGACCTGGACGCCGAACCGGCCGACGCCACAGTCGAGCTGGCCGCCCAGCTTCGCACCAGCCTGCAGACGCGGTGACCACGGCGAGCCAGGCGCGGCACCGGGTGCGCGAGTGCCCTCGCCGTCGCCCCGCTGCTGCGCTGGCTGGTCGCGCACCACGCGGTCAGCCCCGGCACCGCGTGGCGGACCCGGTGCGATGTCTGCGCCAGCCCGCTGTGGCAGGCCGCGCGCGGGCCATCCGGCCGCTGCCGCCTCTGCCGGTCACGCATCGGGGCGCCGCCGTACTCGCTGGAAGTCGCCGCGGCGGCGGCGATCGGTCTGCTGGTCTGGTCGGGAGTATCCGGCTGGGAGCTGGTCGCCCACACCTGGTGGACCGCTGGGATGCTCGTGCTGGGCTTTGTCGACGCGGCCGTGCTGCGTGTGCCGCACCGGCTCACCGCCGCCACCACGGCAGGGACCGTCATGCTGCTGGCACCGGTGGGTGCACCGGCCGCATCCTGGTGGAGCGCCACGATCAGCGCGGCAACAGCCGCCGCCGCGTTGCCCAGTAACCGAGGCCGCAATGGAGCCCGCTCGCGATAAGCGGGGCGACCCGGCGGTGGAGCTGGGCTGGACCGGGTGCTGGGAGCCGCAATGGAGCCCGCTCGCGATGAGCGGGGCGACCGTTACGCGCGTCTGGTGGGCCGCACCTGGCTGATCGCCGCGATGGAGCCCGCTCGCGATGAGCGGGGCGACCGTTACGCGCGTCTGGTGGGCCGCACCTGGCTGATCGCCGCGATGGAGCCCGCTCGCGATGAGCGGGGCGACAAGCGCGTCGTGGACGGCGGCACGTCCAGCAGGCTGGCCGCAACGGAGCCCGCTCGCGATGAGCGGGGCGCCCGCCTCGGGCTGGTTGAGGGTGCCGTGGAAGAGGTCGCCGCAATGGAGCCCGCTCGCGATGAGCGGGGCGACATGGGACCAGACGGCCAGCCTCGTGCTGGAAGATCCGCTGCAATGGAGCCCGCTCGCGATGAGCGGGGCGACGAGGATGCGCTGGTGGCGGTCAACCGGGCCAGCGTGCCGCAATGGAGCCCGCTCGCGATGAGCGGGGCGACTCGAAGGTCCTTTGTGGATCGACTCTCGGTGTCCAAGCCGCAATGGAGCCCGCTCGCGATGAGCGGGGCGACTTGCCAGGCGTGGTGGACTGGCCGAACGTCGGCGTGCCGCAATGGAGCCCGCTCGCGATGAGCGGGGCGACCTACCGCGAGTTCGCCGACCGGCCGGAGGAGCTGCTGCCGCAATGGAGCCCGCTCGCGATGAGCGGGGCGACCTGGCCGAACAGGTCCGCTGGACCTACGAGGACCAGCCGCAATGGAGCCCGCTCGCGATGAGCGGGGCGACGCGAGACGCCACGGCAGGAATTCGCGCGTATACATGCCGCAATGGAGCCCGCGCGCGATGAGCGGGGCGACCCACCGCCCCGGGCCTGCTCGACTCGGCCGAGCTGGAGCCGCAATGGAGCCCGCTCGCGATGAGCGGGGCGACGGTGGTGGCCTGGCTACGGGTCCATGAGCTGATGGCGCCGCAATGGAGCCCGCTCGCGATGAGCGGGGCGACTGGGCTGGCAGGTGGAGGTGCACGAGCTGGACCCGGCGGCCGCAATGGAGCCCGCTCGCGATGAGCGGGGCGACCCGTGGGGGCTGGCGGCCCGCGCGACCTCGGCCGCGCCGCAATGGAGCACGCTCGCGATGAGCGGGGCGACGTGCCAACACGTACGGCACGAACCGGGACGGGGCGCCGCAATGGAGCCCGCTCGCGATGAGCGGGGCGACCGGCGACCCGATCGACGCGCGCCACCGGCCTGCGGGGACAGCCGCAATGGAGCCCGCTCGCGATGAGCAGGGCGACCTGCCCAGCAGTGTCGGCCGCGGCGGCGCGTAGCTGGGGCCGCAATGGAGCCCGCTCGCGATGAGCGGGGCGACTAGGGTCGGCTTCGCCGCGTCCCGCACGGCCCGGGTGCCGCAATGGAGCCCGCTCGCGATGAGCGGGGCGACGCGAACTGCTGCACGCCGAACGTGGCCCCCTTCAGGCTGCCGCAATGGAGCCCGCTCGCGATGAGCGGGGCGACGCTGTGCGCCACCACCAGCGCCCCCGATCCGGAGTCGGCCGCAATGGAGCCCGCTCGCGATGAGCGGGGCGACGTAGTAGTCCGCGCTGGGCGCGGCGTCGAGGACTGCGCCGCAATGGAGCCCGCTCGCGATGAGCGGGGCGACCTCTCGACGCGGGCACCCTGGTCACTCGGAGCCTCGCCGCAATGGAGCCCGCTCGCGATGAGCGGGGCGACCTGGGATGAAACCCCCGGGCCGTCCGTGCATAGAGGCCGCAATGGAGCCCGCTCGCGATGAGCGGGGCGACTGGGCGATCCTGCCGGGGATGCCCAGTGTGATCGGTGGCCGCAATGGAGCCCGCTCGCGATGAGCGGGGCGACCTGCGCGACGCCGTCGGGCGAGCCTGGCGGGACTACTGGGCCGCAATGGAGCCCGCTCGCGATGAGCGGGGCGACCGGCCTGGGTCAACCCGCGACGACGGCGTTCATCACGCCGCAATGGAGCCCGCTCGCGATGAGCGGGGCGACCCTCTGGCCGGCCGTACGGGTCGTCGCAGTACATGTCGCCGCAATGGAGCCCGCTCGCGATGAGCGGGGCGACTCGCGTCGCCGCCGGTCATACGGTCGTCGAGGTCGGTGCCGCAATGGAGCCCGCTCGCGATGAGCGGGGCGACACGGGGTGACGCCGCGCGCCATCGTGGAGGTAGCGGCGCCGCAATGGAGCCCGCTCGCGATGAGCGGGGCGACCCCCGGATCGCGCAGGGCGCCCAGCAGAAGCAGGGGCCGCAATGGAGCCCGCTCGCGATGAGCGGGGCGACCCGCGTGTAGGCGATCGCGTGCTCGTGTCCCGGACTGCCGGGCCGCAATGGAGCCCGCTCGCGATGAGCGGGGCGACGTGGACAAGCCGCCGGCCGGCAGGTCCACGAAGGAGCCGCAATGGAGCCCGCTCGCGATGAGCGGGGCGACTAGCCCGTACTGGTTCACATTGATCGCGCGGGACGTCGCCGCAATGGAGCCCGCTCGCGATGAGCGGGGCGACACCAGCGCCCCGTTAACGTTGGCCTGATAGTCGACGGTGCCGCAATGGAGCCCGCTCGCGATGAGCGGGGCGACAGCCTTGATCGTCCCATGTGGACGTCCACTGTGGAGGCCGCAATGGAGCCCGCTCGCGATGAGCGGGGCGACCCGGGTCCGCACGAACAGCTGGCCGCAATGAACGAGCCGCAATGGAGCCCGCTCGCGATGAGCGGGGCGACCGTCACCGTGCATCTGCTCGCACGACATGGGGGAGGGCCGCAATGGAGCCCGCTCGCGATGAGCGGGGCGACCCGTTCTGCGCATCGTGGCCCACAAGCCGCTGACCGCCAGCCGCAATGGAGCCCGCTCGCGATGAGCGGGGCGACGTGCGGGGGAGCTGTTGGACGCCACCGTAGGTGAGCCGGCCGCAATGGAGCCCGCTCGCGATGAGCGGGGCGACCTGCCACTGCCCTTGCGGCTTGGCGATGGCAGACAGGCCGCAATGGAGCCCGCTCGCGATGAGCGGGGCGACTTTCATCTGTATCATGCCCTCTTGTACCTGTTCGGTGGCCGCAATGGAGCCCGCTCGCGATGAGCGGGGCGACGACGGCAAGGGGATGGTGCATGCAATCGACGTGGACAAGCCGCAATGGAGCCCGCTCGCGATGAGCGGGGCGACCCGCGTCCTGGGTGGCCAACTGGGGCGGGTGGTTGGCGCCGCAATGGAGCCCGCTCGCGATGAGCGGGGCGACCACGTCTGTGACGATCGCCATCACTGGCTGCCGTTGCCGCAATGGAGCCCGCTCGCGATGAGCGGGGCGACTTGGTCGCCTCGACGCTGGGTAAGTACCTGGCGCATGCCGCAATGGAGCCCGCTCGCGATGAGCGGGGCGACCCCAAGGTGAACGCGATGAGCGCGCCGATGGAGCCGCCGCAATGGAGCCCGCTCGCGATGAGCGGGGCGACTCGTCTTGAAACTGGCCATGAACAGTGCCTATGGCAAGCCGCAATGGAGCCCGCTCGCGATGAGCGGGGCGACGCCAACGAACGGAAGGACGTTCCGATACCTTCGCAAGTGCCGCAATGGAGCCCGCTCGCGATGAGCGGGGCGACCGGCCGCGTACCACGCATCATTCTGTGACCAGTCATGGCCGCAATGGAGCCCGCTCGCGATGAGCGGGGCGACTATCCCACCAGGCCCCCAGGAGGCCCTAGAGTGGGTGCCGCAATGGAGCCCGCTCGCGATGAGCGGGGCGACACCACCCTGCCCGCGCTCCAAGCGTAGGTCTGCCAGCCGCAATGGAGCCCGCTCGCGATGAGCGGGCGACCCGCCGCTGACCTGAGTCAGCAGTGCCTTGATGACGCCGCAATGGAGCCCGCTCGCGATGAGCGGGGCGACCATGAACCCGTAGGTGATCGCTGAGCCGACGTTGGCCGCCGCAATGGAGCCCGCTCGCGATGAGCGGGGCGACGCGACCGTGACCTACAAGTTGTACCCGCTGCCATAGGCCGCAATGGAGCCCGCTCGCGATGAGCGGGGCGACGTCTCGCCAGTTTCCAGAGCTGTTACATTGGGCATTGCCGCAATGGAGCCCGCTCGCGATGAGCGGGGCGACCCGTCCGGCTGGGACCCGGAGCGTTATTCAAAAGTCCTATCCGCGTACTCGGTAGATCTCCAGAGCGGTGACGGTGCGTAGCAGGTCGGGGAACTCGGACAGGCGGCCGCGCCAGCCGGTGTCCAGGATCCTCCATCGGGTCAGGTGGGCGATGGC
>WNFU01004207.1_pt1 | contig 18509 bp, 13 predicted proteins | sample 5400121 | NCBI WGS metagenome assembly WNFU01 (sample SAMN13153360, study PRJNA577476) | soil metagenome | isolation source: 100 cm soil or saprolite under grassland replicate 1 | place: USA:California | collected 2016-06-15 | reverse complement strand
CGGTAAAGGGATCGATCACCTGACCATTGCGCCGCACCGTCAGTTGCACATGGGGAAACTCGGTCTTCCCGGACAGACCGACCATCCCGAGCCGGCTGCCCCGCTCGACCCGCTCGCCGACCCGTACCTGAATACTGCCGCGGCGCAGGTGGCAATACTGCGTCTGCCAGCCGCCGTCGTGCTCAAGGACCACGCCGTTACCGCATTCCCGCCCCGCAATGCGTGTCCTGGACGCCTGGTCCGTGAGCGCAGCGTCCTCCACACCGTCACGGACGCGACGGACAATCCCTGGCGCGCTGGCCACCACCGGCACCCCTTGCTCCATTACCCCGCGGTCGCGAATCGCGAAATCCGTCCCGTCGTGGGTGTTGTACGTCCGGCCCTTGCAGCGGAAATCTCGGGCGGCCTCCGTGGGATCGACATCCACATAGTTCGCGACCCAGCAGGTCTCCCCCAGGCGGCAAACCAGCGGAAGATCCAGGCCCTGCCGCTCGATAGAATCGCGCGCCCATGTTTCTCCGCCAGAGGTGAAAGCCGCCGCAGCACACCAGACGGTCAGCACAATTGCTTGGATTGACTTTCTCAGGTGAGCTTCTTTGAATTGTTGTTTTGTTATGGCTGGTTTGTTCATTTAAAATTAAAAACAAAAAAATAGGCATAACCCTGCTTCCCTCCTCCTGGGAGGGAGCTATCCGGTTACGCCTCCAACTTACAGGTCTCGAATCCTGCCCGCTAAGTAGTGCCGAACAGCAAATTTTATGGCCTAACTAGCAGATGCAAATATATTAGTCAAGAACTTAAATTATGAAAATTAAACATGTGGGCGTTGAGTGAGAATTTAATAAGCATATTTATGCCATGTTGTAGAAAGGATAATGAGCAAGACGTGAAGTAAGCTAAGTGGCGATGTGGACTCTTAGGGGGAAGGCGATCACGTCGCGGATGGAGTCGGCCCCGCGGCCTTGTTGAGCGGCCGTTTTGAGCAACCCGCAGTGTATCCTTCAAACGTTTCGGCTTGCGTCACGCCCTGCAACTCGTGGGGATGGATAGAACACATCCAGTAATCTGTCGATAAATCGACAGACTGCTTCCCAGTACTCTTCGATAAGCGCTTCAACATGTCGCCCCGAACTAAAACGCAGATTGGCTCTGAGGTTCTCCCGATCAACGATCCTGTCAACAACTGGATACACCAGCTTCTGGCCCTCCACCTTAGCCGAAAACCCAGAATAAGGAGATGTCCACTTGTGTAGAGCAATGCCAGCGAGAGCCCTCGCATCATCAAACGCTGATCCGCCAGCCTCAGACCGCGTTCGCTGGAGGCTATTCCAGAGGGCTCGGTCATGACTCAGAGCTGGACCAAGAAGCTCCTCGTATCGATCTATCACAGTCCTCGTCCAATAGACACCGTGGTAAAAGGCATAGTAAACGGCCGGTGTTGTAGCATCAGCCCAATTTGTCACTTGCGGTGGACCCGGAATTGGTTCCAGTGAACTGAACTCTTGCTGTGCCAAGCCAATTACCCGGCGGAGTTCCATACGGCTGAACTCCAGCCCTCCAGCCGCATCAACAATCTCCCAAAGAGCGTCCATGACAGGCTTTCGGTCTCCGGGAACGGGTTGCGCTGGTACTCCTCCTTTAATTATTTGAAGAATCCAAGCATGTCGGCGGGCCAGATATATTCCCGGTTCTGAGGGTGTAAGCTCCCCCGTCAAGGGCTCTCGTACTGAAGACATGATATACCCATCTACTAGGGGGGAAGACAGAAGTCAAGAGGAGCTCAGACAAGCTTATGACCGGTCTTAATCCGTCAATCCAGGCAACTGCTCCGGCCTCACCGGCGGGGGCGTCGGTCATCGGGCACTTGGCTTTCTGGGTCTTCGGGAAGGCAATCACATCGAGGGTGGACGCGGCGCCGTATGCTACTCGATTTTATCGAGCTTGATGGAGAGCTCTTTCAGTTGCTCAGGCGTGACCGGTGAGGGTGCGTCGGTCATCGGGCACTGGGCCTTCTGCGTCTTGGGGAAGGCGATCACGTCGCGGATGGAGTCGGCCCCGCCCAACAGCATGACCAGACGGTCCAGACCGAACGCGATGCCGCCGTGTGGCGGCGCGCCGTAGTCCAGCGCGTCCAGCAGGAAGCCGAACTTCTCTCGCGCCTGATCCTTCTTGATGCCGAGCAGGTCCAGGATCTTGAGTTGGACCTCGCTGCGGTGGTTCCGGATGCTCCCGCCGCCGATTTCATTGCCATTCAGGACGAGGTCGTAGGCTTTGGCCCGGGCCTTCAACGGAGCGGAATCGAGCAGCGCCACGTCTTCATCAAATGGCGCGGCGAAGGGATTGTGCACGAACACATACCGCTTGGCCTCTTGGTCATACTCGAGCAGCGGGAACTCGAGCACCCACACTGGCCGCCACAGCGTGGGATCAATCAGCTTCAGCTCATCACCCAGCAGCAGCCGCAGGCGCCCCAGCACGTCGTGCGCCACTTTCGGCTGATCGGCCACACAGAGCAGGAGATCGCCTGGCTTCGCCTCCGGCACAGCCTTGAGGAGTTGCTTCGCATCGAGGAATTTCGCGATGGTCGAGTCCAGCTTGCCGTCGGCGGTGATCTTCACCCACGCAAGCCCTTTCGCGCCGAAGCTTTTGGCGGTCTCCCCTAACGCATCGATACGAGTACGGGTGATCGTCGACCCGCCCTGCACGATGAGCGCCTTGACGATCCCCCCCTTCGCAACCGCGTCCCGAAAGACCTTGAAATCGGTCTGCGTGGCAAACCCACTCAGATCATGGAGCAGCATCTCGAACCGCAGGTCAGGCTTGTCAGAACCATAGCGCCCCACCGCTTCTTGGTACGTCATCCGCGGGAAGGGAATCTTGAGCTCGATCCCCGCCGCCTCGCGACACACATGACTGATCAGCCGCTCGACCACCGATATCACCTGGTCCCGATCGACAAAGGACATCTCCAGATCGATCTGCGTGAATTCAGGCTGCCGGTCGTTGCGCAGGTCCTCGTCGCGGAAGCACCGGGCGATCTGATAGTAGCGATCCGCCCCACTCACCATGAGCACCTGCTTGAAGAGCTGGGGAGATTGCGGGAGGGCGAAGAAACACCCTGGATTCACGCGACTGGGGACTAAGTAATCGCGCGCGCCCTCCGGCGTGCTTTTCGTCAGGATCGGCGTTTCAATTTCCAGAAAGCGCTCCGCATTCAGGAACGCCCGGACGTGCTGCGTGACCCGGTGACGGAGTTCGAGGATGCGTTGCATCTTCGGACGTCGGAGATCGAGGTAGCGGTACTTGAGCCGCAACACCTCCGTGACATCCGCCTCGTCTTCAATCATGAACGGCGGCGTCTTCGCCTCATTGAGGATTTCAATCGAGTCAGCCAGCACCTCGATCGCGCCAGTCGGGAGTTCAGGATTCTCGGAACCCTCCGGCCGCGGCGCCACGATCCCGCTCACGGCCACGACATACTCGCCGCGAAGTGCATGGGCGTTCTGATGCACCGCAGGGTTTCGCTCCGCATTGAAGACGACCTGCGTGATCCCGAACCGATCCCGGAGGTCGATAAAAAGAAGGCTGCCGTGATCGCGCCGGTGTTGCACCCATCCCATTAGATGGACGCGCTGGCCGATCTCCGTGCGCCGAAGCTGCCCGCAGGTATGCGTTCGCGGCGTCATGACGCGTAGGGGCGGGCTTTAAGCCCGCCCGTCATTGCTGGGCGGGGATCAACCCCGCCCCTACTCTGAATGACCGCTTTCACTTGTCGGATTTCCGCATCGGTCAGAAACCGATACTCGCCGGGAGGAAGCCACCCCAGCTTCAACGGCCCGAACCGGAGCCTCTTGAGCTTCAGGACCGGGTGCCCCACTACTTCCAGCATCCGCTTGACTTGGTGGGTGCGCCCTTCGGAGATGGTCAGTTCGATCCAGGAATTCTCCTCGGTCTTTCTGACTTTCCTGACCTGAGCCGGGCCCGTGAGGCCATCCCTCAGTCGGACGCCTGATTCCAACGTCCGGATCTGCGCGTCGTCGAGGACCCCTTTCACCTTCACCAGATAGGTCTTCGGGATGTGATAGCGGGGATGCAGCAGCCGTTGCGCCAACTGGCCATCGTTGGTGAGCAGGAGCAGTCCCTCGGCATCGTAATCCAGCCGGCCGACCGGAAACACGCGCTGCTTGACCCCGCGAAGAAACTGCTGCACCGTGTGACGGCCCTCCACTCCCGGGCCTTCAAGCGTGGTCAGCACGCCTCCTGGCTTGTTGAGCATCACATAGGCCTTGGGCGCGGCCGGCTTGAGGTGACGCCCGTCCACCTTCACATGGTCGCGGGCAGGATCCACCTTGAGACCCATCTCCGTGGATACCCGGCCATTGACGGTCACGCGCCCCTGGCGGATCAGCTCTTCGGCCTTCCGCCGCGAGGCCACCCCCGCATCGGCGATCACCTTCTGCAGCCTGACTTCCATATCTTCGTTAGGCGTAAGGCGTTAGGCGTGAGGGGAAGGTACTCACGGCTTATTCCCATTCGATGGTGCTCGGTGGCTTCGAACTGATGTCGAAGACCACCCGATTTACCCCTTTCACTTCATTGATGATCCGCGTCGAAATGGGCGCCAGCACCTCGGCAGGCAGCCGCGCCCAGTCAGCCGTCATGCCGTCCACGCTGGTCACCGCGCGCACCGCCACGACGTTGTCATAGGTTCGCTCATCGCCCATGACGCCGACAGTTCTAACCGGGAGCAGGACCGCAAAGGCCTGCCAGACCTTCCGGTAATAGCCTGCTTTCCGGATTTCCTGCTCGACGATGGCGTCGGCCGCCCGGACAGTCGCCAGCCGCTCCTTGGTGACCGGCCCGAGGATACGGATCGCCAGGCCCGGCCCCGGGAAGGGCTGGCGCCACACGATCTCGTCGGGCAGCCCCAGCTCCCGCCCCAGTTCCCGGACTTCATCTTTGAACAGCTCCCGCAAGGGCTCGATGAGCTTGAACAGCATGCGCGAAGGCAACCCTCCGACGTTGTGGTGGGTCTTGATCGTCGCGGACGGGCCCTTGAAGCTCACGCTCTCGATCACGTCAGGATAGAGCGTGCCCTGGACCAACCAGCCTGCTTCGCCCGCCTTACACGCGAAGGCTTCAAACTCGGTGATGAACAACCGACCAATGATCTTCCGCTTGCGCTCGGGATGGCTGACGCCATGGAGAGCTTTGACAAATCGAGCGGATGCGTCAATGAACCTCAACTTTATCTTGAAGTGCTTGGCGAAGGTCTCGCGGACCAGTTGCGCTTCTCCTTGCCGCAAGAGCCCGTGATCGACGAACAGGCAGGTCAGCCGATCCCCGACGGCGCGGTGGGTCAGCACCGCGGCCACCGACGAATCCACGCCGCCGCTGAGCGCGCAGAACACCCGCCCGGTCCGCGCCTGATCCCGAATGGCCGCAATGGCATCCGTCATGAAGGACCGCATGGTCCAATCCGGCTTCAGCCCGCAGATGTCGTAGACAAAGTTCTTCAGGATCGCCGTCCCACCCTCGGTATGCGCGACTTCCGGGTGGAACTGGAGGCAGTAGATCCGACGCCCGGGCGACGTCGCCTTCATCGCAGCCACCGGCGAGTTCGACGTACGCGCGATGGAGCGGAACCCCGGTGGCATCTCCTCAATCCGGTCCCCGTGCGACATCCAGACGGCCGGATGCGCCCGCCCCTCTTCGAACCCCTTGAAAAGATCCGTGGCGTCGTCGACCAGCAGGGTGGCCGGGCCGTACTCGCGATGCGCAGCCCGCGCTACCTTCCCACCCAAGACCTGCGTCACGAGTTGCATTCCATAGCAGATGCCCAGAATCGGGATCCCTGCATCCAGTAACGGGGCCGGGATGCTCGGCGCCTTTCGATCGTAGACGCTGGCGGGGCCGCCGGAGAAAATCAGGCCGCCCGGGCGGCGTTCCAGGATCCGCGCCAGCGGGACGTTGTATGGCAGGATTTCGGAGTAGACGTGGGCTTCGCGGATGCGGCGGGCAATCAGCTGTGTGTACTGGGAGCCGAAGTCCAGGACCAGGATTCTCTCGTGCGCGGAACCCATCGCATTTGGAAGCAGGTTAGAGCTCAACCTCGGTCCGGTAGTTGGGGGCTTCCTTGGTGATGATCACGTCGTGGACGTGGCTCTCCCGCAGACCGGCTTGGGTGATCTGAATGAAGCGGGCCTTCTTCTGCATCTCGGCGATGGTGCGGCAACCACAATACCCCATGCCGGCGCGCAACCCGCCGACCAGTTGGTACACCACTCCCGACAGCGTGCCGCGGTACGGGACGCGTCCTTCGATGCCCTCCGGCACCAGCTTTTGCACTGGCTCGTCCCTCTGCGCGTACCGGTCCCTCCCGCCGCGTTCCATCGCGCCGAGCGAGCCCATGCCCCGGTAGACCTTATAGGTGCGACCTTGAAAGAGGACCGTTTCGCCCGGGCTTTCTTCGGTTCCGGCGAAGAGCCCGCCGATCATGACCGACGAGGCGCCAGCCGCGATCGCCTTGGTCACATCGCCGGAGTACTTGATCCCGCCGTCGGAGATGATCGGCACCTTCGCGCGGGCGGCCGCTGCGCACTCCGCCACGGCGGTCAATTGCGGCACGCCCGCGCCCGCCACGATCCGCGTCGTGCAGATGGAGCCCGGCCCCACGCCGACCTTGATGGCATCCGCCCCGGCCGCGATCAGATCCCGGACCGCCTCCTTCGTGGCCACGTTGCCGGCCACGACCTCCGCCTCGGGAAGGCGGCGCTTCAACAGGCGCACGGTGTCCAGCACCGCCTGGCTATGGCCGTGCGCGGTGTCCACCACGACCACGTCGACCCCGGCTTTGACGAGCAGCGCCACGCGTTGCTCGGCGTCCTCCCCGACTCCAACCGCCGCGCCCACGCGCAAGCGTCCATGCTCATCCTTGCACGCGTCGGGGTACTGGATCCGCTTGGCGATGTCCTTGATCGTGATCAGCCCCTTGAGCTCGAAGCGATCGTTGACCACCAGGAGCTTTTCGATGCGATGCTGGTGCAGAATCTCCCGGGCCTTATCCAACGTCGTGCCTTCCGGCGCCGTGATGAGGTTCTCCCGGGTCATGACCTGGGAGATCTTGAGATCCATGCGTGTCTCGAAACGCAGGTCCCGGTTGGTCACAATGCCCACGAGCTTGCTGCCCTTGGTCACCGGAATGCCGGAAATCCGGTACTGCTCCATGATCTTGTGCGCGTCGCGGATGGTGTGGTCCGGCGAGATGGTCACCGGGTTCAGGATCATGCCGCTCTCGGATTTCTTGACCTTGTCCACTTCGGCCGCCTGGTCTGCCGGCGAGAGCACCCGATGGATGATCCCGACACCGCCCTCACGGGCGATCGCGATGGCCAGCCGGGCCTCGGTGACCGTGTCCATGGCGGCGCTGACGATGGGGATGTTGATCGTGATGCGGCGGGTCAACCGCGTGCGAGTGTCGGTTTCGGCCGGCAAGACGGAGGACTTGGCGGGGACCAACGCCACATCGTCGAAGGTCAGTCCCACCGGCAAGGAAGGTTGCAGCATGTCGTTATTGTTTCGGCGTCGACCAGAGATGCGTGCCCGGGGTTTCCTGTTGGATCGTCTTCTTCTCCTCCAACGCGGAGGACTCGGACTCGGCCACCTCGGCCTGCTCGCGCAGTTGCAACTCTCCTTCATCGGCCGTCATGAATTGCTGCACCCGGAAATTGGAACTGTCGAGCACGAAGATCGAGCCTCGACGGTCCACCCCGATGCCATAGGGGAAGTTGAACTGCCCGCGTGCGCTGCCGAACCCGCCCCACTGCGTTTCGAAGTTCCCGTCCCGATCGAACTTCTGGATTCGGTGGTTACCGGTGTCCGTCACGTACACGAAGCCGTCCCGATCGACGGCGATCCCCCAGGGATTCCAGAACTGGCCGGGTTCCTGCCCCTTGGTCCCCCACTTCACGAGAAGCTGCGGGAGAAAGTTCGTGCTGGTGTCGAACTTCTGGACCCGATGGTTGCCCATGTCCACGATGTACACCGCCCCGTCGCTTTCGTCCACGGCGATGCCGCGAGCGAAATAGAGTTGGCCGTCCGCGTTGCCAAAGCTGCCCCACGCCATGACGAACTCGCCGCTGCGATCGAACTTCTGAATGCGGAAATTGGCGCTGTCCACGACATAGACGTAGCCCCGGGTGTTGTCAACCGCCACGCCCCAGGGGGCATTGAACTGCCCCTCGCCGCCGCCCTGCCGGCCCCACTTGGACAGGTAGCTGCCCATCTTGGCATCGAACCGCTGGACCCGGTGGTTGTTGGTGTCGCAGACGTACACAACTCCTTTATCGTCCACGGAGAGGCCAGTGGGATTCTGGAAGTTCGAGGGGGCGGTGCCGAACATGCCCCAGAGGTGGACAAAATTCCCCGCGTTGTCGAATTTCTGAACCCGACAGTTGCCGGTGTCCACGACATACACGTTGCCCGTCTGATCGCACGTGAGGCCGAACGAGGGCGTGCCGAATTCTCCGCCATGGAGGAGGTGGGCGCCACTGCCGGCCTTCCCCCAGAGATTCACACAGACATAGCCAGAGGTGTTGAGAAGGATGGAATTGGTCGCCGGCGCAGAGATATTCCCATACCCGTCCTTGAACCAGACATAGACGGTCTTTTTCCCGTCGCCGGGCGAGAGGGTATAGGGCACCGTGGCGCCGAACTTGCCGACCGGCTCCACGTCAACCCACCCCGGCGTCGACGCCGTCGGCGTGGTGGGCGCCTCCGAGATGAAGTAGCCAGCGACCCCCGAATCCACGTCGTGGGCCGAGACCGTCAGGATCACGTCGGGGAGGTTCGTCATGAACGCCCCATGGTTGATGATCATGTAGGGGTTCTGCGGCGCGGCCAGGTCGATCATCGTCGGCGTCGCCTCGACGACAGGCGACGGCGGGCTCTCCGTTCCCTCAGCGCTGACCGCCGTCAGCATGAAATAGTAGCTGGTGCCGTTGGCCAGCCCCCCGTGGGTGTAGGGCGAAGCCACGCTTTCGACGCAGGTTGCCGTCTGGGGAGTCACGCTCGCCTCGGTGTGGTAGTAGAGGTTGTAGGACGCCGCGCCCGGCACGTCCATCCAGCTGAGGGTCACTTCGGTGTCGCCTGCCTTGGCGATCAGTTCAGCGGGCGCCGACAATTCCGTCGCGCCTTTCTCCGTCGGGACCTGCGTGGTGGGCTGGGTGCCCTCCACCGGCGCGAACTTCAGGACGCGGGCGTTGCCGCTATCCACGACGTAGACGAAGCCTTCCCGGTCGACCGCGACCCCGTAGGGGAAGTTCACCTGGCCCAATGTGTTGCCGCGGTTGCCCCATTGGCAGATGAAGGCGCCATTGCTCGTGAACTTCTGGATCCGGTGGTTGCCGGTGTCCGTCACATAGACGTTGCCCAGCGCGTCGACCGCGATCCCCCACGGGCCGTTGAACTGCCCCGGGCCATTCCCTTCCTTGCCCCACTTGGCCAGGAAATTCCCCCGGCTGTCGAACTTCTGGACGCGGTTATTGATCTCGTCCGTGACGTAAACGTTCCCGGCAAAATCGATGGCGACATCCCGGCAGTAGAAGAACGCCCCTTCAAAGGCGCCTTCCTTGCCCCACATGAGGATCGGCTCCCCGTCGGCCGTGTACTTCTGGATCCGGTTATTGAGGGTGTCGGCAATGTAGACGCTGTCGTCCTTGTCGACGCCGACGCCCCATGGATTGTCGAAGACCCCGTGCGAGGAGCCCTTCCAGGCGAAACCGAACTTGCCCCAGACGGTCAGGAAGTTCCCGTCCGTGTCGAACTTCTGGACGCGGTGGTTGTTGGCGTCGATGACGATCAGGTCGCCCTGGGAGGTGCAGGCTAGGCCCCGAGGGTAATAGAACTGGCCTTCGGCGTCGCCCGGCTCGTCGCCCAGGCGCATGAGGAACTTCCCATCCTTGTCGAACTTCTGGATGGTATGCGTGTCGGTGTCGGCCACGTAGATCTTGCCCTCCCGGGCCAGCGCGATGCCGGTGGGCGACTTGAACTCCCCGTCATCAGAGCCCTCGGTCCCGAAGTGCATGACGCACACATACGGGGCCGGGATACCCATGACTTCTTCGGATTCCGGGCTCTCTCCATTCTTTGTGACCGCCGTGACGACATAGTGGTAGCACATGCCGTTCGCCAGGTCGGTATGGAGGTACGGCGGCGCGGCCGTGTCGATCAGGGTTCCGTTCTCCTTGGACACCCCGATCTTGGTCTTAAACCGTTCCATGCCGACGGCGTCGTACTGGAACCGGTCGAATTCCTTGCCTTCTTTGGTTACGCCACGGGTGGTCTTGTAGTAGATGTTGTAGAAGAGGGCGTCGGGAACGGGCTCCCAATCGAGCGTCAGCTTGCCATCCCCGATCTTGACCGTAACGTTGCGCGGCGCCCGCGGCAGGTCAGATTGCTCCGCTGTCGTTCCCCCGCCCGGTTGCGCGGAACCCTCGACGGTCAGCGCGAACCGGATACCTGGATGCAAGTCGCCGTCATGCATCGCCAAAGCACAGGCCCCTTACGAAAATTGTTGAAAAGATGAGTGAGTTTAGCACCCGTTTTGCGATGAAGTCAAGGAAGCCAGCGCGGCCGCGGAGGCTTACAGATACGAGACTGGACGCTTGGTCTGGGCAGGGGATTGCCCTGCAGGCGGAGGCCCGCCGCGGAGCCGATCGAGACGATCCTGGGCGTCGCCAATGGAGGGGATATCCGTAAAGAGTCGGGCGGCCTTGTCGGTCAAGCCCTCCTCTTCGTACAGGACGGCGAGATCGTACTTGACGTAAGGCCCCCCCGGCCCCACGCACCGGGGATCGGCCAAGGCGCGCTCCAGAAGCGCGATCGCCGTTGTGTTGCGCCGCTGGGATTTGTAGCACGCCGCAATCATGGCACACGCATCGACGAATCGCGTCGGCCCGCAGGCGGCCTGCTGGAGCTCTTCGATTGCTTCGTCCAGGAGGCCCATTTCCTTGTAGGCGACACCCAGATCATAATGCGTCTCAGACTTGCCGTCGCGCGCGTGCGCCTTGTCCCGTTTGCGGAACTCCTGGAAGAGGGCTTCGACGTCCGGGTCGAGGCCCCCGGCGGACATCCCCGCCGCAGCAGGCGGTACGGCCTCCTCAGAGAGAACCACCGCCGGCTCCACTTGGAGGACAGGCGGCTTCTCCACCTCCGCCGGTGTCACTTTCGGGCTTGGCGTTTCAGTCTTCTCCGCGGCCGGTTCCTGGGTCACTCGAGCCTTGAGTTGGAGAAAATCGTCGTCGTCAGGTTCCGCCATGAGATAGGCATCGATCAGATCCGACGCCTCTTCACGCCGGCCCTTGGTGAGCCAGGCCTTGGCGATGGGGTACAAAATGTCGTAGGCAGGGGAGAGTTGGCCCTTCTTCAAATAGACGAGCCCCAAGACCGCCTGGTACTCGCGTTGATCCGGATCTTCAAGCAGGAAGGCCCGGACCATACGTTCGGCTCCGGCAAGGTCACCGACCGCAAGCAAGCGGCGGGCCTCCGACAAGGAGCCTGGTGTGCCCTCAGCGCCAGACGCGGGCTGTAAGGGGGCCGACAGCGTCGATTCCGGGAGGCTCAATTCGATGCCCCCCTCCACCGTTTCCTCCTGCACCACATCGGCGACGGTCATCTCAACGGACTCCGGTGTCACGGGCTCCGGCTCCTCCAATTCCGGCTGATAGGGGGTGTCCAACCGCCGGCGGGCCTCCGCATGGCCCGGCGTGAGCTTGAGGATCTTGTCGTAGAGCGTGCGGGCCTCACCCCCACGGCCTTGGCGCTGAAATTCCTTGCCGACGCACAGGTACTCCTCGATAGCCACGTCCTGGAGATTCTCCTTCAGGCAGAGCTCCGCCACGCGCAGGCGCACGTCCGTATTCTGGGGATCGACCTTGGCAATCTTGCGAAAGAGCGTCAGCGCGTTCATGGTCTTCCTGGCATTCAGGAACAGCTTCGCGCTGGACAAGTAGTCGGCAATGGCGTTGTTCATCAGGCCACGGACGACATTCAGGTCGCCGAGCAGCGTGTAAATCTCGGCGCGAGCCGGCTCGAGTTTGAGGATTTTCTTGTAGACGGCGATGGCTTTCAGGTGAAAGCCTTCCTGAAGGAAAAACCGGGCGGCCTTGTTGTAGGCGTCGATCGCTTCCGCGTTGGCCCTGCTCTTGACCGAGAGGTCCCCGATAGTGTTGTACACATTGGCATCATTGGGGGACTCGTCGAGCAGCTGGCGCCAGACTGCGATGGCCTGGGCATACTGACCGGTGTCCGCGAGTTGGCGGGCGCGCTCGATCGTCGCTTCCTTCTTGTCAGTCTTATCAGGAGCCACGCTCACTCCCTCACAGCTAACAGCCTGGCGTAACCTAGCGCGGCTCGGCCCATCAAGTCAAGAATTGCACCCGGCCAGAAACGACAAGGGCCCACCCCCCGGGATGGGCCCTTGCAGACCAAAGACTGTGGCAAGGCGTGGCGCCGCCACACCCTGCGTGGACTTAAACGACCTTCACGACATTCGAAGCTTGAGGCCCCTTGGCACCCTCCACGACCTCAAACTCGACGCTTTCGCCTTCCTTGAGGCTCTTGAACCCTTCCCCCTGTAGAGCTGAATAATGGACAAAGACGTCCTGTCCGCTTTCCATGCGAATAAATCCGAACCCCTTGCGATCATTGAACCACTTGACAGTGCCTTTGCTCTTCACACCGCCCTCCTTTCGTCACACCAGCCCCACGGTCCCACGACCCACCGTGCTAGGCCTCCATACCTGAGAAAGCCCCCTACGAAACAGCGGAACAATTGCGGGTGTGCATCTACCACAGCCCCTCACGAGTGTCAAGTGGGGCGTCGCTACAATTTGATTTGCCCTAAGCCTTCCAGTATAACTGTCGCCGGGAGCGCTGTTTTCGCGTGCGGACGATCGACCGGTACATCCTGCAAGAGCTCGGCGTGCCGTTTGCGCAGAGCCTCGGCGCGCTGACGTTTATCCTGATGACGCGGGAGATCCTCCGGCTCATCGAGCTCCTGATCAACAAAGGCGTGGGGCTCCTGCCCCTGCTGAAGACCTTCCTCCTGCTGCTGCCGTCCTTCTTCGTCCTGACCCTGCCGATGGGCTGTCTGATCGCGTCCATCAGCGCGTTCAGCCGGCTGTCCTCGGACCGGGAACTCACCGCAATGCACGCGACGGGGGTCAGCGCGTGGCGCCTCCTCCCCTCCGTCCTCCTGTTTTCGTTTGCAGTTTTCCTGATGACCCTCACGCTGGCCCAATTCGCCCAGCCCTGGACGGGCCAGTCCCTCAAGAAGATGGCGCTGGGCATGCTGCGCGACCAAGTATCGCTGGCACTCGATGAAGGGGTCTTCAACACCCCGACGGACAAGGTGGTCATGTACGTCGGCGAGCGCAGCGTGCCGGATGGTCCCTCCGGGATCTTTATCTCGGATACCCGGACCAGCGGCGAGCCTCGGATCATCGTGGCCCGCAACTGGAAAATCATCAACGATCCCCTCCACAACCGCCTTGGTCTGACGCTTCAGGACGGCACCATCCATGTGAATCCGAAGGATCTCGACCAGTACCAGACGATCCGCTTCACCACCTACGATTTTAAACTGGACCTAACCGAAAGCCTGGCCCCGGAACCCGAAGGACGACTGTCGCTGTATGAAATTCGCCAGAAGATCGCCGAGACCAAGGGACAAGATCCTCGCTACCTCCGCCTCCTGGAAGACTACTATAAGAACATAGCCTTCCCAGTCTCCACGATCCTGTTTGGCCTTATCGGGATGCCGCTCGGGATCGTCATGAAACGGTCCGGCCGGGCCGGTGGCTTTGCTGTGGGGATTCTGATCATCGTCCTCTTTTATGTCCTGAGCGTCATCGGGGACTTCTGGGTCTCAGCCCGCGTCCTGAGCCCCTTCGCCGCCGCCTGGTTCCCTGATGCCGTCTTTGTCTTAGTCATCGTCTGGCTCTTCCACCGGCGCATGCGCCTGTAGCTCATCCGAGGGACCCCATGTCGCTCCTCATGACCTATCTCCTGCGCGAGTACCTCCGGGTGTTTGCGACCTGCCTGGGAGGCTTGGCCGTCGTGTACCTCGTCGTCGACTTTGTCGAGAAGATTCGGAAGTTCGTGGGCTACCAAGCCGAACTTCGCCATATCCTCTGGTACTTTGTGCTGAAGTGTCCCGGCATCCTTTTCCAGATCACACCGCTCGCCGTCTTGATGTCCACCCTGCTGACAGCCTCGATCCTCTCTCGGAACAACGAGATCACCGCAATGCGCAGCAGCGGCATCAGCCTCTACTGGGTCTCCATCCCGTTCCTCGTCATCGCCCAGGCCCTGAGCCTCCTGATGCTCTGGGCCAACGACGCCGTGATCCCGGGCGCAAATCAGCAGGCGGAAGCGCTGCGCGAGATCAAAATCGAAAAACGCAATCCGCGCGCCGTCTTCCAAGCAAATGAGATCTGGGTGCGGCTGGGCGATCAAACGCTCATGCGGGGCGACCTGCCCGACGACAACGCGCCACGCATCTACGGCGTCAGCCTGTACCGCCTGGAACAGGACTTTACCATCCGGGAACTCGTCTCCGCGAGGGAACTGCTGTACGAAAACGAGGGCTGGGTCCTGGTCTCCGGCATCAGCCGGACGTTTCAGGGCGACCAGGGTGTCCGGTCGGAGTCCTTCGACCGCCTCCCCGTTCAATTGAACCAAAAGCCCGAAGATTTCCGTCACACCATCCGTATCGACTCAGAAGCGTTGAGCCTGCGGGAGCTGGCCGCCTATGTCGAGCGGCTCCGACAAGACGGGTACAACCCGGCTCGGTACGCAACGGATCTGTTCGGGCGCATAGCCTTTCCTTTTGTATGCCTGATCATGGCTCTGATCGGCCTCACCATGAGCCTCATGGAAACCGGCTCGCGCGGGACAGGGCTGGTCAGGGGAGTCGGATATAGCCTGCTGGTGGGCTTCCTGTACTGGTCGACCCACTCGGTCGCCTTGGCGTTGGGACGGAGCAATGTGCTGCCCGCTTTGCTGGCCGGCTGGACGGCCAACATCTTATTCCTGTGTTTTGCCTGGTACTTGTTCCTGCGGGTTCGGCAATAGAAGTTATCCGGTCGTAAACAAACGCCTCCAGAAGATGACCTTGGCATTAAAGTAGCCTGCCCAGGGGAGAAAGATCGCTGCATAGGCCCCCACGTGGCCGAGATAATACAGGCTGATCCCCGCCTGGGAAGCGATCCCCACGACGTACATCGCCAGCGCAAACCGCCGGCCTGGATGAAGTGGCCCCGTGGCCGGCACGTCCCGCTTCACTCGCTTATATTCCTTGGCGGCATCCAACAGTTTCTGCTTCCGCGCGAAATATTCGGGACAGGTTCCCAGCAAGTACCGCTCGTACCGGGCATGGCCCCATCCCCAGACGGCGCCACAAAGGAACAGGATCGTGCTCCCCAGCAATGCCCGGGGAGTCAGCTGATCTTGGATCCACATCAGCACCACGTCTGCGTAGCCAGCCAATAACGTGACCATCCCTAACGGGATGGTCGGCAGCATCAATCGGCTCTTCAGGTACAACCGGGCGCGTTCCCGTTCATCTTCACGCCGTCGAGCGGTCAGGATCTTGGGCATGCTCTCGGTTCTCCCAACCTTCCCAAGCGATCGGTGGTCCGGTTCGGTCGCGCCCCTATATCCTGTAGTGAGGCTCGTCGCCGCGTGGCGGCCCACGGTTGAAAGATGCACGAGGGCGCAGTGCACGAGTTCAGTCCGCGAGAATGCCGACATGGTTCGTGACGCGTGGGCATCTTGGCTCCCTGTGTGGTCTTCCCACACCTGGACATCATGAGACCTTCACACAGGCCCCCCTTTCGAGACTCGGGCCTTCCGATGCCGCACCTGTCTTGAGCATCCCGTAACAGCGTTCACGAAACCATTGCTAAGAGCAGCACGTCATCGCTTGACAGGGCTTTCTTGCACCGCCGTCTGTCCACAATTTCTGTGGATACTCTGGGGATAGCCTTGTGCACGTCGAGGAGCAATCACTCCCATCCGGCTCCACAGTCCCCATGCATAAAGTTTAAGCGGAAGTTCCGCCACCGTACCAACGAGTTAGACAAACGATTCAGACGCAAACTAAAAGCTGACTCAGTGCCGCATTCTGACACACGACATCTATGCAGTAACGATGCCGAAGCATACTTCAACACAATTGTGGTAACGAGATCTTCACTGTATGGTTACTCATGCACTATTTGATTCTAGATGTAGGAGAACGGCAACACCGTTCATCTTACACCGACCGCCACGAAGAGACGGTCAACCTGCACATGCTTTTGCAGATGGTCGGCCCAGCGGTCCAGCGAAGATCGTAGCCGTGCCGTGACTGTCTCAGAGACCGACCGATCTAATGGGTGCAGCCCTTTTCTCTGACGCAGTCGGTTCAACCACTGACGGCGGAATTCTGGCTGGTCAAAGACACCGTGGATATATGTCCCCCAGACCAACCCGTCTTCGCGACACGCTCCGTCCGCCGCTTCGTCCTCCGACCCAGAGTGCCGTCCTGCCTGTGAGAGACCCTCGTCAGAACGATGCAGAATCCGAAAGCCGGGTGGGACAGAGCCTCGGCGGGTGCGGCCCATGTGGATTTCGTATCCGGATACCGTACAGCCGGGCGCCACGTTCCCGAGCAAAGGACGTGCCTCAACCTGGGTCGTCCTCTTGTCAGGCTGCAATTCGGTCACCACATCCAAGAACCCCATGCCTGGTGTCCTCCCGCCAGCCTCGACACCGCATGGATCGGACACCTCCCGCCCCAGCATCTGATAGCCGCCGCAGATCCCCACGAGTTCCCCGCCTCGGGCAACGTGGTGCACCAAGGCCTCGACAAAGCTCTTGCTTCGCAGATGTTCAAGATCGGCGATCGTGTTCTTGGTACCCGGCAGCACCACAACGTCGGCCCCGGCCAGATCGGACGGCGTGGCCGCGTACCGGAGCGCCACATCGCATTCGCCAGCCAGCGCGTTGAAGTCTGTGAAGTTGCTCAGATGAGGCACCAGCGTCACTGCCACATTCACCGCCTGCGCCGTAAAGGGGGTCTGGCGGTAACGGTCCCGCTCCACGCTGTCCTCCTGGTCCAACTCCAAGTCCCGCAGGAACGGGAGCACCCCCAACACGGGCACGCCGGTGCGAGCTTCCAGCAAGGCCACTCCATCGGCAAACAGGCTTGCATCGCCACGAAACTTATTGACCACGACTCCCACGACCCGCCGCCGTTCCTGCGGGGCGAGCAGCTCGATGGTGCCGATCACCTGCGCAAACACGCCGCCGCGGTCAATATCCGCCACGAGAACCACCGCGGCGCCAGCAAACTCGGCCACCGCCCAGTTGGCCAAGTCCCGGTCGCGCAGGTTGAGTTCGGCCGCGCTCCCGGCTCCCTCGATGACAAGGACCTCGTACGCGCGGGCCAGCCGATCGTAACTGGCGGAGACGTGGCGGACCAGCTCACGGGTTTGCTCCAAATACCGACGGCCCTCGTATCTCCCCCAGACCTTCCCGTGCACGATCACTTGCGCGCACTGGTCGGACTCCGGCTTGAGCAGGATGGGATTCATATCGACATGCGGCGCCAGACCACAGGCTTCGGCCTGCAGGGCCTGCGCCCGTCCAATCTCCCCGCCATCCGCAGTGACAAAGGAGTTCAAGGACATGTTCTGTGCCTTAAAGGGCGCTACTCGGATTCCCTTTCGCGCCAAGAGCCGACAGAGGCCCGCGGCGATGACGCTCTTGCCCACGTCCGAGCCCGTTCCGAGCACCGCGAGGGCTCGTGCGCGGCCTGCAGTTTTATCAGCCTTCAGGCGGTCGTGCTGTCTCGTTCCCACAGCAGCTCCGGTTCCCCCTGGGTTTTCCCGATCCACCGCGCCAGCACAAACAGCGCGTCGCTGAGCCGGTTCATAAATTTTAGGATCGCCGCATCGACTGGCTCTTCCCGCGAGAGCCGCACGGTCTCACGCTCCGCCCGACGGCACACGGTCCTCGCCTGGTGGAGCAGCGCAGGCACCTTCCCTCCTCCCGGCAAGATGAACTCTTTCAGCGGGGCGAGATCCTTCTGGCATGTGTCAATCATGTGTTCCAAGCGCGTGACATCTTTCGCGGTAATCTGGGGCATGTTCTTGAACACCTGCCCGGGGACCGTCGCCAGGATGGCCCCCGCATCCAGCAGTTTATTCTGGATCCAGCGGAGCTCGTCGTCCAGATGAGCCGCTGACGCGTGCTTCCCGACCACGTCGGCATTGAATGCCCGGACCACTCCCACCATCGTGTTCAGCTCGTCCACCATGCCATAGGCTTCGACCCGCAGGCTGTCTTTCCAGACCTGCTGTCCGCCGGCCAGTCGCGTTTTTCCGGCATCCCCCGTCCGCGTGTAGACCTTGGTGATGCGCATGCTCAGTCCTCCTTCCTCCCAACCTTGCGCTCCCGCGCAC
>WNFU01005842.1_pt1 | contig 18513 bp, 20 predicted proteins | sample 5400121 | NCBI WGS metagenome assembly WNFU01 (sample SAMN13153360, study PRJNA577476) | soil metagenome | isolation source: 100 cm soil or saprolite under grassland replicate 1 | place: USA:California | collected 2016-06-15 | reverse complement strand
GCGGATGTCGGAGGCCGCTGACCTTGCGCACGTACTGAAGCGCCGCGCCGCGGATCTCGTCGTCCGTCGTCGGCGGGTCGATGTGGTAGAGCACCCGGATGTTGCGGCACATGGCGCGGATCTAGGGCCGGCGCCGCCCGGTGTCCATGCGGTCTTCGCCGGGCGGGTGACGACGCCGGTGTCGGCCGGAAGTCGAGCGAAGCGACGCGCGCGACGTCCAGATCGTCGATTACCACTGAGGTGAGGACCATGCTGCCGAACAACCGATCCCCGACTGCCCCCGGCGAGATGCTGCTCGAGGCGATCTACGAGACGCTGAGCGACTGGCCCGGCTCTTTATCGGGGACGGCACGGACCCGTGGACGGCTGCGGAGCGCGCTGCGGTCCTCGTCCTCCGCGTCTACGCCTTGCCGCCCCAGCCCTGACGAGGCTCCCCACGCGTCGCAGGGAACCGCGAAACAGCAACGCCCTCGGCCTGCGCTCGGGGGGGCTTCGTGCCTTTGGGCGCCGCCTCGCCGACTGCTGCGGGCCCATCGTGCCCGTCGTGCCCGATCAAGTACTCCGGGTGCTCGCGCCGCGCGCAGTCGCGGCAGTACGCTGCTTCGAGCCCGATTACTCTCGGTCGGGGCCAACCATGGCTGCCTCCTCTTTCGCGCACGCTAACCTGGGCAACCGGGAGCCTCGCGCCAAGGCGGCGCGCGGCCGGGCGGTCGCGCGCCAGGTCCTCCCCCTCGCTCCGCCGACCCCCCGCCGGCGGCCCGTGCTAGCGTTCCGCGGTGATGACCCTCGGGGCGCTCGCGCTCGCGCTCGCCGCCGCTGCTGCGCCTCGGGCGCAGCCTGGGGCTTGCGCCCCGGATCACGGCGGCTTCCCGGCCTCCGATTGGCCGAACGTCGTCGCAGAGGTTCGCAGCGCGCGCGGCCCCGAGATCGCCGCGCTCGAGCGCTACGCCTTCACGCTCGCCGAGCCGGACTCAGCCCGGCGCGGGATCCGCACCGATGGGCTCGTCATCGTCCACCGGGGCCAGGTCACCTACGAGCGCTACGGTCGCGGGTTCGGCCCGGGGACGCGCCACCTCGCGTGGTCGGTCACGAAGAGCGTGACGAGCGCGCTCGCCGGCGCGGTGGCGCTCGAGGGAGCGGTCGCGCCGGGCGACTCGATCTGCGTCCATGTCTCGAACGCTCCGCGCCGCCATTGCGGCATCACGGTCCAGCACCTGCTCGAGTACGCCTCCGGCCTCGACTGGACGGAGTCCTACGAGCACCGCGCCCACCAGGCGTCCTCCGTGCTCGCGATGCTCTACGGCGTCGGCCGGCGGGACATGGCCGCCTTCGCGCTCGGCCACGACGCGCGCGCCGCGCCGGGTGCGCAGTGGGCCTACTCGTCCGGCGACGCCGCGATCCTCTCCGCGGTCCTCGGCGCGGCGTCGGCGCCGCGGTTCGGCGATGACTGGCCGTGGAAGCTCCTCTTCGATCGGATCGGGATGACGAGCGCCGCCTTCGAGCGCGACCCAGCCGGCACGTACGTGGGCTCGTCGCACCTCTACGCGACCCCGCGCGACCTCGCCCGCGTCGGCTGGCTGTACCTGAGCGACGGCTGCTGGGCCGGCGCGCGGATCCTGCCGGAAGGCTGGATCGCCTCCTCCACCGCCGTCTCCGCGCCGCTCCGGCGAGGCTCTCCGTTCCGCAAGCCGCCCGACGTGACGGGGTGGGGCTGGTGGCTGAACCGCGCCGTCCCGGAGCTGGGCGTGGGCGCGCCCTGGCCGGACGTTCCGGAGGACGCCTTCTACGCGCAGGGCCACTGGGGCCAGCTCCTGGTGGTGATCCCCTCGCTCGAGATGGTGATCGTCCGGGCCGGCGACGACCGGGAGGAGGACGCGCTCGTTCAGGCGCACCTGGTCCGGCTCGCGATCGCGGCAGGGAGGCTGCCGTGAGGCGCCGGCGTGCGGGAGCCCTCGCCGGCGGCGCCGCTGCGCTCGTCGCGCTGCTGGTGGCGGGTGGCGTCGCCGCGCTCGGCTCGGTCCCGGGGGTGAAGGGGCGCTACGCCAACGGCGACCCGGAGCTCGCGGTGTCGTACCGCGCGAAGGAGACCTGCTCGTGCCTGTTCGTGCTCGAGCGTGACGAGGCGTACTGCCGAGCCTGGACCGCCGCCAGCCCGGCCGTCGCGAGCGTCGAGATCGACGCCGGCGCGAAGGCGGTGACCTCGCGGGCGCTCCTGTTCTGGAAGGCGCGGGCGCGGCTCGTGGACGCGCGGCGAGGGTGTTTGCTCGAGTAGGTGGGGGAGGCGACGAGTCGGGTCAACCACCTCGGCTTCCGTTGCGCGAGGAGCCCGTGACCGTCACTGCTTCGCGCTCGCGGTTCGTGAGTCTCGAGATCCACGCGGCCGCGCGTCCAGCAACCGGAAGTTCCGGAGCCAAACGGAAGGTGGCGCGGCGCTCTTGCCCGCGGTGTTGATTCCGGCCGCGTGGGCGATCTTCGGGTTCCATCACGGGCCATAGGCGGACGCCGCCTTTCGCGACGCATGCGACGTCAGATGGGCACCGCTACGTGCCGCCCCTATAATCCTGCCGATGCGTCGTGAAGAAGCGATCTCGGCCTTGCGCGCCTACTTGCCGGAAATCCGGCGCGCGTTCGGTGTACGTCGCATCGCCCTGTTCGGGTCCATCGCGCGCGGCGACGCTCGCGAGGACAGCGACATCGATATCCTCGTGGACTTCGATAAGGACCCGACGTTCCTCTCGTTCATGGGTCTCAAGGCGTTCCTCGAGGACCACCTTGGTCGCAAGGTCGACCTCGTCACTCCTGACGCCCTGAAGCCGCGGATGCGCCCCATCGTCGAGCGCGAGGCGGTCGATGTCGCCCAAGGTTGAGCGCGACTGGCGTCTTTACGCCGACGACATCATCGAGGCGTGCGGGAAGGTTCGCCGCTTCGTGGCCGGGATGACCTACGACACGTTCGCGGCGGACGAGCGCACGCGTGACGCGGTGATCCGGAACCTCGAGATCATCGGCGAGGCCGCCGGGAACCTGCCGGAGGAGGTCACGGCGAGGGCGCCGCAGATCCCGTGGCGCCTGATCTGCGACATGCGGAACGTGCTCGCCCACGCGTACTTCGGCGTCTCGCTGAAGGTCGTCTGGGACACAGCGACGACGCAGATCGACGAGGTCGAGAAGGCGGTCCGAGCGCTGCTCGAGTGACGCGTCGGCTTGTCTATGAGTAAAACGTCACCGGTGACGTCGCTGGTCGACCGCGGTGGGGCGGCGTCGGTGCCCGTCGCGTTCGTGCGACCGTGCGCGGGTTCAAAGGCGTTCGGCACCTGTTAGGCACCCAGGCCCAGGGTGCCTACTGGAGTGCCATGTCGGTTCGGCATTCGCGAAGGCACCCGGGTTGGCACCCGAGTCGCCACCCTGAGTGACTCAACTCGCGAGGATGCCGGGCCTTACCCCACCCGCAGGCGAGTCGTGATCGAGGCTCTTGAGGCGGTCCCAGATTCCCGACCCCTCTCCCCCGACGACTGGGAAGAGGGGTCTGGAAACTGGGACCAGAAGTTGAAGGAGAAGAAGGGGGTGGGGCAAGGACAGGGAGAAAGACGTTAACAGAGAGAGGAAAAAGGAATTGAGAAGAAAGGGAGAAGGAAAAAGCTGTGAGGGGGGTGTTGAGGTTGGTGGAAGTGGTTGGGAGGTTGTAGATGAGGTGGTGGGGCCGGAGGGGGTACGGGGTTGATGACGTGGTGGTTCGAGGAGAAGGGGTGGCCGGGACACAAGCTCTCGAGGGCTTCGTCGGCGGGATGTCATCAGTCGCTGGGGGCGGACAGGGTGGATGACCGACGACTGACCGGGACCCCGGTCCCGGTGCAATCGGTGGACGGAGGACCCTCGGGGCAGACCCGCCCCGCACGTTCGCGCTCCTGCTGCGCCTACGGCAGAGCGGGAAGGTCGCTCTTCCCGAGGTTGCAGCGGTCGCACAACGTCTGGAGGTTCTCGAGGATGGTCTCGCCGCCGGCGCTCCATGCGACTACGTGGTCGACGTGGAGCTCGACGTCGGGGTTCTTGGCGGGGCTCGCGCCGCACGAACGGCAGGTGAAGTGGTCGCGCTGCATCACCCGGAACCGCAGACGCAGAGACGGGTCCCTCGGCGTCCGCTTCGCCGGTGACGAGCTCGCCGCTGCCGCAAGTGCCGCGTCTTCCACCTTGGCGAAGACCACGAACGCGGCGAGGGCCGTGCTCCACGACCCGAACCGGCGCGAGTACGGGGACTGCGATACGCGGGACGGCGGCAGCGCCAGCTCGCGGCGGCGGGGCTGCCGGCCGTAGTGGGCCCAGAGCGTGAGAATGTTCTCGAAGAGCTGCTCGTCGCTCAGGTCGACCCGATTCGCGAACGCGAGGCCCGCCCCTTGAAGGGCCATGTTCCACGACCCGAACCGTCTACTCACCGTCGAGTCGTCGTAGGTGCCGAGCCGCCGGTACTCCTTCTGTCCGACGGTCGGCTTTCCGAGGTCGGTAGCGACCCTCCGGAGGTCCTCGATCAACTGCTCGTCGGTGACGGGTGCGCCCTGGACGCGGGTGAGCTTGAACGAGCGTGGCGGCACGCGGAGACCGTAGCGCACGAACATGCAGTTGTCGCCGCCGGTGTCGCCTCGGTGTTCGAGCCGTGCTGGCATACGATGAGCGTGCGGATGCGCCTCGGGGGACCACGGATGCCGACGTTCGAGTTGAAGCACCTCGCCGACTACTCCCACCAGGCGATCATCGAGGAGATCCGGCGGGTCGCAGAACTCGCGGGCTCCGGCGGCCTGACGCTGGCGCGCTTCAAGAAGGACTCGCGCGTCTCGCCCAACACCCTGCGGCGTCGTTTCGGGAGTTGGCCCGGCGCGCTCAAGGCCGCCGGCGTGGAGCACGTCTACGTTCCTCGGCCGGGGGCCCGCAAGTCGAGGACGGCCGCGCGTGCCCTGTCGCGGGACGACGTGGTCCAGGAGCTGCGTCGCGTCGCGGCGTTGGTCGCCCCGGAGACCCTTACCGTGGAGTCGTTCAACTCCCACTCCTTCATCGGTGCGGACGCCGTGCGCGCCCGGTTCGGTCGTTGGCGAGATGCCGTCCGCGCAGCTGGTCATGACGTGGGAGCGCACGGGCGGCGTTACACCGACGAGGAGTGCTTCCAGAACCTCCTCGCCGTGTGGACGCACTACGGGCGCGCGCCGCAACACCGGGAGATGGGGCAGCTGCCGTCAACCGTCGGGCCCAAACCCTACGTGAAGCGATGGGGCAGTTGGCGCAAGGCGCTCGCCGCGTTCGCCGCCCGTGTCGAGGGCGGGGAGGGTGACGCGGCGGCTACTCCCTCGCCACCGCCGGCACCGGGGACTCGGGCCAAGGTTCGGCCGGAGGATCGCCACGAAATCGCGTTGTCGCTCAGGTATCGCGTACTGAAGCGCGACAACTTCCGGTGCGTGCTCTGCGGCCGAAGCCCCGCGACCGAGCACGGATGCGAGCTACAGGTCGATCACATCATCCCGTTCAGCAAGGGCGGGAAGACGGTCGAGGAGAACCTCCGCACTCTCTGCGACAAGTGTAACCAGGGGAGGAGTAACCGAGAGTGATGGCCGGCGAAGGCTCATCGCGGCTCGATCTCGGGCTTCAGTTCCCCACACTCCAGACGGCTGAGTGCCTGGAGGCGGCCTTCCAGGTCTTCCTGCGACAGAACGCCCGCGCGGTAGAGGCTGCGCAGGAACTCGCGCGCGTCCGTGGATCCCTTTCGATTGTTGCAGGCGCGGCAACCCGCCACGACGTTCTTGTAGGAGTTGTCGCCGTCGGGGCGTGACCTGACGTGCTCGATCAGCCAGTTCGAGGCGTCGAGGGCTCGCAGGCAGTAGAAGCATCGGACCTGCTCGCGTCGCCGGATCGCCTCGCGGTTCTTCGGGTCCTCGAAGAAGTCGAGCTCGTCGAGATCGGTTGGCGACGTCGGCTCCGGCGCTAGCACGACCCCAGGGATCTCCGCTGGGAGGTGCAGGCGCAGCCGTGTGCCATCGCGCGTGCTATCCACGACGTTGATGCACCCCTTGGCCGCGAGCGCCTGGAGCTTCTTGTAGCAGGTCGCCTCCGACATCGGCTTGCCCGCCTCGCCGATGCCCATCGCCATACGCTTCCGGGCGGACTTGAAGCCGATCACGGCCTCGTTCTTGCCGATGAACCGGGTGTGCCGGAGGCAGTAGAGGTAGACGGCCTGCTCGTAGGTGTCGAGGCGTGGCGCGAGGAAGTCCTCGAACTGCTGGAACACGAGGGGGAGGTCAAGCGCGGACCCGTCCATGTTCGAGAGACTACACCGTCGGTGCGAAGGGGAGGAGGTCCGCTTTCGACCAGATCGGGCCCGCGATTTGAACCTGCGACTCGCCGCTCAACGGCCCGACTGCCATATCCGCCCAATCAAGTCGGGGCCAGCTCCCTCTCCATGCGGATCGCGTCCCAGCGCTCGCCGTTCCTGCGCGGGTAGCCGCGCCGCAGGAACCCGCGCGCGACGAACCCGTGCTTCTCGTAGAGCGCGATGGCCGCCGCGTTGTGGGGGAAGACGTGGAGGACCACGCAGCGTGCCCCGCGGCCCTGCGCCCACGCCGCGCACGCCTCGACGAGCGCGGCGCCGATGCCCTGGCGGCGACGGTCGGCGCGAACGAGCATGCCGAGCTCGGGCTCGCTGCGCCCCACCATCGCGGCGAGGCCGACCAGCGCGCCCGCGTCCTTCGCGAGGAGGATCGTCCCCTCGCCCGTGTCGAGGAGGTCCTTCCAGCGCGCCCGCACCTCGCGCCGGTCGAGCGGGCCCTCCGTCGCGAGCCACAGCCCCTCGCCGGCGACCGCCGCGAAAAGGTCGAGCGCGGCCTCGACGTCCACGTCCTCGAGCGTCCGGACCTGCACGGAGGAACGCTAGCATGCAGGGGCCGCCCGGGCTCGGCTCGATGGGCGCCGGGGCTCCACGTCTCCGGCGCGAGGGAGAGGGCGCGCCGCCGATTTCGGGTTAGGGTAGGGCCCACGATGGGCACCCCGAACCCCTGGACCGTCGTCCCCGCCGCCGACTACGAGCGGCACATGGGCCCGGACGGCGTCGATCAGCTCGCGCCGCTCTCCTCCGTCTTCCAGGAGGTCTACCTCGCCGCCCAGCCGGACCGCGTCCTCGTCCTCGGGTGCGCGACCGGCAACGGGCTCGAGCACGTGAACCCCGCCGTCACGCAGAACGTGGTCGGCGTGGACGTGAACCTCCAGTATCTCGGCATCGCCCGCCAGCGCTTCATGCACCTCGGGACGAAGCTCGAGCTCTTCTGCTCGGAGGCGGAGAAGTTCCGCACGCAGCCGGGCAGCTTCGACCTCGTCCACGCGGCGCTCATCTTCGAGTACCTCCACCCGGAGGTCCTCGTCCGCCGCATCTCGGAGTGGGTCGCGCCGGGCGGCACCTGCTCGGTCGTCCTCCAGCTGCCGGGCGGCGAGGGCGCGCCCGCCGCGCCGACGAAGACGATGCAGATCATCGAGAAGGCGATGAAGCTCGTGCCCCCCGAGGAGCTGACCCGCCTGTTCGAGCACTACGGGCTCACGCGCAGGCGCGCGAAGACCGTCGCGCTCAAGCACGGGAAGAGCTTCTGGGTCGGTCTCTTCGGCCGCCCCGCCTAGTACGACTCGATCACAGTCGCCCCAGCAGCCGCAGCATCCCATCGAGGAACGTGATGGGGTGCGGCGGACAGCCGGGCACGAGCAGGTCCACCGGGATCCCGCCGAGCGCCGCCTGCGCGCCGCCGGCCACGACAGCGCTCCCGCGGAAAGGACCGCCGGAGATCGCGCAGGCGCCCACCGCGATGACGAGCTTCGGCGGCGGCACCGCCTCGTAGGTCTTCGCGAGGGCGAGCCGCATGTTGTCGGACACCGGCCCGGTCACCACGAGGCCATCGGCGTGGCGGGGCGAGGCGACGAACTGGATGCCGAAGCGGCCCGCGTCGAACTGGATGTTCCCGCTCGCGTTCAGCTCCGCCTCGCAGCCGTTGCACCCCGCCGCGGAGACCTGGCGGAGCTTGAGCGAGCGCCCGAACACGCGCAGCATCTCCGCGTCGAGCGCCTTCGCGAGGAGCGGCTCGTCCTTCCCGACGAGAAGGTCCTCGCGCGAGCGGGCGGCGAGCCGATGGTCCGAGGTGAAGCGGACCGCTCCCGGCGCGCAGGCCTCGGCGCACGCGCCGCAGAACGTGCAGCGCCCGAGGTCGACCCGCATGGTCGCCTTGCCGGCGTCGAGGATCGCCTCGGTGGGGCAGGCGTCGGCGCAGTCCGCGCAGCCGTCCCCGCAGCGGGCCGGGTCCACCACCGGCCGGCCGCGGAAGCGGGCCGGGAAGCGCGCCGGTCCGTCCGGGAACGCGACCGTCTGGCGGCCGTAGCGCAGGCGGAAGGCGAGGATGTCGATCATAGATCGTGACCCGCGTACGAGAGGTTGAAGCTCTTGTTGCAGAGCGGGAAGTCGGAGATCTGGCCGTCGCGCAGCGCCATCGCGAGGCCGAACCAGTTGTGGAAGGATGGGTCCTTCACCTTGTAGCGCTCGAACCGGCCGCGCTCGTCGGTGATCGCCACGTGGGCGATCTCGCCGCGCCAGCCCTCGACGAGCGACACGACGAGCGCGTTCGGGGCGAGCGGCCCCACCGCGTCGCGGATTTCCCCCTCCGGAAGGTTCTCGAGCTGGCTCGTGACGAACTCGGCGCTCCGCTCCGCCTCGAGGAGCCGGATGAGCGCGCGCGCCAGCACGTCGCCGCCGTCGGTGGTCGTCACCGGCACGTGGACGAAGCGGTAGATGCCGTAGGCGTGATCGCGGCGGACGTCGCGGTCGAGGCCGCTCGCGCGCGCGGCCGGGCCGACGAGGCCGAGCTCGCGCGCGACCTCGCGGGACACGATGCCCGTGCCCTCGAAGCGGGCGCGCGATGAGGGCGACTCGAGGAGGAGCGAGGCCGCCCCCTTGGTCTTCTTCCAGGACGCCCGCACCCGCGCGGCGAGCGCGCGCGCCTCGGCCGCGCCGAGGTCGAAGCGCACGCCGCCCGGGACGAGCAGGCCGCGGCCGAAGCGGTTCCCGCAGATCTGCGCCGTCGCGTTCAGGAAGTCGGCCCGAAGCGCCCCGCAGTAGGAGGCGGTGGGGAGGAACCCGACGTCGTTCGCGAGCGCGCCGAGGTCGCCGACGTGGTTCGCCATCCGCTCGAGCTCCTGGGCGATGCCCCGGAGCGCCATCGCCCGCGCCGCGGGGGGGCGGCCCGAGAGCGACTCGATCGCCTTCACGTACGCCATGCCGTGGCCGACCGTCGTGTCGCCCGCGATCGACTCGGCGACCACGAGCGAGCGCCGGTCGGGCCCGCCCCGGAGCATCGCCTCCACCCCGCGGTGCTGGTAGCCGAGCACGATCTCGAGGTGGAAGACCTGCTCGCCGTGGCACTGGAAGCGGAAGTGGCCGGGCTCGATGATGCCCGCATGGACGGGGCCGACCGCGACCTCGTGCACCTCCTCGCCCTCGACCCTGAAGAACGGGTACTCACCCGGGAGCGTGGCCTTCGGATCCTTGCGCCCGAAGGCATCCGGCGTGGCGCGGAGCGGCGGCTCGAAGCGGAGCGGCTTCAGCCAGGGATGGCCCTCGGGCCGGACCCCGAACTGCTCCGCGATCTCGCGCTCGAACCCCTGCGCCGCGGGCGCCTCGGCGGAGAGGGCGGGGTAGGCGCCGTCGACCTCGGTGGAGAGGATCCCGAGCTTCCCCTCCGGATCGTCGGCGAGCACCGCGGTGAGGAGGGTCCGCCCGCCGGCGGGGCGTCCGAACAGCGCAGAGATCCGCCCGCCGGCGCGCAGCACCCCGAGCACGACGGCGCGGAACCGCTCCACGGGGAGGACCGGGACGGTGCGGGCGTCGATCGCCTCGCCGTTCCACGTCTCGAGCACCGGCGCGTTCCGGTCCCCGGCGCGAGGTCGCAGGGCTTCGGTCATGTTCACTCCCACCTTCCGCCCACCAGGGCCGCCGCCGAGCCGAAGAGGTCCTTCAGCCCCTGCGGCAGGTAGAGCCCGAGGAAGAGGACGAGCGCCAGCATGACGAGCGGCGGGGCGGCCATGAGCCAGTGGTTCCACGTCGTGCGCTGGCGCCGGATCGGACCGGGGTCCCCCTGCACCACCGCGAGGACGGTCGTCCCCATCCCGACGAAGATCACCGCGAGGAACGCGAGGAACAGCGCGCCGACTCCGAAGCGGCCCGCGCCGAAGGCGCCGTTCAGGATCTGGAACTCGCTGAAGAACGGGCTGAACGGCGGCGAGGCGGTGATGGCGAGAAACCCCGCCAGGAACAGCGGTCCCGACACGGGGAGCAGGCGCGCCGCCCCGCGCACCTCGTCGGTCGTCTTCGATCCGAACGCGCGGTGGATGTTGCCGGCGGAGAGGAACACGACCCCCTTCGTGAGGCCGTTGTTCAGGACATGGAAGAAGGCGCCGGCCGCGGCGACGCCGCCGAGGCCCAGGCCGAGCGCGAGGATCCCCATGTGCTCGACGCTGGAGTAGGCCAGCATGCGCTTGAAGTCCTTCTGCCCGACGACGAACACCGCCGCGAGCGCGATCGAGAGGAGGCCGAGGCCGACGAGCGCGTCGCGGGCGAAGGCGTCCTCGCCGGCCGCGCGCGTCACCTGGAACACGCGCACCACCGAGAGGAAGGCGAAGTTGGTGAGGCCGCCGGCGAGGAGGGCGCCGAGCACCCCCGGCGCCTCGCCGTACGCGTCGGGCTTCCAGGAGTGGAGCGGCGCGAGGCCCATCTTCGTGCCGTAGCCGACGAGCAGGAACACGAACCCGGCGCGGACCCAGGGGCGCGAGAGCAGGGGACCCGCTGCGACGAGGTGCTCGACGACGAGCGAGTGCGGACCGCCGGGCACCGCGCCGGAGAGGGCGAGGAAGAACGTCCCGAGCAGCGCGAGGGCGATGCCGAGCGAGCCGATGAGCAGGTACTTCCAGGCGGCCTCGAGCGAGCGGGCGTTGTGGTTGAAGTAGATGAGCGGCGCGGTGCAGAGCGTGCTCGCCTCCATCGCCACCCAGGTGAGCCCGAGGTGGTGCGAGAGCGCGACCGTCGTCATCGCGCCGAGCAGGCCGAGGAGCCCGCCCACGAAGACCCGGTTGTCGCGGTCGGGGCGCTGCGCGAGGTAGCCCTGCGCGTACACCGACGAGGCGAGGAACAGGATCGTCGTGGTGAGGAGCGTGATCTTGCCGAGCGCGTCGAGCGCGAGCCAGGCGCCGTCGCCCGCCGTCGGCGACGTCACGAACAGCCGCGCGACGCCCCCCGCGTGCAGGAGCGCGCCGGCGAGGAGCGCGACGGGACGGTGCCGGTTCGACGGCGTCGCGAACGCGACCGCGGCGAGCGCGAGGGGGGCGATGATGACGAAGAGCATGAGCCGTCAGTCCTTCAGCGCCGAGAGCTTCTCGGTGTCGAGCGAGGAGAACTCCCGGTTGATGTGGAACATCACGATACCCATGACGAACACCGCCGCGAACAGGTCGAGGAGCACGCCCGCCTCGACCATGGTCGGCATGAAGTCGGAGATCAGGAGGCCGAAGACGAAGACGCCGTTCTCGAGGACGAGGAACCCGAGCACCTGGTTCACCGCCTTCTTGCGCGTGACGACGAGGAGGAGCCCGGCCCAGACGGTGGAGAGGGCGGTCGGCACGAGGTAGGCGTGGGCGGCGCCGTTCGGGAGCGGGAGCCGGCTCGAGAAGGCGAAGGCGAGGGCGACCCCGACGCCGCCGAGGACCATGGAGGGCACGAAGCCGACGATGGGCTCCACCTCGCGGCGGATCGACGCCTCGCGGATGGCCCGGAACATCAGCCAGGGGATGAAGAGCCCCTTGATGGCGAGCGCGCCGCCCGCGAGCAGGAGGGTGTGGCCGAGCGAGTGCCGCTCCTCGAGCAGGAGCAGCGGCAGCGCCCCGAGCAGCGCCCCCTGGATCGCGACCGTGCGGATCGCCGCACCGAGGCGGCTCGAGGCGAGCAGGAAGAGGTCGATGACGACGACGAGGATGAAGACGAGCTCGGCGAGCGAGGCCATGGGGTCACCGCAGGAGGAGGACGAGCGCGAACGCCGAGAGGACGGACGCGCCGACGAGGAGCTGCGGGACGCGGATCATCCGGAGCCGGGCCATGACCGACTCCACGGTGCCGACGCCCACCGCGAAGAGGAGGATGCCGAGGAAGAAGAGCGCCTCGGAGGCGAGCGCGCCGTGGCCGTGGCCGAGGACGACGCGCGAGAGGATCGCGCCGAAGAGGAAGAGCTTCAGGGACGCGCCGTAGAGGATGAAGGCGAGGTCGGGCCCGCCGTGGTCGAGGACCATGACCTCGTGGATCATGGTGAGCTCGAGGTGGGTGTTCGGGTCGTCCACCGGGATGCGGGAATTCTCGGCGAGCGCCACGACGAAGAGGCCGATCGCGGCGAGGACGAGCGGCGGCGCGGCGTGGCCCCAGGCGGCCGGGAGCGCCGCGCCGAGCATCCCTGAGAGGGAGATCGTCCCCGTCGCGCGGGCGAGCACGAGGAGGCACAGGAAGAGGGCGGGCTCGGCGAGGCTCGCGAACGTGACCTCGCGCGCGGCGCCCATCCCCTCGAAGGCGGAGCCGGTGTCGAGCGCGGCGAGGGCGGTGAAGAAGCGGGCGAGGCCGAGGAGGTACGCGAACAGCACGAAGTCGCCGCCGAAGGCGACGAGCGCGGGCGCGCCGCCCATGGAGAGGAGGAGCCCCGCCGAGGCCACCGCGGCGAGCCCGATGACGGGGCCGGCCCGGAACACCCACGACGTGGTGCGGCTGTACACGGCGCCCTTGCGCAGGAGCTTCGCGAGATCCCAGTAGGCCTGCAGGAGCGGCGGCCCCTTGCGGCCCGCGAAGACGGCCTTGGTGCGGTTGACGACGCCGAGCACGAGCGGCGGCAGCGCGAGCAGCGCGGCGAGGTGGAGGAGGGTGCGGAGCAGCAGCATGGGCGTTGTCACCAGAGGAACCCCCAGGTGAGGACCGCGACGAGCGTCGCGAGGACGAGCATCATCTGGAACTGGATGCGCCGGAGCGAGAGGAGGCGCGCCTGGCCCGTGAGCCAGGCGTACGCGCGCGCGGCCGGCACGAGGGCGAGATCGAGGACCGAGTCCGGGATCTCGGTGTGGAACGCGGCGCCGGCCGGGAACGGTCCCTCGGCGCGGCGGGTCTTGCCGCGCGGCGTGATGACCCACGAGAAGCGCGCGACGAGGAGCTCGGCGAAGGACGAGCCGGTGTACTGCATGCGCGCCGTCGGCGCGGAGAAGCCGCAGCCCCAGGTCTCGACCGCGGCGGGCACGGGCGCCGGCGCGGCGGCGAGGCGGCCGCGCCGGAGGAGCGAGATCGCCGCTGCGAGGACGACGAGCGCGAGCGCGACGGCGCTCACCCATGCCGCGCTCGCCAGCGCGGACGCGGCCGGCGCCGCGAGCGCGGAGGCGCCGAGGCGCGACCAGGTCGCCGCCGCGCGGGTGAGCGTGGGGAGCAGCGCGGCCGGGGCGAGCCCGATCGCGACGCACACGGCGGCGAGCGCCGCCATGGGAAGGATCATCGCCGCGGGCGCCTCGTGAGCGCGCTGCGCGTGCGCGCTCCGCGGGCTCCCCAGGAACACCACGCCGACCACCTTCGCGAAGCAGGCCGCGGCGAGGCCGCCGACGAGCGCCAGGACGGGCGCGCCGAGCGCGGCGAAGACGAGGAGGTCGCCCGGCGGGCGGGCCAGCGCGCCGAGGAACCCGAGGTAGACGAACCACTCGGAGACGAAGCCGTTCAGCGGCGGGAGCCCGCTGATGGCCGCCGCCCCGACGATGAACAGGAGGGCCGTCGCGCGCATGGGCCGCACGAGCCCGCCGAGGAGGTCGATCTCCCGCGTCCCGGTCGCGTGGTGGACCGCCCCCGCGCCGAGGAAGAGGAGCGACTTGAACGCCGCGTGGTTCACGACGTGGAGCGCGGCGCCGGCGAAGCCGAGCGCGACGAGCGCCGGGTCGCCGCGCGCGCGCCCGAGCAGCGCGAGCCCCGCTCCGAGCGCGATGATCCCGATGTTCTCGACGGTGTGGTACGCGAGCAGCCGCTTCAGGTCGTGCTGCGCGAGCGCGAACGCGACCCCGAGCACCGCGGAGACGCCGCCCGCGACGAGGAGCGTCACGCCCCACCACGCCGGCGGCGCGTCGAAGAGGCCGCTCACGCGGAGGAGCCCGTAGATGCCGGTCTTCACGACGACGCCGGACATGAGCGCCGAGACGTGGCTCGGTGCCGCCGCGTGCGCCGGCGGCAGCCAGAAGTGGAGCGGCAGGAGGCCGGCCTTGAACCCGAAGCCGATGAACGCGAGCACGAAGACCCGCGCTCCGAGGACGCCGCCCGCCCCGAGCCCCTGCATCGCGGCGAAGTCGAAGGAGCCCGCCGCCTGGCGCAGCAGCGCGAACACCGCGAAGAGCGCGAGCGTCCCGACGTGGGTGGCGGCGAGGTAGAGGAACGCCGCGCTCTGGACCTCGCGCCGGTCGTGCTCGGTGAGGACGAGGAAGAAGTTCGCGAGCGCCATCACCTCCCAGCCGACGAGGAAGACGATCGCGTTCGAGGCGGCGACGAGGAGCGCCATGCCGCCCACCGCGAGCCCGTAGAAGATCTGCAGCCGCACCGCCTGGAGACCGAGGGCCGGCTGGGGGAAGTAGCGGAGCCCGTAGATCGCCCCGAGCGCGCCGACGAACGAGATGGGCAGGAGGAAGATCGCCGAGACCGCGTCGAGCCGGAGGCCGAGCCGCTCGGACCCGGCCGCCTCGCCCCCGAGCACCGCCACCGCCGCCGCGATCGCCAGCGCCGCCCCCGCGCAGACGAGCGCGCAGGCGACGGCCTGGGCGGCCGCGGGGCGCCGTGCGAGGGCGGCCGCCGCGAGTCCGCTCGCGGCGAAGAGGGCGATGGCGCCGAGGACGAGGGCGATCGTCATGGGAACCGGCGGTGCAGGAAGAGGAGGGCGGACAGCGCGAGGATCGTGGCGACGGTGTAGAGGAGCTGGAGGTTGAGGCGCGCCTGCTGGAGCCGAACCGGGCGCGGCGCGGGAACAGGCCGGTGGGCGCCTCCACCCTCGCCCGCGGCTGGAGCGGGCGGGGGGCGGCGGCGCGCACGGCGATCTCCGCGTACGACGCCGCGGTGTACTGCACGCGCGCGCTCTCCTGGGAGAACCCGCAGCCCCAGGTGGACGACTCGGTGACGCTGCGCCGCGACAGCATCCGGCGCGAGGCGATGGCGAGGGCGACGCCCGCGATGACGAGGACCACGAGCCCGGCCCGCATCGGGCCGTCGAGCGCGGCCGCCGCCGGCGCGAGCGCGGAGGCGATCTCGCCCTCGGGGACGCCGAGCACGATCGCCGCGGCGGGCGTCACGAGCCGCACCGCCGCCCCCGGGAAGATCGCGATGCCGACGTTCGCCGCGCCGACGAGCCCGAGGGGGACGAGCAGGAGCGGACCTCCCTCGTGCGCCTCCGCGGCCTGGGCGCTCCGTGGCGCGCCCAGGAGCGCGATGCCGAGGAGCCGCGTGAAGGCGATCGCCGCCAGCGCGCCGACGAAGGCGAGCGCCGCGAGCGCGAGCCAGGCGAGGAGCGCGAGCCATGGCGGCGCGCCGTCGCCGCCGCGCAGGAGCCCGAGGTAGACGAGCCACTCCGAGACGAAGCCGTTCAGCGGCGGGAGCCCGGCGAGCGCGGCGGCGGCGAGGACGAGCAGCCCGCCCGTCGCCGGGAGGCGCCGGAGGAGCCCGCCCATCCGCTCGAGGTCGCGCGTCCCCGCGCCGTGCACGAGCGCGCCCGCGCCGAGGAAGGCGAGCCCCTTCATGAGGGCGTGGTTCCAGACGTGGAGGAGGGCGCCTGCCATCCCGAGCGCGGCGACCGCCGGCGAATGGAGCGCCGCGCCGGCGAGCCCGATCCCGGCGGCGAGCGCGATGATCCCGACGTTCTCGATGGTCGAGTAGGCGAGGACCGCCTTCAGGTCGCGCTGCCCGAGCGCGAGCGCGAGGGCGCCCACGGCGCCCGCTAGGCCGATGCCGGCGAGGACGAGGCCGTGCGAGAGCGGCGCGGGCGGCAGGAAGGTGAGGATGCGCAGGATCCCGTAGAGCCCCATCTTCACGAGGACCCCGGACATGAGCGCGGAGACGTGGCTCGGCGCGGCCGGGTGCGCCTCGGGGAGCCAGACGTGGAGCGGCACGAGGCCGGCCTTCGCCCCGAAGCCGACGAGCGCGAGCGCGAAGGGGATGGCGGCGGGGAGCGCGGGGTTGGCCCGGAACGCGACGAAGGCGTCGAAGCGGAGGGACCCGGCGAAGCTGCCGAGCACGAGGAAGGCGGCGAAGAGCGCCGCCGCCCCGAGGTGCGAGGCGATGAGGTAGGTGCGGGCCGCGCTCCGCACGGTCGGGTCCTCGTGCTCGAAGGCGACGAGGAGGAACGACGCGACCGTCATGACCTCCCAGGCGACGAGGAAGAGGACGGTCTGGCGCGCCGCGACGACGACGGCCATCGAGGCGAGCATGAGATCGAAGAAGAAGACGAACGGCCCGAGGCGGCCGCCCTTCGACGCCGCGTGCGCGCGCATGTACCCGGCGCCGAAGATGGAGGTCGCGAGGCCGAGCCCGAACACGGCGGCCGCGAACAGGGCCGAGAGCGGGTCGAGCCCGAGCGCCAGGGCGCCGTTCGGGACGGCCCAGGGCAGGTCGAGGGACGCGGCCGGCCCCCGCAGCGCACCGAGGGACGCGGCGAGGCCGAGCGCGCAGCCGAGCGCGCCGCCCGCGCTCCCGATGGCGAGCGCGAGGCGGGGCCGCGCGGACGCGGCGAGGGCGGCGAGGCCGGCGAGGGCGAGCAGGACGACGGCGGCGACGAAGAGGATCACGCTCCGGCCGCTCCCGAGCTCCCGGCCTCGCCGGCGGGCTCCTTGACGCTCGCGGCCGCGGACGAGCGCTTGCCGGCGATGGCCGACTCGACGCGCTCGATCTCGGGGACGAGCTCGTCCACCCCGGCGCGCGCCTCGAAGCGGGCGAGTACGGCAGGGTCGCGCACCGACGCGGCGATGACCGCGAGCAGGTGGAGGTGCGTCCGCGTGGACGGGCTCACCACGGTGACGAGCGTGTGCACGTCCTTGCCGTCGATGGCCTCGAAGTCGGCGGGCGGCTCGAGGTAGCAGATGGCGACCGCCGGCCGCGGGATGCGCAGGACGATGGGATTTCGCGCGTGCGGGATCGCGATGCCGTTGCCGAACCCGGTGGAGCCGAGCGCCTCGCGGGCGAGGAGGACGCGGTGGAGCAGATCGCGGTCGGCGCGACCGGGGAGGGGGAGCCGCTCCACCACCGCCTTCAGGATGGCGGCCTTGTCCTTGCCCGAGATGCCGCGGTGGACGCCCCCCACCCGGATCGCCTCGGCGAGGCTCGGGAGCTGGGGCTGCTCCATCTCGGCGAGCAGGTCGGCGGAGATGTCCATGTTCCGGCCGGAGGCGAACTCGAGCAGGTCGATCCGGTTCAGCCGGTACTGGTCGTTCACCTTCGTCGCGGCGAGCTCGCCGCTCCGGAGCCACCGGTACAGGGTGGCCTCGGAGACGCCGAGGAGGCGGGCGGCGTCGCGTGCTGTGAGCTGCATCCCTTTCGCTCCCTTTCTTACCGCCCGCGCCGCGTGCTCTTCGGCACGGGACCCATCCCGAGGACGACGTCGATCGACCGCGACAGCACGCCCGCGAGCAGGGGCATGCGCAGCACCGCCACCCGGTGCCGGTTCCAGCCGGCGGGCTCCGGGGCCTGGCGCGTCCGGATGGCGAGCACCGGTGTGCCCGGGCTCGCCCGCGCCACGCCGGCGAGCACCGCGTCGACGGCCGCGGCCGGCGTCTCGGGGCAGGCGATGACGAGCGCGACCGGCATCTCCTCGAGCATGCGGGTCGCGGCGACGGCCGTCGCGACGCGCACGAGGCAGAGATCCTCGCGCGCGGCGAGATCCGCGAACAGCTCGTCGCTCTCGAGCCCGGGGCGGGCGAGGAGGAGCACGGACGGTGGCGGGGCGGCGGACGTCACTTCCGGGCCCAAGAGCACGAAGCGGGCCAGCCCGCCGATCGCGCCGGAACCCGAGGATTTGCTCGGACCGGGGCCGCGCGCCGCAGCGGGATCATGCCGTTTCGGCATCTGCCCCGGGGCCCCACGCGGCGAGCTTCGTGTAGAGCGTCCGCAGGCCGATGCCGAGCGCGCGCGCCGCGCGCGCCCTCGTGCGGTGGTGGCGCAGGGCCGCGAGGACGACGCGCCGCTCGGCCTCCTCGAGCGTGCAGCCGATGGGGATCTCGATGGTGGCCCGCGACGGGGGAGCGGACCTCGCTGCCCGCTCGCCCTCCGCCGCGCGCAGCGACGGCGCGGGACGCGGCGAGGAGGACCGCCTCGGCGGCCTGAGGTGCTCGAGGTCCGCGGCGCTGACGACGTCGCCCGCCGCGAGCACGCACGCCCCCTCCATCGCGTTGCGCAGCTCGCGCACGTTCCCGGGCCAGTCA
>WNFU01006282.1_pt1 | contig 18527 bp, 16 predicted proteins | sample 5400121 | NCBI WGS metagenome assembly WNFU01 (sample SAMN13153360, study PRJNA577476) | soil metagenome | isolation source: 100 cm soil or saprolite under grassland replicate 1 | place: USA:California | collected 2016-06-15 | reverse complement strand
ACGCGATGTTGTAGCCGACGTGGGTCCACGCCGTCGCGAGAATCACGAGGGCCATTGCCACCCACCCCTTCAGCAGCCAGTTGAACTCGTAGCGGGTCACGAACGCGAGCCAGTACGGCAGCACGCCGTAGGAGGGGTGGAAGATGAAGAGAAAAATGATGCCAGCGATCGGCGGCGCGATCCCGTACGGCCAGAGAACGGCCGTGCGGTAGGCGGCGAGCCCGCGGATCTTCTGCGTCGCCAGCGCCGCGACGAAGAGGCCGGCGCCGAGCCCGATCGCGGTGACCCCGGAGGCGAACACGAACGTGTTCGCGATCGACTGGTAGTACTCGGGCGTCGTCAGGAGCTTCCGGAAGTTCTCGAGCCCGACGAACGAAGTCTTGTCGCCGAAGGGCGAGGTCCGGAAGAGACTCAGGCGCAGCGACTCGAAGGCGGGCCAGAAGAAGAACACCACGGTCACCGCGATCTGCGGTAGGACGAGCAGGTACGGCAGCGCCCGGTTCCTGAAGACGGACCGCTTCATCCGACTAAGGCTTGTTGGCGGCCGCGAACTCCTTCAGGATGTCGTTGCCCTTCGCCACCGCGGCGTCGAGGCCTTCCCTGGCGGTTTTCTTTCCGGCGAAAACGTTCTCCATCTCTCCCTCGATCGCCTCGCGGATCTGGGCGAAATTCCCGAGCCGGTGGCCCTGGCTGTTCGCGGTCGGCGTGCCGGAGAGCTGGCCCAGCGCCGTCCACTGCTCGGGGTTCTTCTTGAAGTGGTAGCCGGCCTCGAGGTTCTTGATCGCCGTTTGTGTGATGGGCAGGTATCCCGTGGTCACGTGCCACCACATCTGCTGGTGCGGCTCGGCGATGAACTTCATGAACTGGGCGACGCCTTTGTAGTCGGCCGGCTTCTGCCCCTTCATCACCCACAGGGTCGCGCCGCCGACGACCGCGTTTTGCTTCTTGTACGGAGGTCCCCAGTGCGGCAACGGGCCGGTGCCCCACGCGAACTTGAGCGACTTCGTGAAGCCGCCGATCACGGCCGACGACTGGATCAGCATGGCGCAGTCGCCGTTGATGAATTTCGGATCCGGCTGCCCCATGCGGCCGCCGTAGGAGAAGACGCCGTCCTTCTGCCAGGCGGCGAGCTGGCCGATGTGCTTGACCCCGAACTCGCCGTTGATCAGGAGCTTGGTGTCGAGCCCCGCGTAGCCGTTCTGATTGGTGGCGAACGGCTGATCGTGCCACGGGAAGGTGTTCTCGAGCATCGTCCACGACGGCCACGACGTGGTGAAACCGCACTTCGCGCCGCCCGCGGCGATGATCTTCTTCGAGAACTCGCCGACGTCCTTCCACGTCGCGGGGGGCTTGTCGGCGAGCCCCGCCTTCTTGAAGGCCTCTCTGTTGTAGTACAGGATCGGGCTCGACGAGTTGAACGGCATCGAGTAGAGGTTGCCGTCTTTGGAGTAGTAACCCGTCACGGGCTTGATGAAATCATTCCAGTCGACCTTGATCTCCTGCTCCTTCATGAGCTGGAAGATCGGATGGATCGCACCCGACAGCAGCATGGTCTGGGTGCCGACGTCGAAGACCTGGACGATGTGGGGTGGGTTCTTCTGCCGGTAAGCCGCGATGGCGCCGGTGAGAACTTCGGGGTACGTCCCCTTGTTCAACGGCTTGACCTCGAAGTCCGCCTGGCTCTGGTTGAACTGCTTGACGAGCTCGTTGACGGTCTCCCCGAGCTGTCCGCCCATCGCGTGCCAGAGGTGGATCTCGGTCTTCGCGAGTGCCGCGGTCGGAAGGACGACGAGGAGCAGGGCCGCCAGCACTGCGACGGCGCGGACCCGGCGCTTCATGAAAGCCTCCATGGTGTGCGTGCGGGACTCATCCGTGCCAGGTGCGCCGCACTATAGCACAGGCGTGCGACCGCTCCGTGACGCCCGGGCGACGCGGCGGTTACGTCCGGAATTGGTGCGAGCGCGCGACGTGCGCGTGGTAGGCAACGAGCTCGGCCTCGAGCCGGCGGGGGGTCCAGGCGAGGAGCTGCGCCATCCGGCGCCCAATCGACTCCGCGCAGTCCTGCCCCTGGCAGCGGCTCGTGCCGATGCCCGTCCGTCGCAGCAGCACGTCCTGGAGCGACACGGCCATTTCTTCGTGCACTGCGTGGTACAGCTCGGCCACGATGTCGGGGTTGTGGGGGCACAGCCGTTCGGTTCCACCGGCCACCTTGCCGGCGAGGTCGATCACCCGAGTCCAGCCGCGGCCGTACGTCGCCACCAGCGTCTCCAGCGTCTCGCGGTCGAGCCCGGTGGCCGCCGCTTCGCCGGAGACGTCGAGCCACGTGCGCGCGTCGATCCGGGACGCCTCCTCGTCCGTGCCGTCGAGCGCGACGCGGTCGCTGCGGCTGGTCCCGGGGCGGCCGAGGGTGCGCATGACCTGGTCGCCCAGCACGGCCGCCAGGCTCCGGAAACAGGTGAGCTTGGTGCCGGTGATCGACAGGAAGCGTCCCCGCTCCTCGGCGACGACCTTGTGGGCCCGCGAGACGTCGGACTCGCGCTTACCCTGCTCGAACGAGAGCGGCCGCACGCCGGCGTACGTGTACGCGACCTCGTCCAGCGAAACTCGCGGGTCGGGTAGGACCTTGTACGTCTCGTCCAGGAGGTAGTTCACCTCGTCGCCGGTCGCGTGCACGCGGTCCAGATCGCCGTCGAAATCGCTGTCGGTCGCCCCGACGAGCGAGAACTCGCGCCATGGGATGACGAAGATCATACGGTCGTCGCCGGTCGAGTGGTAGATGGCACGCTCGGTGAGCCTCGGCAGCAGACAGTGGATGCCCTTCGTCCGCCGGAGGATCCGCGGGCCGCGCTCGGACACACGCGCGGCGGCGCGGAGCTCGTCCACCCACGGGCCGGTCGCGTTGACCACAATGCGCGCGCCCAGCGTCGCGACGCGACCGGTGAGCAGGTCGCGGACGCGGACCCCAGTGATCGCGCCCTTCGGGTTCCGGACGATCTCCGCGACCTGGGCGTAGTTGAAGGCCCGCGCGCCCAGACGGCAGGCCGAGAGAACGTTTTCGAGGCAGAGTCGCTCGGGGAAGACGAGCAGGTCGTCGAAATAGTAGCCGGCACCGCGCAGGTCTCGCGCCCGGATCGCCGGCTCAAGGGAGAGCGCGTCGACCGGGGGCAGCACCCGGTATCGCTCGCGGTTCCGCCCCGGCGTCAGCCAGTCGTAGAGCTTCAACCCGATCCGGACCTTGATGAGGCTCCGCGAGGACTCGCGGTAGATCGGCACCAGGAACGGCAGCGGCCTCACCAGGTGCGGCGCCAGGCGGCGCAGTGTCTCGCGCTCCCGGAGCGACTCGCGCACGAGCCCGAAATCGAATAGCTCGAGGTAGCGGAGGCCTCCGTGGATGAGCTTCGACGACTGCGACGTCGTCGCGGAGGCGAAGTCGCCCTTCTCGACCAGCGCCACCGACACGCCGCGCAGGGCCAGGTCGCGCGCAACCCCGGCACCGGCCATGCCGCCCCCGACGATGACCACATCGTAGTCGGCATCCTCGAGCGGCCAGGGACGAGTGTTCATCGAGTCAAGCGGCCCTTCGAGGACGGTTGAATTCCGGCGCGGTGGCCACGGTCAGCCACGCAGGGCGCCGACCGGCCGCCCGTCCTCGTTCATCTCGAACTCCGGCGCGCGTTGCGGCCGCGTCGGCCCGCCCAACCTGGCGATCTCTTCCGCCCACTCCGGAGTGGTCCTGCTCATGATGGCTCGCTCTCCTGGGTCGCCGGCCAGCGCGACCCCAGCCCTCACCGTACTGCCCGGCGACAAGAGCCGTCAACTTCGCGCCCGTGTCAGTCGGTCAGCGGAGGAGGTCGCGAATCGAGGACACAACGAGGTCGGGAGCCGTTTCGGCGATGCGGGCGTCGCTGGCGGTCGTGATGCCGGTGAGGACCAGGACCGTCGCGAGCCCGAGCCGCTTTCCCATCACGATGTCCGTTTCCAAGCGGTCGCCGACGATCACGCATTCGCTGGCCGGCACCCCCAGGTGCTCAAGAGCGATCCCGAGGATGATCGGCGAGGGCTTACCGACGACGACCTCGACCGCGCGGCCGGTGACCGCCTCGACGGCGGCGGTCATCCCTGCGCAATCGGGAATTTCGCCGTCCTCGGTCGGACACGTCCGATCCGGGTTGGTCGCGATCATCCTGGCGCCCTGACGCACCGCCTGGAGCGCCGTGTTCAGCTTCGCGTAGTCGAAGGTGCGGTCGAAGGCGATCACCACCCAGCGGACACGGTGATCCCCACGCACCTCGAACCCGTGGGCGCGAAGCTCGCCGATCAGAGGCGGCTCGCCGATGACGAACACCGGGGCCCCCGGGTCGAGGCGCGCCAGGTGGCGCGCGAGCACAAGAGAAGAGTTGACCACGTCGTCCTCGGGTGTCGGGATCCCCAGCCGCGTCAGTTTGCGGGCATAGTCCGCGCGGGTGTGGATCGGCTTGTTGGACAGGAAGGCGACTCGCCGACCCGCCGCCCGCAAGGCGGCGATCGTGGTTGCCGCGCCGGGGATCAGCGACTCGCCGCGGTACACGGTTCCGTCGAGATCGAAGAGCCAACCCCGATGCGCCAGGACGAAGTTGGACGGCACGCGCTCAGACCGCGTCCTTCCGCCTAGCGGAGGAGCGGCGCGACGGCGGCCTGGGCGAGGTCCACGAAGGGCGCCGGCATGACGCCGAGGAGCACGATCGCGAGCAGCGCGACGGTCAGCGCCACGCCGCCGGCGAACGAGGGCGCGTACGCGGTCACCGCACCCTCGGGCTCGCGCATGTACATGTAGACGACCACGCGCAGATAGTAGTACGCGGCCACCGCGGAGTTCAGCACTCCGATGACGGCGAGCCAGACATACCCCGCCCGCACGGCCGCCCCGAACACGTAGAACTTGCCGACGAAGCCGGCCAGCGGCGGAATGCCGATCAACGAGAGGAGGAAGATGCCGAGCGCCGCCGCGAGCATGGGATGGCGCCGCGCGAGCCCGGCATAATCCCCGACCTCGACCGCCTCGCCGCGGGCGCGCTCGCACAGCGTGATGACCCCGAACGCGCCGGCGGTCGTGAAGGTGTAGGTCAGGAGGTAAAAGAGCACCGCGCCCGTCCCCCCAGCCCCGCCGGCGACGAGGCCGACCAGCATGTACCCGACGTGGGCGATCGACGAGTAGGCCAGCATCCGCTTGAGGTTCGACTGCGCGATCGCGACCACGTTGCCCACCGTCATCGTGACGACCGCGACGGCCCAGAACAGTGCTGTCCAGTCGGGCGGAACGCCGCGGAGCGTCACCGCGAGCACCCGGATGAGGGCCGCGAACGCCGCCGCCTTGGACCCGGTGGCGATCAGCGCGGTCACGCTGGTCGGCGCTCCTTGATAGACGTCGGGCACCCACATGTGGAAGGGCACCGACGAGATCTTGAACCCGAAGCCGACCAGCAGGAGCCCGAAGCCGACGACGAACAGCGGATCCCGCGGGCGCACGGCCATCGCCGCGGCGATGCGGTCGAGGTTCGTCGTTCCGGCGGCGCCGTAGACGAGCGCGATTCCGTAGAGGAGGAACGACGAGGCGAAGGCGCCGAGGAGGAAGTATTTCATCGCCGCCTCGCCAGAGGCCAGCTCTCGCTTGAAGAGCCCGGCCAGGACGTAGAGCGAGAGCGACATCAGCTCGAGGGCCAGGAACACCACCACCAGGTCGCCGGCCGCGGCGAGGAGCATCATGCCGGCGGTGGCGAAGAGCACGAGCGCGTAGTACTCGGCGGAGTCGCTCCCGGTGCGACGCAGGTAGTCCATCGAGAGCAGCACGATCAGGGCGCCCGAGTAGCAGATGATCACGTTGAAGAAGAGGGCGTAGTTGTCGAGCACGACCATGTCGCGGAACGCGCGGCCGGGCGCGCCCCACCGCGCGAGCGTCGCGAGGAGCGCGCCGATCATGCCGGCGAGCGCGGTCACCGCCGGGAGCTCGCGGGGGAGCGCGCGTGGCCCGAGGTCGAGCCCCAGCACGAGCGCCGCGGCGGCCAGCACGATCAGCGCCGGCAGCAGGGGACCGAGCACGACGGCCGGCAAGACGATCGCGTCCATCACCGGTGCGCGCTGGCCTTGGCCTGCACCTGGGCGATCAGCGCCTCGATCGTCGCCTCGGTCTTGCCGGTGAACGCCACTGGGTAGACGCCGATCCACACGATGAGCGCCACGACCGGCACCAGCACCGCCCACTCGCGGGTCGTGAGGTCCGTGAGACCGCGGTTCGCGTCGCGGGTGACTTCGCCGAAAATCACCCGCTGGTACATCCAGAGCAGGTAGACCGCCGCGAAGATGATCCCGCTGGTCGCCAGCGCCGCGAGCCACGGGCTCCGCTGGAACGCGCCGACCAGGATCAGGAACTCACCGACGAAGCCGTTCAGCCCCGGCAGCCCCAGCGACGACAGCACGACGACGAGAAACAGCGCCGAGAAGGCAGGCACGACCCGCCACAGGCCGCCGAAGTCGGCGATGAGCCGCGAGTGGCGGCGCTCGTAGATCATCCCGACCATGAGGAAGAGGGCGCCCGTCGAGAGCCCGTGGTTCACCATCTGGATGACGCCGCCCACGAGTCCCTGCTGGTTGAACGTGAAGATCCCGAGCATCACGAAGCCGAGGTGGCTCACGCTCGAGTAGGCGACGAGCTTCTTCATGTCCGGCTGCACCGTCGACACCCACGCGCCGTAGATCACGCCGATCACCGCGAGCGTCCACACCACCGGCCCGAACGCCAGGCTCGCGTCCGGAAAGAGCGGCAGACAGAAGCGCAGGAATCCGTACGTCCCCATCTTGAGCAGGACGCCGGCGAGGACCACGCTACCGGCCGTGGGCGCCTCGACGTGGGCATCGGGCAGCCAGGTGTGGAACGGGAACAGCGGTACCTTGATCGCGAAGGCCAGGGCGAAGGCAAGGAACATCAGATCCTGAGCGCGACCGGGCGCCATCACGTACTGCGCCAGCACCGGCAGGTCAAACGTGTACCGCCCCGTCGCAGCGCCGTACTGGTAGTAGAGGGCGAGGATCGCGACCAGCATGAGGACGGAGCCGACCATCGTGTACAGGACGAACTTCACCGCGGCGTAGATGCGATTCGGCCCGCCCCAGACTCCGATGATGAAGTACATCGGGATCAGCATGGCCTCCCAGAAGACGTAGAAGAGGAAGAGGTCGAGGCTCACGAAGACGCCGAGCATCCCCGTTTCGAGGATCAGCATCGTCGCCACGAACTCTTTGAGCCGATCCTCGATCACACCCCAGGCCGAGGCGAGCGCCAGCGGCATGAGGAAGGTCGTGAGGAGCACGAGCAGGAGGCTGATGCCGTCGATGCCGACGTGGTATGCCGCGCCGAGCGTCGGCATCCAGGGCCGGTTCTCCTCGAACTGGTAACCGGTGATGTCGCCGTCGAATCCGAAGTAGAGCGGCAGCGAGAGCATGAATGTGACGAGGGTAATCGCGAGCGATGCGACGCGAAGGACGCCGACGGACCGCCGCGGGACGAACAGGAGGGCGAGCCCGGCCGCGCCCGGAAGAAACGTGACCACGGACACGAGCGGGATCATTTATCGGGTGCTGGCAGCACGGAGAGCACCGAGGGTGGCCTGAGAACGATGCGCGCCGGTGTCATTTATCGGGTGCTGGGCGCACGAGCACCGAGGGTGGCCTGAGAACGATGCGCGCCGGCACCGCACGTGGGAGACGGGCGCTGGCCGGTGGTTCCATTCATCGGCTCAGCAGGAAGGCGAGGATCGCGACCGCGCCGGCCAGCATCGTCAGCGCGTAGTTCACGGTGTACCCGGTTTGAAGGTGACGGATCCCCGCCGCCCAGGCCACGACGGAGCGGCCGAGCGCGTTGACGAGCCCGTCGATCAGCCGGAGATCGAACACGCGCGCCAGGAACTCGGAGAGCGCGAGCAGCGGACGCACGATCACCCGGTCGTAGAGCGGGTCGATGTAGTAGGCGTTGAGCAGGAGCGCGTGGACGGCCGTCTTCGGTCGCCCGATCGCGTCGGCGCGGATGGGCGCCGCCATGTACACGACCCAGGCGAGCGCGACGCCCGCCGTGAACACGAGGACCGCCATGACGAGGACCAACAGCGCGGCGAAGCCCCCGTGCCCGCCTTCGTGCACGGGGAACACCGGCGCGAGGAAACGCGCGAACCGTGTGCCGTGCTCTGATGGAATCCCGAGGGCCACGCCGGTGATCACCGTGAGCACGGCCAGGACGGCGAGCGGGAGCGTCATCACCCCCGGCGCCTCGTGGACGTGGTGGGCGGCTTCCCTGGTCATGCGCGGGCCGCTGTAGAACGCGAGGAACAGCATGCGTGCGGTGTAGAACGCCGTGAAGAACGCGCCCAGCAGCAGGAGTGCCCACATCCCCCGGCGCCCGGTCACGAACGCAGCGGCGAGGATCTCGTCCTTCGAGAAGAACCCGGCCAGTCCCGGCAGGCCTGCCAGGCCGAGCGCGCCGATCGTCGTCGTGATCGTCGTCGTCACCATTCGCGACGACAGCCCGCCCATCTTCCGCAGATCCTGCTCGCCGCCGAGCCCGTGGATGACGCTGCCGGCGCCGAGGAACAGCAGCGCCTTGAAGAAGGCATGCGTCACGAGGTGGAAGATCCCCGCGGCGTATGCGCCGAGGCCGATCGCGGTGAACATGTACCCGAGCTGGCTCACCGTGGAGTAGGCGAGCACGCGCTTGATATCGGTCTGGATGAGGGCGATCGTGGCGGCGAAGAGCGCTGTGGCCACCCCGACCCACGCGACGACCTCGAGCGCGACCGGCGAGCGCTCGAACAGCGCCCGGCTACGCGCCACCATGTACACGCCGGCCGTGACCATCGTCGCGGCGTGGATGAGCGCCGACACCGGGGTGGGCCCTTCCATCGCGTCCGGCAGCCACGTGTGCAGGGGCAGCTGCGCCGACTTGCCGCACGCGCCCATGAACAGGAGTAGCGCGATGCCGGTCGCGGTCGCCGGCGGGAGCTCGGCGGCCCCCTTGAACACGCCGTCGTAGTCGAGCGTGCCCATCGCAGTCCAGATCCACATGATGCCGAGGCCGAAGCCGAAGTCGCCGACGCGGTTGACGATGAACGCCTTCTTGCCCGCCTGCGCCGCGGCCGGTCGCGTGTACCAGAACCCGATCAGGAGGTACGAGCAGAGGCCGACCGCCTCCCAGAACACGTACAGGAGGAGGAAGTTACCGGCGAGCACCAGCATCGTCATCGAGAACACGAAGAGGTTCATATAGGCGAAGTAGCGCGCGTACCCCGGGTCGTCGTGCATGTAACCGACCGAGTACAGATGGATCAGCGCGCCCACGCCGGTGACGACGAGGAGCATGACGGCAGTGAGCGGATCGATGTAGGCCACCACCGACGTCTCGAAGTCGCCCGCGACGATCCAGGCGAAGAGCGTCGTCGTGAGCGTTTCTCCGGGCACGACGTTCGCGAACAGCACGCACGACGCGAGAAACGATCCTGCGAGCGCCGGCACCGCGATCCAGTGCGCGCGACGACCGATGACACCGCCGAAGAAGATGTTGAGGAGCGCGCCGACGAGGGGAAAGGCGGGGATCAGCCAGACGGTAGTCGACACCGGGTCATGCTAGCGAGCGGCCACCGCGGGTGTCAAGGTCGCCACCGCCGGGGTCAAGGTCGCCACCGGGGGGGGGGCAAGGTCGCCACCGGGGGTCAAGGTCGCCACCGGGGGTCAAGCAAGCCGGGCCGCCGCCGTCATGGGCGCGGCCAGTACATGATCACCGCGACACCCGCGAGGCACAGCAGGCCGCCGAAGAGGTCGAACCGATCCGGGATCGCTCGACCGACGAGCGCGCCCCAGAGCAGGGAGAGGACGACGAACACACCTCCGTACGCCGCGTAGACGCGGCCGAACGGCGCGGGCTGGAGGGTCGGAACGACGCCGTAGACGAACAGGACCATACCGCCGAGGGCGCCGAGAAGCACGCTCTGTCCCTCGCGGAGCCACAGCCACACGAGATATCCGCCGCCGATCTCGCAGAGTCCGGCGAGCGCGAACAGCGCGAGTGATGTGAGGACGAGCTCTGGGCTCATGGCGCGATCGCCTCCCCGTTCGTGGTCGTCCGGCATGGTATCATCCGCTCCGTGCCCCAGCGGTCTCGCGCGAAAGTCTGGGTGCTCTTCTTCCTGATGCTGCTCCTCGCCGTGGTCGCCTCCGTGTCGTATCTCGGCTGGCGCCAGACGGTGCCTGGTGTGCAGTCTCTGTCCGCGCCGCCGCGCTTCCTCGGCCAGAAGACGCCGTTCAAGGTCGTGCTCGAGGCCCGACGCGGCAACGTGACGCGCGTCGAGATCCGAATCGCGCAGTCCGGCAAATCGATGACGGTGGCCAAGCAGGAGGGCTCGCTCGGCCGGCGCCTGGAGATTCCCCTCGTGGTCGAGAGCGCCGCGCTGGGGCTCCAGGAGGGCAGCGCGACCATCGAGATGTGGGCGCGCGACGACTTCTGGCGGCCGCTCCGGCGCGACGACCGCGCGATCGCCGGCTACGCCGTCACGATCGACCTCACGCCGCCGAAGATCGAGCTGCTCGCCGCCACCCGCTATCTGTCGCCCGGCGGGAGCGGACTCGTCGCGTTCCGGGTGACGGGCGCCGTGCGAACCGACGTCAGCGCCGGCCCGCTCGTATTCCCTTCGTTCGCCTTCGGCCCGGAGGATCGGGGCGCGCGCGTCGCGTTGATCGCCCTGCCCTGGGACTTCGATCCGGCGGTGCCGCTCGCGGTCCGAGCGGCCGATGAGGCCGGCAACACCGCGGCGCGCGGGATCCCCGCGGAGATTCGCCCGCGCAAGTTTCCGCGCGACACGATCGAGATCAAAGACGCCTTCCTCCAGGCCAAGGTCCCCGAGCTGTTGCCGCAGCGCGCACCGACAGAGCCCCTCGCCGACGGGTTCCTGGTCATCAACCGCGATCTGCGGCGTCAGGCCGAGGAAACGAAGCGGCGGATCGGCGCCACCACGGCCGACAAACCGCTCTGGCAAGGGCCCTTCGTGCAGCCGCGGAACACGAAGGTGTTCGCGAATTTCGCCGAGCTGCGCACGTACGTCTACGGCGGACGTGAGATCGACCGCCAGGTGCACTACGGGTACGACCTCGCGTCCACGCGGCAGTCCCCCGTGCCCGCCGCCAACAAGGGCGTCGTCGTCTTCGCCGAGCCGCTCACGATCTACGGCAACACCGTCGTGGTTGACCACGGCCTGGGCCTCCAGACGCTCTACGCCCATCTCTCGAGCACGGCCGTGAGGGCGGGGGACGCCGTCGAGAAGGGCCAGGAGCTCGCGCGCACGGGATCGACCGGCCTCGCGATCGGCGATCACCTCCACTACGAGGTGCTGGTCAACGGCGTGTCGGTCACGCCGCTGGAGTGGTGGGACGCGAAGTGGATCCGTGACCACATCGGCAAACCATTGAAGGAGGCGGGCCTCCCCGAGATCAGCGGCGCCGAGGCGCGTGACGAAGAGCCGGCGTCGCGCCCGGCTCCCCGCCCCTCCCGCCGCCGCGCCCGATAGATTCGCGGACCAGCACGCGCCGTCGGAGTCGGCTCGGGAGTTGGGGCGGGTCGGTCTTCGACTAGAAGCTCCCGAGCTTCTGGTAGGCGGCCAGCGGCGTCATGCCTCGGCGAACCGCCGCGCGCACTCTGTTCTCCGTCCCGACCAGCTTCTCGCAGCGCCCGAGCACCTCGTGGGCAACACGACGCGGGATGACGACGACGCCGTCGAGATCGCCCACGACGAGATCACCGAGGCTCACCCGCACGCCGCCGATCGTCACCGGCTGGCCCCAGTCCGCCACCCGCCAGCGCGGCACCGAGTCCTGGGGGGTTCGGTAGCGCACGAAGGTCGGGAACCCCATGCGCACGATCGACGCGGTGTCGCGGGTCGCGCCGTCGATCACCGCGCCGCGCACCTTGCGGGCGCGGAACCATTCGGCGCTGAGCTCGCCGAAGTGCGCCGCGACGTTGTCGTGAGCGGCGAGCACCAGGATGGAGTCGGTCGGCGCCGCGCCCAGCATAGCGAGAAAGCGCTTCAGCGTTTGCTCACGCTCGCGGGGTGACCCGCTGTGCGGCCGCCCGCGTGCCGTGAAGGCGTAGCCGGCCGCCCGCATGCCGCCGGCGAGCGGCTGGATCGCCGACGGCAACGTCTGGCGCCGGAGCCCCATCTCGTCCATGACGTCGGTGATGGCCGCGGTGTAGATCCGCGCGAAACGGCGCGGAAGGTTGTCGCTGGGGCTCATCGAGTCTCTCCTCCGTCCGGACGGGGGTTGGCCAGGCGTCTCAGCGCGCGAAGAGGTCTGTCACGAGCGCGCGGGGCGGCACGAAGTCGCCGAGGACTCCGAGCAGGAGGTCGAGCAGGCGCTGGCGGCGCGCGAGGAGCCGCGCCGTCAGGTTGGCGAGAGGACGGTGGGCGATCACGACCTGGAGGGCACGCGTCACGCGCTCCTTGTCCGCGAAGGCCAGACGCCGGGCTCGCTCGTAGCCTGCGAGTGTATGCGCCGAGACGTCGCCCCGGCCGAGTGCCCGCACAGCGGTCTCCGCGGCCAGCTCCGCGCTTCGGAGGCCGTTGAAGATCCCCTCGCCCGTGAACGGGTCGAAGAAGCCCGCGGCATCGCCCACCAGGAGAACGCCGCCGGTGCGCGGCGCGTCCACCCGGTACGCGAGCGGACCCATCGCCCGGATCGCGGCGACCCGCTGTCCGCCGGCGACCCGCCGGGCCAGGTGCCGGAGCTGCCTCACGCGCGCGTCGAAGAAGGCGTCGAGGCGCCCGCTCCACGGCGCCGCGTGGGCCATCGGCACAACCACGCTGAGGTTCGCGCGTCCCGGCGCGACGGGGTTGAGGATCGCGTAGTCCGGTGGATCGACGAAGATTTCGCCGTAGCGCCCCGCATCCCCGATGTCCTCGACGTACGTGACCAGCGCCATCCGCTGGAGTCGATGCGGCCGCCGGAGACCCAGACGCTGGGCGATGACCGAAGCGCGGCCGTCGGCGGCGATCGTGAGCGGTGCGCGGATCGTCAGACGACGGTGGTCGCCGTCGACCGCCTCGACGCCGAGCACCCGGCCGCCCGAGACGATCACGTCGGTGACGCGCACCTGCTCGCTGAAATCGACGGGAAGCGAGCGCACGCGGTCCACGAGGATCGCATCGAGCGTCTCGCGCGGAAGCGCCATCGCGTGCTCTCGATAGGGGCGCCAGGCGCCGATCGGCCGGTACGTTCCGACGAGCGTTGTGCCATCGGGCGCGGTGATCCGCATACCGGTCAGCGGGCTCGCGACGGCGTCGACTGCCTTGAGCGCGCCCAGGCGGTCCAGCAGGCGGGGCGCCTCGGGGCTCAGATACTCGCCGCAGATTTTCGGGCGTGGAAACCGCGCGCGATCGACGAGGCGAACCGAGAGGCCGTGCTCGGCGAGGAAGATGGCCGTGGCCGCCCCCGCCGGCCCGGCGCCGACGACGATGACGTCTGTCGTCACGACAGGACCGCCAGCATGCGACCCAGAACGCGATACTCGTGAATCGTCAGATGCCGCGCGCCCGCCTTCTCGGCGAGCGCCCGCAGCTCGGCCCTCGAGTAGGACCGCCGTACGGAGAGCGGCCCGTCGTGACGCGAAATCGGATGACACCGGCAGAGACGGGTGGCGAGCCAGACCAGGCCGAGCGAGAGACGACGGCGCAGGAGATCGTTCACGACGACGGCGATGGCGGCGGCCGCCGCCATTTCGCGGAGACCCTTCACGGCTTGCTCGGGCTCGAGGTGATGGAGCGTGAGACTGCTCGTCACGATGTCAGCGGCGCGCTCGCGACATGGCAGCGCGGCCGCGTCGCCCTGGATCAGTAGCACCTCGGGGTACGCCGCGGCGACCTGCCGTGCGAGCGCGAGCGTCGTCCGGTCACGTTCGACGACCACGACGCGGACGGCGCGGCCGGTCCGGCGTCCCCACCGCACGAGGCGCACCGCGAACGCCGCCGAGCCGCCGCCGACGTCCACCACGCGCAGCGCGCGCTCCCGGGGGACCGCCGCGGCCAGGCGACGGATCCGGCGCAGCGTCAGGGCATAGCCACCGAACCACGTGTTGAGACGGTCGACGTCCGCGAGCGTGGCCGCGAGGTCGGCCGCGCCGACCGCGCCGTCGAGCACTTCCAGCGCGCCCTCGGCGCGTTTCATTGTAGCGAGTGCCTCGAGGTCGGCTTTGACCGAGGGTGGCCTGAGAAAGGCACGGGTGGCTCCGACACGCCCGCTCTGGCCCGTGGCGCCGGAGGCACGGGTGGCTCCGACACGCCCGCTCTGGCCCGTGGCGCCGGAGGCACGGGTGGCTCCGACACGCCCGCTCTGGCCCTTGGCGACACGCCCGCTCTGGCCCGTGGCGCCGGAGGCACGGGTGGCTCCGACACGCCCGCTCTGGCCCGTGGCGCCGGAGGCACGGGTGGCTCCGACACGCCGGTCACCATCGGAGGAGAGCGCCTTCGGCAGCGAAGCCGGGACCGAGGGCGATCATCAGTGCCCAGTCGCCGGCGATGGGCGCTTCGGCGCGCAGCGTCTCGTCCAGCACGAAGAGGATCGTCGCCGACGACATGTTGCCGTAGCGGCGCAGCACCGAGCGCGAGTGGCCGACCTGCTCCTCGCTCAGGTCCAGCAGCGCTCGGGCGCGGTCGATCACCCGCCGTCCCGCGGAGTGCAGCACCCAGTAGCGGATGTCCTCGCGCTTGAGCCCCTGCGTCGCCATCAGGATCTCGGCCATCTCGCCCATCATGGTGGCGCCGATACGACGGACGTCCTTCGAGAGGATCACGCGCGGCCGCCCGCCAGGATACTCGAATCCCATCGCGCCGAGGTGCTCGGAGCGGAAGAGAGTGCGGTGAGCGACGATGGAGGGGCCCGCGCCGTCGGCCGAGACCGCGACAGCTCCGGCGCCGTCGGCGAAGATCGCGTGGGCCACCGCGCTCTCGAGCCGGTCGTCCAGAAAGTAAGCCGCCGAGCAAATCTCGACGGCGACGACGAGCGCCCGACGCCCGGGAGACGCGGTGACGTAGTTCGACGCCTGCTGGAGCGCCACCATCGCCGACGCGCACCCGGTGTCGCCCACGTGAACTCGCTGGATGTCGCAGCGACAGCCGAGCCTGGCGATGAGGTGAGCGTCGAGGCTCGGCGTGAGACGCCCCGTGCACGTCGTCGTCGTGAGGAAGTCCACGTCGCGCGCGTCCCAACCCGCCCCCGCGAGCGCGCGCCGCGCCGCCGATTCGCTGAGCTCCAGCGCGCCGCCGCGGAAGCGCTCGTTCAGCTCGTCGACCGATTCGTCCGGCCGAAAGGTCGCCGGATCCATCCAGAGATGGCGGCCCTCGATGTCGCTCCGCCGGAAGAACCCTCGCCGCTCCTCGTCGCGATAACCCGCCAGCGAGAGCAGCTGCGCCTGCGTGAACCGCTGAGGCGGAGTCGCGGTGGCGACGGCCGCGATCTTCGGGATCGGCATTCGCTCCTCCTGGTGCGGGCGCGTTCGAGTAAGATGTGAGCACTTCGAGGATACTGCGGGGGTCCAGCCCATGCCACTGTTCAGCTTCGAGGGCAAGCGTCCCATCGTCGATCCGACCGCGTTCATCGCGCCGACCGCCGTGATCGTCGGCGACGTGACCATCGAGGCGCGCGCCTCTGTCTGGTACAACGCCGTCCTCCGCGGGGACTTCAACCCGATCGTCGTCCGCCGCGGCGCCAACGTGCAGGACTGCGCGGTCGTGCACGTCACGCCGCGCGCGGGGACCGAGATCGGAGCCGGCTCGACGGTCGGCCACAATTGCACGATTCACGCGGCGTCTCTCGGCGAGGAATGCCTGATCGGCAACGGCGCGACCGTGCTCGACGGCGCGCGCATCGGCGCCCGGGCGATGGTGGCTGCAGGTGCGCTCGTGACGCCAGAGACCGAGATCCCCGAGGGCATGCTCGCCCTGGGCACGCCCGCCAAGGTGCGAGGGCCCCTCGCGGGCACGCCGGCCGAGCGCTGGGTGCGCGCCAATCCCGAGGGCTATCAGGCGCTCGCCCAACGCCACAAGGCCTCGGTCCAACCCTGCTGACGCCGCCTCTGTGGACGCGGGACCGCTCAGATGGAGTACCGCGGCGACTCGCCGATCTGAGCCACACCAGGGAGCGAGGGAACCCAAAGGAGGCCTTCGTGACGGTTGATCCAGCCGAGCTGACGGAGAGTCAACGCGCGTACCTGCCCGGCCTCCTCGGTATGCGCTACACCGAGACCTCCAGGGATCGCCTCGTGGCCGAGCTCACGATCCGGGACGATCTGCGAACGCTCGGCGGCGCGCTCCACGGGGGCACGATCATGGCGTTCGCCGACACGGTCGGAGCGACCGCGACGTTCCTCAACCTGCCGCCCGGCGCCTCGACAACGACGATCGAGTCCAAGACCAATTTCTTCGCCGCCGGACGCGAGGGCGTAGTCCGCGCCGAGGCGACGCCGCTCCACCGCGGCCGGACCACGATGGTGTGGCAGACACGCGTGACCGACGCCGCGGGTCGACTGCTCGCGCAGACGATCCAGACCCAGATGGTCCTGACGTAGCCGCGACCGTCAGCGGCCCTGGAACTTCGGCGGACGCTTCTCCTTGAACGCCGCAACTCCCTCGGCGTGGTCGGCGGTCTGGCGCACGATCGACATATGCGAGGAGACGAGGTCGAGGTGCGTCCGGAGGTCGAGCCGAAGGCTCTGGTAGACGAGCCGCTTGATCATCCGGATCGGGATCTGGGGACCGTCGGCGATCTGGCGCGCCAGCGCGTAGGTGGCATCCTTCAGCTGCGCGTCCGGCACGACGCGCTGCACGATGCCGAGCCGGTGGGCCTCCGGCGCCTCGATGAAGTCCGCGGTCCACAAGAGCTCGAGCGCCTTGGCGGCGCCGACCAGGCGCGGCAGGAAATACGTGTCGCCGTCGCCCGGCACGAGGCCGACGCGGACGTAGCCCGTGGAGAAGCGGGCCGACTCGGCGGCCACGCGCATGTCGCACATGACGCACATGCCCATGCCGGCGCCGACGGCGAGTCCGTTGACCATGGCGATGACCGGCTTGTCCACCGTCTCGAGCGTCTTCGGCACCCGGTGGACGCCCTCCCAGAGACTGTTCTTGCCATCGAGCGCGCTCGGCTCGCCCTCCCGCATGCGGCCCACGTCCCCGCCCGAGCAGAACGCGCGCCCGGTGCCTGTGACGACGACGACATTGACGCTGTCGTCCTGCTGGGCCGCGGTGAGCGCCTTTGCCCACGCGTCGATCATGTCGCGCGTGAACGCGTTCAGCTTGTCAGGCCGGTTCAGGGTAATCGTCGCGACTTTGTCCTTCACCTCGTAGAGCAGGTCACTCATGGGTCAAGCTCCTCATGGACGGCAAGGGCGCCGACGGCGCTAGTCTTTGGGCAGCCCGAGCACGCGCTCGGCGAGGATATTGCGGAGGATCTCCGAGGTACCGGCGCGGATTCCGCTCGCCCGGGCGAGCAGCTCGTAGAACTCCCACTGGCCCCCGTCCGGCGCCCACGACGAGCCGTGAGCGATCTGCGCGTAGGGGCCGATTACCTCTGTGGCGACGTGCGCCAGCTGCTGGTCGATCTGGCTCCAGAAGAGCTTCGAGGTGGAACCCTCGGGCCCGGGCGCGCCGCCGCGCAAGATATTGGTGAGGCTCCGGTAGCCGTTGAGCTGGAGCGCCTGCTCGCCGATCCAGAGGGCGGCGAGCTTCTGCCGGATGATCGGGTCGGTGCCCTTCTTCTGCTGCTGCACCAGACGCACCAGCCGGTGGAGCGCGTTGCGCAGGGAGATGTGGCGGATGAACGTCAGGATGTCGCGCTCGTACGCGAGCGTCGTGATGGCGACGGACCATCCCTCGTTGAGCTTGCCGACCAGGTTCTCGGCCGGCACTCGCACGTTGTCGAAAAAGACCTCGTTGAACTCTGCCTCGCCGGTGAGCTGCCGCAGCGGCCGCACCGTGATCCCGGGCGTCCTCATGTCGACGAGCAGGAAGCTGATCCCCTTGTGCTTCGCGGCTCCCGGGTCGGTGCGAACGAGCAGGAAGCACCAGTCGGCGACGTGGGCCATGCTCGTCCAGACCTTCTGGCCGTTCACGACGAAGTGATCGCCCTCCCGCACGGCGCGCGTCTGGAGATTCGCCAGGTCCGAGCCCGCGTTGGGCTCCGAGAATCCCTGGCACCAGAGCTCGTCGGCCGTCAGGATTCTCGCCAGGAACCGCGCCTGCTGCGCCGCGGTCCCGTGCTTCATGAGCGTGGGGCCGAGCATCGACACACCGCCGCGGTTGACGAGCTGCGGCGACTCGGCACCAGCCATCTCCTGGTAGAGGATGACCATCTCGACGATCGTCGCACCCCGCCCGCCGAACTCGCGCGGCCAGTCGAGCCCGACATAGCCCGCCTCGCACATTCGTTTCTGCCACGCGCGGAGCTTCCGGACCTCCTCGCGGTCGGCC
>WNFU01007317.1_pt1 | contig 18529 bp, 13 predicted proteins | sample 5400121 | NCBI WGS metagenome assembly WNFU01 (sample SAMN13153360, study PRJNA577476) | soil metagenome | isolation source: 100 cm soil or saprolite under grassland replicate 1 | place: USA:California | collected 2016-06-15 | reverse complement strand
CGACGTGGCGCAGGCGGTGCTCGAGCGGCGGGCGGACCTGGGGCTGCTGCCGATCGAGAACTCTCTCGTCGGCTCGATCGCCACGAACTTCGACCTCATCGCGGAGTCGGGGCTCGCGATCGTGAGCGAAGTGGTGAGCGCCGTGCACCACTGCCTGCTGGGCGTGCCGGGGGCGGGGCGCGACTCCCTGCGGCGCGTGTTGTCGCACCCGGTGGCGCTGGCGCAGTGCGAGCGGTTTCTCCGCGGGCTGGCCGGGGTCGAGGTGGTGGCGTTCTACGATACGGCGGGGGCGGCGGCGGAGGTGGCGCGCCGCGGGGACCGCTCGCTCGGCGCGATCGCCGGGGCGCTCGCGGCGCGCCGCTACGGGCTCGCGATCCTCGCCGAGCGGGTGGAAGACGAGCCGCACAACCAGACGCGCTTCCTGCTCGTAGCCCGCGAGCCCACGCCGCCGCCGGCGGGCGTGCCGGCGAAGACGACGCTGCGGCTCAAGCTGCCGCACCGGCCGGGCACGCTGGCGCGCGCGCTGGCCGCGTTCGCGGCGGCGGGGCTCAACCTCGCGAAGCTCGAGAGCCGCCCCGACCGGACGACGCCCTGGGAGTACCTGTTCTATCTCGACGTCGAGGCGCGGGTGTCGGACGAGGCGATGGCGGCGGCGCTCCGTGAGCTCGAGGCGCAGGGCGCGGTGGTGCTGGTGCTCGGCGACTACGCGCGGTTCAGGCCGCCCGCTGCCTCCTGACCATGCCGCCCGCTGCCTCCTGACCATCGCCCGCCACCCGAAGTACACCGGCACGCCGAGCAGCACGCAGGTGAGACCCAGCGCGCTGTACGTGGTCTTGACGGCCAGCAGCGCCAGCGAGATCAGACCGGTCAGCGCGACGTACAGCGCGGGAAACCAGGGATAGCCGAACACTCTCACCGGGCGCTCCAGCTCGGGGCGCTTCGCCCGCAGCGCGAACAGGCCCGCCGCGGTGAGCATGTAGAAGACCAGTGCCGCGAAGATGACGAACTCGAGCAGCTGGCTGTACGTCCCCGAGAGACACAACACGCTGGTCCACACCGCCTGCACGATCAGCGCGACGGCGGGGGTCTTGTACTGCGGGTGCAGGACGCCCGCCGACTTGAAGAACAGGTCGTCCCGGGACATCGCGTAGTACACGCGCGCGCCCGACAGGATCAGGCCGTTGTTGCAGCCGAACGTCGAGATCATGATGGCGATGGCCATCAGGTACAGTCCGGCGTTGCCGAGGATCGCCTGGAGCGCCGCCGTGCCGACCCGGTCCTGCGGCGCGTTGGCGATCGCGTCGCCGGGAAGGACGTTCAGGTAGGAGACGTTCGCGAGCAGGTACAGCGCCGTCACGGTGAGCACGCCGACCGCCATCGCGAAGGGCAGGTCCTTCTTCGGATCCTTCAGCTCGCTTCCGGCGAAACCGACGTTGTTCCAGGCATCCATCGAGAACAGGGAGCCGACCATCGCGGCCCCGATCACCGGCACCAGCGACAGCGTCAACCCGCCGGCGGGCCAGAAGTGCTCGCCGAAGTTCGCGGCCAGCGCCGCGGCGTTGCGGCCGACCGTGATGCCCAGGATGATCAGCGCCGCGAGCGCCGCGGTCTTGATCGTCGTCAGCGCGGTCTGGATGACCGCCGCGGTGCGGACGCCGCGCACGTTGATCCAGGTCAGCACGGCGATCGAGGCGATCGCGAGAATGCGCTGCGGCGACAGCCCCACGGCAATCGGCCCGATCGGCTGCGGGAAGGCGATCGTCCCGCCGAGGAACACCTCGGGCGAGAGCGACGGGAACAGCACCGCCGTGAACCGGGCGAACGCGACCGCGACGGCCGCGATGGTGCCCGTCTGGATCACGACGAACAGCGTCCAGCCGTACAGGTAGCCGAACAGGGGGGACATGCCCTCGCGCAGGTACACGTACTGCCCGCCCGCGTTGGGGAACATCGCCGCCAGCTCGCCGTAGGTCAGCGCTCCCATCAGGGTGACGACGCCGGAGAGCGCCCACACGAGCAGCAGGAGGCCCGGGGCGTGGACGTCCCGGATGATCTGGGCCGACACGATGAAGATGCCCGAGCCGATCATCGAGCCCACGACGAGTGCCGTGGCGTCGAGCCGGGAGATCGCCTTGACGAACTCGGCCTGCGGCCGTTGCGTGGTTGCCATCCCCGTGGTCCTCCCCTCGGTCCTGGAAGCGGGCGCCCTAACCTAGTGGCTCCCGCCGGGGGCCGCTATGTTGTCGGGCGACGTTCGACCCATCTCGCGGGAGGACCGCCGTGCGCCTGCTGCCCCGGGAAGAGGAATTCTTCGATCTGTTCGTCGCGGTCGCCGACCGCAACAAGGAAGCCGCGCAGCACCTGCGCGAGCTGTTCGATGCCGCCCCCGAGCGCCGCACGCCCCACGTCGAGGCGATCAAGCGGCTCGAGCACGAAGCGGATCAGGTCACGCACGAGGTGGTGAACCGCCTCGACCGCACGTTCATCACGCCGCTCGACCGCGAGGACATCCACCAGCTCGCCTCGGACCTGGACGACGTGATGGACGCGATCGACGGCACCGCGCGGCGCTCGCAGATCTTCCACCTCGGCGCGGCGCCGCAGGGCGTGAAGCAGCTCACCGAAGTGATCCAGCGGATGGTGGGCGTGCTCGCCGAGGCCGTCGGCCGCCTCAAGAAAGGCGACGACGTGATGAAGTACTGCATCGAGGCGAAGAAGCTCGAGGAGGAAGGGGACGCGATCTACCAGGAGTCACTGGGCCAGCTGTTCGAGAAGGAGCGCGACGCCCTCGAAGTCATCAAGTGGAAGGAGATCTACGACAATCTTGAAATGACTCTCGACCAGGGCGAAGACGTCGCCAACGTGCTCGAGTCCATCACCCTGAAACACGCCTGATGTCGGGCGCCGTCTGGTTCGTCCTCGCGATCGTCCTGGTCGCGCTCGTCTTCGACTTCATCAACGGGTTCCACGACAGCGCGAACTCGATCGCGACGGTCGTTTCGACGCGCGTACTCTCCCCCTTCGCCGCCGTCTTCTGGGCGGCCTTCTGGAACTTCGTCGCGGCGTTCGTGTTCGGGACGGCGATCGCGAAGACGGTCGGCAAGGGCCTGATCGACCTCTCCGTGGTGGACCCGACCGTCATCCTCGGCGGCCTGATCGGCGCGATCGTCTGGGACCTGATCACGTGGTGGGGGGGGCTGCCGACGTCGTCGTCCCATGCGCTGATCGGAGGTTACGCCGGGGCCGCCGTCGCCAAGGCGGGATTCGCGGCGATCCTCGCCCAGGGCTGGATCAAGACGCTGGTGTTCATCGTCGTAGCGCCGTTGATGGGGCTCGTGCTGGCGTTGACGCTGACCGTCGCCCTATCGTGGGTCCTGCGACGGGCGCTCCCGCGAAAGGTCGACCGCGCCTTCCGAATGCTGCAACTCGTCTCGGCGGCGCTGTACTCCCTGGGCCACGGGACCAACGACGCCCAGAAGACGATGGGGATCATCGTCGGACTGCTGTTCACCGCGCAGGCGGCGTTCGTGAATTTCCCCATCCGGGCCCTCCACCTCACGACGGCGGACGTCATTCCGGTCTGGGTGATCCTCGCCGCGCACGCGGCAATCGCACTCGGGACGATGGCCGGCGGGTGGCGGATCGTGAAAACGATGGGCCAGCGCATCACGAAGCTCACGCCGTTCGGCGGCTTTTGCGCCGAGACGAGCGGGGCGATCACCCTGTTCATCGCCTCACACTTCGGCATCCCGGTGAGCACCACGCACACGATCACTGGCGCGATCGCGGGTGTGGGCGCGGCCCACCGGCTGTCGGCCGTCCGGTGGGGGGTCGCCGGGCAGATCGTCTGGGCCTGGATTCTCACCATCCCCGCCGCGGCGGGGATCGCGGGGCTCAGCTACCTCATCCTGCGGGTGGTGGTGAGCCGGGTGAGCTAGGCCCTCCCCCTCCCGGCTTCACCTGCGACAGGTCGATCATCGACACGCCCGCGACGTACTCCGTCACGGGAGCGTGCGTCAGGTTCACCAGCTTGTCGATGCTGTCCCGGATGCGCCGCGTCATCGCCAGGATGTTCTGTAACGACTGCTGGTCTTCGGGATGGGTGATGCGGGCGTCGTGCTCGAGCAGCTGGCCCTCGGCGAGGATCGTGGCGAGCGCGTTGTTCACCTCGTGGCGCATCGCGACGGCCACCTGGCTGATCACCGCCACCCGCTCGCCTTCGATCGCGCGCTGGTAGAACAGGTGCAGCTGCTGCGACAGCCAGCCGACCGAAATCGCGATCACCCCGTAGGCGGTGTAGATCGGGACGGTGATGCGCCAGTCTTCCGCCTCGAGGCTGAGCGCCACCAGCAGCTGGAGCGCCGTGAACAGCACCGTGCCCATCGCAAGGCCGGCCACGGCGCCGCGCATCCCATAGTGCAGCGACAGCAGGTACGCGGGCACGAGCGTCAGCAACCAGACCAGGTCGCGGTAGGGCACCTCGGACGCCGGCACCAGCGCGAGCACCAGGCTGGGCGCGAGGTACGCGATGGCGCAGTAGGCCCACCAGCGCGGCGGGAGCGGCGGCCGGTGGGCCATCGGAGTGAAGTCGAGCCAGCGGAGGAGACGCGCGCGCGGCGGCGTCACAGGCCCAGCACCTCGACCACGGCCTGCGCGATGGCGGCATCCTGGACGCCGACCCCGGTCAGGTCGGCGACCGTCGTCTCGCTCGGGCTCTCGCGCCCCGCGCGCCGCCCCGCGGCGAGGTCCCCCAGCTCCGCGTACACCTTGTCCCGCGTGACCGCGCCGGCCGCGATCGCGTGCCGCAGGTTGCCGTACCGCTCGGTCTGGAACACGCGGTCCGCGACGAGCTTGTCCGCGCGCGCCAGCAGCGCGGGCTCGAGCTCGATCTTCTCCGGGCTCCCCGTCCCCACCGACGTGACGTGCGCGCCGGGACGCACCCACGCCGCCGGCACGAGCGGCGTGGTGCTCGCCGTCGCGGTGACGATCACGCGGTGGTCGCGCACGGCGCTCTCGAGCGCCGGCGCGACGCGCGTCTGGACCAGCGGCGCGAGCTCCCGGGCGAGCGCCTCGGCGCGCTCGCGCGTGCGGTTCCACAAGGTGAGCCGCTCGAGCGGCATTTCGGCGAGGATGGCGCGCGCGGTGAGCCGCGCGAGCGCGCCCGCTCCGACCAGCAGCGCCTCCTTCGCGTCCTTGGGGGCCAGGTACTTGAGCGTGAGCGCGACGGCCGCCGCGGTGCGCAGGTCGGTGAGGTAGCCGTGCTCCTCGAGCAGCAGAGCGGGCGCGCCCGTCTCGGCGTCGAGCAGCAGGAACATGCCGTCTCCCGACGGCAGCCCGCGCGCGCGGTTCCGGTAGAACCCCGTCGCCAGCTTGAGCACGATGTGGCGCCCACCGCGGAGATGCGCGCCCTTCACGTGCACTTCGGCCTGCTGGGCCGCGCTCCACCGCGCCCACCGCCACGGCGAAGGGGATCTTGTCGCGGAACGCCTCGAGCGGGACGACCCGCATCTCAGTCGGTGAAGACCCGCTTCAAGCCCCGCTCCGTTTCCGCGAGCGCTTCCTGGAAGTGATGCAGCTCTTCGCCGAATCCGAAGCGGATGTGGTTCGGCAGGCCGAAGTGATCGCCGGGCACGAGCAGGACGCTGTGCTCGGCGCGCACCTTCTCCACCAGCTCGAGCGCGCTGATCCCCTGGCGATACTTCACGAGACAGATCGCCCCGGCCTGCGGCGGATTCCACGTGAAGGTGTCGCCGAAGCGCTTCAGCCACTCCTCGAGCACGGGGTAGTTGGACTTGAGGATCCGCCGGGTGCGCTCGAGCAGCTTCTCGCGCACCCGTGGCTCAAGCGCTACTGCGGCAAGGTGATCGCTCGCGCCCGAGGGGCCGATGGTCGTATAGTCGTGCCGCGCCCACGCTTCCGCGGAGAGGGCCGGCGGGGCCACGACCCAGCCGATCCGCAGCCCCGGCAGGCCGTAGGCCTTGGACAGCCCGTTCACGACGATCGTGCGCTCGTAGCCGCCCCAGAAGGACGGCGTCGTGGCGCCGTCGCGCTCCGCTCCCTGGTACACCTCGTCCGCCAGCAGCCAGGCGCCGACTTCCGCCGTGCGATCGACGATCAGCTTCCGCATCTCGTCCGACAGCACGTGACCCGTCGGATTGTGGGGGTTGGTCACGACCACGAGCTTCGTGCCCGGGGCGATCGCGCTGCGCACCTCCTCGGGCGTCGGCTCCCACTGCGCCTCCCCGTGCAGCGTGAAGCCACGTACCTCGGCGCCGAAGTTCTGGGCGAGCCCCCAGGTCTGGAGGTAGTTGGGGAGCATCATCGCGACTGTGTCGCCCGGCTCGAGCAGCCGCCAGCAGACGACGAAGTTCGCCTCCGCGCTCCCCGTGGTAACGAGGATCTGCTCGGGGGAGACCCCCGGGTAGAGGGCGGCGATCCGCGCGCGTAGCAGGTCCGTCCCGTTCGACTGGCTGTAGCCGAGCCGCACCTCGAGCAGCGGCAAGGCCGAGGCGCCGGCAAGGCCGAGCAGCTCCTGGATCGAGAGCGGGTGCACCCCCGACTCGGAGAGGTTGTAGCGCACCCGGTTCTCCCAGGTGCTCTGCCAGCGTTCGAGCTCGAACGGGACGAAGCGCAATGGTCCTCCAGTCGTCAGTCGTCAGCCGTCAGTAAACTGAGGTCTTCCGGCCTTTCCAGCCAGTAATCAGGTTGCAGATCCGCGAGGTGGGAGCGGTCGAACGGTCCCCACAGCACGGCGGCGGTTCGCACGCCGGCGGCGCGGCCGCACTCGATGTCGTGACGCGAGTCGCCGATGAACACCGCGCCGGCGGCCGGCGCGTCGAGGCGCTCGAGGGCCGTGAGCACCGGCTCGGGGTGCGGCTTGGGGTGGGTCACTTCGTCCGAGCCGACGATCACGTCGAAGGCGTCGGCCAAGTCCGCGACCTGGAGGCCGCGCAGCGCGCCGCTCCGCATCTTGCTCGTGACGAGGCCGAGGGTCTTGCCGCGCTGCCGCAGCGCGCGCACCGCCTCGACCACGCCCGCATAGGGACGCACCAGCGCGTCGTGATGCGCGAGGTTGTAGGCGCGGTACGTCGCGACCATCGCCTCGATCTCGGCCGGATCGTCGCTGAAGTGCTGGAACTGCACCCACAACGGCGTGCCCAGCCCCGTCATCCAGACGTCGTCCGGCGGCTCGTGCCCCCGGTGCATCCGCATGGTGTGCCGGTACGAGCGCAGGATCAGCTCGATCGAGTCGATGAGGGTGCCGTCGAGGTCGAAGAGGAAGGTCGAGAGCGCCACGCCGGAAGCTAACTTTGGGAGGCACAAACGCCATGCACAACTTCGAGACGGTCCTCGCGCTCCTGGTCGGCGTCGCCTTCCTGGCGCTGCTGGCGCGCCGACTGGCCGTCCCCACGCCCGCCCTGCTCGTCGCCGGTGGACTGCTCGTCGCCTTGGTGCCGGGGCTTCCCGCCGTGCGGTTCGACCCGCAGCTCGTCTTTCTCGTATTCATCCCGCCGCTCTTGTACCGCGCGTCTCTCCTCGCGTCCTACCGCGACGTGCGCGCCAACCTGCGGCCGATCCTGTCGCTCGGCGTGGGCCACGTGCTGTTCGCCACCGCGGCCGTCGGCTGGGTCTCGCACCTCGTGGTACCCGGCCTGCCGTGGGCCTCGGCGTTCGTGCTCGGGGCTGCCGTTTCGCCGCCCGACGTCGCGGCGGCGACGGCGTTCATCCGCCGCTTGCCAGTGCCGCGGCGCGTCGTGACCATCCTCGAGGGCGAGAGCATGGTGAACGACGCGGCGGCGATCGTCGCGTACCGCATGGCCGTCGCCGCCGTGGTGACCGGCACGTTCTCGTTCGGCCAGGCGAGCGGGCGGTTCCTGGTGGTGGGCGCCGGCGGCATCGTCGTCGGGCTCGCCGTGGGGTGGCTCCTGGCGCAGGTCCGCCGTCACATCCACGATCCCGAGGTCGAGAACACGATCTCGCTGTTGACCGGGTACGCGGCCTATCTGCCTGCGGAGCACCTCGGCGTGTCGGGCATCCTCGCGGTGGTGGCCACGGGGCTCTACCTGAGCCGGGTGGGCCCACGGTTCGTGGCAGCCGACACGCGCGTCCAGAACTCCGGGATGTGGGACGTGGTCGTGTTCCTGCTCGAGGGGCTCATCTTCATCGTGATGGGCCTGTTGCTGCGGCCGATCCTCGCGAGCGTCAATGGTGCGGTCGCCCGGGAGCTGGCGCTGGGAGCGGTCGTGGTGAGTCTTGCGGTGATCGTGACGCGGATCGTGTGGGTGTTCCCGGCGGCCTACTTCCGGCGCCTGAGCCCTCGGGTGCAGCGACAGGAGCCGCGTCTGCCGTGGCAACTTCCGGCGGTTGTTTCCTGGGCGGGTCTGCGCGGCGGCACTTCCCTCATCCTGGCCGCCGCCATCCCCACGGTGACCGCCGCGGGTGCCCCGTTCCCCGGTCGCGACGCGATCATCGCCATCACGTACGCCGTGATCCTCGTGACGCTGCTCGGGCAGGGATTCACGCTCGCGCCGCTGCTACGGTGGCTGCGGGTGCGCGAGACGGGCGAGGAAGAGCGTCGTGAAGAGACCGCCGCCCGGCTGCGTGCCTCGAAGGCCGCGCTCGCGCGGCTCGATGAGCTGGCGCAGGCCGAGTGGATGCACCCGGAGACGCTGGCGCACACGCGCGACCGCTATCGCCATCTCGCCCGCCGCCTGCACGGGCAGGCCAAAGGCGTGGCCGACGGCGGCGAGGAGACGATCTCCGTCGCCGACCGGCGGCTCGCGCGCGAGCTGCTCGCCGTGGAGCGACGCGAGCTGCTGCGGCTGCGGGACGAGGGGGCGATCAACGACGCCGTGATGCGGCGCGTGCAGCGCGAGCTCGATCTCGAGGAGCTGCTGCTCGGCGAGGGATGAGGACCACTGCCGCCACGAGCTCGACGCCCGGAGGCGCGCCGTCGTCCCGCACCGGCGACAGCCGCTCGTGCCACGCGAGCGCATCGCGCACCGAGAGCGGCGACCGGCGGGCCAGCAGATCCTCGAGCAGCAGCTCCTCTCCGGCCGTCATGCCGTGCGCGAGCCGTGAGACGAGCGCGTCCAGGCGGGCGAGTTCGATGTGCTCGCGCCGCTGCGCGGCGCGGCGCGCGGCGGCGAGCACCCACGGGATGAGCCGCCGGCTCAGCCGGTCGCGGTCGTCGGCGCGCCACCGGGCGTCCTCGAGGGCGCCTAGGCGCGCCCGCAACAGCGGAGCCGCCCGCCGGACCGCCCGCTCGATCGCGAGGCGGTCGAGCACGGCGCCCTCGGCGCCCGCGGCCCGCTCGAGCAAGCGCGTCGCCCGCTCCGGATCCGCCCGCGCGCCGCTCCCGATGATCACCAGCGCGTCCACGAGATCCCCGATCCTGACGACGAGAACCACCGCCGCCTCTGGGGCCACGACCGCCGCACAGGCCGGCGCGGCCGCGGCGTCCGCCGCCGCGAGGCGTTGCAGCCGGTCGCACCAGTCGAGCGCGCGGGGGCCCGTGCCGGCCCGCGATTGGTCTCGCGCCTTGGCCAGCAGCCGGCGCTCGACCGCCAGCGCGGCGGCGAGATCGGGCGGCGGAACGAACGTGACCGTCTCGATGCGCGCATGCGGCGACCCCGCACGGTCGATCCGGCCCACACGCTGAGCCAGCCGGGCGGGACTCCACGGCAGGTCGTAGTGGATCACCCGCGCCGCGTCTTGGAGGTTCAGTCCCTCGCTCAGGAGATCGGTCGCGATCAGGACGTCGGCGTCGAGCGCGGCTACTGGCGGGGACGCACCCTGGGCGCGCGGCGCGAACGCGCGCAGCACGTCGGCGCGGGCGGCGGGGTCCCGTCCAAACCAGCCGGCGTCTCCCGTCACCGCGGCCGCCCGCCGGCCCGCGAGCCGCCGCAACAGATACCGCGCTGTGGCCCGCGCCTGCACGAAGACGATCGTCTTCCCGTTGCGGCCGGCGAGCAGCCGCTCGAGCGCGGCGGCCTTGGGGTCTTCGGTGAGGGTCGCGAGCTGCCGCAGGCGCGGCACGAGGGCGCGGTCGCGCTCGCTCGCCGGGCTCGATCCCGGGCCGAGCACCAGAGGAAAAAGCGCGAGCTGCAGGTCGTCCGATTCCCCGCGCGGGAACAACCGCTGAAAGTCGCGGCGCCCGAGCGCCCGGCCCTCCGCTCCCGCCGCGCGCGCGAGGTCGAGAAACGCCTGGTAGCGCGTGAGGCTCGTCTGCAACGCGGGCAGGCTCGAGGCGAGGCGGGAGAGGAGCAGCAGGCGCAGCAGTCCGCCCGCCGCCCGCCCGGCGTCGAGCTGAGCGATCGCAGCGACGAGCTCGCGGAGCTGCGGATCGGCCGCCGGTCCGACGCGGATGATTTCGCCCGCCGCGCGCCGGGGAAACGCGAGCGCGACCGCGCCCGCGCCCACCCGGTATCCCGCGCGCGCCCGCCCGCGCGAGCGCGCCACGGCGAGCCGCGCCGCGACGGCGGCGAGGACGTGGGGCTCGGCCGCGCCGCGCGCCGCCCGCGAGAGCGACGGCACGCCGAGGGCGGTCAAGTCGTGGTCCCGCAGAAACAGCCGGAAGAGATGGAACAGGTCCGCCACACGGTTGTGCACCGGTGTCGCGGTGACGAGCAGGACCCGCCGGCCCACGGCCAGACGCGCGAGGGCGCGGTAGCGGTTCGTCTCGGGGTTCCGAAAGCGGTGGGCTTCGTCGACGACTAGAAGGCGGTAGAGGGCGGTAGAGGGCGGTAAGGGGCGGTAGTGCTTCGCGCTCAGCGATTCGTGCGTGATGATCGGTGCCTTGACGGCGTACTGGCCGAGCAGCGTCCGCCACTGATCGACGAGCACCGCGGGGACGACGAGGGCGAACGGTCCCTCCAGCGCCTGCGCCACCGCGAGCGCCACGTACGACTTGCCGAGGCCGACCGCATCCGCGAGCAGGGCGCCGCCGTAGCGCGCGAGGATCGCGACCAACCGCTCCGCGGCGGGGACCTGGTGCGGCGCGAGCCTCGGCGTCCATCGCCGCCCCTCGCCCGGCCTCTCCGCCACCGGCTCGACGTGGAGCAGCGCGCGCGCCGCGCGCGCCGCGACGGCCCGCGGCGGGGCCGCTTCGCCCGGCGCGAGGAGACAGGCGAGCGGCTCGGGGAGCGGGGCGAGATGCTCAGAGAGGATCCGGGGCGAGTGCGGCCAGGGCACGGCGATCCGCGGCGTCGAGCTGGTAGAGGTCGGCGATCGCGGCGTCGTCCGCGATATGGCGCCGGCCTGCGGCCGCCAGCGCGCACCAGGCGGCGGCGTCCACGGGCACGGGCAGCTCCCGCACCACGCGCGCGTTGAAGCGCCGGAAGCCGCCGCGTGCGGGGTCGGCGCGCAGCCGCGCCAGGGCGGTGAGCCACCGCGAGTTGAAGAGGGCGGCGAGGGCGTGCGCGTCGTCGGCGGTGCGGGTCGCGATCCCGTACACGGTGTTGAGCGGGACGACCTCCGGGTCCGGCACCACGGCCGCGAGCCGGCGGGCGAGATCCGGCCACAGCACCCGGTGCGGGGCGTGCGCCAGGCCGGTGCGGAACACCTGCCACAGCGGGCCGGCGCGGTAGTCGCTGCGACGGCGCAGGCGGTCCGCGTGCGGCGCGAGCGCGCGCGCGACGTCGGGCAGGAGCCGCTCGAGCGGCCGGCCGTCGGGCCCGTGGGTCCACAGCAGGTGGGCGCGCGGCTCGACCCGCCAGGGGGCGAGATCGCGGCCGCGCGCCGCTGGGCGGGTACCGGGAGCGGGGTGGGGCACGACGAACAGGTCGTCGGCTCCCGTTTTCACGCCGGGCCGCGGGCTCCAACGCTCCCCGACGGTCGGGAGCGTGCGCCGCAACTGGCGCGCGACGCGCATCGCATCGGGCCGGAGGATCCAGGGACCCTCCGCCTGGAGCGCGCGCTGCGGCACCTCCGGGGCGCCGCTCTTCGGGCCCAGCGCGGTGGCCACCTGCTCCTGGCCGGCGGGCTCGGCGCGAGCCGCGACCAGCGCCATCGGGTACACCGCGGCGCCGAACGCGCCCGCCCTGCCGCTCCCGTCCAGCGGCGCCACCCGCTCGAGCCGGGTCGTTTCCGCCAGCCGCCGCCGCAGCGACTCGGCGTACCCGCTCGAGGCGAGCTTCGCGGGCACCAGCAACGCTACCGCGCCGCCGGCGGCCGCGAGCTCGAACGCCCGCTCGACGAACGCGACCGCCAGGTCCGGCAGGTGCGCGAAGCCGCGCTCCCGCGCGGGGCGCCACGCCGGATAGCGAATAGCCAGCGTCTCGCGGACCTGCGCGGGCAGCCGCTCGCCGCGCACCCAGGGCGGGTTCCCTGCGACGAGGTCGAACCCGCCGCGCGCCAGGATGTCGCCGAAGTGCGACTCGAACGCGAAGAACGGCGCGCCGCCCTCACGTGGGAGCCGTCGCGCCGCGCCCCGCAGCTCGCGGTGGCTCGCCCGCAGCCGCCCGAGCCGGACGCGCTCGTCCGCCGTGAGGCCGCGCTTCCGGCCGAACAGATCGCGGTCTCGAGCGGCCGCGAGCAGCTCGGCGATGCGCCTGTCGAGCGCGGCGATCGCCTCGCTGAACAGCCGGCGCGCGAGGTCCGCCTCGGCGCGCGCGAGCTCGGCCTGGGCGGACCGCTTCGCGGGACCCGCGAGAGCGAACAGGGCGCTCCGCGCGGCGTTGAGCCGATCGACGGCCATGGCCCCGGCCGTGAGACCGGGGCCTCCGGAAAGCGACCGCGCCAGCGCGAGCGGATCGATCAGCGCGTCGCCCTGGCGCACGTGGCCGTCGAGGTTCGGGAGCGGCGCGATGCGTGCGAGGTCGCTCTCGTCCTCGTCGGCGACGAGCGCGAGCCACAACCGCAGCTCGGCGAGCCGCACGGCGGTGAGCTTCAGATCGACGCCGAAGAGGGAGCGGGCCAGGACGTCGCGGCGCACGGCGCCGGGTGGGCCTTCGCCCCCCGCCAGCCGCAGACGGGTCAGCTCCTCGAGCGCGCCGAGCAGGAACGCGCCCGAGCCCACGGCGGGATCGAGCACGGCCAGGCGGCCGAGGTCCGGCCGCCGCTGGGGGAGGGGGGCCTCGCCACGGTAGATCCAGCGCTCCGCCGCGCGAGCCGAGAGGCCGAAGCGGTGCGCCAGGGTCGCCTCGAGCCCGGCGCGGACGACGTCGCGCACCAGCGCCGCCGGCGTGTAGTAGCTCCCGCTCGAGCGCCGCTCGGCGGGGTTCATCACGCCCTCGAAAACGCGGCCCAGCATGTCGGGGGCGACCAGATCGGCGTCTTCCGCTTCGCGCGCCGAGAAGTGGAACCGCTCGAACAGCTCGTCGAACGCGTCGCGCCAGTCGGCGTTGCTCCACCGGGACACGCCGTGGCGGCGCTCGAGGGCGGTCGGCTCGAACAGCCCGCCGTTCAGGAACGGCAGCCGGCCGAGCACGCGCGCGGCGCGAGACCGCGTGGCGGCGGGCCGGTTGAGGGCGCCGAAGCAGAGGGGGTCGAAGAGCTGGCGGTGGAAGCTCCGCCCCGCCGCCAGGCCTGCGTCGAAGCGGTGGATCAGATAGCGCCGGTCGCCGTCGAGCCACCCCTTGGCCTGGACGAAATAGAGGAACAGCACCCGGGTGAGGGCGGTGAGCGCGAGGGCGTGGCGATCGCCGCGGCTGCGCGGCGCCGTGAGGCGGTCCGTGAACCGCTCGAGCACCGCACGGAAGGCCCTGAAGAAGCGCGGGGTGACGCCCTCGCTCGCGAGCGCTTCGCCGACGCGGAGGCTCAGCGCGAGGGAGGTCTCTCCCGCCAGCGGCCCGAACCGCTCCAGCGTCTCGAGCGACCCGGGGGCGGGGTGATCGAGCGCGATCGCGGCGACACGAATCGCCGGCCCGCGGGGGCCGGCTCGCCAGCTCGCGCAAATCAGCCGCCGCGGCGCGCTGGCGAGGGCGCACGCGAGGCCCCGCTCCGCGCGGCCGGCGAGCCGCTGCGCCGCCGCCCGCACGGCGCGCTCCGGGTCGCGCGCCTCGAGGGCGAACACGCGGAACGCCTCGTGCCGCGCGACCAGGGCCGCGCGCACCACGCCCGCCGCCTCGACGTGCGTCGGTCCGAGCCAGGGCCCGGGTGGCACGGTCTCCCACGCCGCCGTGAAGCCGAGCGCCCCAAAGAGGTGGCGAAGATCGTCGATCTGCTCGGTGCGGGTGAGCAGTTCCCGCAGCACCACGGGGCCCCTGGCTCGGACAGGCCGAACTTGGGGCGGAATGCGCTCGGATTAGGTACCGGGGTGTTGCGGGGAGGATCGGATTAACGCGGGGAGAAGGGACGGGGGACGGGAGACGGGTCCGCACCGACCCATCCCCCGTCCCTCGTCCCCCGTCCCGTCTTCAGGTGGTCTTTCTGAGCCGTATCGATCCATTCACCGTCGACAACTGCAGCTGCCGTCCCCCGCTCCCGATCGTGCCGCTGACGCGGCGCGGCCCCAGCTTCCCGGTGACCATGAGCGGGAAGTCGCTCTGGATGTCGCCGTTGACGGTCGAGGCCCGCACCTCGGTCGAGAGATTCGCCGGCAGATCGAGGGTGATCCCGCCGTTGACGGTGCTGAACGCGAGCCCGTCGCTCCAGTTGGCGCGGCCGAGCGACGCGACGATCGAGCCGTTCACCGTCTCCGCTTCGGCGTAGCCGGAGGTGGAGAGGCGGATCCCGCCGTTCACCGTACGGGCGTCCACGTCGCTCGCCAGGTTCGCGGCCTCGACGTCGCCGTTCACCGTCCGCCCGACGAAGCGGACCCCCGCCGGCACGCGCACCGTGAAGTCGACCTGGACGTCGTTGTCGTGGGTGCTCATGTGGCCGCCCTCGCCCGGCTCGCAGCTGTTCTCCCGGCGGCCGCCGCTCGGGTACACGGCGCAGATCGTGACGCCGTCCCCGTGCTCCACGACCTCGATCTTCACTTCGTCGGGATCGCTCTTGCGCCCGTGCTTCAGCGCCGTGACCTCCACCTCGCCGCCTCCGGCGACAGCGTGGACGTCGCCGTTCACGCCCTTGATCTCGATCGCCTTGCCGGCAGCGAGCTTGCCCTTCCAGTGGAACTCGTTCTGCGCCGCGGCGCGGCGGCCCGGGATGGCGAGCCCGGCGGTGAGCAGCGTGAGGGTAGCGATGCGCATGGTCATTTGTCCTCGTCTCGGTCGTGATGGTCGTTCTTATCCTTGTCCAGCTGGCCGGGGCGGCAGAGCTTGATGTCGCCGTCGAACGTCTCGACTTCGAGCCGGGCGCTCCCCGAGCCGATCGTGAAGTTGAACCGGTGCTTCGTCTTCCCCGTCAGCTGCACGGGGAAGCAGGCGTTGAAGTCGCCGTTGAACGTCGAGACCGACACGGAGACGTTGGCCTTCTCGGGGACGGAGATCCGCAGGTCGCCGTCGTGGGTCGAGAAGCGGTAGCGGCCGCCGTCCTTGATCGTCCCGTCGTACGTGATGTCGCCGTTGACCGTATTGGCTTCGGTGTTGGCGGATTCGATCTGGCGCAGGTCGATGTCGCCGTTCACGGTCTCCGCCGAGATGTCTCCCGCGATGCCCCTGCCCGTGATGGTTTCGTTCACGCTCGAGAGATCGATACGGCCCTTGGCGTTCTCGAGTGTCACGGCTCCCTCCACCGACTTGAGCGACACCGTCCCCGAACCGCCCAGCACCGTCACCTCGCCCTGGACCGTCTCGGCCGTCACCTCGTTCTGGGCGCCGTTCACCTTGATGTCCGTGTAGACGCCCGACAGGTTCAGCGCCATCCACCCTGGCACCGTGATGTCGTAATCGACGACCTGCGAGGGCCCGCGCCGCCCTTCCGACTTCACGTGGACGAACTGGTCGGAGGCGTCGATCAGGATGCGATCCCGGCTCGAGTGGCTCGCCTGCACGCGCACGGCGTTCCGGGTCCACGTCTTGACGGCGATTTCGCCCCCGAAGTTGCTGACCTCGAGGCGGGCGCCGGCCCGCACCGGCAGCGTGGTGTCGGTCTGCTGCATGGGGGGGGGCGCGAGCGCGAAGGCCGCCAGGGCCGTGAGCGTCGTGAGCATGCGCGTCTTTCCTCTCGTTAGCTCCGCGCGCCGGCGAGCACCGCCGCCTGCCGCAGCAGCTCCAGTTTACGTCGCATCTCGTGCGCGAGATGCAGGTTCAGGTACGAGTTGGCGGGATCGGCGGCGAGCGCGCTCTGCGCGTCGCGGATCGCCCGGTCGATGATCCCGAGATTCTTCTCGATCACGCGCACGGTGGCCGTGTCGAGGCGCCCCCCCTCCCGGCCGCGCGCCAGCGCGCGCTCCAGGTCCGCCACCTGCGCCGCGTAGCGCTTGTCCACGGGATACCGGGAGGCGCTGACGAGTTGCGGGACGCCCGCCGTGGCGCCGGGAGAGGGGGAGGGCGCCGTCGCGACCGGCGGCGGCACGCGCGAACGCACGAGCAGCCAGGCCACGCCACCCGAGCAGAGCGCCAGCGCGACCGAGGCCGCGGCGAGCTGCGGCACGGTGAAAGAGAAGCGGCGCCGGGCCCGCCGCCCGGCGAGACGCGCGACGCCGATCTGCTCGGCGATCGCGGGCCACAGGTCCGCCGTCGGCGGCCGGTCGTCGAGCCCCTGGGCGCGGGCGACGACCCGGCGCAGCTCGTCGAGCGTCGCCCGGCACGCGGCGCAAGCGGCGAGGTGCGCCTCGAGCGCCGCCCGCTCGGCCACACCCAGTTCGCCGTCGAGGTATTCGCTCAGCCGGTCGGTCCACTGGTCCCTCGTCTGGTCCTTCATCGTTCCTCTCCTTCAGCGCTCGAGATGCCGGCGCAGCGCCATGCGCGCGTGATGCAGCTGCGATTTCGACGTCCCCGGCACGATCCCCAGCATGTCGGCGATCTCCTCGTGGCGGTACCCCTCGACGTCGTGCAGCACGAACACCTGTCGCGCGCCGTCGGGGAGCCGGTCGATCGCCTCCTCGAAGTCCAACGAGAACTCGACGGTCCCTCCGGGCCGGCTCGGGACCACCGCCAGCGCATTCTCCGAGTCGTCGTAGCGGGCGCGCTCCGTGCCAAGGGTGGTGCGGCGCGCGAGGATCACGTTCACGGCCAGCCGGTGGAGCCACGTTCCGAACGCCGCCTCGCCCCGAAACGTGGACAGCTTGCTCCAGGCGCGCACGAACACGTCCTGCGCGATGTCGTCCGCGTGGTCTGGACCGATCATCCGCCGCACGAGGCTGTGCACGCGGGCCACGTGGGTGCGGTACAGCCGCTCGAAGGCGCGGCCGTCGCCGGAGGCGGCGAGCGCCGCGTCGGCCGTTTCCGCGTCCCCCCGCAACGTCCCTTGGTCCGGATCTCTGCGCAGTGTCGCCACCCCGGGGATGGTGAGCTCCATGTGCCCGATCTGATAGGGCTTAGAGGGAAAAGGTTGCAACAAAGATGCGGCCCTTTTTGTCGCCTTGACACGCCCTGCGACGTGGGGTACGTCACCACTCAGCAAGGAGGACATATGCGCAAGAGCAGCTTGGCGGTTGCGCTCTCACTGTGGGCGGCTTCGGCCCCGGCGGCCGCGCAGTTCTACAAGCAGCACAACCTCGTATCCGACGACCCGGCCCTGGCACCCGATCTCGTCGACCCGAACCTGGTGAACGGCTGGGGCATCACCGCCAGCGCGACCAGTCCCTGGTGGGTGTCCAGCAACGGGACCGATCTCTCCAAGCTGTACGGCGGGGACGGCGTTCCGCGGGCCCTCGTCGTCCAGGTCCCCGGAGGCCCGACCGGTATCGTCTTTAACGGCAGCTCGAGCTTTCTCGTAAGGAACGGGCCCGCTTCAGGCCCCGCCAGGTTCATCTTCGCGAGCGAGGACGGCCGCATCCGGGGCTGGAACCCGACCGTTTCGCCGCCGGGCCAGTCGCTCGTCATGGTCGACAACGCGTCGGTGGGCGCGATCTACAAGGGTCTCGCCATCGCCCTCACGTCATCGGGCAACTTTCTCTACGCGGCCGATTTCCACAACGGCCGAGTCGACGTGTTCGACGGCGATCTCACCCCGGTAACGAGCCCCGACGCGTTCGTCGATCCGGAGCTCGAGAAGGGATTCGCGCCCTTCGGGCTTCAGGCGATCACGATCGGCGGCGAGATCCAGATCTTCGTGGCCTACGCGAAACAGGATGAAACGGCGCACGACGAGATCGCCGGCCAAAGCCTGGGCTTCGTCAGCCGATTCGGCGCGAACGGGGCATTCCTGGGCCGCGTCGCAACGAGGGGTCAGCTGAACGCGCCGTGGGGGCTGGCGTTCGCCCCGACGGGCTTCGGGAAGTTCAGCGGCCATCTGCTCGTCGGCAACTTCGGCGACGGCCAGATCCATGCGTATGAACTCCTGTCCAACGGGCACTTCGAGCACCGCGGCTACTTGAAGGGGGAAGATCAAAAGCCGATCGAGATCGACGGCCTCTGGGCCATCGCCTTCGGCAACGGCGCGGCGGCCGGTCCCACGACCACGCTCTTCTTCGCGGCCGGCCCCGGCGACGAGAGCCATGGGTTGTTCGGGAAGATCGAGGTCGCCCAGCCCGCAGCGC
>WNFU01004439.1_pt1 | contig 18532 bp, 18 predicted proteins | sample 5400121 | NCBI WGS metagenome assembly WNFU01 (sample SAMN13153360, study PRJNA577476) | soil metagenome | isolation source: 100 cm soil or saprolite under grassland replicate 1 | place: USA:California | collected 2016-06-15 | reverse complement strand
AGACCGAGCAGGGTGCCATCGCCGCTTAAGAGCCGCAGGGACAGGGTGGGGCCGTCCGAGTACACGGCGATCGGCTCGAGCGTGACGTCGAAGGCCTGCCCGTCGAGCGTCAGCTCGTCGGAGGTCTGGGCCTCGCTGGGCTGGAGGAGCGAGCCGGCGTACTCCATCGTGGTTCGTAGGATCCAGCCTGCCGGCGGCTGCGTGACGGTCCCGGTGACCTCCAGGGGAGCCGAAGGCTCGACCACATCCTGCTGAAGGGACGGAGACTGCACGTCGAGGAGTCCTGTCGACACCCGCATGATCAGCCAGATGCTCGTCCCGCCCACCCGTGACAGGCTGACTGTCTCCGCGATGCCCGGACTGAAGTTGCCCATCCGGCGGTTCCACATGACGACCTGGGCGGTTCCCGCAAGAAGGTCGACGTTCTCCCGAAACCCGATGTCGGCCGGGTCCCAGCCCATGATGTCCCGGGCGAACCGGAGGGCCGCCTCCTCTGGATCCGTCACCCAGTCGTTCCCGCCGGCGGTCACGCCTGCCTGGAGACCGGCGAGCGCGAGGCCGTCCGTCACCGGCCAGATCGCGAACTCGATGTCGGCCGACGCCACGGGCGGAACCACCGACGTGCCCGAGGTCGGTTCCTCGCTCGGCGTCGGTTCCTGGCCCTGCTGCGTGGCTCCTCGGTGGCCCAGAGCCGCCTGGATGCCGACGACGCTTCCGGCCATCACCACGACCGCCGTCAGGGTGGCCAGGCCGCCGTTCGTCCACCGCCGCCTGGTCGCGCGGCGCCGCACCGGCGGCGGCAGCTCGCCGGACGGTCGGACGCTCTCGGCTCGTTCCCGAAGCAGTTCGCGAAGCTCGGTCTCCACCATCGTCACTCCCTGCCCACCAGGTCGCGGAGGCGGTCCATGCCCCGCGACACCATCGACTTCACCGTGCCCACCGGGCACCCCATCACGTCCGCCGTCTGCGCCTCGGACAGGTCCTCGTAGTACCGGAGCACGATCGCGGTGCGCTGGCGTTCCGGCAGCTCGCCGAGCGCACGCCACAGAGCGTCCCGTTCGCCCGGATCCGGTGGCTCCTGGGGATCGGGAAGCCGCCGGCCCGGCCCCTCCACGTACCGCCGTTCCACGCGCAGCCGCCGGAAGTGGGACCGGGTCAGGTTCACCACGGTCCGGCGGAGGTACCACTCGAACGAGTCCGGGTTCCTGAGGTCGCGGAACCGGCCGGCCAGCCGCACGAAGGCCTCCTGCACCAGGTCCTCCGCCAGGGGCCGGTCGCCTGTCAGCAGGTAGGCCAGGCGCACGGCCTCAGGGGCGTGCTGCCCGTACAGCCTGCCCAGCCGTCCGCTGTCGGTCACGGGCCGCTCCGGTGCATGTGTTCGCGTCATCATGGCTGACGGAGGAGGGACGCCTACCCCCACTCGAAGGTTCCACGACCGCGGCGCGGCGTACGCTTGTCCTCGTGGAACAGGGACCTCCTGCGTTGCCCTGGCGGTTCGGCGATCGCGTCCTGGACTGCGCGGCGCGGACCCACGTCATGGGGGTGCTGAACGTGACCCCCGACTCCTTCTCGGACGGCGGACGGTTCCTGGACCTGGAGGCGGCGGTGCGCCGCGGCATCGAACTGGCCGCCGAGGGCGCGGACGTCGTCGACGTGGGTGGGGAATCGACCAGGCCGGGGTCCGATCCGGTCCCCACGCAGGTGGAGATGGACCGCGTGGTCCCGGTCATCAAGCGCCTCGCCGCAGAGCTCGACACGCCGATCTCCATCGACACGACGAAGCCCGAGGTGGCGCGGGCGGCACTCGACTCCGGCGCCCTCATCCTGAACGACGTGACCGGCGGCCGTGACCCCCGGATGCTCCGGGTGGCCCGCGACACCGGCGCCGGCATGGTCCTCATGCACATGCTGGGCGAGCCGAAGACGATGCAGGAGGACCCCCGGTACGACGACGTGGTGGCGGACGTCCGGGCGTACCTGGGAGATCGCGTCGACGCCGCGGTCCGGGCGGGGATCGAGCGCGAACGCCTGTGCGTGGATCCCGGCATCGGCTTCGGGAAGACCCTCCAGCACAACCTGGCGCTGCTGCGCCGCATCGGCGAGTTCGCGGAGTTGGGCCGTCCCGTGATGGTCGGACCGTCGCGGAAGTCGTTCCTGGGGAAGATCCTGGGAACCGACGTGGACGACCGGCTCGAGGGGACCGCCGGCGCGGTGGCGTGGGTGGCCGGGCACGGCGCGCACATCGTTCGCGTGCACGACGTGCGCGAGATGGTCCGGGTGGTCCGGGTGGTCGACGCCATCGGCCGCAGCGAGGGATAGCGGCGTGCCCACGTTCGAGTCGTCGGGTGGAGAGATCGCGTTCGTCGACGAGGGCGACGGCCCGCCCCTCGTCCTGCTCCACGGCTTCCCCACGTCGTCGCTCCTGTGGCGCCGGGTCCTTCCGCCGCTGGCAGCCCGGATGCGGGTGCTCGCCGTGGACCTCCTCGGCTACGGCCGGTCGGCGAAGCCGGCGGACGCGGCCCTCCACATCCGAGCGCAGGCACGCTACGTGCGGGAACTCTTGCAGGGCAACGGGATCGAGGAGTTCGCCGTGGTCGGCCACGACATCGGCGGCGGGGTCGCCCAGCTGCTGGCGCTGGAAGGGGGCGTGGCGGCGCTCGTCCTGGTCGACGGCGTGGCCCTCGACGCCTGGCCCATCGAGGGCGTGCGGATGATCCAGGGCGCGACGCCGGAGCAGGAGACGCCGGAGTTCGTGCGCGACGTCGTGGGGGTCGCGCTCGACCTGGGAGCGGCCCGCCCGCTGGGCGAGGAAGCCCGCGCGGCGTACGCGGCCCCGTTCGAGGGCCCGGAGGGCGCACGGGCGTTCTTCCGGGCGGCCCGCGCGATCGACGGTATCGGCCTGGCCGATCGGGAGGCCGACCTGTCCCGCCTCGAGATCCCCACGCTGCTCGTGTGGGGCGAGGACGACCCCTACATCCCCGTCGAGATCGCGGACCGGCTGGCCGACCTCCTGCCCCACGCCGTGGAGGTCCTGCTCCCCGGGTGCTCGCACCTGGTGCCCGAGGACGCGGCCGACACGCTGGCGCAGCTGGTGGGCGAGTTCCTGCGGGCCCGCTACCTCGGCCTGTCGCACGGCCACGACCACGCGTCCGGCCCGATCGCCGTCGACCTCCATCGCCATGGCCCGGCTTGACCTGTCCCTCACGCCGGCCGAGGTCGAGGCGTTCCTCGGCGGGCAGCGCACCGCACGCGTGGCGACCTCCGACGAGGGCGGCATGCCGCACGTCGTGCCCCTGTGGTTCGTGTGGGTTGACGGTGCGCTGTTCGTGAACACCACGCGCGGGAATCGTTCCGTTCGCAACATGCAGGCGAACCCCCGGGCGGCGGCGACCGTCGACGACGGCGAGGCGTACGACGATCTGCGCGGCGTCGTGGTGGCCGGACGCATGGCCGAGGCCACGGACGACCCTCGGCTCCCCGCCGTCCGGGAGTCGTTCAGCGCCAAGTACTACGGCGGCAACCCGCCCCCGTTCGACCGGTGGAGGAGCCGCTTGTTCCTCCGCCTCGACCCGGACCGCATCACCTCGTGGGACTTCCGGAAGATCTCGGACGCCCGGGCCAGGAGGGCGTCCACGTGAACGAGGTCGTCCTTCGGGGGATCCGGGCGAGGGGGCACCACGGCGCGAGCCCCGGCGAGCCCGACCGGCCGCAGGAGTTCGTCGTGGACCTCGAGGTGAGCGTGGATCCGCGGTCCGACGAGCTGGCTTCCACGGCGGACTACCGGGAGCTGGCCCGGGCCGCGGTCGCCGCAGTCGAGGGCGATCCGGTGGTCCTGCTGGAGACGCTGGCCCGGCGGGTGGCCGGGGCCGTGGCAGCCGTCGACCACGTGGTGCGGGTTCGGGCCACCGTGCACAAGCCGCGGGCCGCGGCGTCGGTGGGGGCGGAGGACGTCTCCGCGTCGGCGGCCGAGCCCCCGGAACCCCCAAGGCCATGACCGTCCGCGCGTACCTCGGCCTCGGCTCGAACCTCGGCGACCGGCTCGACACCCTCCAGCGTGCCGTCGACCTCCTCGACCGGACCCCCGGCGTCCGGGTGAGCCGCTCCTCCCGCGTCTACGAGACCGATCCCGTCGGAGGGCCGCCGCAGCCCCCCTACCTGAACGGGGTCGTCGAGGTGGAGACCGACCTCCCCGCAGTCGACCTGCTTCGCGCGGCACAGGACGTCGAGCGGGCCCTGGGCCGCGTCCGCACCGTCCGGTGGGGGGCCAGGACCATCGACGTCGACATCCTCACGTACGGGCGCGAGGAGGTCCGCTCGGACGGGCCCGACCTCGAGGTCCCGCACCCCCGGATGCACGAGCGCGGGTTCGTCATGGTTCCCCTCCTGGAGCTGGACGCCGATCCGCCGCTGCCGGGCGGGCGGCGCGTCGCGGAGCTCCGCCTGGGTGCGCTCGTCCTCGGCGGGGTGCGGCCGTTCGCGCCACCGCTCGCCGTCTCCCGGTCGCGGACGTGACCCGCGCGGTCTGCTTCCGGTGCGACTGGGAGGGCGAGGCCGCCGGATCGGGGTGCCCGCGGTGCGCGGCGCCGCTGTACCGGCCGCCCGACCCGCTCGCGAAACCGCCCCCTCCTGCCGCGCGACCGAAGCCCGCGTCGATCCCCCCGGCGACCCTCCGGCCCGTCGAGGAGTCACCCTCCCTCGACCTGAGCGCCGAACGGCTTTCGGAGCGGCGCGCCGACCGCCACGCCGTCCGCCACCCCCGCCGGACCGTCGCGATCGCGGTGGCTGTGGCCGTCCTGGCCGGGGTCCTGTGGTGGCGCGACAGTTCCCGGAAGGCTCCCGCGCTCGCCGATCTCCGGCTGGCCGGGACCCTCGTCTACGCCAGCTACGACCGTTCCGGGTTGAACGAGCGTCTCTTCCTGCTCGACCTGAAGACCGGCCGGCTGCGGCAAGGGCCGCTGGTCCGACCGATCACCGACCTCGTGGCGTCGAGGGCCGGGCCGGGATGGCTCGGCCTTCTGGCCGGTGGCTATGCGTACGTCCTCCAGGGCACGAGCCCGAGCTCTCCGCCGGTGCTCCTCGGCGTGGGGGATCGCATGGCGTGGGGTCCCGGAGCCGAGACCCTCGTGCAGCAGGTGGTGGGACGGTCGGCGAACCAGGACTGCCCGCTCGCCATCATCAGCCAGACCGACGTGCGTCTCGGCGGCTCCCAGGTGCTGTACGAGGAGCCGGTGTGTGACGGGGTTCAATCCGTCGGGCTCGACCAGGCGGGGGCGGTGTATCTCACCCTCTCGGCGGCGGCCGGATCGGCCGTGAACCTCGTTGGATACAAGCGGCTGCACCTGCTGCTGCCGGGGTACGGGATGCTTTCGGTCTCGCCGGTGGGCGACATGATCGTCGAGCCGCAGGTCGCGCTGGCGGGCCAGGGGCTGGTGCCGTTGACGGGCGCGTCGCTGTACTGGCGGGGACGGGGGGGCCCGATCCCGATCGCCGGGCCGCGCGGGCACCTCGAGGTGGAGCAGGTCCTGACCTGGGCCCCGGACGGCGAGTTCGCCGTGGTCCTGGGCAGCCTGGGCGGCATTCGCTCGCTGTGGACGGTGGAGGCCGGTCCCGGAGAATCTCGACGCCGCCCCACGCGGATCGGCCCGCGACTGGGGCCGGAGCCGGTGATCGCGCGGGGCCGGGAGGGCGATCCGGACGCCACCGTCGCCCCGGACGGCACCGTGTACTTCACCGCCGAGGGCCACCTGTTCGTGTACCGGCACGGGAAGCGGAGCCGGGTCCCCCTGCCGACGGACGCTCCCGAGCCGGCCGGCCCCGTGGCCTGGTTGGCCTCCGCTTCCTGAACCCGGAAACCGGATACTGGCTGCCGTGGGCGTAGCCGCGTACTGCTTCCGGTGCGAGTGGGAGGGCGACGACGCGGGACCAGCGTGCCCTCGGTGCGGGGCCCCGCTGTACCGGCCGTCCGAGCCGCCGGCGAGGCCGCCACGACAGCCGGAACCGACGCCGGTTCCGGTTCCGGAGACCTCACCGAGCGTTGAGGTACGGCAGACTCCCGAAGCACTGCCCGAACCAGGTGAAGCCGGCCTCGAACCGGGATCGCGCCCGGCGCGGCGCGCGGCCCTTCGGCATCCCCGCCGAACCGTCGCGGCCGCCCTGGCCGTGGCGATCCTGGCCGGTGTGCTGTGGTGGCGCGACGCTTCCCGCGGGCGCCCGGCCCTTCCGGCCCCGCACCTGACGGGCACGCTCGTGTACGCGGCCCGCGGGCCCGCCGGGAACGGCGAGCGCCTCTACGCGCTGGACCTGGGCTCGGGGCGCCTGAGCCGCGGGCCGCTCGTCCGGGAGATCACCGACCTGGCGGCCTCCAGCGCGGAACCCGGGTGGCTGAGCCTGCTCGCCGGACGCCGCGCCTACGAGGTGCGGGGGCAGCGGTCCGACCAGGCCCCGGTCCTCGTGGCCGCGGGAGACCGGCTCTCCTGGACCCCGGGCGCCTCGGCGGTGGTCGCCCAGACCCGAGAGCGCCCCACCAACGGGGGATGCCCGATCTCGACCATCAGCGTGACCGACGTCCTGTACGGCAGTCCTCACGTGCTGTACCGGCAGCGGGAGTGCTCGGGCGTGCTGGCGGTGGGATCGGACCAGACCGGCCACGTGTACCTGACCCTGACCGCTTCGCTCGGGTCGGCCGTGTACCTGGTCGGGTCCAAGGGCCTCGACCTCCTGCTCCCCGGCTACGGCATGCTGTCGGTCTCGCCGGTGGGAGCCATGATCGTCGAGCCGCAGATGCCCCTGCTGGGGGAGGGTCCGCTACCCTCCCCGGGCGCCGCGCTGTTCTGGCGGGGACGGGGCGGGGTGCTTCCCATCGCCAGCCAGGGGCGGGGCCTGTCGGTGGAGCGCGTCCTGGCCTGGTCGCCGGATGGATCGATCGCCGTGGTCCTCGGCACGATGGACGTGACCCGGTCCCTGTGGCTGGTCCGGGCCGGGCCCGGGGAAGGGGAGCGGGTCCCCCTTCGCATCGGGCCTCCCCTCCCTGCGTTCCTGCCGGAGGATGCGGCCGGAGGTCCGGACGCCGCGGTGGCTGCGGACGGCAGCATCTACTTCTCGGCCGGCGGGCATGTGTTCGTATGGCAGGGAGGACACCGGACCCTCGTGCCGCTCCCGCCCGGCGCCCCGGAGCCGGCCGGCCCGGTGGCGTGGCTGCGCGGCGACAACGTCGCCACGTCGTACGTGAGGCACCCCCCATACTGGCGGCTGTGGACCTTGCCGTCGTCGGTGCCGGGCGGGTAGGCACGGCCCTGGCCGCCCTGCTGGCCAGGGCGGGACACCACGTCGTCGGCGTGTCGGGTCGGGAGGGGACAGCGGAGCGGGCGGCTCGCTACCTCCCCGGGGTCCCCGTGCTTTCCGCGTCCGACGCGGCCTCGCGAGCCGAGGCCGTCCTGGTCGCGACCCCCGACTCGAGCATCGCCGAGGTGGTCTCCGACCTGGCGACCAAGGGAGCGTTCCGCCCCGGGCAGGCCGTGGCGCACCTGTCCGGCGCGACGGCCCTGGACGCCCTGGCGGCGGCGGCCCGAGCGGGCGCGCGCGTCCTCGCGATGCACCCGCTCCAGACCTTCCCGGACGTGGATGCGGCCATCGAGCGCCTGCCCGGCAGCGGGATGGCGGTCACGGCGGCCGACGAGGAGGGATACGCGATCGGCGAACGGATGGCCGCCGACGTGGGGGCCCGTCCGTTCCGCCTGGCGGAGGAGGCCAGGCCCCTGTACCACGCGGCCGCCGTGTTCGCGTCGAACTACGTGGTGACGCTCCTCTCGGTGGCGGAGGGGCTGTTCCGGGAGGCCGGCGTCGAGGATCCCGTGCCGCTGTTCCTGCCCCTCACCCGGGCCAGTGTGGAGAACGTCGCGTCGCTCGGCCCCGAGCGGGCCCTGACCGGCCCGGCGGCGCGGGGCGACGCCGACACCGTGGCCCGGAACCTCGAGGCCCTGGCCCGGGCCGCGCCCGAGGCCGTCCCTTCGTACGTGGCCCTGGCCACGGTGGCGCTCGATCTCGCGGAGCGCGGCGGGGGGCTCCAGCCCGATGCCCGGAAACGGGTGGAGGAGGTGCTCGACCGGTGGAGGTGACCCGGACCGTGAAGGGCCTCCGGGCCCGCACGGCCGCGGCCCGCGCCACGCGCCGGGCGGTCGGGTTCGTCCCCACCATGGGCTTCTTCCACGAGGGGCATCTGTCCCTCATGCGGCGAGCCCGGGATGAGCGCGGGTTCGTGGTGGCGTCCATCTTCGTGAACCCGCTCCAGTTCGGCCCGTCCGAGGACCTCGGCTCGTATCCCCGCGACCTCGACCGCGACCTCGCGCTGGCCGAGGCCGAGGAGGTCGACCTCGTGTTCGCCCCAGAGGTCGACGAGATGTACCCGGGAGGGCTCCCCGAGACCGCGGTGGACCCGGGCCCGATCGGGGAGCGGCTCGAGGGGGCCGCTCGCCCCGGCCACTTCCGGGGCGTGGCCACGGTCGTGGCGAAACTGTTCCACTTCGTGGGGCCCTCGGCGGCCTACTTCGGGGAGAAGGACGCCCAGCAGCTCGCGATGATCCGCCGGATGGTGCGCCACCTGTCCTTCCCGGTCGACGTCGTGGGGTGCCCCATCATTCGGGAACCGGACGGCCTGGCCCTGTCCTCCCGCAACGTGTACCTGTCGTCCGAGGAGCGGGCCGCGGCCACGTGCCTGTACCGGGCCCTCCGGGAAGCGTCCGCGCTGGTGGACGGGGGGGAGCGGGACGCGAAGGCCCTCGCCGCCCGGATGGCCGAGGTCGTGGAGGCCGAGCCGCTGGCGGAGCTGGACTACGCCACGGTCGTCGGCGACGAGCTGTTCGAGGAGATCGGGCAGATCGAAGGTTCCGCTCGTGCGCTCGTGGCCGCGCGGGTCGGGAAGCCGCGGCTCATCGACAACGTCCGGTTCGCTGGCTGACGAAGGCCTGGACCGCACGGAGGTCCTCGTCGCGGTGACGAGGGCGCTGGCCGAGGACCTTGCCGACGGCGAGCCGCCCGAGGCCGCCGACGTCCCCGAAGCCGAGACCGGGCGCGGCGCGATCGCGTGCCGCGTCCCCGGGATCCTGGCCGGCCTGCCCGTGGCGAAGGAAGCGTTCGGCCGGGTCGGCGTCCGCCTCCGCCCGCTGGTGGGCGAGGGCCAGGCCGTACGGGCGGGCGAGCGCGTGGCCGAGGTCGGCGGGTCGGTCCGGGCCATGCTGGCGGCCCGGGGGACCGCCCTGGCGTTCCTGGAGCGGCTGTCCGCGGTGGCGTCGCGCTGCCGGCCGGCCACGGACGGCGACCCGCTCGAGGCCTACGCCGCGGCGCTGGCGCCGAGGGTCCCCGTTTCAAGCGAGAATGGGCCCCGCTTCGACCTCGTCATGGAGGAATAGATGCTGCTCGCGGTCGACGTCGGGAACACCGAGACCCTGATCGGCATGTTCCGGGACCGGGAGCTGACGTGGCACTGGCGCATGGCCACGAACGCGACCAGGACGGCCGACGAGCTGGCCCTGCTGTTCGGCGGCTTCCTGGGACAACAGGGCCTGTCGTTCTCCCGCGAGATCACCGCGGTGGTCATGGCGAGCGTTGTGCCGCAACAGACGGCGTCGCTCCGGGAGATGGTGGACTCCTACTTCCACTTCCCGCCCATCGTGGTGGAACCGGGGACCAGGACGGGCATCCCCATCCTGTACGACAACCCCAAGGAGGTGGGCCCCGACCGCATCGCGAACGCGGTCGCCGCCCACGCCAAGTACGGCGGCCCGGCCATCGTGGTGGACTTCGGGACCTCGACGAACTTCGACGTGGTCTCGGCGAACGGCGAGTTCCTGGGCGGCGTCCTCGCGCCGGGCCTCCAGGTCTCGGCCGACGCGCTGTTCGCCCGGACGGCCCGGCTGCCGCGCGTGGAGCTGGTCCCGCCGCGCTCGGTGGTCGGCAAGAACACCGTCGAGAGCCTCCAGTCGGGCCTCATCTTCGGGATGGCCGCGCTGGTGGACGGCATCGTGGAGCGCATCGTGAAGGAGGTCGGGCAGGGGGAGGTGGTGGCCACGGGTGGCCTGGCCCGGGTGGTGATCGACGAGTGCGCCACGGTGACCCAGCACGAGCCGTGGCTGACGCTCGAGGGGCTTCGCATCATCTACGACCGGAACACCGGCGCCGATGCCTGAACCGCCCGGCGAACCCCCCGGCGAGGCGGGGCGGCTCCAGCACGTCCTGGCCGCCCGCCGGGAGAGCGTGGATCGCCTCCGCGGTCGCGGCGTCGAGCCGTTCGCGCTGGGGTTCGAGAAGGACGCCGACGCCGCCGACGTGGTCCGCGAGTTCGGCGACATCGACACCGGCGCCGAGACCGGCGCCCGCAGGTCGCTGGCCGGCCGCGTGGTCCTGTTCCGCCGCCACGGGCGGGTTGCCTTCGCGGTCATCCGAGACCGCTCCGGCGACCTCCAGCTGTTCCTGTCCGAGGACACCCTGGAGCCCTCCGGCTGGGCGTTGCTCGACGAGGTGAATCTCGGGGACATCGTCGGCGCCACCGGCGAGGTGGTGAGGACGAAGCGGGGCGAGCTGTCCCTGAAGGCGGACCGCCTCGTGATGCTCACGAAGTCGCTCCGGCCGCCCCCGGAGAAGTGGAAGGGGCTCCAGGACCCCGAGCTGAAGGTCCGCCAGCGCTACGTCCACCTGTTCGCGGAGCCGGAGTCCCGGGCCATCGTGGACGCGCGGGCCACGGTGCTCCGGGCTTTCCGGACCGAGCTCGACCGGCGGGGCTTCGTGGAGGTCGAGACGCCGGTGCTGCATCCCACCGCCGGCGGCGCCATCGCCCGGCCGTTCGTGACCCATCACCAGGCCCTCGACATCGACCTGTACCTGCGGATCGCGCTGGAGCTGTATCTGAAGCGAGCCCTCGTCGGCGGGCTCGAGCGCGTGTACGAGATCGGGAGGAACTTCCGGAACGAGGGCATCGACCGCGAGCACAACCCCGAGTTCACGATGCTCGAGGTCTACCAGGCCTACGGCGACTACCACACCATGATGGACCTGGGCCAGGCGCTCATCACGGAGGCCGCCCGGGCCGTCCGGGGGACCCTGCGGTTCGATTACCAGGGACGGGAGCTGGACCTGGGAGGCGAGTGGCGGCGGCTCACCGTGCTCGGCGCCGTGTCCGGGGCCGTCGGCGAGGAGGTCACCCTGGACCGGCCCGACCTCCCCGACCTGGCCCGCCACCACGGCATCGACGTGGACGCCCGGTGGACCGCCGGCAAGCTCGTCCTGGAGCTGTTCGAGAAGCTGGTCGAGGACACGTTGTGGCAGCCCACGTTCGTCATGGACTTCCCCCGCGACGTGTCGCCGCTGGCCCGGCCGCACCGCGACGACCCCCGGCTCACCGAGCACGTCGACCTGGTGATCGCGGGGATGGAGATCATCCCGGCGTACTCGGAGATGACCGACCCCGTCGAGCAGCGGCGGAGCTTCGAGATCCAGCAGCAGGCCCGGCGCATGGGCGAGGAGGAGACCCACCCCATGGACGAGGACTTCCTGGCCGCCCTGGAGTACGGCATGCCCCCCGCCGGCGGGCTGGGCCTGGGGATCGACCGGCTGCTCATGATCCTGACCGACCAGCCGGCCATGCGCGACGTGATCCTGTTCCCCCACGTCCGGCCGGAAGATCCGTCGTAGCGACGGAATTTCGTCCCGGAACTCATCCCGGCTTCCGATTCGTCCGAATGACCTGAGGGAACCCTTGGGCCTCCCCGAGCGTTACAAAGGATGTGGGCTCGGGAACAACCTGGGATGAGGTGACAACGACGGAGGCATCGACCCACATGACTCAGGGTCTGTCAGAGCCCGGGGGTATAATCCCCTTCGTGGGGCGCTTCGACGGCGCGGGTGAGCGCCAGGCGGGGCGCCTTGCGCGCCTCGGGGGGAGGACGTGGTCCGGGGATCCCCAGAGGCAATCGAGTGGCGGGCCGGTCGTCCGGTCCGGAGGTTGCTGACATGTTCGAACGCTTTACCGATCGCGCCCGACGCGTCGTGGTCCTCGCCCAGGAAGAAGCGAGGATGCTCAACCACAACTACATCGGCACCGAGCACATCCTGCTCGGGCTGATCCACGAGGGCGAGGGTGTCGCGGCGAAGGCCCTGGAGTCCCTGGGCATCTCGCTCGAGGCCGTCCGCCAGCAGGTGGAGGAGATCATCGGCCAGGGGCAGGCCGCCCCGACCGGGCACATCCCGTTCACCCCGCGGGCGAAGAAGGTCCTGGAGCTGTCGCTTCGCGAGGCCCTCCAGCTCGGGCACAACTACATCGGGACCGAGCACATCCTGCTCGGCCTCATCCGCGAGGGTGAGGGCGTGGCCGCCCAGGTCCTCCAGAAGCTGGGGGCCGACCTGAACCGGGTCCGCCAGCAGGTGATCCAGCTGCTGTCCGGCTACACGGGCGGCAAGGGCGAGGCCGCACCCGGCGAGCAGACCCCGCAGGGCTCGATGGTCCTGGACCAGTTCGGCCGGAACCTGACCCAGCTGGCCCGGGAGGCCAAGCTCGACCCGGTCATCGGCCGCGAGAAGGAGATCGAGCGGGTCATGCAGGTCCTGTCCCGCCGGACCAAGAACAACCCGGTCCTGATCGGCGAGCCCGGCGTGGGCAAGACCGCCATCGTCGAGGGCCTGGCCCAGAAGATCGTGAAGGGCGACGTGCCCGAGACGCTGAAGGGGAAGCAGATCTACACCCTCGACCTGGGCGCCCTGGTGGCCGGCTCGCGCTACCGCGGCGACTTCGAGGAGCGTCTGAAGAAGGTCCTCAAGGAGATCCGCACCCGCGGCGACATCGTGCTGTTCATCGACGAGCTGCACACGCTGGTCGGGGCCGGGGCGGCCGAGGGGGCCATCGACGCCGCGTCCATCCTCAAGCCCATGCTGGCCCGCGGCGAGCTCCAGACCATCGGCGCGACGACGCGGGACGAGTACCGCAAGCACCTGGAGAAGGACGCGGCGCTCGAGCGGCGGTTCCAGCCCATCTCGGTGGACCAGCCCACCGTGGCCCACACCATCGAGATCCTGAAGGGGCTGCGGGACCGGTACGAGGCGCACCACCGGGTGTCGTTCACGGACGAGGCCCTGGTGGCGGCGGCGAACCTGTCGGACCGCTACATCTCCGACCGGTTCCTGCCGGACAAGGCCATCGACCTCATCGACGAGGCCGGTTCGCGCATGCGGATCCGCCGGATGACGGCGCCGCCGGACGTCCGCGAGATCGACGAGAAGGTCGCCGAGGTCCGGATGCGCAAGGAGTCCGCCATCGACGAGCAGGACTTCGAGCGGGCCGCCCGCCTGCGGGACGACGAGCGCAAGCTCCTCGAGGAGAAGCAGCGCCGCGAGCGGGCGTGGAAGTCCGGCGAGATGGACGTCCTATCCGAGGTGGACGAGGAGGAGATCGCCGAGGTCCTGTCGACCTGGACCGGCATCCCCGTGTTCAAGCTCACCGAGGAGGAGACCGAGAAGCTCCTGCGCATGGAGGACGAGCTCCACAAGCGCATCGTCGACCAGGGCGAGGCCGTGACCGCCGTGTCCAAGTCGATCCGCCGGACCCGGGCCGGGCTGAAGGACCCCAAGCGGCCGTCCGGCTCGTTCATCTTCCTGGGGCCATCGGGCGTCGGGAAGACCGAGCTGTCCAAGGCGCTGGCCGAGTTCCTGTTCGGCGACGAGGACATGCTGATCCAGCTCGACATGTCGGAGTACATGGAGAAGCACACGGTGTCGCGGCTGATCGGCTCCCCGCCCGGCTACGTCGGCTACGAGGAGGGCGGCCAGCTCACGGAAGCGGTGCGCCGCAAGCCGTTCAGCGTGGTGCTGTTCGACGAGATCGAGAAGGCCCATCCCGACGTGTTCAACACGCTGCTCCAGATCCTGGAGGACGGGCGGCTGACGGACGCGCAGGGCCATGCCGTGGACTTCAAGAACACCGTGATCATCATGACGTCGAACCTGGGGACCCGGGACATCCAGAAGGGCCCCGGCATCGGGTTTGCGCTGTCGGGCGACGACCAGATGACCCACGACAAGATGAAGGAGCGGGTCATGGAGGAGCTCAAGCGCTCCTTCCGGCCCGAGTTCCTGAACCGGATCGACGAGGTCATCGTGTTCCACTCGCTGACCCGGGACAACGTGAAGGACATCGTCGGCCTCATGATGAAGCGGGTCCGCGACCAGCTGAAGGCGAAGGACCTCGACATCGTGCTCACCGAGCAGTCGAAGGACGTCCTCGCGGAGAAGGGCTACGACCCCTCGCTGGGGGCCCGGCCGCTGCGCCGGACCATCCAACGGCTGGTCGAGGACCCTCTGTCCGAGAAGCTCCTGTGGAAGGAGTTCCGGGCCGGCCAGACGGTGATCGTGGACGCGCAGGACGGCGAGATCGTGTTCGAGTCCGCCGACGCCCCGCCGGACACGCCGCCAGTCGAGATGGCGGGGCAGCAGGAAGGCTAGCCCGCGCCAGGACGCGAGGCGCGGGGTAGCCCCTCCGCGACTCGTTGAAGGCCGAATTCGAGCCCAGCGGCCGAAAGGTAGCTGGGCTCTTCAGCATCTGCCCCCGTTCCCCCCGGCCCGGCCAACGTTCGGGACAAGGACGGGACAGCCGTGGGGTGAGCATGTACTTTTGGGCAAGGATCGCCTTCGTGCAAGCCGCGTGCGCCGCAAATCCTGGGGGGCAGCAATGGAAGTTGATCCATCCGGAGCTGAGACGTCGGGCGCTCACGACGGCATCTCCCCCAGGGCCGGGGCGTACGACGTCCTGATGGCCGAATACAAGATCCTGAGGGGGGAGGAGAACAGCCACACCGTTCTCATCGTTTCTCTCACCAGCGTGATCGTCGCTGTGTTGGGAGCCATCGTTGTGCTGTTCTCGAACGCCTGCTCCAGTTCGACCGGCCCGAAAGAGCCGACGGGATGCACGAGGATCACCGGCTTGGCTTATGGCGTCGTGCCGCTGTTCCCCTTCGCGCTGATCGGCTACTTGGCTCTCCAAGGGAGCGCTGCATCCCTCCGCAGCCAATACTTGCGAGCGACCGAGCAGGAGCTACGACGCACATCTGAGGCCAAGATCGTCGGGCCGGGAGGGCGTGAGATTGTGGCTCCGGCGTCGGCGAGACTGATGATTCAGCTCGTCAGTTCGGGCGCAACCTTTCCCCTACGTCGAGGGCTCCTGTGGGTCTCGCGCGGAGCCCTGGGAGTCAGCCTCATAGGGGTCACTGCCTTTTCGATCATCAAGATCGAGTCCGTTGCCCTGAAGGTGGGGATGGCTGTCTTCTACGCGGTCGCTCTGGTCGCCCTGATCCTGGTCGTGGTCCGTGCCAATTTGGGGGATCGGCTGTGGGAGGAAGTGACCGATGCGGTGCCTGAGGTGTGGTGGACGACCAGTTTGCCGCCTCCCCCGCCTGAGGAAGCGTGAAACTGGGCAAGTCCAAGCTCGCTCTCCATCGGCGTGGTCGTCCCGGCCGTCCCGCCCGGGACCGACACCATCGCAACGATCGAGGTGGGTGGTGGTGGAGCCGCGCAGACTGGTGATGTGACGTTCGATGCCTTCATAAACGGAATGGGGCAGGCTGGGCGTTCATGGTCCCGATGAACGAGCCGGTGAGCGCGGTGGCGGACGACTCCGGCGGACCCGGGCCCCGCCCCGGCCCGCGGCCGGCCGCTGGAGGCCCGCTCTCGTTCGAGGACTTCTTCTCCTACGAGCATCGCGGCCTGTACGGGGCGCTGCTCCTGGTGACGAGGGACTCGCACGAAGCCGAGGAGGTCATGCAGGACGCGTTCCTCCGGCTGTGGGAGCGGTGGGATCGCGTCGGTGGCCTCGACGACCCGGTGGGCTATCTGTACCGGACTGCGATGAACGTATACCGGAGCCGCCGCCGGCGCGGGCTGGTGGCGCTGCGACGGGTGGTCCGGCCGACCGAGCCGGACGACGGGCTCGCCGCGGTCGAGGACCGGGAGGCGGTCGTGCGGGCGCTGGCTCCCCTCACGCCCTCCCAGCGTGCCGCCATCGTGCTCACCGACGTCCTGGGGTTCACCTCCGAGGAAGCCGCGCAGGCCATGCGGGTCCGGCCGGCCACCGTGCGGGTCCTGGCGGCTCGGGGGCGATCCAGGCTCCGGGAAGGCGGGACGCTGCGGAAGGAGATGACGGATCGTGGATGACATGAAGGAATCCCTGCGGCGGGCGCGCACGGCAGCGTCGCCCCCCGAGCCGGCGTTCGAGCGGCTGGAGCGGCGGCGGGAACGCAAGCGCCGCAACGGCAGGATCGCTTCGGGCGCCGTGGCGTTCGTGGTCGTTGCCGGCCTGGTGGCCGGCGGCGTGTGGACCCTGGGCCACCGGTCGAATCCAGGGGCCGCGCACCTGGGAAGCTCCGGCCCATCGACGGCTCCGAGTGCCGCGACCGGGGGCAGCGGTCCCCAGGGCTCGACCGGGCCTTCCATCGTCGCCGGCCCGGGCCAGTACTACTACTGGAAGACCGTCCGCCCCGTCGACGGCGGCAACGTCGTCGAGGAGATCTGGTGGGGCGAGGACGGATCAGGGCGCTACCAGATCGATTCCACGAACCCGTACTACGGGACCCCGAAGACCCAGAACTGGGGCCCGGGCGGGCCTTCCTGGTTCGGGCCCGGCGACGACCTGTCCGGGCTGTCAACCGATCCGGCGACGCTGCTCCAGCAGATGCTCGACCGTAGCGGGGAGAACGGAGCATCGCCGGAACCGGAGGTCACCCTCTCGCCCGGGCTCAGCCCGGAGACGAGCAGGATGTGGCGGTCGATCACGGAGTTGATCGAGCAGGGCAACGCCACGCCGTCGCTTCGCGCAGCTCTGTTCGAGATCGCGTCCGGCCTGGATGGCGTCCAGGTGGACCAGGACGCGGTCGACCCCGTCGGGCGGCCGGCGATCGCCGTGTCCCTCCAGCTCGGCGAGGGTTACTGCAGCTATGACGCAGACACGATGTGGTTCGACCCGCAGACCCATGTGCTGCTGGCGTCGGACGGCGACCTGGGGTGCTCGCCGGAGGTGATCGTGGTGGCCGGCGGCATCGTGGACTCGAGGTCGGACACGGTCGCATCCGGGGACGGCTACATCCCGTCCCCCGTGACGGCGATCCCGTCCCCGAGCCCGTTCGACCCGGGGGGATAGGCGGTCGCTTCGAGCGGACCATTCAGCGGGGCGCCTGGCAACTCTTCAGGCGCCCCGCCCTCGTTCCACGAGGCTGTGGATCTTCTCGGCCAGCGAGTGGACCTGGCGCGTCAGGTCGGTGTTCGCCACCAGGAGGTCGTGCACCTGCTGGGTCAGGTCGGTGTTCGCCGTGAGCAGCTCCTGCTGCGACGTCGCCAGCCGCTCGATCTCCTGTCCCTCCCTGTAGTGGTGATCTGCGAGCACGGCGTCCTTCACCGCCGCACGGTTCTGGCTCATCATGATGATCGGCGCCTGGAGGCCCGCGAGCGCGGACAACATCAGGTTCAGCGCGATGTACGGATACGGGTCGAATTGCTTGTGCTCGATGATCCGGGCCAGCAGGACGGTGTTCAGCACCATCCAGCAAAAGATCAGCCCCAGGAACGTGAATATGAACGGCCAGGACCCACCGAAATGGGCGATGTTGTCGGCCACCCGTTCACCGAGCGTCCGGTCGTCGTGGATGGCCTTCAGGGCCGGGTGGCCAAGGTTCACACGGCCCGACCACGGCACACCCCTCCGCCGCCTCGACTCCGGTGGCTCTCCCTCGGACGAAGGCGCCGTCACCGCCCCTGTCGCCGTCTCTGTCGCCATCGGTCCTCCCCCCTTCGTCTCGCTCCTTCCGATGTCCGGCGTGCGGCGCTTGGGGGACCATCGTCGAGCGCGCGCCCGATCGGTCGACCGGGCGGCCCGGATCGGCGGCGGGCCCGGCGGTGGCCACCCTTGGGGCCGCGGAGGACACTGGCACGCGCATCTCGACCGGCTTCGCCGGGGTCGACCGGGTGCTGGGCGGGGGGCTCGTCCCCTCCTCCGTGGTCCTGCTCGCAGGTGAGCCCGGGATCGGCAAGTCGACCCTTCTCCTCCATGTCGCGGCCAACCTGTCGGTCGCCGGGCTCACCTGTCTGCTCGCCTCCGGAGAGGAGTCACGCGGCCAGGTGGCCGCGCGGGCCCGGCGCCTCGGCCTGCACGGAGACGGGCTTGGATTCGTCACGGGACGGGAGCTCCCGGACGTGGTGGACGCGGCCCGGGCCGAGCGGCCGTTCCTGCTGGCCGTGGATTCCATCCAGACCCTGCGCGACCCCGCGTCGATCTCGCTCCCGGGGGGCACGGCCCAGGTCCGGGGGTGTGCCGACGCGCTGGTCGGGCTGGCCAAGCAGGACGGGATCACCGTGATATTGACCGGGCACGTGACCAAGGACGGGGACCTGGCCGGGCCCCGCACGCTCGAGCACGCCGTCGACGTCGTCCTCTCCTTCGGCGGCGAGCCACGCTCGGGCCTGCGAGTCCTGGCCGGCGGGAAGAACCGGTGCGGTCCGGAGGGCGAGG
>WNFU01004909.1_pt1 | contig 18541 bp, 13 predicted proteins | sample 5400121 | NCBI WGS metagenome assembly WNFU01 (sample SAMN13153360, study PRJNA577476) | soil metagenome | isolation source: 100 cm soil or saprolite under grassland replicate 1 | place: USA:California | collected 2016-06-15 | reverse complement strand
GCCTGCCCCCTTGATGCGGTGATCGTCGCCGCTGTTCCACGGCGTTGACCGTGCTAGCTCGGCGATGATCATGCTGGAGTGCGAGGTGGATGGGCCTCCGGGTTGGTTCTGGGTGATCGTCGCCGTGTTTTGGCGGTGGTGGCCGGGGTTTCTCGGCGATGATCAGCGTCGGAGCGTCGGAGCGTCGGAGCGTTGGGGCGTCGGGGGGGCGGGGCGGCTGGATGGCAGGTCCGATCTTGAACCGGCTGCTCGACAACCACAGCAGCATCGTCCACCGCCACCGCCGATCTTGACCAAACCCAGCCCTGGCGGCGCCGAATACGGTGGATTTGGTCAAGATCGGCGCGTCGGGGTGGCAGTGTGGGGGGCATGTCGGACCGAGCCGCTCCGTGGTCGTTCGCCGCGCCGTGGGGAGGGGCCAGCCACCTCGCCGACCTGGACGGCCCGGTGCACTGGGTCGACTTCGGCGGTCCGCCGGCCGGGCCGGCCACGGTCCCGGCGGTGGTCCCGGCGATGGTTCTCGTGCACGGCCTCGGCGGCTCGCACTTGAACTGGGCCCTAGTGGCTCCCGCACTCAGCCGGCGCGCCCGGGTGATCGCCGTCGACCTGCCCGGCTTCGGGCTGACCCCGGCGGACGGCCGGCGCACCACGGTGGCCGCCAATGCCCGGCTGCTCGGCCGCTTCGTCCGCGAGGTGATCGGCGCGCCGGTGATCCTGGTCGGCAACTCCATGGGCGGCATGGTCTGCGTGCTGCACACCGGCATCCGGCCCGACACCGTGGCCGGCCTGGTGCTGGTCGACCCGTCGCTGCCGGTCCCGCTGCGGCTGCCGGACCCGCGGGTCGCCGCCCAGTTCCTGGCCTACGCGGCGCCCGTCGTGGGTGAGCGCTACCTGTCCTGGAACCGGAGCCGGCAGTCGTCCCGGCAGCTCGTCCAGCAGATCGTGGACATGTGCTTCGCCGACCCGTCCCGGGCCACGGCCGCCCTGCTGGACGCGGCCACCGACCTGGCCGAGCACCGGCGGACCCTGCCCGAGCAGCACGCCGCGTTCGTCGAGGCGGCCCGGTCGCTGATGCTGGTACTGGCCCGCCCGCGGCGGTACCAGGCGCTGCTGCGTGCCCTCGAACCGCCGGTGCTGCTGGTGCACGGAGAACGCGACCGGCTGGTCCCCGCCGCGGCCGCCCGCGCCGCGCTGGTCGGCAACCCGCGGTGGGACAGCGCGTTCCTGGCCGGCGTGGGCCACACCCCACAGCTCGAGGCGCCCGACGACGTGGTCCACCACCTCACCGGCTGGCTCGACCGGCACCGGCTCGCGCCGCGGCGCACCGGATGACTCGCCCGACCGGCACCGGCTCGCGCGGCGGCGCACCGGATGACTCGCGTGGCGGCGCACCGGCTGGGTCGACCGGCACCGGCTCGCGCGGCGGCGCAATGGATGACGCCCGTGGCGGCGCAATGGATGACTCGCGCGGCGGCGCAATGGATGACTCGCGCGGCGGCGCACCGGATGATTCGCGGCGGCGGCGCATCGGACAAAGCGCATCAGAGAAGGAGGACCCTCATGCAGCAGCTCAGCGGTCTGGACGCCAGCTTCCTCGCCATGGAGACGCCGCGGGTGGTGGCCCACGTCGGCGGGTTGTGCATCCTGGACCCCTCCGACGCGCCGCCGCTGGACCTGGAGCGGCTCACCTCGATCATCGCCGACCGGCTGCCGCTGGCGCCGATCCTGCGCCAGCGACTGGCCGGCGTGCCGCTCGGGCTGGACATGCCGTACTGGATCGACGACCCCGACTTCGACCTGGAATACCACGTCCGCGAGCTGGCGCTGCCGGCGCCGGGCAACGACGCGCAGCTGTCCGAGCAGGTGGCGCGGATCCACGGGCGGCAGCTCGACCGGCGGCGGCCGCTGTGGGAGATGTACCTGATCTCCGGGCTGTCCGGCGGCCGGCTCGCGGCGTACACGAAGATGCACCACGCGGCGATCGACGGCATCTCCGGGACCGAGCTGCTGACCACCCTGCTCGACCTGTCGCCGCACGGCCGTGAGCTGCCGCCGGCGCCGCCGTACGTCCCCGGACAGGCCCCCGGTCCCATCAGCATGCTGGCCCGCACGGCCCGCACCTATGCCACCCGGCCGTGGGCGGTGGCCCGGCTGGCCGCCGGGCTGGCGCGCCGCGCCCCCGCGCTTGGCGCCACCTACCGGCGGCCGCTGGAGCGGATGCTGCGCATCGGCGAGCGGGACGGGGACGTGATCGCGGCGGTGCCCCTCGGAGCGCCCGCCACACCGCTGAACCAGACGATCACCCCGCACCGCCGGGTGGCGTTCCGCTCGGTGCCGCTGGACGACGTGAAGCGGGTGAAGAAGGCGCACGGCGTCACGGTGAACGACGTGGTCATGGCGATGAGCGCCGGGGCGCTGCGGCGCTGGCTGATCGACCACGACGCGCTGCCGGAGCAGCCGCTGGTGGCGATGGTGCCGGTGTCGGTGCGCGCCGACGACGCAGGCCGGGGCGGCAGCAACAAGGTGTCCGCGATGTTCGCGGTGCTGCCCACCCACGTGGCCGACCCGGTGGAGCGGCTGCGGGTGGCGAACCAGGCCACCCGGGTCGCCAAGGCGCAGCACGCCGCGCTGCCGCCCGGGCTCGTGCACGACGTGACCGCGTTCGCCATCCCCGCGTTGGCCGGCCGGGCCAGCCGGGTGGCCGGCGAGCTGGGCCTGATGCAGCGGGTCAACCCGTTCAACCTGGTGGTCTCCAACGTGCCCGGCCCGAACATCCCGGTGTACCTGGGGGGGCTGAAGGTGACCGAGTACTACCCGGTGTCCACCATCCCGGACGGCCAGGGCCTGAACATCACGGTGCTCGGCTACCTCGGCGAGCTGCACTTCGGCCTGGTCTCCTGCCGCGAGCTCGTCCCCGATCTGGACCGGATCGCCGGTTACCTGGTCACCGAGTTGGAGGACCTGCTCAAGACGGCCGGTTGATGATAGGCCCGGTTGACGAAAGGCAGCGAGCATGGCGGACGTGCTGGTGGTCGGGGCCGGCCACAACGGGCTGGTCGCGGCGACGGTGCTGGCCCGGGCCGGGCTGGCGGTCACGGTGCTCGAGCGGGACAGCGTGGTCGGCGGCGCGTGCCGCACCGAGTACCCGTTCGGCAAGGCGCCTGAGCTGGCCGCCTCGACCGGCGCGTACCTGCTCGGGCTGATGCCGCCGGAGCTGCTGCCGATCCTGGACATCGACCTGCCGCTGGTCCGCCGGGACCCGCACTACTTCCTACCGACGCTGGACGGCCGGCACCTGCTGCTCGGCCGGGACGCGGCGGCGAACCGGCGGCAGTTCGCCCAGTTCTTCACCGAGGAAGACGCCCGCGCGGACGAGGCGCTGGCGGCCGAGCTGGGCGCGCTGCGGGACGACCTCGGGCCGGCCTGGCTGGCCGAGCCGTTGCCGGTGGAGGAGTCCGCGCAGCGGTACGTCCGGCCGGGGCTGCGGGACACCTTCGTCACCATGGTGCGGGGCTCGGCGATGGACTACCTGGGCCGGTTCGGGTTCTCCTCCGACCTGCTCACCGCGATGTACGCGGTCACCGACGGCATGCCCGGGCTGACCGGCTCGCCGTGGACCGCGGGCTCGGGGCACAACCTGCTGGTGCACAACATGTGCCGGCTGCCCGGCTCGGCCGGCACCTGGATGGTGGTCCGCGGCGGCATGGGCACGGTGACCCGCACCATCGCGGAGGCCGCGGCCGGCGCCGGCGCCGAGATCCGCACCGGGGTCGAGGTGGACCGGATCACCTTCGACGGCGGTACCGTGTCCGGAGCGTCCACAGTGGACGGCGAGCAGGTCAGGGCCGGTGCGGTGCTGGTCTGCACCGACGTGTTCCGGCTGCCCGGGCTGCTCGGGGACCGGATGCCGGCCGGGCTGGCGTCCACTGTGGACGGCTGGGCCCTGGTCTCGGCCGGGCAGACGATGAAGGTCAACCTGGCGCTGTCCGGCCTGCCGCGGTTCGCCGCGCTGCCGGAGGACCGCGGGCAGCACGGCACCACCGTGCACCTGCTGCCGGACGAGACCGGCGTGCTGGACTCGCTGCGCGCCACCTTCGACGACGCCGCGGCCGGCCGGCTGCCGCAGGCCCCGCCGCTGGAGTGGTACCTGCACTCCACCGTGGACACCTCGCTGCAGGACAGTGCCGGCAACCACTCCAGTGCACTGTTCGTACAGGGCGTGCCACACGAGGTGACCGGATCCACCTGGGACGCCGAGAAGCCGGCGTACGTGGACCGACTGCTGGACCTCGTCGAGTCGTATGCACCCGGCACCCGCGACCTGGTGGTGGACGCGCACGCGCTCGCTCCGCCCGACATCAGCGACCACTTCGGGATCACCGGCGCGAACATCTTCCACGTCAACAACAGCGTGTCGTTCACCGACCGGATGCCCTACGCCACCGGCGTTCCCGGTGTCTACGCCGGCGCCGCCGGGTGCTTCCCGGCCGGCTCTGTGATCGGCGCCGCCGGCCACAACGCGGCGAACCGGATCCTGGCCGACCTGGACGTCCCCAAAGGGACCCGGGCCTCCCCGAAGGTGCAGACCTGAGCGGCTGCTGAAGATCGTGGAACCTCACCCCGCGTCGGGTAGTTGGATGTTGTGGTCAGGGCCACCAAGGGGAGGGGTTGACTCGTGACGGAGGAGCCGGGCCGGATAGAAGTCTCCGGTCTCAGCAAGGTCTTCGGGGGCAGAGTCAAAGCCGTCGACGATCTCAGTTTCAGTGTCGAGCCCGGTTCGGTCACCGGGTTCCTCGGGCCGAACGGGGCCGGCAAGACCACCACGCTGCGCTGCCTGCTCGGGTTGGTCACGCCGACGGCCGGCGAGGCCACCATCGGCGGGCGCACCTACGCCCAACTCGGCGCGCCCACCCAGGAGGTCGGCGCGCTGCTGGAGGCGAGCAGCTTCCACCCGGCCCGGTCGGCGCGCAACCACCTGCGGGTCTACGCGGCCGCCGGCCGGATCCCGGACCGCCGCGTCGATGAGGTGCTCGACCAGGTCGGGCTGACCGCCGCGGCCGGGCGGAAGGTGAAGGGGTACTCCATGGGCATGCGGCAGCGGCTCGGACTTGCCACCGCGCTGCTCGGCAACCCCAGTGTGCTGGTGCTGGACGAGCCGGCAAACGGCCTGGACCCGGAGGGCATCGCCTGGCTGCGGGCGTTCCTGCGGCACATGGCCATCGAGGACGGCCGCACCATCCTGGTCTCCAGCCACGTGCTCAGCGAGGTGGAGCAGACCGTGGACCGGGTGGTGATCATCAACCGCGGCAGGCTGGTCCGCCAGGGCACGCTGGCCGAGTTGGCCGACGGGCAGGAGCACGGGGTGCTGGTGCGCAGCCCCCAGATCGACGAGCTCGAGGCGGTACTGCAGGGCAAGGCCGCGAGCGTGCAACGCGCCGACCGGACCGCGCTGCGGGTGGACGGCCTGGACGCGGCGGAGGTCGGCCACCTGGCGTTCACCGCGGGGGTCGAGTTGCACGAGCTGACCACCGAGCGCAGCGACCTGGAGGACGTGTTCCTCGCGCTCACCTCCGGGTCACCCGCGGCCGAGCAGATGGGGCAGGTGCCGGCATGAACCAGCCCACGAAGATGCACCGCAAGCTGCACATGTCCGAGGGGGCCCCGGCATGAGTCAGGCCACGATGATCGCTCCGCAGGCTCGGCTCCGCGGGGGTCCCGGCATGGACGCGCTGGTCAGGTCGGAGGTCCGCAAGCTCTTCTCCACCAGGCTGTGGCTGTGGCTGCTGCTCGGTGCGCTCGGGTTCGCCGCCCTGGTCACGGTCATCACCATCGCCACCGACGGCAGCGCCGGGAACCCGAACCCGCCGATCTCCACCGACGCCGGGATGCGGAACCTGTTCGCCAGCATCGGTGCCGGCAGCGTCTTCGGCATCGTGCTGGGCGCGATCGGGATGACCGGGGAGTTCCGGCACCAGACCGCGACGCCGACCTTCCTGGCCAGCCCGCACCGCGGCCGGGTGGTGATCGCCAAGCTGGTCACCTACGCCGTCGCCGGGCTCTGCTACGGCCTGGCCTGCCTGGTGCTGGTGCTCGCCGTCGCGTTGCCCTGGCTGCCGGCCAAGGACATCCACGTCTCGCTCACCCAGGAGGGCCTCCCGGCCGTGCTGGCGGCGGCGGTGGCCATCGTCATGATCTACACGCTGCTGGGGGTCGGGATCGGCGCCCTGGTCCGCAACCAGATCGCCGCGGTGGTCGGCACCCTGATCTACCTGTTCGTGCTGGAGGGGCTGATCTCGAACATCCCCGGCGTGCGGGACTACTACCGGTGGTTCCCGGGCGGCGCCGCGGCCGCGCTCGGCCAGCAGGTCAACTCCCGGGCCGGCCTGCTGGAGCCATGGCAGGGCGGGCTGCTGCTGGTGGGGTACGCCCTGGCGTTCGCGTTGGCCGGCACCTACCTGGCGGTCCGGCGGGACGTGAGCTGACCCCGCGGAACACCTCCACGGTGCCGCCGGTCCTTCGGGCCGGCGGCACTGCCGTACCGGAAAATGTGACAGAGTCCATGTTCGGGCGCGGACCCGGCGGACAGCGGCCCATCGTGTTGTTACAGGTGCTACACGCGTAACCTGAGTGGTCGAAGACCACTTGTTGACGTGAGGAAGAGGCGACACCAGGCCGTGTCAACGCAGTCCAGGAACCTGTCGAACTTCGGTCCGAACGAGTGGCTCGTGGAGGAGATGTACCAGCAGTACCTCTCCGACCCGGCCAGCGTCGACGCCGCCTGGCACGACTTCTTCGCCGACTACCGTCCGGGTGATCCCGCAGGTGGCAGGTCGGCGGCGAGCCCGGACTCCGCTGGCAAGACGCAGGCCGGCCAGCCCGCCGCCGCGGCCCAGCCTGCGGCACCTGCCCAGGCGGCACCTGCCCATGCAGCACCTGCCCAGGCGGCCCAGGCCCAGGCGGCCCCCGCCCGGCCCGCCGCCCCCGCCCGGCCCGCGGCGCCGGCCCAGCCGGCCGCACCTGCCCGGCCGGCCGCACCCGCCCAGCCGGCCGAACCGGCCAAGCCCGCTCCGAAGGCCGCGGGCAGGCCCGCGGTGCCGGTCCCGGCCGGCGCGGCCACCAACGCGCTGCGCGGCGCGGCCGCCCGGGTCGTGCTCAACATGGAGACCTCCCTCACCGTGCCGACCGCGACCAGCGTGCGCGCGGTCCCGGCCAAGCTGCTCGCCGACAACCGCATCGTGATCAACAACCACCTGCGCCGGGCCCGCGGCGGCAAGGCCAGCTTCACCCACTTCATCGGGTACGCGGTGGTCAAGGCGCTGGCCGACTACCCGGAGATGAACAGGTCCTTCGCCGAGGTGGACGGCAGGCCCACCCTGGTCACCCCGGAGCACATCAACCTCGGCCTGGCCATCGACCTGCCGAAGAACGACGGAAGCCGGTCGCTGGTGGTGGCGTCGATCAAGACCACCGAGTCGATGAACTTCCGCGAGTTCTGGCTGGCGTACGAGGACATCATCCGGCGGGCCAGGCACTCGAAGTTGACCACCGACGACTTCGCCGGGACGACGATCAGCCTCACCAACCCGGGCACCATCGGCACCAACCACTCGATGCCCAGGCTGATGGCCGGCCAGGGCACGATCATCGGCGTCGGCGCCATGGAGTACCCGGCCGAGTTCCAGGGGATGAGCGAGGAGACCCTGGCCGACCTCGGTGTCAGCAAGATCATCACGCTCACCAGCACCTACGACCACCGGATCATCCAGGGCGCGCAGTCCGGCGAGTTCCTCAAGCGCATCCACGAGCTGCTGCTGGGCGCCGACGGGTTCTACGACGAGATCTTCGAGGCGCTCCGGGTGCCGTACGAGCCGATCCGCTGGATGCCGGACCAGCGCTTCAGCCACGAGGGCCAGATCGACAAGGCGGCCCGGGTCATCGAGCTGATCAACGCCTACCGCACCAACGGCCACCTGATGGCCGACACCGACCCGCTGGAGTTCGAGCTGCGGCGGCACGACGACCTGGACATCACCAAGCACGGGCTCACCCTGTGGGACCTGGACCGGGAGTTCCCGGTGGGCGGGTTCGCCGGCAACCGGATGATGCGGTTGCGGGAGATCCTCGGGGTGCTGCGCGACGCGTACTGCCGCCGGGTCGGCATGGAGTACATGCACATCACCGACCCGGAGGAGCGGGCCTGGCTGCAGGAGCGGGTGGAGGGGCAGACCTTCCACCTCGGCCGTGAGGAGCAGAAGCACGTGCTCGGCCGGCTGAACGTGGCCGAGGCGTTCGAGACGTTCCTGCAGACCAAGTACGTCGGGCAGCGGCGGTTCAGCCTGGAGGGCGGGGAGAGCCTGATCCCGCTGCTGGACGCGGTGATGCGCAGCGCCGCCGCGGCTCATCTGGACGAGGTGTGCATCGGCATGGCGCACCGCGGCCGGCTGAACGTGCTCACCAACATCGCCGGCAAGAGCTACGGCCGGGTGTTCCGGGAGTTCGAGGGCAACATCGACCCGGCCACCATCGGCGGCTCCGGCGACGTGAAGTACCACCTCGGCACCACCGGCACGTTCACCGACCGGCTGACCGGCACCACCATCGACGTGTCGCTGACCGCCAACCCCAGCCACCTCGAGGCGGTGGACCCGGTGGTGGAGGGCATGGTGCGGGCCAAGCAGGACATCCTCGACAAGGGCGAGGAAGGCTTCACCGTGCTGCCGGTGCTCATCCACGGCGACGCCGCGTTCGCCGGCCAGGGCGTGGTGGCCGAGACGCTGAACCTGTCCCAGCTCCGCGGGTACCGCACCGGCGGCACCGTGCACCTGATCATCAACAACCAGGTGGGCTTCACCACCAGCCCGAAGGCGGCCCGGTCCAGCCTGTACTGCACCGACGTGGCCCGGATGATCCAGGCGCCGATCTTCCACGTGAACGGCGACGACCCCGAGGCCTGCGTCCGGGTGGCCCGGCTGGCCATGGAGTACCGGCAGGCGTTCAAGAAGGACGTCGTCGTGGACATGCTGTGCTACCGGCGCCGCGGCCACAACGAGGGCGACGACCCGTCGATGACCCAGCCGCTGATGTACGAGATCATCGACGCCAAGCGCAGCGTGCGGAAGCTGTACACCGAGGCGCTGATCGGCCGCGGCGACATCACCATGGCCGAGGCCGAGGAGGCGCTGCGGGACTACCAGGAGCAACTGGAGAAGGTGTTCCTGGAGACCCGCAACCCGAACGGCAGGCCCGGGCGGCCGCCGCTGAAGGCGCAGCCCGAGGACGAGGACGTGGCCACCGCGACCACCCTGGAGGCGATCAAGCGGATCGCCGACGCGCACGTGTCGCTGCCGCCGGGCTTCACCGTGCACGCGCGGCTGCAGCGGGTGCTGGAGCGGCGCGCCGCGATGGCCACCGAGGGCGGCGTCGACTGGGGCATGGGCGAGCTGCTCGGGTTGGGCTCGCTGCTGTTGCAGGGCATCCCGGTGCGGCTGGCCGGCCAGGACAGCCGGCGCGGCACGTTCGTACAGCGGCACGCGGTGCTCCACGACAAGGACAGCGGCGAGGAGTACACCCCGCTGCGCTACCTCGACGAGGAGCAGGCCCGGTTCTGGGTGTACGACTCGCTGCTCTCGGAGTACGCGGCGATGGGCTTCGAGTACGGCTATTCGGTGGCCAACCCGAAGGCGCTGGTGTTGTGGGAGGCGCAGTTCGGCGACTTCGCCAACGGCGCGCAGTCGATCATCGACGAGTTCATCTCCTCCGGCGAGGCCAAGTGGGGGCAGCGCTCGGACGTGACGCTGCTGCTGCCGCACGGGTACGAGGGCCAGGGCCCGGACCACTCCTCCGGGCGGATCGAGCGCTTCCTTCAACTGTTCGCCGACAACAACATCTGGGTGGCGAACTGCACCACCCCGGCGAACTACTTCCACCTGTTGCGCAAGCAGGCGCTCGGCACCATCACCCGGCCATTGATCGTCTTCACCCCCAAGTCGCTGCTGCGGCATAAGCAGGCGGTGTCCGCGGTGGAGGACTTCACCACCGGCACGTTCCAGCCGGTCATCCCGGACGCCGGCATCGCCGACCGGAACGCGGTGCGCCGGGTGCTGCTGGCCAGCGGCAAGGTCTACTACGACCTGCGGAACCACCAGCAGCGGAACCAGCGGCAGGACGTGGCGATCGTCCGGGTGGAGCAGCTCGCGCCCATCCTGGCGGGCTCGATCGAGCGGGCGCTGGCGGCGTACCCGAACGCCACCGAGCACATCTGGGTGCAGGAGGAGCCGCTGAACCAGGGTGCCTGGCCGTTCCTCGCGCTGAACCTGCCGGCCGAGCTGCCCGGGGTGGCGCTGCAGGTGCGGGCCCGCCAGTCCGCGTCCGCGTCGGCCACCGGCTCCGGCAAGCGGCACGAGGCGGAGCAGACGGCGCTGATCGAGTCGGCGTTCGGGTAGGGATGTACTTCACCGACCGCGGGATCGAGGAACTGGCCGACCGGCGCGGCGAGGAGACCGTCACGCTGGCCTGGCTGGCCGATCGCCTGCGCGACTTCGTGGACGCCAACCCCGAGTTCGAGACGCCGGTGGAGCGGCTGGCCACCTGGCTGGCCCGCGCCGACGACGAGGAGTAGCGCCCGCCCCAGAGTGCGGCATTGCGTAACGGAGTTGCTGCGCCGTCAAGACCGCCACCACGCCGTTCACCCTCGCCGGGTAGCCCTCGCCGGGTAGCCTCGCGCACCGGGCGCGGGTGGGCCTGGACGGCCGGCGCGGTGGGCGGAGGGCCGTGAACGGCCAGCGCGGTGGGCGGAGGGCCGTGACGGGTGTCATGGTCGGACCCGGACAGGCGGCTTCGGCCACCTGGTGCTGACCCGGGACCGGGACCTGCCCGAGCGGCCGATCCCGCACTGGCAGGTGGGCGTGCTCGTCGTGGTCGGGGTCGCGCTGCCGGTGGTAGGCGGGGTGAGCTGGCTGACCGTGACCGGCATCGTCGCGGCCTGCTTCGCCGCGTACCTGCCCCGCTGGGCCGCCGTCGTGGGGGTGCTGGCCGCGGGCCTGTTCGGCGGGGTGTTCGCCCGGGCGATGGGCGCCGACGACGGCGCCGCGCTGATCTACGCCCTTCGAGCCGCTGGTGGTGGGTGGGTTCGCGTACGCCAGCGGCCGCCGGGTCGAGCTGATCCGGCAGCTCCGCGCCACCCGGCGGGAGCTGGCTGCTCGGGCACAGCCTGTCGGTGATCGCGGTCAAGGCGGAGCTGGCCCGGGGTGACCGGCCGCGGGCTGAGCGGCTGCGGGGGTGCGCTGCGGGGTGAGCGGCCGCGGGCTGAGCGGCTGCGGGGGTGCGCTGCGGGGTGAGCGGCCGCGGGCTGAGCGGCTGCTGGGGTGCGCTGTGTTGAATGCCGTGATCCACGCCGAGTTGTGGCGGTCCTGACCGTTCAAACCCGGCGATGATCACCGTCGTGTGGTGGCAGGGTGGGCCGGTCCGCGACCGGATCCTGTGATCGTCGCCGAGTTGTCGCGGTCGTAACCGGGGTTTCTCGGCGACGATTACCGAGAACCGCTGGCCGGACGACTGAGCCTGCACGACGGAGCATCCGGTGCCTGCTGGACACGCCCGCGGAGTGGACGCTGCCGCCGGAGGTGGACGCGCTGCTGGCCTGGGCGGTGCGGGAGGGGGCCACCAACGTGATCCGACACAGCGCGGCGGCCCGCTGCGACATCCGGCTGGTGGTGCAGCCGGAACTGGCCGCCCTCGAGGTCAGCGACGACGGTGCCGGCCGGGCCGGCCCGCAACGGTCGGGCGGCCACGGCCTGGCCGGGCTGGCCGAGCGGGCCGGCCGGCTGGGCGGGGAGCTGTCCGCGGACTCCTCCGGCGGGCGAGGCTTCCGGCTGCGGGTGAGCGCGCCGCGATGACCATCCGGGTGCTGGCCGACGACCAGACGATGTTCCGCGACGCGGTGTCCGCGCTGCTGTCGCTGGAGGAGGACATCGACGCGGTGGCCGCGGTCGGGCGCGGCGACGAGGTGCCCGCTGCGGTGCGCCGGCACCAGCCGGACCTGACGCTGCTGGACATCGAGATGCCCGGCGCCGACGGGCTGGCCACCGCGCGCCGGCTCCGCGACGCCGGGTACCCCGGGCGGGTCGCGATCCTCACCACGTTCGACCGGCCCGGGTACCTGCGGGCGGCCATGGAGGCCGGCGCCAGCGCGTTCCTGCTCAAGGACGCGCCGGTGTCCGAACTCGCCGCGGGCGATCCGGCAGATCGTCGCCGGCCGCCGGGTGGTGGACCCCGCACCGGCTGCCGCGGCGCTGTCGGAGGGCGCCAGCCCGCTGACCCGGCGGGAGGCAGAGGTGCTGGCCGCGGCCCGCGGGCACGGCACCATCGCGGAGATCGACGGCCGGCTGCACCTGTCCCAGGGCACCGTGCGCAACCACCTGTCCGCGGCGATCCGCAAGCTGGGCGCCCGCACCCGCGCCGAGGCCCTCGCGCTGGCCGAGCAGAAGGGCTGGCTCTAGGCCCCTCGCGCTGGCCGAGCAGAAGGGCCGACTCCAGGCCCGCCGCGCTGGCCGAGCAGAAGCGCCTGCTCCAGGCCCGCCGCGCTGGCCGAACAGAAGGGCCCGGCTCCAGGGGGTCCGTCGTATCTGGGGTTGGTCCGGGCGAACACCCTCTGGACACGGAGTGTGCGCAGATAACTACTTAGAGTAGGATCAACGGCTTCCAGTCCGGACGGACGTGACGGCCATGACCCAGCGCAGCAGGGACAGTTCGAGTTGGCTGTTGGAGGCCGCGCCGGACGCGATCGTTGCGGTACGGGCGGACGGTCGGATCGCCCTGGTGAACGGGGCCACCGAGCGGCTGTTCGGCTACCGGCGGGAGGACCTGGTCGGCCAGCCGGTGGAGATTCTGGTGCCCGAGGCGGTGCGTGGTCTGCATCCGGGGCACCGGCATGACTACGTGGCCGATCCCCGGCCGCGGCCGATGGCTGCGGGGATGGAGTTGGCTGCCCGCCGCCGGGACGGAATCGAGTTTCCGGCGGAGATCTCGCTGTCGGCGATCGAGACCGACGAGGGTCTGCTGGTCACCGCCGCGATCCGGGACGTGACCGACCGGAAGAAGGCGGAGGCGAAGTTCCGGGGGCTGCTGGAGGCCGCCCCGGACGCGATCGTCGGCGTGGATCCGGCCGGTCGGATCACATTGGTGAACGCGGCGACGGAGCGGCTGTTCGGCTACCGGCGTGAGGAGTTGATCGGCCAGCCGGTGGAGATCCTCGTCCCCGATGCGGTCCGGGCCGACCACCCCGGGCATCGCGGTCGGTACCTGGCCGATCCGCAGCCGCGGCCGATGGGCGCCGGGATGGCGCTGGCGGCCCGCCGCCGGGACGGCACCGAGTTCCCGGCCGAGATCAGCCTGTCCGCCCTGGAGACCGAGGACGGACTGCTGGTCTCGGCCGCGGTCCGGGACGTGACGGAGCGGCAGAAGGCGGCCGAGGCGCAGAGCCGGCTGGCCTCCATCGTGCAGTCCTCGCATGACGCGATTATCGGCAAGAACATCCACGGGGTGATCCAGAGCTGGAACCCGGGCGCGACCAGGATCTACGGCTACACCGAGGAGGAGATGCGCGGCCGGAACGCCGAGATCCTCTTCCTGCCGCAGCGGCAGGAGGAGGAGGCGCAGTTGCTGACCAGGATCGTCGCCGGGGAACGGGTGGAGCAGCATCAGACCGAGCGGATCCACAAGAACGGCACCGTCGTCGCCGTCGCGCTGACTCTCTCTCCGATCCTGGATGCGGCCGGTCGGATCGTGGGCGTCGCGTCGATCTCCCGGGACGTCGGCGAACTGCTGCGGGCCGAGGCGCGGTTCCGTGGGCTGTTGGAGGCCGCCCCGGACGCGATCGTCGGCGTGGACCGGGACGGCCGGATCGCGCTGGTCAACGCCCAGGCCGAACGGCTTTTCGGCTACCGGCGGGAGGACCTGGTCGGCCGGCCGGTGGAGATCCTCGTCCCGGACGCCATCAAATCGGCTCACCCTGGCCACCGGGATCGGTACCTGTCCGATCCCAGACCGCGGCCGATGGGCGCCGGGATGCAACTGGCCGGCCGCCGGCGGGACGGCACCGAGTTCCCGGCCGAGATCTCCCTGTCCACTCTGGACACCGCACAGGGCGTCCTGGTGTCCGCCGCGATCCGGGACGTGACTGACCGGAAGAAGGCGGAGGCGAAGTTCCGGGGGCTGCTGGAGGCCGCCCCGGACGCGATCGTCGGCGTGGACCCGGGCGGTCGGATCGCACTGGTGAACGCGGCAACGGAGCGGCTGTTCGGCTACCCGCGGGAGGAGTTGGTCGGCCAGCCGGTGGAGATCCTCGTCCCCGATGCGGTGAAGGCCGGCCACCCCGGCCACCGTGGCCGGTACTTCGCCGATCCGCAGCAGCGGCCGATGGGCGCCGGGATGGCATTGGCCGCCCGCCGCCGCGACGGCACCGAGTTCCCGGCCGAGATCAGCCTGTCCGCCCTGGACACCGAGGACGGACTGCTGGTCTCGGCCGCGGTCCGGGACGTGACCGACCGGGTCGAGGCACAGGCCGAACGCGAACGCGTGAAAGGCCGGGACGAACGGGAACGGCTGGAAGCGCAACTGCACCAGTCCCAGCGGCTGGAAAGCCTCGGCCAACTCGCCGGTGGCGTCGCGCACGACTTCAACAACCTGCTCGGCGCGATCCTCAACTACGCCTCCTTCGTCGAAGAGGAACTGACCGCCGCTGCCGCCCAGCCCGGCGGCGCGGCCTGGATCGCCGTCGGCCGGGACGTCGAACAGATACGCCGGGCCGCCGAACGCGCAGCCAACCTCACCCACCAACTCCTCGCCTTCGGTCGCCGCGAGATCGTCCAACCCCAGGTCCTGACCCTGAACGGCATCGTCGCCGACCTCGAACAACTGCTCCGGCGCACTCTCGGCGAACACATCGAACTGACCACGACCCTCGCCGGCGACCTGTGGCCGGTGCTGGCCGATCCGGGCCAGATCGACCAGGTCCTCGTCAACCTCGCCATCAACGCCCGCGACGCCATGCCAGGCGGCGGCCGGCTGATCATCGAGACCGCCAACCTGCTCGTCGACGACGACTACGCCACCGGCTACCACGACGTCAAGCCCGGCCGTCACGTCCGGCTACGGGTCAGCGACACCGGTGCGGGCATGCCGAAAGACGTCCTCGACCGGATCTTCGAACCATTCTTCACCACCAAACCCAAAGGCGAAGGCACCGGCCTCGGGCTGGCCACCGTCTACGGCATCATCACCCAGGCGGCCGGCCACGCCCACGTCTACTCCGAACCCGGGCGAGGCACGACCTTCACCGCGCTGCTCCCGGTCACCGACCATGTCCCGACCAAGACCGAAGCGCCTGCCCTCACCCACCACAAACGCGGCGGCGAAACCGTACTCGTTGTCGAGGACGAAGACGCCATGCGGGAAGTCACCCGCCGCATCCTCGCCCGCAACGGTTACAACGTCATCACCGCCGCCGGCGGCGCCGAGGCCATCGACCTCGCCGCCCACCAGGGCCAGGAGATCCACCTCCTCATCACCGACGTGATCACGCCGCAAATGCTCGGCAAGGAGGTCGCCGACCGAATCCGCACCACCCGGCCAGCCATCCGGACACTGTTCATGTCCGGCTACGCCCACCCCGTCCTTGCCTCCCAGGGCACCCTGGAAGCCGGCCTCACCCTCATCGAGAAACCCTTCACCGAGACCGGCATCCTCAGCAAGATCAACGAAGTTCTCACCGATCTCAACGGCCATTAGCGGTCCGGCGCACCAGCGGTCCGGCGCACCAGCGGTCCGGCGCAGTGGCGGTCGGGCGCAGTGGCGGTCGGGCGCACTGGCTGTCCGGCGTTGCAGCGGTCGAACGCGGTAGTGGTTGGGCGCAGCAGCGGTCCGGCGCAGAGGCGGTCCGGCGCAGCAACGGTCCGGCGCAGCAACGGTCCGGCGCAGTGGCAGTCCGGCGTTGCAGCGGTCGAATGCGGTAGTGGTCGGGCGCAGTGGCGGTCGGGCGTAGCAGCGGTCGGGCGCAGCAGTGGTCCGGCGCAGTGGCTGTCCGGTGCAGCAGGGTCCGGCACGCTAGCGGTCCGGGAGGCTCCGCCGGGCGCGCCCGAGCCGCCGTGACCGCAGGGCACCGAGCCAGGACAGCGCCACAACCGCGCCGATCGCCACCCGGGCCGCCACCACCTGCCCGGACGGCAGTACGGGCCCGACCAGGTAGGTCTCGATGAACCCGTGCGGCAGGTCCGGCAGCCCGCCGTGCCTGCGGAGCGCGTTCTGCCAGCCCGTCAGCGGGCAGGCCAGCGGCACCAGGAGGCCGAGCGCCGCCCACGTCACCGCGACCAGGTGCGGCCACAGCGCCAGCGGCCACCGCCAGGCCGCGAACCCGCCGAGCACCACGTACCCGACGAAGGCGAAGTGCAGGACCAGCACCATCTCGGCCAGCACCCGGTACGCCACACTGACAGCACAGCACAGGTGTCCGGCAGCGGCCCGGCGCTCGCTCTTCACCAGCACACGGCGGCCCGTGGGCTCGCGGTCCGCGGTGCGCGGCGCGGTGTGTTCTGCGGAACAGGCAGTGGGAACGACGGCATGCCGCCGGTTAGCGTTGACGATCGGAGGCGGGCCGGTGCCCGCCCGGGAAGGAAAGAGGAATGACGCTCCGAATCGCCGACGGCGCGGGCTGGCAGGACGTGTTCACCCGGGCGACGGCGCTCACGCCCGACCCGAGGCGTTCGACGGCGCGCGGCTGCGCAACTTCGTGGACGGCGGCTGGCGGACCCTCGGCCGGGACCGCAGGCTGGTCTCCTCCGTCGACGGCACCGTGCTGGCCACCGAGCTGATGCTGAGCACCGACCAGGCCGCCGCCGCCGTCTCGCACGCCCACACTGAGCACCGCGACTGGCGCGAGGTGCCGCTGGCCGACCGGGCCGCCCGGGTCGCCGCCGCGGTGGACGCGATGACCGGGGCGCGCGACCTGCTGGCCCTGCTGCTGGCCTGGGAGATCGGCAAGCCGTGGCGGCTGGCCTGCGCGGACGTGGACCGCGCACTGGACGGTGTGCGCTGGTACCTGTCCGAGATCAAGCCCATGATGGCCGGCCGCCGCGCGCTGCCCGGCCCGGTGTCGAACATCGCGAGCTGGAACTACCCGATGTCGGTGCTGGTGCATGCCGAGCTGGTGCAACTGCTGGCCGGCAACGCGGTGATCGCCAAGACGCCGTCGCAGGGCGGCGCGATCTGCCTGACCGTGGCGCACGAGCTGATGCGGCAGGCCGGCCTGCCGGCCACCCTGGTGTCCGGCAGCGGGCAGGAGCTGTCCGACGTGCTGGTGCGCTCGCCGGAGATCGGCGCGCTGGCGTTCGTCGGCGGCCGCACCAACGGCGGCAAGGTGGCCGCCCGGCTGGTGGACACCGGCAAGCGGCACGTCCTGGAGCAGGAGGGCCTGAACACCTGGGGGATCTTCGATTTCAGCCACTGGGGCCTGCTGGCAAAGCACCTGAAGAAGGGCTTCGAGTACGGCAAGCAGCGGTGCACGGCGTACCCGCGGTACGTGGTGCAGCGGGATCTGGTGGACACGTTCCTGGCCACCTACCTGGACGTGGTGCAGTCGGTGCGGTTCGGCCACCCGCTGGCCGTCGAGGACGGCGAGACGGCGCTGCCGGAGCTGGACTACGGCCCGCTGATCAGCGCCACCAAGGTGGCCGAGCTGGAGTTCCGGGTGGCCGAGGCGCTGCGCGGCGGCGGCGTCCCGCTCTACCGCGGGTCGCTGGAGAGCGGCCGCTTCCTGCCCGGCCAGGACACCTCGGCGTACCACGCCCCGGTCTGCCTGCTGGCCCCGCCCGGCTCGGCCCGGCTGATGCACGAGGAGCCGTTCGGGCCGGTGGACACGGTCATCGTGGTGGACACCGAGGCCGAGCTGCTGGCCGCGATGAACGCGTCGAACGGCGCCCTGGTGGCCAGCCTGGCGTGCGACGACACCGAACTGGCCGCCCGGCTGGCCCGGGACGTGCAGGCGTTCAAGGTGGGCATCAACCAGCCACGCTCCCGGGGCGACCGGGAGGAGCCGTTCGGCGGCCGCGGCGCGTCCTGGAAGGGCGCCTTCGTCGGCGGTGAGCTGCTGGTGCACGCCGTGACCGAGGGCCCGGCCGGCGAGGTCCTCTACGGCAACTTCCCCGACTACGCCCGCTACCCCGCCACCTGACCGGCTGGGTGGACCGGTCACAGGTGTGCCGGGCTGACCGGCTGCGCGCTGAGCGGCCGCGGGGTGACCGGCTGCGGGGTGACCGGCTGCGGGGTGACCGGCTGCGGGCTGTACGACTGCGGGGGCGCGCTGCGCTGAATCCCGTGATCCACGCCGAGTTGTGGCGGTCCTGACCGTTCGAACCCGGCGATGATCACCGTCGCGTGGTGGCAGGGTGGGCCGGTCCGCGGCCGGATCCTGTGATCGTCGCCGAGTTGTGGCGGTCGTGACCGGGGTTTCTCGGCGACGATCACCGAGGGCCGCTGGCCGGACGACTGG
>WNFU01007431.1_pt1 | contig 18543 bp, 18 predicted proteins | sample 5400121 | NCBI WGS metagenome assembly WNFU01 (sample SAMN13153360, study PRJNA577476) | soil metagenome | isolation source: 100 cm soil or saprolite under grassland replicate 1 | place: USA:California | collected 2016-06-15 | reverse complement strand
CGTGCGAATCGGGAAGGGGATGGTGATGCCCTGGCGCTTGAGCTCATACCAAACATTGGTGCGGACCGCGTCATTGATTTCGTTGATTCTGGCGTGATTGCCCATGTAGTACTTGATTTCGTAGATCACTGCGAAATCGCCAAAGTCGACCAGAAACACCTTTACTTTCGGTTCCGCCAGGACGCCCTCCGCCGTCGAAGCCGCTCGGAACAGTGCATCTTTTACGCGACTAGGTGGATTCTTGTACTCAACTCCAACGCGAATCCGCATGGCGTGGACTTCGGTGGGATAATGGAGATTAACGATGGTGTGGCTCACCATCTCGTTGTTCGGGATGTCGAGATAGATGGCGTCGTTGGTGCGCAATCGTGTCGAACGCCAGTTGATCTCCATCACCTGGGCAAAGCGCTCGCCGACCTGCAAACAACCTCGCGGAGAAAATGCGGAATCGTCGTCTGGCGCTTTTTTTCGTAATAAAGATCCCACACATATCGGTTCACCAGGGCGACAATGAGCGCCGTACTTAACAAAATCACTGCTGCGCCGACGTGATTTCTCCAGGACGCGTGGATCCCGTAAACGGCTATGGCGGCATAGAATGCCAGCATTAAACAGAAAAGCCGGAACAACAGACCGAGTCGCACTCCCGCGCGTCGCTTCAAAAACCGGCCTATGCCGAGCGCCACAAAAAACGTCCCGATGAATACGATCACCGTGATCGCATCCCGTTCTGCTTCAGACACTGCGCTAAACATCAGGCGGGAAGTATATCAAAAGAGAAGCTCCGGAACAGCATTCTTGTGCTGTACTGCGGGCTTGCAGTACCCGGTGGAAGACAACGCGAACGCAGCCTCGCCTGTAGTGGCAGGCATGCCGCCTGCAAAAACTTTTAATCGCGCAGCCGACACGGCTGCCTTTACAGTAAATTCTTATTTCGGCGGCGCGATGATTAGCCATGCCCAGCCCGCTAGAAAACAGAGACCGCCAATTGGCGTAATCGCTCCGAGCCACCGGATATTTGTCAGTGCCATTACATATAAACTGCCACTAAAAATGACAATACCAGCAAAGAGCAGCCACCATGCGCTGCGATTAGCGGCGCCGAAAAGCGCAAGGACCAGGAGCGCAAGCGCGTGAATGAAATGATAAAGCACCGCTTTGTTCCACACATCGAGCATTCCGTGCGTTTCGAGGGTTTGCTTAAGGCCATGTGCCCCAAATGCGCCCAGCGCGACCGCAAGAAAACAAAGCGCAGCTGCAATCCGAAAAAGTGAAATCGACATCTTGATTTGGTTATTTGTTATTTCGAGCGAGTTCGACGCATCTCCAACTGCTTTTTTGGATCATTCAAGGCTGATTGCCGGCTCTGGCGAATCGTTGTCACATAGAAAACTGTTCCAGCGACTCCGAGAGCCGCTGCTCCTAGAAAATTCAGCGCAGGTCCGAGCTTCCAAAGAAAAGCGCCTAGAATTGCACCGGCGCTAACGATCAGATCGCGGACAAGATAGTACGCGCCGATCATTTGGCCGCGTCGGTCGGAGTCGCTGTATCCGATGATGAGCGCCTTGCGCGATGTATCGCCAAATTCCTTGAGACCACGGATGGCAAACGCGATTACCAGAGCGGAAAAACTCCGCGACATGAGCAAGCTGATCGGAAACAGCGTGAACATGATGAAGGTTACGATCACGAAAGGCTCCCGGCCATGTCGATCGGCAAAATGGGAGGCCGGAATGATGCATAAAATCGCGGCGAGCATCTCCACGGTGGTGAGTACGCCAACTTGTTTCGCGCTCACGCCGATATAATCCATCGCGAAGATTACTACCCACGCGTACGGAATCCGTTCGCAAAAGCGGACCAGGATGTCGCTCAAAAGCAACCGGCGCATCGGCGAATTGAATTCGCGCAGGCTTTGCCAAAGAGTCCAACGATCGCATTCAACTTTTTTCTTTGGTTCTTCACGTAATTGGACTTGTGCGAGGATTGTGATGGCAGAGAGGAATACCGACACAATCAACGCTATGCGCACGCCGTTGATGATTCCGAAATGGTCGATCAACATCCCACCGAAAAATGGCGCAATCATGATGGGGAGCCGTTTGATGACGGATTGAACGCCTACACCCATGGAGTGGCGATTTGCTTCGAGTGCAGCTCCGACTAGCGAAAACGTCGCCGGCAGCGAAAAACAAGTCCATGAAAGGAAGAGAAACATTCCAGCAATCACGGCGGCCCAATGCGGAACAAGTAGGACCAGCGCGTAGCCGGCAATGGAGACTAGGTTGAAAATGATAAACGCCCGGCGATGTCCCCAAAGGTCCACGAATACTCCGCCGGGGTACGCGTAGATCGCGCCGAGCAAAGTACGCAGTGCATCGTAAAGACCGATGACAAAAACCGTCGCGCCGACTCCTTGCAGGTACTTTGGCACAAAACGCATCCAAAGTTCTTCGCCAGCGCCGATGACAAAAATGGCGATGAGCAGGATGACGAGATTCCGTTTGAGCCCGAAGAAATCCGCGAACTGACGCTTCCGGCTTACGCTTTGCTCACCTGGCGTCTGCATTCCGCGTAAAGGGCGTCGTAAAGAATGAACTCGCGCTCAAGAATTTCGTGATCGCTCAATCCCAGCGCGCCGAAGCCGCTAGCTATCCAGCGCAGCCCTTCTCCCGCTGCGTGCGGATTGTCCGGGTGCGAGTCAGCCGCGCGAACGATTTCGCCCAGCAAAACGAGTGCTGGATCGGTGAGCTTGTACTTTTTCAAGATTGAATTAAACGAAACGTCTTCGCCGTGATGCCCGAGTTCGCAGTTCGGAACGTCGAACACGATTCCGTCATCGACTTTTGCCCAATCAGTGTCGTGCGACAGGAAGACAAACTCCGCGTCTCGGTCGATGAATTTCTTAATGAGCCAAGGGCAGGCCACGCGGTCCACTTTAATTTTCTCGCGCGTGATCCATTTCATAAACTAGACTCTTGTTTCGTGGGAGCTTGGTTCTGGTATGCAGTTGCCGCCGCTATTCTTTACGGGGCGCATCAAATCTTTACCAAGCTTGCGGCGGACCGCATCGGCGAAGGCTTGGGCGGATTCGTTGTGGAGGCCACGGCCGCGTTGTCGATCTCAGTTTACGGCGCGTTTTTTTGTGGTGCGATGGAATTCTTCGCCACCTTGTTCGATCGGATCGACGTTCAGGCGATCTGAAATCGGGCTTGCGTAATTCTTGCGCGGCAGCAAACTCGCTTCCATGCCGTTGGATTTTCTTCGCAGTGAGACCTCGCCTTGGCGCAAGGTTTTCGCGTTAGCGATCATCGGCGCTTTCCTTTTTGCGTTTGTGGTTTCCGATGCCCCGCGACTTCACGATCAGCTTCACCGGGCGCTTGGAGCAGATCATGAATGCGCGGTGACGATGTTCTTATCTGGCGCGTGTGATCATTCGGCGTGTGTCCCGCCTTCGGCCTTGCCACTTGTCGTACCCTCGACATCGGTCATCGTTCTACAACCATTCCTGTTGGCAGAGGCTGGTCTTGAGTTTTCTCTGCTCGAGCACGCGCCTCCACGCTTCGCCTAACGATTGGTTTTCCCGCGCGCTTCGCGCGGCAGCGCCTTCTTTGCGTTCAACCCTGGCGCTGATCCAATGCGCGCGAACGCACTTGAGGGTTAAGAATTCTGTCCGGGAAAGTTTCGGACTCAATCAGCAGGTCAATGAGAAAATTTTTGTTAATCGCGTTTGCCTTTTGTGCAGGCACGCTCGTTTACGCGCAGGAGCTGGCGCCAAGTGTTGGTTCGTCATCTCCGCCGACGGCTTCAAGCTCAACGCCGGCCGCAGCAGCCGATGTCGAAGCGTTGCGCCAGCAGGTGCAATCGCTGACCGAAATGGTGAAGTCGCTCCAGCAGCAAGTGAAAGATCAGCAGACCGCGTTGGAAAAGGCAAACCTCACGGGTGAGTCGGGGCTTCCGCAAAATCCGGAGCCTTCTCCAATTGCGGCCGCGGAGAATTCGCCCGCCCCCGGCGCGAGTGCACCGCCGCGCTTTCCGACTGAAGACACATCGGTGGTTTCATCGACCGCTGCGCCAGCTGCGCCGAGCGGTCCGGGCGTGAATACAAGCGGCACCGCTTTGCCGGGAACGTTTCCAACGACCGATGCTTCGGTCGTCACGTCGGCACCGGAAACGATTTCAAGCAGCGGCGCAGGCGCGTCATTAACACAACCGATTACGATTGCGGGTGGCGGAAAAAATTACATGAACATCTCGTTCGACGGATTGTTTGCCCTCGCTTATTCCAGCGCGCCCGATCTCTACAACATCGAAGTGGGCGATCATGACCCGCAACAGCGCGGCTTCAACGCGCGCAACATTGAGCTCGCGCTCGACGGGGCGGTGGACCCGTACTTCGAAGGGTTTGCCAACATCGTTTTCAAGCTCGACAACGACAATGAAACCGAGGTCGAAGTCGAAGAAGCATTCATGCAAACGACGAACCTTCCATTCAATTTGCAGTTAAAGGGAGGGCAGTTCTTTGCGGCGTTCGGCCGGCTCAATCCGGTTCATCCGCATGCTTGGGATTTTGTCGATGATTCGCTTGTCAACGGTCTCTTCCTCGGGCCGGATGGATTGCGCGGCGTCGGCGCGCAACTTTCCTGGACCCTACCGACCCCGTGGTACTCGCAATTAATTCTAGCGGCGCAAAATGGTCGCGGCGGCACGGGATTTTCGTTTCGGAATCCCGGCGACGACGGAATATTTTTCGGCCGCGTGACGACTGATCGCGAAATGCGCGGCTTGCAGGATTTCGTCTGGATTCCGCGCTGGGAAAATTCTGTCGATCTCAGTCCAACGCAGGTGGTGCTGGCCGGCGTTTCGGGCGCGTTCGGCTCCAACGAGACCGGTGCAAATTCGCGCACTCAGATTTACGGCGCAGATTTTTTCTACAAATGGAAAAGCGCGCACGCGGAGGGCGGCTTTCCGTTTGTGAAATGGCAGACCGAAGCGATGTATCGGCGTTTCGAAGCCGGACGCGGCGCTAATGAATCATTTCCGGTCGCGGAGACATTCCACGACTGGGGCATTTATTCGCAGGTGTTGTGGGGTTTTAAGAAAGGCTGGGTAGCGGGCGTGCGCGGCGATTATGTGGACATACAGGACTCGGATTTCACCGATGATCTTGATCGGCAATCCCGCTGGCGCGTGAGCGCGAACTTAACCTGGTATCCGACGGAGTTTTCAAAACTGCGCTTGCAGTACAATCACGATTTCTTGGAATCGAATTTCTTCCTCTCTGATCGGCAGGTGGATTCTGTTTTCCTGCAGTTCGAATTCATTCTCGGCGCGCATGGCGCTCACAAATTTTAAATTCATGAAACAAATCCTCTTAATTCTTTCCACAATCCTCGCATGTGCTTTCTCGGCGCAGGCCAAACTCAATGTGGTCGCGACTTTGCCCGATTTCGGCGCCGTCGCGCGCGAGATCGGCGGTGACAAAGTTGCCGTCACCGTCATGGCGAAGCCCACTGAGGATTCGCACTTCGTTGATGCGCGTCCCAGCTTTGTTGTCCAATTGCGCACGGCATCAGGTTGATGGGTGTGCCGACGACGCTCACGCGCGCCGCGGGCGACGTGCACGCTCTCGGCAATCCGCATTTCATGATTGACCCGATCATCGCCAAGGCGGTCGCGCAGCATATCGCGCAAGCATTTTCTGCGGTCGATTCGACGAACGCAGCGACCTACGAAGCGAACTACAAGAAATTTGAAGCGACGATCAATTCGAAGCTCCAGGAGTGGGGCACAACCTTGCTGCCGTTCAAAGGCCAGCCAGCCGCCGCATATCACGAATCGTGGGTTTACTTCGCGCACCGATTCGGATTCAACATCGACATCTTCCTCGAACCGAAGCCGGGCATTCCGCCGTCGCCATCGCATCTCGTGGAGATCATTGAAAAAATGAAAGCGGCGCACGTGAAAGCGGTTCTGGTCGAGCCGTATCACAACCGCAAAATCGCCGAGAAAGTCGCTGCATCGACCGGCGCGAAGGTTGTAGACGTAGCGCAATTTCCTGGCGCACTGCCGAACACCGACACTTACGTGGCCCTAATCGACGCACTCGTCTCACGAATCGCCGCGGCGATGAAATAATTATGTGGGAAGTGATGTTCTGGCCGATAGCGGCCTGCGTTCTATTGCCGTGGCTCCTTGTTTACCTCGGCCTGCATGTCGTTCAACGCGGAATCATTTTCATCGACATCGCCATGGCGCAAATGGCGTCGCTTGGGATTTGTCTCGCGGTGCTTTTTCATCTCGATCTCGCCAGTTGGGCGACGTTCGCGATCGCGCTCGGCTTCACTCTGCTCGGTGCGGCTGTTTTTTCCATAACCGGGAAACGCACGAGTCAGATCCCCCAGGAAGCGGTCATCGGAATCTCGTATGTCGTCGCCGCGGCCGCCGCTGTGTTGCTCCTTAGCCGCGCTGCGGAAGGAGACGAGCAAATCAAGCAAATGCTTGTCGGTAATATTCTGCTCGTGACGCCTTTGGAAGTTTGGAAATGCTTCGCCCTCTTCGTTGCTGTCGGCATTGTGCATTTCGTGTTGCGCCGGAACTTCCTGCTTGTTTCATTCGACCGCGACAAAGCGTATGAACAAGGCCTACGCGTCCGCTGGTGGGATTTTTTATTTTACGCCGTGTTCGGTCTCGTCGTCACGAGCTTCGTCCGCATCGCCGGCGTGTTGCTGGTCTTTAGTTATTTGATTGTGCCGGCAGTCTGCGGAATCAACCTCGCCCGGCGCATCTCCCACCGGCTCCTGATCGGCTGGATCGTCGCGCTCCTCGGTGGAGTCGCCGGCTTGTTTTTTTCCTTTTGGTGGGACTTGCCCTCGGGCGCGGCGATTGTTTGCACATTTGGCGCCTTACTAATCGTCGTATCGATCGGCAGAATGGTTTCGGTCGCGCTTCAGCCGGCCTCCTTGGCTGCCTTTGTTCGTCGGGGGAATGCCGCCGAAACTGCTTCAAGCGGTGAGGCGAAAGCCAAAAGGGGAGTTGAATCTTAAGGCCCAGGATAATGAGGTTCGCACTCACGTCGTTACCTGATCTCGTCCAGCATAGCGCAGCCCACGGGTGGTTGTTCATTCCATCGGCGCTCCTGCTCGGTGCGTTGCACGGGCTGGAACCGGGACACTCAAAGACGATGATGGCGGCGTTTATCGTCGCGGTCCGCGGCACGATCCCCCAGGCGGCGCTGCTCGCAATCTGCGCGACGATCTCGCATACGGCGGTGATTTGGATTCTCGCGCCTTTTGCCTTGAAGTTCGGACAGTCGTTCCAGGCCGAGGCGACGGAGCCGTATTTTCAAATCGCATCCGGAGCGATCATCACCGGCATCGCCGTGTGGATGATCGTTCGCACGCATCGTGAACGCCGCGCGGCGGCAGACCATCATCATGCCCCCACGGGGGACGGTCCGCATGGCGGCATCATGATAGATACCGGCCATGGCCGCTGTGAAATCTCGATTTTTGAGACGGGTGTGCCGCCATGCTTCCGGCTTTATTTCTACGATTGCGCGGGGCGGACGGCGGCGCTTTTCGCGGCAAACGAAGTTTCGATCGAGACGCTGCGGCCCGACGGCTCGACGCAGCTCTTCGCGTTCGTCGAAAAAGGCGAGTTCCTCGAATCGACGACGGACATCCCGGAGCCGCACGAGTTTGCCGTCACGCTCACGCTTTCGCACGGCGACCACGCGCATAGGTATCAGACGCAGTTCGCCGAAGATGAGCATCATCATCATCGCGACGACATTGACGCGGATGAGGACTTCGAAGACGCGCACCAGCGAGCGCACGCGCTGGAAATTCAAAAGCGTTTCGCCAATCGCAATGTCACCACCGGCCAGCTCGCGCTGTTCGGATTGACCGGAGGGCTGCTTCCCTGTCCCGCGGCGGTGACAGTGCTGTTGCTCTGCCTGCAACTCAAACGCTACGTTCTCGGCTTCATCCTCGTGCTTTCATTCAGTATCGGCCTCGCGCTCACGCTCATCGCGGCGGGCTCGCTGGCCGCGTGGGGCGTCGGCCACGCCGCGAAACGCTTTAAAGGATTCTCCACTCTCGCGTACCGCGCGCCGTATTTTTCGAGCGCGATCCTCATCTGCATGGGCATTTATGTGGCACTTGCAGGCTACGCGCATCTGCGTTGAACGTTAGTTGTCCAGCCCTATCTCAGTGGATCGGACTGAGGCAGCCCAAGAATTGTCCATGAAGAATTTAGTAACATTGGAAGGATTACGGGTGCGCTCGTGGGACCTGCCGACCGCTCCAGCGATGTTAGCCGGCGGTGCGGCACTCATGGCGATCGCAGGCATCCTATTTTTCCGCGAACCAGCATCTTGGCAGCGTATCCTTGGAATCACGCTTCCGATTATCGGGTTGCTTCTGCTGCGGCGTTAACACCGATTAGCGAAAGCTGTCGCGGTAGGCGACGACGGCAGCGGCGATCCGTTCGGAAAGCTTTTGTTGATAGGCTGCATTGTTCGCTAAGGCGGCATCCTGCGGATTCGTGAGGAAACCGCATTCAACTAGCACGGCCCGAATTCGTGGTTTGCGCAACACATAAAAAGATGCGCGCTTTACGCCGCGATTGTCGCCGGGGGTCGTCCTGATCGCGTAGCGATGAATTCGCGTCGCCAGTGACGCAGAAGCTGCAGAAGAGTAAAAGGTCTCGATTCCACGCGCGCCGACTCGACGCCCCGAATTGAAATGCACCGAGACAAAAACTGCGTCAGGATGTGCGTTCGCAACCGACACACGTTGCCCGAGCGTTACAAAGGTGTCGCTGTCACGCGTGAGAACCGTTCGGATGCCCGCCTGCTGAAGTGCTCGACTCAGGCGCAATGATACATCAAGGGCAACGCCTTTTTCCGGTATGATGTTTTGCCGGATCCCGCCACGATCGAATCCGCCGTGACCAGGATCAATCACAACGGTCGAGAACGGTCCGGATGACACGGAAATGCGCGCCGCTGACCTGCGCTTCATCTTCGCGTCGGCGCTAACGGCGCAGACGACTAATGCCAAGAAGAACGCAAACCGGCGAACCATAAAAAACCAGCGACGTTTACTGCGGCAATTTACCGCCGACGAGAGCGGCATGAACCGCAGTTTGCGCCGACCGGCAGTGGCGAAATTTCCAGCACAATGATGTATTCGGAGCGCCTACCTCGTCTCTTCTAGGTCGGCCTTGAGAATTTCTAGTTCGATCAACAATACTTCGAAAACGAACCAAAAAATAATTGCCGCGATCCAAATCACCAGTAACACCCACTTGTAGTGAAGCAGGACTAACAGCAAAAGTTCGCCGAGGCGCTTTAGCAGCCCCCTGCGATCGCGTGTTGGAAGCAGGGCGGGTCTGGTACGACCGCGCACGATTTTCTGACGGCGATGCAGCGGAAATACCAAGCCGTTCATAGTCCTTTATACTTTGACTAACTCACGCGCCGGCTCCGCAACGCCTGTCTCCTTCTTTTTCCGTTCCCGTTCAAACCAGGCGTAGAGTACCGGCAGCAGGATTAGTTTCAGGAACATGGAGCTGAGCAACCCGCCGATGACGACAATAGCGAGCGGCTTTTGCACTTCCGCCCCGGCGCCAGTGGCGAGCGCCATTGGGACGAAACCGAAGCTGGCCACGAGCGCGGTCATGAGCACGGGACGCAATCGCGTGAGCGAACCTTCGATGACGGCGTCGCGAATGCTTTTTCCTTCTTCGCGCAGTTCGTTGAAGTAACTGAGCATCACCAAACCGTCGAGCACGGCTACGCCGCTAAGCGCGATGAAACCGACCGCGGCGGAAATGCTGAATGGCATCCCGCAAATCCACAGCGCGAGCACTCCACCGGTCGCGGCGAGCGGGACGCCGGTATAGATGATCAATGTTTGTCGCACGCTGCGAAATGACATGAAAACGAGAACAAAAATCAGTGCCAGTGTCGCGGGCACGACAACGGCCAGTCGCATCCGCGCTTCCTGCAAATGTTGGAATTGGCCACCGAACTCGACGAGATAGCCTTCAGGCATCTTCACCTGTTCCTTAATTTGCCGTTCCGCTTCGCGCACGAAACCTTCGATGTCGCGCGTCTTGAGATTGACCATCAAAGCGGCGCGGCGCTGGCCTTCGTCACGGCGAATCGGCTCGACCGTTTTGAGAGTTTGAAATTCCACGACATCGCCGAGCGGCAACAGCCCCGCTTCGCCTACGCGCAACGGCACCTTCTTTATCTGTTCATCGTCAATCCGCAGTTCCTCCGGCATTCGCACGACAATGTCGTAGCGGCGATTGCCTTCGATGATCTGACCCGCCTCCTGGCCAGCGAGCGCCGCGTTGACGGCTTTGTTCACTTCGCTCGCTTGCAGGCTGTAGCGCTGGAGCAGGTCGCGTTTCACGTTCATCTGCAATTGTGGGGTGCGCCCTTCGGTCTCGAATTCCACCTGCGCGGCGTCAGGCATTTTCTCGAGAATGCCTTTGATCTGTTCGGCGAGTTTTTCGAGCACGTCGTAATCGTTCCCGAAAATTTTCACCGCCAGTTCGGCCTTCGTGCCTTCGAGCAGCTCATTGAAACGCATCTCGATCGGCTGGGCCGAGAGGATGTCGTAGTTGGGATTCAGCTTCTTAAGTGCCTCGCCGATCTGAGCATTGAGCTCGGCCTTTGTCTGCGGCCGCCCAGCCGTCTTCGGCCATTCGTTCAGCGGCTTGTAAAAGATGTAAACGTCGCTCTCGTTCGGCGGCATCGGATCGGTCGCGATATCGCTTGTGCCGATGCGGGTGAAGACGCGGGTGATTTCCGGAAAATCGCGCAGGAGCGTGTTCTCGACTTCCATGTCCGTGCGGAGAGATTCCTCCAGACTCATGCCGACCGGTTTGTAGAGCATCGAGGTGATGGAGCCTTCGTCGAGTTTCGGAATGAATTCAGCGCCGAGTTGATTGAACAGCCAGATCGAACCGGCGAAGACGGCCAGCGCCGCGACCACTACCACCCAACGCAACATTAGCGCGGCCTGCAGCACCGGACGATAAATCGCTTTCAGCCCGCGGATGATGAAATTGTCGGTTTCCCCCATTCGCCCGCGCAGCAACAACGAGCAGAGCACCGGCATGAGCGTGAGTGTGAGCAACAACGCGCCGGTCAGCGCGAGCATTACTGCCAGCGCCATCGGGTGAAACATTTTTCCTTCAATGCCGGTGAGCGCCAGGATCGGGACGTAAACCATCGTGATGATGACAACGCCAAAGAACATCGGGCTGCCAACTTGTTTGCTGGCGGCGAGAACGACGTGGGCCCGTTCCGCTGTCGTCAGCTTGCGTCCCAAATGATGTTGTTTCTCAGCGAGCTGGCGAACGATGTTTTCCACGATCACAACAGCGCCATCGACGATCAGGCCGAAATCGATCGCGCCGAGGCTCATGAGATTTCCGGAAATACCGAGCCGCTCCATACCCATGAGCGCAAAGAGAAATGACAACGGAATGGCCAGCGCTACGATTAAGGCCGCGCGCCAGTTGCCGAGCAAAAGCAACAGCACCGCGACGACTAGGATCGCGCCCTCGAACAAGTTATTCCGCACCGTGTGAATGGTTCGGTTAATGAGCTCCGAGCGATCGTACTGAATCCGGATCTCGACGCCGTCCGGCAGCTTCGTCTGAATCTCCGCGATGCGTGTTTTCACGCGCTCGGCCACTTCGCGGCTGTTCTGGCCAAGGAGCATCATCGTTGTGCCGATGACCGTTTCGTGGCCGTTCAACGTCGCCGCGCCTGTGCGAAACTTTGTGCCAACATCGACAATCGCCACGTCTTTCACCAGCAACGGCTTTACCGCCGCGCCGAATTTTAATGGAAGATTCTCAATTTCCGCTGTCGTCGCCACGCGACTGACCGCGCGGATGGTGAGCTGTTGCCCATCGCGGCTAATGATGCCGCCGCCCGCGTTCTGCACATTCTGCGCGACCAGATCAGCCAGTTCGCTGAAGGTCATGTTTACGCGCGCCAGCTTTTCCGGGTTCGGGTGAATGACGAATTGCTTTTCGTAGCCGCCGCTCTCGTTGATCTCGGCGATGCCCGGCACGGTGCGCAGCAATGGCTTGATCGTGTATTCCTGGATTTCACTCAGCTCGATCAACTGCTCCAGCTCCGTCGCAGGCTTCTTTTTCGCGTCGGGGCGATATTGAACGTTGTAATAAAAAATTTCGCCCAAGCCGGTGCTGATCGGCGACAACTTCGGTCGCGCGCCCGCGGGCAATTCTTCGACCAATCCCTGCAAACGCTCGGCCACGAGCTGACGCGCGCGAAAAATATCGGTGCCGTCTTTGAAGTTCAGCGTTACCTGCGACAAGCCGAACTTGGTCAGAGAACGCATTTCCTCCATCCCGGGAAGTCCGGCCATTTCGACTTCAATGCGGCGCGTCACCAGCTTTTCTGATTCCTCCGCCGCGAGCGCCGGAATCTCGGTGTTGATCTGCACTTGCACCCCGGTGATGTCCGGCACCGCGTCGATCGGCAAATTTACCGCCGACCAAATGCCGCCGCCCAGCAGCGCAAATGTCCCAAGCAAAATAATGGCGCGCTGGCGCAGAGAAAAATCGAGAATGTAATCGATCATGGCATTACTCCGTTGAGCGACTCGCGCGCGGCAGTCGAGTGCCGGTCAGCAATTGCAGTTCGTCGAGGCTCGCGAGCGCATCGGCTTGCGCGGAGAGCAGCGCATCGGTCGCGTCGAGGTATTCCTTTTGCAGCTCGATATAAGTGGTGATGGGGAGCGCGCCGACGCGGTAGTTTTCGTCAGCCAGGGCGGCCGCGTCGCGCAGTTCGTGTAATGCTTCCGGTCGTCGCTTCTGGATTTGCTCGCGTTGAATTCGGTAACTGTTGACCGCGGCGACGATTTTTCGTTCGATTTCGCGCCAGGTCACCGTTAACGAAATTCGCGCCTGTTCCTCGCGCGCCTTCGCCGTCGCAATGTTTCCGCGATTCGCATTCCAGAATGGCAGCGGCATGGCGAACGCGATCCCGCCTTCAACTTGCTGGTCGACCGCGCGCTCGCCGTTCGTGTAAGGACCGATTGTGAAACTGGGCCAGCGTTCGTTCAGCGCGAGGCGCACCTTGAAGCCATGTTGCTCCAGCTCGACGATCCGTCCGCGAAATTCGAAATTTCTCGCGCGCGCCCAGGTCAGCAAAACCGGCGTTTCCGGAATCGGCGCAAGATCGACATCTTTATCCGGCGACTGCCGAACCAATGTCAGCGACGCATTCATGTTCGCTCCGCGCAGCTGATTCAGTTCGTATGTTGCGGCTGCCGCATCGCGTACGGCCTCGGCGCCGCGGCGTTCCTGCACAATCGCGCTCGCCTGGATGACGCGCATGTCGATCATCGGCACGACTCCCGCCGGCGGCCGCTGCTCGAGCACGGAAAACAAATCGCCGAGCCGTGCAGAAACTTCGCGTGCCGCTTCGGCTTTTTGCTGCGCGATCAAAACGCGATGCGCCGAAGTCCGTACCTTGTTCGTTAGGGCAATCCGAAAATTCTCCAGGCCGAGCTCCGCCAGTGCAATCTGCCGGTTGGCAATTGCTTTGCGCAACGCGATCCGTCCGGGATACTCAAACCGCTGCGTCGCCGACAACGACCACGCCGGTCCCGTCCCGAGCGAATTACCATTGAGATCGTTGTAATGTATTCCTCCAACGTTTGTGCTCAGCTCAGGGTAAGCCCATTGCGCGGCAGTGCGACGTTCCCCGCGCGCGGCCGCGATTTCGGCTGCGAAAAAATTCAATTCCGGATTGCGCGCTAACGCTTCGGCGACAAGCGCGTCGATTGTCGCCTCAGACGCGCCGCAGCTCGCCGAAACAAGCAACGCTGCGACTGTGATGTGAACTAATGTTTTCAAAATTCCAAATGAATTGCTTAAGAAAAAATGACTTCGCACGCCAAACGCGTGTGTGGCTCAACGACAGAACCCCGAACGCTTTCGGGGTTCGCGAAACGGGATCAGATCAGCAACAGCGTGCTGCGCCGGACTAACGGGATCGACAACTCGTCGGGCGGCGGGCGCGAATAAACGAGCGGCAGCGGCGGAACGAATGTCCGCCACTCCCTAACGATGGCTGTCGAAAAATAAGGAACCAGATCTCGCGCAGTGCTGACCATCAGCGACGCCGATTGTTTCGCGGTCGCGGGTCCAAACATTATATGAACTACGTGCGCTGGTTCTGGCGTTGATAATGCCAAAGCCTGCGCTTCGTCATTTTCCGGGAAAGAGCGATGATCGTGAGTAAGAACTAAATCTACTCCGTCGCTGGTCGCGTGAAGCGAAATGCCGTGGTCATGATCAACTAAAGCAAGTTGCGCAATGAGCTGTGGCAAGATTTGTTCGCTGCAAGCTATCGAAGCGCAGACGCCGATTGCCGCAATCAGCTTGCACCACTTGGCAATCTCTGTTCTGCGCTTCACCACTGCACGATAGTGCCCACTCGCCTGGCGAAGTCAATACGGGAGGCAATCGCGCTCCACGAAAGCTCCGTCATGAACATCCGATTAGGGCGCAACGTTCACTTTGTAAGAAGTTGCAATCCGATGTAACCCATCGCGGTTGTATCGCCGACAATGTCGCGTCCACCGGAGAAGAGCAGGTTGAGGTGCGTGCCCAGCTTCCACACCCCGCCGACGTTGAACGCCAGCTCGGAATGGCCGCCACGCTCTTTCGGCGAATTGCCGAACAACTCGACACCAAGCGTCAGTCGCTCGGTAATCTCACGTTCGAGCACTGCGCCTGCGTAAACATAATCGCGCGTTTCGGCGCCGGTTTGCCACCAAAAACCGACGTTGCCGTAAAGCGTCCACTTCTCCCAATTTTTCTGTGCGAGTAGCGGGAATACGAACGCAGACCCGCCATCGCCTAGGCCGCGCGCCCGATCTCCTGTCGGCAACAACAACTGCGGGTAAACGCCGAGTTGAAATTGCGCCTGCTCATTATTGAAAAAACGCCACTTCACTCCGAGCAGCAGATCGCCCGCGCCCGCGGCCGTGTCATCGCCATCTTCGTGGACGATTTTGATTGGAAACTCCAACTTAAGTTGTATGTCGGGCAATCCGTAGTTGAAGTCGAACAACGGTGCGTCCATGTCGGTCGTGCCCGGGGTACGCTCGAGGATGAACGGGACATTGATTTCCCAGCCGCCCGGCGGAGGCGGCTCCGGATCGTCAGTAACAAATGGCGGCCCGGCTTGTGCCAAACCAATCGCCAGTAACCATCCAGCGCCGAATACGGTGCAATGAACTTTCAGTGTATCGCACACCTTAACTATGCGACACGGCCATCGCGCAACTGGCACACTCTTGACACCAGCATGTCGGCTTCGCTGCGGTCATGCGTCACGTAGATTAATGTAAAGCCAAACTGGCTCTGTAGGCCTAACAAGTCGGAGGCGATCGCGCGCTTGCGTTCGTCATCGAGACTGGAGAGCGGCTCGTCCATGAGGAGTATGGACGGCCGCGACACCAGGGCGCGCGCCAGCGCGACTCGCTGCTGCTCGCCTCCAGAAAGCTGGTGAGGCTTGGCGTCGATCCGGTGCTCGAGGCCAACACGGTGTAGCATCTCGCGGACGCGAGCGTCAGCCTCACGTTTTTGGACTCTTCGAGCATTGAGACCGAACATCAGGTTTTGCTGCACGGTCATATGAGGCCAGAGGGCAAGATCTTGAAACACCATTCCCAGGTCCCGTTTCTCCGGGGGAACGAGGTTCTTTCCTGCGCTTGCAACGACTCGACCATCGATTCGGATTGATCCTTGCTCTGGAATTTCCAATCCGGCGAGAAGCCGCAGGACCGTGGTCTTTCCGCAACCCGATGGCCCGAAGAGCACGAGACGCTCCGATCTCTCAATGTGAAGCGATAGCTCATTCATTGCGACGCGTGTGCCGAAACTCTTCGATACGCGATCAACGTCGATGTAGCTCACCCTGTTATGCCTCGGGACGGAATCACTCGTGCCAGGATGACCAGCGGAATCAGCGACGCAAGCGCCATGATTAGGCAAAGGGAAGCAATCATAGGCGGAGCGGCATTGGCCATCAGGGTTAGAATGCGTGCGGGCAACGGATCGCCGCCGGGCGGCGCGGTCATGAGAGCAATGGGAACGTCACGCAGACACAAAATGTATGCAGCGAGCCACGCGCAAACGAGCGTCCTTGTTGAGAGCGGAATGGAAATTCGAAACAATCTCCGCGCCCACATCGCGCCGCTGAGTCGACCTGCTTCATCCAGCGATGTTGGGATCAGCATCAGTCCCGCCAGCGACAGCCTGGTGGTGACAGCGCAGTATTGTGCGGTGTACCCCAGAATCAACAGAGCTGGTGTCGCGTAGATGAACCATGTGCCCGGGGTATTCCAAAGGCGGACCAGTCCAATCGAAAGCACGGTTCCCGGAATTGCAAACAGCGCGAGCGTAAACGCGCTTAGCACTCGTTGTCTGCCGCCGCGCATGAAGTGCCCGAGCAGAAATCCGAGAGCCATCAGGATCGTTGCGGCTACGGCTGAATACATCACGCTTCTGAAGACGCTGGCTCCGGCGCGTTGCATCGCTTCGTGCATTGCGGCCGGAGAAAATGCGTCAGCGAACAGCGCGCTTAAGGGAAGAATCACGAGCGCGAAACAAAGCGCGGCCATGAGAGCTGCCAAAGGACTCTTCCAATGCCGCAGTGAGATGAACAGAGTTTGGCCTGTGCTTCGAAACGTGTAGTCGCGGTCGCGGAGGAAGGCGGATTCCACGAGAACTCCGACGAAGGCAATGGCAGCGAGTGGCACCGCCGCTGCTGTCGCTGCGCCGAAATTATACGAAGCGGCAAATTGTGTGAAGCTCAGCACTGGCAAGGTGGGGTAACGCAGAAAACTTGGAACGCTCAACTCGCCCATCGCCAGGAGAAACACGAGCACGATGGAAAACACGACCCCCGGAGCGCTGAGTGGCAGTGTGACTCGCCGAAGAACTCCCGGCCATCCCGATACAAGACGGGCCGCTTCCTCGAGACGGCGATCAACATTCAAAATCGACGCAAACGTCAGGAGCATGGTGATGGGAAGGAAGACCGAGGAAAGCACCAGGACGCAGCCTCCGAATCCGAACAGCCAGTCTGATGCGATTGTTCCGATGCGCGCGACGACGCGAGCCCAACCGAGCGCGACGAAGTACGGCGGCAAAACCAGCGGCACCGTGAGCAGCCACATGAATCCGGAGCGCAGCGAAAGGTCGGACTTCGCGAACAAGATTCCTGCAGGCACTCCGATCAATCCGCAAACGGTTGTCGTGGCCAGCGCTAACTGAATGCTGTTGCCAAACAACGGCCAGAAGCGCGCACTGGAGATGAGTTCGCGGTAGTGATCGAGAGTCAAGTGCCCGTTGTGCCGAACACTCTCGACTGCCATCACTACGATTGGCACCAAGCCGGCGATCGCGACTAGTGCGATACACAGCCAGAGGACGATGTTTTCGGTTCTTACTGTCCGGCCCATTCTTTCAGGAACGGCTGGATCGCTTCCATCTTGCGCGCCAAGTCTGCGTAGCCGACGCGCATTGCTTTGATCTCTTCGATGCGCCGGACCTCTGGAGGTGTGTCGATGCCGGCGTGCAACGGAATCTGGGCACAGTCGGCAAACGCAAGTTTGCGTTCGGTCGATTTACTAAGCAGGTAATCGATGAGCCGTTTTCCATCCTTGGGATGAGGGGCCCCTTTGATCAGCGCGACCGCGTTGGGCAAAATCAGGACGCCTAGACCATTTGGATCTTGATCCGGGTAGACTATCTCGACTGGCTTGCCTTGTTTCTTCCGGTTCACCGCGTCGTCGCTATCAACGAGAGAAAAATCAACTTGTCCGGCAGCGACGAAGTCAGCGCTTTCGCCATTGCTCGTAGTGATCTTCACGCCATTGTTTTTCATCTCGTTCATGAAGGTCCGACCGCGCTCGTCGCCCCACATCGTGAACAGAGCCGCAACATAATCGGTGGTCGTCCCAAACAACGGGTTCGCGATCGCGGCACGCCCTTTGGCTGAAGGATCGTTGTAGGCCATCACGCCGGCAGGCTTGATGGTCGATTTCGTGTTCACTAAGAGCAAGCGCGCGCGCGCGGAAAAACCGGTCCAATAATGATCCGGATCTTTGAACTGATCGGCAATCCCTTCGGCAGAATGGGAAATGTACGGCGTGGACACGCCGCGTTGCTTTAGCAGGTCCGCCCGCACCGGCTCGTTCGCCCAGTACACATCCGCCTGCGGATTGTCCCTCTCGGCAATGAGGCGATTCATCACGCCAGTGCTCTTGGATTCTTCGGTGTCGAAAACAGATTTCACTGTGATGCCGGTCTCGCGTTCGAAGTCTTTCAAGATCGGCTCCGAAAAGACTTGGTCCTCGCTCACGTACACGACAACCGTGTTTGAACTCGCACTTCTACAGGAGTTCAAGACTCCTGCGAGCAATAGAATCAAAACCAGGTGAATCCACTTAGGCATATTCATCTTTA
>WNFU01005483.1_pt1 | contig 18549 bp, 18 predicted proteins | sample 5400121 | NCBI WGS metagenome assembly WNFU01 (sample SAMN13153360, study PRJNA577476) | soil metagenome | isolation source: 100 cm soil or saprolite under grassland replicate 1 | place: USA:California | collected 2016-06-15 | reverse complement strand
GCTGCCAGTTGTCGAAGAATGTTTTGACCTCCCCGGACATGTTCGACCAGTAGACCGGCGAGCCGACGATCAGGGCGTCGGAAGCGAAGAGGTCGTCCCCAGTCACGTCGCCGACCCGTTTCAAGACGACGCGCGCGCCTGGCACGCTCTTCGCCCCGTCGACGACTGCACGGGCCATCTTCTCAGTATTGCCGGAGCGCGAATGGTAGGTGACGAGGACCGCGAAGGGGAGAGGCTCGTCGGCGGCCAAGGCCGGCGTGGAAACGAGCAGCAGCGCGGCAACGCAGGCGCCGACGAGCCCCTGGGCTAAGAAACGCTTCTCGAACATGGTCGCCCTGGACGGAGCGAAGGGTCTCAAGCAAAGCGTCGCTGTTGCCCGCTCAGTGGCGGCGGATCTCTTCGTCAAGTTGCTCTTCGACCGACACGTGGGTCAACGAGCCGCGATAGTCGCACTTGTGGCAGCGGACCCGCCACTCCTCAATCCATTTCTCCTGGACGTAGGACTGCCGGCATTGCGGGCAGACGAAGACACCCTTGACGTAATGCACCATCCGCTTCTCTTTCATGCGAACTCCCTTATGTTCCCCTCACCTCTCCTCTCCCCTGGGGGGAGAGGGAAGGGTGAGGGGGCTTTTACGGCTTACAGAGCTGACATTTCAACTTGTACTTGGCTGGGCTCAACTCCAGCGCTTCGTAGGCCCGCTCCTTGTCCGGAATCTCCTGCCAGACCCCCGTCCAGTGGTCATGGACGGTCACGTTCTCCGGCACTTCGATGCACCGGTCCCGGTGCAACACGGCCTTGTCAATCGCCATCGCGGTATGCAGTACGTATGCCACGGATCAATCCCGTGATTCAATGACGGCCACCCTACGGTTCGTCCTCGGACCCAGCACTCGTGACACCCGTCCCGGGGGCTGTGCGCTTCATTTCCTCTTCGAGCAGCTTCCGGCGCAGCACCTTGCCGACCAAGGTCTTCGGCAACTCTGCGCGGAACTCCACCTGCTTGGGCACTTTGAACTTCGCCAGCCGCTGCCGGCAATGCTCTAGGAGCTCCGTCGCGGTCGCCGACATGCCCTCCTTCAGCACGACGAAGGCCTTGATCTTCTCGCCCCGCAGGTCCTGGGGAATGCCGACGACGCAGGCCTCTTTGACCTTCGGATGCCCGCAGAGGCACTCGTCCACTTCGCGAGGATAGACATTCATGCCGCCCGACTTGATCATATCCTTCTTGCGGTCGAGAATGAAGAAAAACCCGTCGTTGTCCATCCGGACCATGTCGCCCGTCGAGAGCCAGCCGTCCCGCAGCACCGCCGACGTCTCCGCTTCCTGGTGCCAGTAGCCCTTCATGATCTGCGGCCCCCTAACCTGTAACTCCCCGCCGTCTTCCGGAGTGGCCACGGGATTCCCGGTCTCCGGATCCACCACCCGTGCCTCGGTGTCTGGCAACGGCAGCCCGATGCACCGGCTGTGACGCAGCCCGACGATCGGGTTGCAATGCGTCACGGGACCGGCTTCGGTCAACCCATATCCCTCGATCAGGCGCGCCCCGGTCAGCTTCTCGAAGCGGTCCTGGACCTCCGCGTACAGCGGCCCAGCCCCGCTGACGCAGAGCCGGAGGGAGGTCAGATCGTAGTCGCCCGCCCGGGGGTGGTTCGCCAGCGCCATGTACATCGCCGGGATGCCGGGGAACACCGCGACGCGATGGCCGACGATCGCCTTGAGCACTTCGTCTGGCTGGAATCGGGGCAGGAGGACGATGGTGCCGCCGAGCATGGTCGCCAGGTTCTGGCAGGTGGTCATGCCATAGATGTGAAAGAAGGGCAGCACGCCGAGAAAGACCTCCTCTCCGTCCCGCATCCCCTGCAACCATCGCAGGCACTGGATCGCGTTGGCGACGAGGTTGCGGTGCGTGAGCATCGCTCCTTTGGGTATCCCTGTAGTGCCGCCGGTGTACTGGAGGAGGGCAATGTCGTCCACCGAAACAGGCACGGACGGCGGCTTCGCCGGCGCCGCCTGGAGCAGTGCGCAAAAGTCGTAGAGGGGCGGCACGCGTTGCACGTCAACCCACTGCCCTTGCCGGCGGGCTTTGATGGGATAGAGGAGTCGTTTCAGCCAGGGGAGATAGTCGGACACGCGGGTCAGGATGATCCGCTTGAGGGGCGTGCGCGTGCGCACCTCTTCGATCCGCGGGTAGAACAGGTCGAGGGCGATAATCGTTTCCGCGCATGCATCGGTCACCTGGTGCGCGACTTCGGTGCCTATGTACAGGGGATTGGTCGCCACCACCCACGCCCCGGCCTTCAACGCGCCGAAGTAGCCAATGACCGCCTGAGGGCAATTGGGCAGCATGAGGGCCACCCGGTCGCCCTTGCGGACGCCCAGGCGGAGCAAGGCCTGCGCAAACCGGTTCGTCAGGGTATTGAGCTGGCGGTAGGAGATCCGCCGGCCATAAAACTCCAGCGCCGTGCGGTCCGGGTACCGGCTGGCCGAGTCAATCAAAAATTGGGGCAGGGGAATGTCCGGATAGGAGAGGGTGGCAGGAACCCCCGCCTCGTATTGCCGGAGCCAGGGCCGTTCCATGGCAGCACCGTATCTCACGTCTTTCAACCTTGTCAAGCCAGCGGAACTTACCTATGATACCCGTCCCGATGCATTCGCCACTCGCTCTCGCCGTTGCCTGGTTGTTGGGCGCAGCCCTGGTCTTCGCGGGAGACGCCCAAGGGGCCGGTCCCGCGTCCCAAGCCCAGACCGGCGTATCCCAGGTCACGGTCACCTATCCCAACGGGGCCCGTCTCCTCGCCGAGGTGGCCGACACGCCTGCCAAGCGGACCAGCGGGCTGATGTTCCGGGACCGTCTGGCTCCCGACAGGGGCATGCTGTTCGTCTTCGAGGAAGCCGGCGAGTGGCGCTTCTGGATGAAGAACACCAAGATCGCGCTGGACATCCTGTGGCTGGGACCGGATAAGCGGATCGTCTATATCGAGGAGAACGTCCCGGGATGCCGCCAGGATCCCTGCCCGGAATACAAATCGAACAAGGAGGCCTTGTACGTACTCGAACTGCCGGCCGGGACGGCCAAACGTGAGAAGCTCGCCAAGGGGATGAAGCTACAGTTCAACCTGACGAAGGAGAAAAATTAGACCGGGACTAACTCCTTGATCGTGGCCAAGAGCTCTATTCGCTTAAACGGCTTAAGGAACGTGCGGTGGGCGCCGAGCACTCTGGCGGCGGCGAGGAAGTCGAAGTTTCCCGTTGGTCCCCCGCCCGAGATGGCAATGATCTTGGCGTCTGGGAACTTGTATCTGAGCATATGGATCAGAGCAACACCCGATACCTTGGGCATCACGAGGTCAATGATGAGAAGGTCAATAAGATTCTCACAGTACAGGGTAAATCCCCTTTGGGCGTCAGATGCTTCCAGCACCTCATAGCCCGCCTTCTCCAACATCGCGCGGAGCAGCTTGCGAAATTCCTCTTCGTCGTCAACGACTAGAATACGCGGCATGCGGCCTCCAAGCGATCGCATCGATGGGCGTCATTAGGAAGAGCGAAGTTGCTACTAAAGCACATAGCAAGGACCGCGCCAGGAGAGCGTTGAAGGTTTCATTGACTCTTCCGTTTAACTTAACCACGTTCGAAGTGCGGGCGCTATACCCTCAAGTAAGATCAACGTAAAATTGCAGTAAAATGGGGGTAAGACATGCTGAGACTGCTTTTCCAAAGTATCGAACAGAGCCTCGGTCAGTCCCTTTCGCAGATTTCGTTGCTGTTCTACTGCGGCGGTCTGACCCTCCTGGTGTTCGTAATACTGGTTCCTGTATGGCGAATCCGGATGCAGTATTTAACCGCGCGAACGGGGATGGAACAGCGATGGGTGATGACCTGTGGCCACTGCGGGAGACAAACGCTTGTTTCAGGCCGAAAGTGCGGCACTTGCGGAAATGATCTCGGAATTCCATGGATGGTACGACTCTGGACTGCTTTCACAAGAAAGAGTGAGGGGACGTTCGTGCGGCGTCTCAAGTGGGGAGTCCACCTTCTCGGTAGCGTCGCCTTCCTGCTGCTCTCGGTCTGGATTGTGACCGCCACAGGGTCGCTTGCCCCCCAAGGGGCGTTGCATCGGCTCTTTTTGGGCCTCGCGTTTGCGGCCTTGGCTGTCTTCGGCTGGCTAGGTGGGCGCGCCCTGGGGATTAGACGACACGGGCTGCTGGCCCGCGCTGGGGACGCTGTGATGGCGCTGGCTGCGATCGGGGCGATGGCTGTCGCTCTGTTTCTGGCCGATTCCGCAAGACCCCAACGCGAAATTTCACTTGTTCGCTTCGACACGAGCGCCAATGCCGCCCGGATTGGAGAGCAAGTCCTGCTTCTTCCTGAAGGGGAGATCGGGGTTGAATACCTCCAACTAGACCAGGAGAATCTGGGGTATCATCGGATTATTCCGCTGGCTCTCTCCGGGCGCGAGCCCATATCGTTTCAGCGGAACGCTTTGAAACAATGGGTCATAAGCCATCTTCGCAAGCATGCGGCCGGCTACACGGCTCGCGGGCTCACCGTCCGACTACGCACCGACCGACTTCGGATCACGCCGGGCCAGTCCTACGAGGTGGTCGAACGGGAGGGTCAGGTGCTGATGAGGAATGCGGCCAACAGATGAGGACCCTCTACCTTTTCAAAGCAAAAAAGCGATGTCCACACGTCATACACCGGTACGGGCGGACGAGAAAGACGCTACCGATCCATTCAACGACGCCTTGACGATGTGAGCGGCGCGTCTTGCTATCACCGCACTACGGGCATGGACGTACGACAGGAGCAGCTTCGCGCGCAGCCTTGAGCGCGACGAACCACTGCCACCCATACCATGGGAAGCCCAAATAAAATCTGTCGCAGTGGGCACACCGAAAGTAGCCGATGCCGACCGCACGCAACACCCTATAGGATAGGCCATAGCGTTTTTCGGGCTTTCGGCTCTCCTGATGACAAGCGGGACAGGTCAGCATCGGTGGAACCTAGTGCCAGTGTCGCGGCATCAGCCCGACCTGGACCGCAAGAAGCAGCTTCTCCTGCTGGACCGGCTTGTGCAAAACATCAATCGATCCGAGATGCGCGGCTTCGAGCACCAGGAGCCTGCTCTGGCGGGATGTCAGCAGAATGAGGCCTCCCCTGTAGTTCCGTTCCCGCAATCGGTGTAAAACCTCGCCCCACAGTCTGTCTGGCATGTCCAGGTCCAGCACCACGAGTCCGGGGCTTTCCTTGTCCAACACTTGCAATGCCGCAAAGGCATCCGGCGCCAGGCGGAGCTCATACCCGCTGTCCCGCAAGGCGTGCGCATACCGGGCTCGCGTTTTGGGATTGTCGTCCACCAGCAAGATACTATCGGCTGGCAGGCTTGGCTGACCGGTGCCTTCGCCAGGATGGAGGATGCGTTCCATGGTTTTGACGATCGTGTCCAAGGAGAGGGCTTTGCTCAGAAAATCGACCGCTCCGAGTTGTCGCGCCGCCACTTCCACGTCCTCCGCCCCCCAGGCGGTCAGGATCATGACCGAGGCGCGCGGGTCAAGCGCATGAATCCGCCTGAGCACCTCCAGCCCGCCCATTTCAGGCATGTACAGGTCTAACAAAGTAAACTGGGGGCGCAGTTGCTGGAAGGCATCGAGAGCATCGCGCCCTGTGTATGCCGTGCGCACTTCATGGCCATGGCTCTTCAAGATCCCCTTGAGGAACACGCAAAACGAGGGTTCATCATCGACGATTAGAATTTTTGCCATGTCTCGCTCGGTAGCTCAAGGTGGTAGGCAGTCTAGCGCAGGCGGTCAGAAAAGGCTATGACGCTGTTGCAGCGTCGGTTTCGCAGTCCTCTGGTGGTGGATTCAACGAGGCAGTGGTGTACTTCCACCTACAGGGACTGTGCGGTATGTAAAGAACACATCAAACAACAAAATTTGCATAGGGCCACCTGGCACTTGGTTTGCTCATTCTTCCCCATAGAAAAGGGGGAGAAGCATGTCAGACTTGGGATTTTGGGGATACATAGGAATCGTGGCCGGCCTGGTATTGATGCTCGCGGTGTGCCTGTTCTACATAGTGTTTTCGTACGGTACGGATGAGACTTCCACTACGGGGCAGGCCGGATCTCACGGAAAAGGTCCTGAAGGGTCCACCTCCGACACCAAACACGCGGCTTAGGAGAAGACTACTAACGCGGCGCAAAACACAGACTGCGCCAGTGTTCCTTTCCCCTTTCTATGCTCGCTAACTTGAATCCGACGCGCTTATCTTCCCCTTGTTGGTGATGGATATACACCGGTCGAGCCCGTAGCGTGATAGCGTCGGGAATGTGGATAACAACCTCCCTCTCCACGCTCAACTGGGCTTCGCCAGAAAGCGATAGAGCGAAACCAGAATACGACACATCTATCATTGTTCCCAGAATCTGCCGCTCCTGCCACGTAAGCCGACAAGGCACCGAATGCCTTCGCCGTGGGTACAAGCGCCCTAACAGTCCTCCTGCCATATGTAGACGAAAGGCAAACCAAGTGCCAGGAGTGCGCTTCGAACGGCAATGCGCATGAATACCCCTCTTCCGAGAAGACACAGACCGGTGAACCCCTGAAGACACTATCGGGTGAATCCATCAATTGCAGATGAGGGATGCCTTGACTGTGGGAAGGTCCTTGTTCAATCTTGTACAGTAGCCTTTTCTGAACATCTGCTCTAGACTCAGTACCGTCTTACCTCCATCGGAGGCTGGTATGGCAACGATCCTCATCGTAGACGACGAACGTGTTTTATGCGATCTGCTGAAGGCGGTGCTGGCAGGTCACGGCCATGAAGTCTTTACGGCGTACAACGGGCGTGAGGCGCTCGACTTGTTTTCTCAGCATCGCCCGCAGTTCACCTTGCTAGACCTCCGCATGCCGGAGATGAACGGGATCGAAGTGCTACGCCAGATTCGCACCATCGATGCCAGCGCCGCTGTGATGATTCTGACCGGATGGGGGTCGGATGATCTAGAAAAGCAGGCCCGCCAGTTGGGCGTGACCGATTTTCTGAGCAAAGCGCTCGCGCTCGACACTATCGTGGCTTCCATGGAGCGGTTTTTCCCACCGACAGATCAAGCGGAGCCTCCTTCACCATCCGTAGTGAAACCGAAGGAAAAGCGCGCCCCGCCCAAAGGCCTAGGGACCGATCGCATCTTGCTCATAGGGAGCAACACAGATGCAGGCAGATACCTCCAAGTGTTTTTGACCCAGCGAGGGCTTCATATACAAGTAGCCCGCGATGGCCCCGCAGCCTTGCAACTCGTGAGCAAGGAAATGCCGCGGCTCATTATTCTGGACATGGACCTTCAAGGGATGGGGGGACCAGCGGTCGTGAGGAAATTGCGGGCCAAGCAATACACTGGCGGAATCATCATGTTGAGCAACACTGAAGATGAGACCTTGGTGAATCTGGCAATCGACATGGGGTCTGTCGACATTTTGGGGAAGCCCGTTGATCCCGAGCGACTGGCGGTGGCGCTCCAGGTTGGCATGCTGCTTAGGATGAAAGACGCTAGCGAAATGGCAGAAGTGATGCTGAAGTGCCCCAATGGGCATGAGGGGCAGATGACTCCCATGCAGTCGGAGCCATCTGAAGGCGTTTCTAGTCCTCAGCCGGGGTGGATGTGCCAAGTGTGTGGGGCTATCGTGATGCGCTGTATCTGCAGTTGGCCGCTGTACCGTGACCCATCCACGCTCGTCTTTGAGGATTGCAGGAATCCAGATTGCTTATTGGCGAAAAAAAACTCTGCCGAAGGCAAGGAAGAAGAAACCTAGGAGGAGCAAAGGGGACAGGCTACTTTTCTAACCCCTAGGTTGGCGCAGGCAACTCCGTCATTTCCACGAAAACAACTGAAAAGTAGGCTGTCCCCTTTGCTCGCCAGCGTGAACACGGGTACTATTGGGAGCGCACCATCGGCGCTGGGGGCTATTATCAATGGCAACTAAGCTGATTGCAATTGTCGTGGTGCTCCTGATCATCGGCTATTTGGCTCTTCCTAGTTACTACTTCATGAATGCCGTTGGTCGTGAGACCCCGGATGGTGTGAGAGGGCATCTTGGCAAACCACTTCAATCCATCGGCGACCCTACCGGACGCTCGATCTGGATATACAAACAAGTAGTGCCACCATTGTGCGTGGAATATATCCTCACCTTTAAACGTGGAAACCCGAGCGATGAGACGGCGCAACCAGTCTTGAGCGATAAGGCGACATTACCAGTCTTGATCAAGTGGGAATGGGAATGGTGTTAGACCACATGCCGCGCTGGTTGTTTCTTCCACTCCTCCTGTCCATTTTGGGGCTCCCACTGGCTCCCCTGACTGCGGAGCCCCATGGCGGGGGTCTCGATACCTACGGCTGCCATATCGACCGCAAGCATGGCGATTACCACTGCCACAAGGGTCCTCTGGCCGGTCAGTCATACTCCTCACAGCAAGACATGCTTGTCGCGCTCCAAGCCCTTCAGACTAAGACGGCGCCAACAAGTGGGGCGTCGTCTTTGACAGGTTGTCGCATGCGCCCGTATCGCGAAGATCCCATGCGAGCGCCTCTCCAGCTCATTGAGGAGGGACCGATACCTGGCGCAGGTTCTGATCGCCCGCTCACTCCGAGCGAGGCCAAGTGCGTAGAAAACTTACGCAAGGCTGGGAGGAAGGCCGTCGAAGCCAATAAGGTCACGGAGGGTATCCTGCTTTACCTGAGCGTCGCGGACACGGCTCCGGCGCAGGCCGGAGAGATCTATCAGGATTTGGCTAGTGTGCTGGATCAGGCATCTTACCCGCAACCCGCGGTCATCGCATACAGAAAGGCCTGGATGGCGTTCGAAGCGGGCCACAATCTGCGGGGCGTCAAGATCGAAGGGACCGGTCTGCTCACCCTTGCCAATATCCGGGACTCCATCGTCCGGCTCGGCGGGCAGGCGCCGCCTGCGACCAGCGAGCCCGGGAAGATCGTGGTGGCCAATTCCACGAGCGAAATCATGGAGAAGTACTTCAAGAAAGTCTTGCCGTCCTCGACTCCTCCGTAGGGCCCGCTACGAAACAGCCCCATCCCCTTTTCTCGCAACCGCTCACCATCTGGCGTTACGTCGCTACCCCGACCTCCGCCATAGAAGGACTCCCATCGCGAATATCCAGGCGGTCAGGAGGATCGAGAAAATGGGTAAGAGGATGTTGAAGACTAGGGACGAGGCCCCGTGATAACCGATGTGGAGCCCTAGAAGACTCGAGCCCAGTCCCCCTCCTACCGCCACCCAAACCCAGCCATTTCGGGTAGACATCGCTCAATACGACCGCCACGCCATACAGGATGAAGGTCGCCCCGAAGAAGATGAGGATCCAGACGCTGTCCAGGGCCCATTGGATCTGCACGAGGGCCTCGGCCACCCGGAAGGCGACTGCTTTCTCCCCCCTGGGAGCACTTGCCCAAGCCACAGCCACCCGCTTGATGGCAATCCCTTCGACCGCGAACGTCACCAACCCAACCCCGGCACTGACCAGAGCGGCTGCGAAGCCGAGCCGCGCCCAGGCTGCCCCTGGCCCTGACGTGATCGAGCGATAGACGGCCACCAGGCCACCCGTGACGAGGAGCACTGCGAAGATCATGCCCACATGGTCGCCCACCCAGATGGTGCTCTCCGCCACCTGACGAAGGAAGGCTTTCGTATTGGCGGGGTCATTGACGCGCGGATCCAAAACATTGACCACAAGTCCAAGGACGGCGCCAAGGATGGCAGCGGCCGCCCCGATTCGTGTAAGTGTCCGTTCAGGCATAACTCACCTCCCGGTATGGTGGGAAGAAAAGGGGACAGGCTACTTTTCCGGCTTCGTCCTTCAGACGTCGGGTGGTCGCCAGCGCCAATCAGCGGTTAGATAAAGTAGCCTGTCCCCTTTTCTTCTTTCGTGAAGGTGCTATGAAACTGGAAAATGTTGGACAAACTGCTCAGTTCTATTCTTGAGGCGCCCACTCAAGATACGGGCAATTTTTTTATAGAGCTTACAGCCGAGCTTGGGATTGGCGCTCAAGACCATATGGAGTTTCCTTTGATCCACCACCAGAGCCTTGAACGCGGAACTCGTCTCTATGGTTGCGGAGGCTACCGCCATCTTGAAGAAGGACACCTCCCCTATCAGTTCATCCTTCCCCACTGATGCAAGCGGAACCCGTTTTCCATCATCTCGATTCTTCAGGACCGTCGCTTTCCCGGAAAGAAGGATATAAAGGTTCGGAACGAGTTTCCCTTCCTGTATGATGAAGTCTCCTGCCTGACCTTCAATCAGCGTGCAGAGCGGAGCAATCAAGGCAAGTTCCTCCATGGTTAAATCAGAAAATAACGAGAGTTCTTCAAGGATGTCTATAGCCACCATACCCACGTTCCATGTGCCATTCGGCTGGCCCTCCGTCCGCTCTAGCAAGTACCTCGCAGTGAACGGGAAGCCTATGCCACCCGTCGGGACCTGTCAAGCGCGGCGGGTGTCGGCTCAGACGCTGAAATTGTTGCTGGCTGAAAAGGCAAGGAGAAACGATGTGAGGCCGGCTTCTTAGTGCGCCGTCGCGCCGAAAAATCTACGTATGCGCGAGCCCAGGGACGTTCTCCAGTGCTCCACGACCTCAGTCGATTCGCCCCGTTGCTCGAGGTTTTCCTGTACGGCTGCCAACCCGGACTTCCGTTCCGCCAACACTGTGCCGATCCGCTCCGCAAGGAGAGGGTTCACCATGATCGGCCGCTCGAGGACCCCTTTGGTGACGACCACCACTTCCAGATTCGTCTGCGCGACAATGGTGGCCGAGCGCGGCTCGCCGGTCAGCAACGACATCTCGCCGAAGAACTGCATCGGGCGGAGCGTGGCGACCGTTGCGACCTTGCCCCCCTCGCCTCTGCGGACGTCGGCAGTGCCCTCCAGGATGATGAAGAACTCCGCTCCCGCATCGCCCTGCCGGACGACGGCCTCGCCCGGCAAGTAGACCCGGACCGCAGCCTGCTGGGCGACGGTCTCCAGTTCCTCCGGACTGAGAACCGAGAGAAAGTCGATCCGGCGCAGGGCTCCGAGGATCCGCTCCCGCTTGGCCGCCATCACTTGGTGTTCGTCCTCCGCCTTCATGATGTGGATCGCGCGCTGGGGGAACGGGATCTCGATGCTGTGGCGCTGGAACGCGTACCAGATGTACGACAGGACCTGCCCTTCGATGGTCCCCGCGTACCCGTAGTCCTTGCCCCAGAACGTCAGGCGATACTGGATGCTGGAGTCCTTGTAGGCCGCTACGAAGGCCTGCGGCGCCGGCTCATGGAGCACCCCGGGAACCGCCTTCGCCGTCTCGACCAGCACGGTCTGCACCTGCAAGGGAGGCGTTGTGTAGCTGGCATCCACCAACACGGTCCGCGCGTGCCTCGGGGTGGGCTTGTTGTAATTCAAGATCTCCTGCTGGGCGACGAGGTTATTGGGAATCATGACGAGATCGTCCGTGGGCGTCAGGATCGTCACATGACCCAGATCCACCTTTACGACCCGCCCCACCTGGCCGGCCAAGCGCACCCAGTCCCCGACCCGCACCAGCTTGCCGAGCATGATGCCGGCAAAGAACCGCTTCAGGGTGTCCTGCAGCGCAAAGCCGATGACGGCCGTGGCGGCGGTCGGAATGGCTACCAGCGCCACCACGTTGATGCCTATGACCGTCCTGAGGAAGATGATGCCGGCGACCGCCAGCCCGCTGAACAAGAGCAGCAGCCGCAGCAGATCCGGGATGTAGAGTCCTTTCTTGATGATGAAGTAGTCTTCCAGGAGGAGAATATCCATCGCCTTCAAGAGTAGGAAGGCGCTGCCGAGATAGGCGGCAAACTTCGTCCACAGGTAGACCCCTTCCCACAAGCTGAACCGTCCGAAGAGTTCGCTTTCGTTCAAGATCAACAGGACATACAGCGCGAGCGTCACAACGGAGACGGTGAAGAAGCTGTGCGGGGCCTTCTTTGCCCGCTTCCGGGCCATCAGCATGTAGACCCCGAACAGCGCTGCTGCCAGGATGAACGTGACGCCGAGCTTCAGGAGCAGTTCATACAGTAGCTTGAGTTCGCGATCCATCACGTTTCGTCAAACCTCGTCCAAAATTTAGGGACCCTACCTTTGTAGGGATTGCGGACCTTTTCCTTGTTGAATAAACTCACATCGGGAATCATGCGGTCCCAAAATATCACATTTTCGTCCGTGCGGGTCCAGTCCTTTTGGCTGTGGGCCACACGCGGCAGAGGAGTGCTGAAACAGCGTCAAACTACCATATCCTGGATGAAGATAGGAATTTTCTACCAGATATGGTATATTCTCGCTCCGACCTAAACAATTTAGCCCGCACAGGTGATTCCATCAGTACTGCTTTGCGCGTCCTGATCATCGACGACAATCCGGACGACCGCGCGCTCGTCATGCGCGAGCTCGGCCTGGAGTACCTCGACCTCCACATCAGGCAGATCACCGAAGAGCAGGCCTTCGCCGATGCGCTCCAGGGCGGCAATTTCGACCTGGTGATCACCGACTCCCACTTGCGCTGGACCGACGGCCTGTCGGTCCTGCGTGCGGTCAAGGCCCGGCACCCTGGCATCCCGGTCATCATGTTTACCGGCACCGGGAACGAAGAGCTGGCGGTGGAAGCGATGCAGGCGGGGCTGGACGACTACATCCGCAAGACGACCCGGTCCTCCGCACGCCTGCGAACCGCAGCCCGATCGGTCCTGGAACGCGCCGAGGCCCAGCGGCGCGCCGTTCGCCTCGAGGCCAGCCTGCACACACTGCTGAATCGGCAAGGCGTCGGCGTCTTCCGGCTGGCTCGAGACGGGCGCCTGCTCGAGGCGAACGAAACATTCCTCAGCCTGCTCGGCCTATCCTCCATACAGGAGGCCGAGCGCGTGGACCTGACGGCGTTGTCCGGCGTCCTTCCGGAGCGCTACGAAGAGCGCGTCTCATTCCAGAGGCACGAACTCCAGATGCGCCGGGCCGACGGTACGGCGATTCGGGTCTCGGTGACCAAGACCGTGTGGCGGACCCCGACCGGAGAACCTGTCATTGACGGTTTGCTGGAGGAGGTCGCTCAACCACCTCCCGGGATGCCGCAAACGGAACGCCGGCGGTGGCCGCGCGTGGAGGCCCATCTGGAAATGAGCGTGCGGCCCGATGGAGAGCCGTCATCGGGGACCGCTCCCAACATCAGTCTCGGCGGGGTCTACGCGGTCCTGGACCGACCGGTTCCCATCACCGAAAACCAGCCGATCCAATTGGGCCTCATCACCGAAATCGGCATGCTGGAAATCCGCGGAAGGATACACCGCATTCGCGCGGCAACGGGCCGCGTGGTCGCTCCGCCTGAGCGTCTCGGATCAGGCTTTGCCGTCGAGTTCGAACCTCTCGACGAGACAAAGAAGGCCCTCCTCGCGTCGCTCCTGGACGGATTGCGCGAGCGAACGACGTCGGTGAAGCTCACCGCCCTCCTCGTTCCCCAAACGACCTCACGCCTCCTGCTGGAGACGGACGCACCCAGCACCGCGCCGGCACAGCCCGTCGAAGGCCAACCCGGTCGCCGGGAACCCGGAAGCGTCGTGCTACCGGAGCGCCGGCTGGTCGCCAGGGTGGACGTGGAGATTCCGGTGCGCGTCGAGTCGAGCGTCGGACTCCACCAGGCCCGCACGACCGACCTGAGCGCGACCGGCGCTGGCCTCCGCCTGCTCAACGGACAAACGGCTCTGGGCGCGGGCCAAGGCAGTCAGCGCCTTGTGCTGCGCCTGCTGCTGACAGAGGCCGTGCCTCCGATACCGGCGCCAGCTTCGGGCGATATCCCTGACCTCACCGTGCCGGGCGAGATCGTGTGGGGCGCGCCCAACGGGACGGAATCCCGAACGCCTCGCGTCGGCATCCGCTTCCTCCACGACAGCGCCACCGTCCAAAGCACGCTCGCCGAACTGGTCGGGAAGCTTCTGGCGTTCTGCGGGCAGGCTGACGACCGGCCCGACCTGGTCCAGATTCTCAGCCGCCGTGTGGAATGGCCGACGGGCGACGGCCGGCGCATCGTGGCATCCCATGACAGCTTCTTGGAATCGTATCCGGGCGCCCCGCACGTCATCATCGCGCCCGGCTACGGCGAGACCAAGACGGACTATGTGACTCTCGCATACTACCTCGCCGCCAACGGGTTTCACGTCCTCCGCTACGACCACACGAACCATGTCGGTGAGAGCGACGGCGAGATGGCGGAGGTGACCCTGTCCAGCATGAACCAGGACCTCGGCACCGTCCTCGACTATGCGAACCGCACGCGGCCGACGAGCCCGATCGTGGTGATTGCGGCGAACGTGACGGGCCGCATTGCCTTGAAGCGGCTCGCCCAAGACCACCGGGTCGCTCTGCTGGTCGTGCTGACCGGTATCATGGACCTGCAAGCCGCCTTACGGGCTCACCAAGAGGATTCTATCGTGACCTTCCTGCGGAGCGCCGGGCTCGGAACGACGAACCTGCTCGGACTGAACGTCGACGGTGACCGCTTCCTGAGCGACGCGATCAAGGAAAGCTATGCCGACCTGCTCACCACGATCGAGGACGCGAAGCGGCTGCGGACCCCCGCGCTCTTCTTTGCCGCCGAGCGCGACCCCTGGACGCAACTGGACGCCGTGAAGAAGGTGCTGGCCTCCCTGCAAACGCACGCAGGCCAGCTGTACCTGATCCCGGAGGCGCTCCACCGTCTCCAGGACAACCCGCGACAGACCCTGGCCCTGGTTCGCCAGGTGGCCTCCTGCTGCGTGGAACGGTTCTTCCCGGATCGCTTCCGGAAAGGCCTGGTGGAGCCTTCCCTACGGACGATCGCGGCCCAGACTCGGTTGGAACGGGAACGGGCAAGGGCCCGCCACTCGAAAAGAAGACCCGCTTTACTGGAGTTCTGGCAAGCCCACCTGGCCCTCACACGGCACCTCGCGAACATCTCCACCTATTGGCATTTCCTGGAGCAGATCGCGCGCCTCGCCGGCCCTCTCGAGCGGGGAGAACGGGTGTTGGACTCCGGCTGCGGGAACGGCGATCTGGGCATGTTGCTTCTCACCCAACAGGCCTACCGCTTGCGAGGCGAGCCCGGCCCGAAGTTTCTTCCGCCGCACTATGTCGGACTTGACTTCGTGCCAAGCGCGCTCACCTCGGCCCGGACGCGCTTCGCGCAGGCAGCTGCCGAGATCCGCGATAAGAGTCCGGCGACGGTCATGGCTCGCCCGCTCCTCGCGACGACGCTCCTGGCGACGGATCTCGACTGTCCTCTTCCCATTCGCGACAACCGATTCGATCGGATCGTCTGCAACCTGGTGCTTGGCTACCTTCAGGATCCGCTGTTCACCCTCCGAGAGTTCATCCGGGTGCTCTCCCCGGGCGGAAAGATGGTGATCACAAGTCTGAAGCCGCAGGCCGATCTCTCTCAGATCTATCGGCTAACGGCGCAACAGGCCGAGCAGCCGGAGGCGATCGAAGCCGCCAGACAGATGTTGATCAGTTTCGGCACGATCAAACAGGCCGAGCGCGACAAGAGCTCGCGCTGTTGCTCTTGGCCAGCGGAGCGGTGCAGATCAGCGTGCACTCCGCCTTCCACGACCAGGCATACCTGGCCGTCGCCGAGAAGCCTCCGCGATAAGGCCCGCTCTCGCCACCGCACGATAACCCTTCAAAATTATTACAGATTGGACGGCAGCATGCTTGGAATCAGGCTTTTTCCGTTCTAGATCAGAGAGACCAGGCCTCTCCTCGCGACCGGGAAAATAAGTCTGCTATTTGGTTTTCTGCGATATGCTGTTGTTTTCACTAAAAAAGGGTTATAATACTGCCCCTGCTCAGAGGTCATTAATGCCTAAGACGCTGAAGAAACTTAGGACGGCGCAAATCCCTACTCACCTTTCAGGCCCCCGAAAGCAGGAGGAGCATGAAAAGACAGTGTGGCAGGCGCAGTCCGGTTTTACGCAGAGGGCACGGATGTATGATCGTGAACTTTTGCGGATCCCAGTCAGCTTGCAGTTGCGCAGGTTGGCAAAAAACGATTTGAGCCGAAAGGTTCAAATAACACACCACTCCACTCGCTCTTCAATGCACGTTTGGAGAGGTGTGTTATTTGAACCTTTCGGCTCAAATCGTTTTTTGCCAACCTGCTAACGGAGCCAGCGAGAACCTCTTTCTCTTAGGGATCAAATTTTCCGCTATAAGAGACTGGGAAGAAAAAATCTTGGGCTCGGCTATTCAGGAACTCAAACACGGAGGCGTCCAATTAGAGAAATCATTACTAACCGTGCATGTCACAGAAGACACCCTAGCACTCGATGCAGCAGAATGGTATGCGCAAACCAAGGACACGCTGGCGGAAAGTCCCAGGACTATCCGACGCTCCTGGATCCATGCATCAAAGATCATTGGCTGGGGATCCTATCTCCCGCCGAACGAAATTACGAACCATGACATCAGCACCATGCTGAAAGTTAATGGCGTCAAAACAAATTTTGGAGACGTTGTGGGATCACTCACCGGCATAAAATCTCGGCGCTATGCCAGTTCGAGAATTTACCCTTCCGATCTGGCCGTCGAGGCTAGCACCATCGCTCTCAGAAACGCCGGAATCGATCCAAAAGATTTGGAGGTGATCATTTCTTGCGGTATTGCTCGCGACATGGAAGAGCCTGCCACCTCCTATATCATTCAGGAAAAGCTTGGCGCTCACAACGCCTATTGCTTCGACATTGCAAACGCTTGCAATGGTTTTCTCTCAGCCATAGATATCTTGGACTCATTCATCGCCTCGGGTCGCTGCGAAACAGGACTAGTTGCTGTTGGAGAGGTCCTGTCTCAGTATGTGACCTGGGACGCAAAGTCAAAGAAGGACCTTAAGTTGAGTTCGATGGGCTATACGCTTGGAGATGGTGGAGGCGCAGCTGTTTTACAGCGGGTCCAAGAAGGTGACGAGCGAGGCATACGCGCTCGCTGGTTTTTATCAGACGGAACGTATTGGAAGGTCGCCGTTGTTCCCCTTATAGATGCGAGCAAAAGATTGTTTAAGAGTAATGCTGCTGGAATTGAGCGGATAGCATCGAAGTATCTCCCTCTTGGCATTGAAGAGGTTCTAAAAGAGTTGCAATGGACCATTGACGACATTCGCCTCGTTATACCTCATCAAGTCGGTATTCATGTAGTTAGACAGATTCTTTATAAGAGATTCGGCATTCCTGCAGAGAAGGTATCTTGGCCATTTCCCAAATATGGCAACGTGGGAGCCGCGAGTATGCCGATTGCTGTATGTGAAGCCTTACAGGAAGGCCGCATCGGACACGGTGATAAGGTCCTTTTTGTTGGTGGTTCTGGCGGGTTTGGTGCGGCCATCATGGGGGTGACCATTTAAAAATTCACACCCAGTTGGTTTATCGGAATAACTATAGCAGATTGAAATTCCAGAACTGGCCGCGTTAAACATCAGAGTTTCCTTGAGCGAGCTTCGCTCGCGTACTATCCATCCGCTGTCTCGATGAATCCTCAGCTGCTCAATCTTATTACTGCATTAGTCCTTACTTCACTGACCACTCTTCTGCTCGGCATCTTTGTTTATGTCACAAAGCGTAACAGTCGGATTGGTACGATCTTTCTTTTTTATTCATTCAGTATTTCTTGGTGGAGTTTTTTCCAGATTCTGCACGTGACTAGCTCTGATAGATCCAACGCCTTAATGTGGGCAAGGATCATGGAGGCCGGGACCTTTTTCATTCCCGCCCTGTTTGTGCATTTTGTTGATTTGTTCTTGGAACTTAAGATTAAGAAATTGATTCTAGGCTGGTTGTATGCGTTGAGTTTCGCAATCGCAACGCTATGCATTACTCCCTCTATGATTGCCGATGCAGTTCCTAAGCTATATTTCAAATTCATAATGGTACCGGGGCCATTGTACCCTTTCGCATTGTTGTTCTTCCTATCGTGTGTTGGATACGGAAATTACGCATTGTACAAAGCTTATTCGACCGCCTGGGGAGCGAGGCGAAATCAACTGAGATATCTATTGGGGAGTTCTCTCGTTGGATATATTGGAGGAGGAGCAAATTTCTTCCTTGCATATGGTATCAACGTTCCTTTCCTCAACCCATTTGGCACTTACGCAATCCCTCTTTACGTCGCAGCAACCTCGTATGCCATTGTCAAATATCGCCTCATGGACATCTCGGTCGCCATGGAGAAGGGGCTCAACTATCTGATTTTCGTGACCATCGTCTTTGTCCCTTCCTACGCCGTTCTTCTGGTAGCCCAGGAATCCTATTTCGGCACGATTAGCTATCCCTTCTCATTAGTTGTGTTTCTGTTGTTCGCCCTCATGCTCCTCGGCGCCTCCAAGTTCAAAGGCGAAGCCCAGGTGGCGATCGCCCGGATCTTTTTCAGGGAACGCTACGACACGTACGAGACCCTGTCGAAATTCTCGAAGGCCCTAGCCACGATCCTTGATCTGAAAACTCTCGTCGTGGAGATCG
>WNFU01007946.1_pt1 | contig 18550 bp, 15 predicted proteins | sample 5400121 | NCBI WGS metagenome assembly WNFU01 (sample SAMN13153360, study PRJNA577476) | soil metagenome | isolation source: 100 cm soil or saprolite under grassland replicate 1 | place: USA:California | collected 2016-06-15 | reverse complement strand
TCTGTTATTACAAGTTCGGACACAGGTTTTGAATGAAGACCTTCAGACAACATTTCACCGGTGGTATCCGAGGATGCAAATACGTTCCGGTGAATCGGAACAGCGAAAGATGGCCTAGCCCCCGTTTTGTCCCACTCTCGCATACGAGGTGGGCGAGCTTCTGCAGTCCGCGCCGGTCGCCATCGCATAGTCGTGATTGCCGCTGACGGCGACCGGCGCCCTTTAGCGCACCCACTGGATCGCCTAGCCGGGCGCTGCGCCATAGCCCACCAGATCGCCGAGTACGAGCAGCCGGTCACACGGCTCGTCGAGCGCATGGAGCGCGTCAATGCTGGCGTGAATGTCGGTGAGAATCAGGTATCGCATAAACTCTTTTTGCGGCGCGGGGGGCGCCGCTCAGATTTGCAAGTAGCCACTAGAGATAGGGATTACGCGCCTGACGCGCCCGCACATCAAGTAAGTCGCGCTTATTGTATCCCTGCCTATTGGCGATCACTCTCACTTTTCTTATCAGACGCCCCCTGAAGTTTTTTACACAAAACTCCGAGTCGGTGAGGGATTGATGGCGCTGAAGAACAAGTGAGAGCAGTTCCTTGGAATCCTCCCCCCGCCGTAGCAGTTCGAGCGCAGCCCTCTCCGCCGCATTGAGTTTTTTCTTTACGCTCTCGAAGAACCGCGCTCGCATTATTCTAGTATCAATCCCTGCGATGTCCGGCAAGCCGCGCTGCAGTTCTGGCGGGGGGGCTGAAAATGATTCTTCGTATTCGGCGCCTCTTTTCGTGGTTTTATACAGGTCTATCATCCGTTTAGAAATCAGCCTGGCCAGGTACGTTGTCAACTTGGCCTTCAGAGGGTTATAGAATGAATGACGCAAACACGCTTCCGCCAATACGCGGTTCACGACACTTTTCACGTCATCTTCCGGGAGGTTGAGGTACGCCTTTAAAGCCCACCCTTGCAATTGAGGGAGAAGTAAACGAATAACCTCGTCAATCGAGTCAGGGTCACCCCTGATGAATCCTTCCAATTGTTGATCTGTGGGTTGTCGGAATTTACTTGTCATTAGTTTCCCTTTTTCTCTTAGGCAACCTGCCGCGAGAAGTCCGGCGCGGCCAAGATCACTTGCGCGCTGGATTGGATCAACGGCCTGGCGCTCTTCGAACTGATGAAAAGAGAGAACGCGAAACATTCGAAGTAGACAAAACGCGCGAAAAACTTATCGGGGGCTTTTCGCGACTCTCGCTTGGTTCACATGTTTCGCGTTCTCGAGGGCTTCAAAAAAAATCGTGTTTGTCGCTAATTATATCGAGACATGCGACAAACTCACAGCTCAGTTCGTACCAAGTGTCTCGTTTGCAGCGCGTCCGGCGATAACATCTACGCGCCCCTCTCTCTTCGAGATTGGGGCAGCGGACTTAAGACTCGGGATCCTCAAGCCGCCCCATCATCCATTCCCAAATCGTCGAGCTGAACATGATAAGGTGGCACCAACAATCCCCACCAACCCCGGCCGCTGGCAACCCCAGTCTCTCCCCGGCTGCGAAATACCACATCCGCTCAGGATGGGGACGCACGATGTTGTAAAAGTATTTGGAGTGACCGCCTGTGATCGCCTCTGCCAGGTTTGTGACCTCCACCTCGTAATCGCTTCCGCTCCGGAAGGTGAAATCTTCGGTCCCGTTGAAGAATCGCAGCCTGGCGTAACCGTCCTCCGGAATCTCAACGTCGAGACCGCCCTTGATCGTCATCTCCGCAGGCGCATGACCGCACACCTGACCGGTCTTCACGTCGGCGAAGCGCACGTTGGTAACCTGGTTGGTGGAGTATAGCTCCCCATTCCTGAAGTAGAGCCGCGCCCGGCACACCCTCGGGTCGACCTGCAGCTTCTCTTTCGGATGCAGATCATTCTCGATGTCGACCAGCATGCTGGACGGGCGTCGCGGGTCGCCGAGCGATTCGGGCGTGTAGCGGCTGAGCGGCTTGCCTTCAGGAAACACCTCCAGGCAGATGTCGCCGTTGATTTCAGCCCAGGTGTGGTACTCGCGCTCGACCACGCCGTCCCGCCTGATGATGATGTGCGGCTGGTGGACGTGCTCAGGCGCTTCGCCGTCGGTTGAGATCATGCCTACCATCAGCCGTGAAGAGTAGCGGCTGAAAAATGCGCAAAGGTCTTCAAAACTGAATCGAATGGTGTTCATTGTTTTTCTCCTAGTTAAGGTGGGCCCTGGTTCAAAGGACCGGGTTGAGTGATACGGCTGGCCGTCGCGCCCGATTTATTCGTGGCTACAACCGCCAGCGCAGGGGGAGCGGACGGATTCCGCTCTCTTATGGGCAAGTTTCATATGCGTAGCCTCCGCGTTCTGCGGCGCCGGGGGCGGCGCAGACGAACTGTTTCCTACTTTTGGCGTCCTATGAAACCTACTCTTTATGACTGTAAATCCGATGATAAGAAGATGGATTCAGATATTTTACATTCAATGGCGGTTTTGCGTCAGGAGAGCCGTCCCTGGAAAAAATCTCAAAAGAGCCAGATTTCTCTTTGTTTTGCGCCCTTAAGTTTTATACTAATGACAGCGCAAAAAATGTGTGGGTTTCCTCGTAGAGTCAGCGTTACATTTTTAGCGCTACCCTTTGACAAGACTTTCAACGCGAATGGACAGGGGTGAGGGAAGAGACCTGCTTCCACTCTTGCGGACTTTTGTCACTTTGGCCTTTTATGTTGAAAAAGCTCAATTTATGCCGGATTCAGATAGACAAAGAGAGGAAGAGATGAGAGTACAGTCTAATGGAAACGGAAGCCAATCTAACGGCCATCATGGCGCCTATCCTGACAGCCATCCTGAGAGGACGTCGATGCTAGCTTATGTGTCCGGCTCCTGTTCATCAGAGGAGAGTGACTTCATTGAGGATCATTGTCTGGACTGTCCGCTCTGCCGGACGCAACTTTTTACCCTTCTTCGTTCGACTATTTTCTCAGGGGATGAACATAGGATTGTTTCTTCAGCGGATGAGTTTGAGGAATGGGAGTTGGAGTTGCTGTCGTCGCTCGGGGAGCAAGCGGCCGAGCGAGCGCGAGAAATCATCAGGCGGCAGGAACAGAGGAATCGCTGGCGTACCCATTCTTGGGCAAGTTTTGGGGAGAGACTTCAGGTCTTCCGCCCGGCTCTCCTAGCCGCGTTGGTCATCGCCGCGTTTTTTGGCGGCAGTCTGGTCGCTTATCTTTCCTTGTGGCGCCAATCTTCAGAGGAAAGCGATCTCTCGCGAGTGCGAGAAGTCTACCGCGACACCCGGTTACTCCAGGCGCGTGTGACGGGTGGCTTTGCCCACCAACAATATGTGGAGGCACGCAGCCCGGCCGATCCCACTGGGGCAAATGAGAGAGCGCGTGTTACGCTATTGTCAAAGTTAGACCAGGAGGCTCTCACATATCAAAGGGCCGCCACTCGCCATAACCTGGGCAGGCTTTTTATGTTGCATGGGGACTTGGATCCCGCCGAGCAGCAGTTTCTTCTGGCGTTGAAGGAGCGCCCGCGTGACGCCACGCTACTGGCCGATCTCGGCGCGCTTTACTATGAGCGTAGCCGGAAGAAGGAGAACACAGACCACGAGCTATTGGAAAAAGCCGCCGAGTTCCTCTCGAACGCCGTCGAGACTGATCCCAAACTCCCCGAGGCCTGGTTCAACCGCGCGCTCTGTTACGAGCGGATGAACCTCTTCCTTCAGGCGGAGAGCGACTGGAAGCAGTATCTCACTTTCGACGGCAATTCGGCATGGGCGGAAGAGGCGCGCGAGCATCTCAATGAATTGCGGGAACGCGCGACACGCCTGGAGAAACTGGAGCAAACCGTACAGGCCGAGTTCCGGGCGGCTGAGGCCGCGGGCGATGAGATCAAGATGCGCGAGTTAGTGGCCGGGCATTTCGTCCCGGCGCAGAACCTCGCGATGGATCAACTCTTCGATAAGTACCTGGCGGCAGCCGTAGCCGGAGATAAGAAACAAGCTGATCAATACTTGCGGAGTCTCAAACGGATTGGGCTGTTGATCAGCGAGATCAAGAGGGATCGCTTCGTCGCTGACGCGGTTGATTTTGCGGCGCGCGGCGACCTCCCGGGTAAAAGGGAGGTACAGGCCATACGTCAGACGTTGCAGCAAGCCAGACAGGAGGACGCGCGCGGCGGTATCGGCGCGGCTTGTGATCTCTACGCGAAGGCGCGCAACGCCGCCGAACGCATTGGAGACCATGCTCATGCCGAGACGGCCGCCCTCGGCCTTGTCCGTTACTACCGTCACAAGGATGAATCCGAAGGACTCGCCGCGCTCAGAAACAAACTCGTCAGCGACAGCAAACGTCGCAATCACCTGCAAATACACGCCAGAGCGCTACTCGCCCTGGCCAACGTCGACGGAGCGGCGCAGAGACTATCACTCAACCTCGAACACAGCCGGCAAGCGGTTGAAATCGCGAGGGGCCTGGGCGACGCGGAAACGGCAATCAACGGCTCGAGATTTGTCGGGTACGCCTATGCCCGCCTTGGCGATTATGACTCCGCCGTCAAGTGGCTCTCCGAAGCCAGTTCGCTCCTGCGCAACTCATGGGTCAAACCGATCATGGCCGCTGCGGCTTACAAGGAAATGGGCGACGCCCTTTTTCACGATGGCAAATACCTTATCTCGCTTCCTTATCAACGCGAAGCGGCGCGGATTTGCGAGCAAACCGGCAATGCGGCGCTCTTAGCGGATATGATTCATAGGATCGGGTTGACCTACGGCATGCTGGAGCGCCATGAGGAGGCGATGCGCTATCTTAAAGACGCGGTCGCGCGCGCCGAGGCGATCCCGGACCAGACGGCGCGCCTGAGGTTGCAGATAGATTTATATACAAGGGCCGGTGATTTCTACCTGCAACAAAAGAAGGTCGGCGAAGCCATCGCCACTTACCGGCGGGCCATTGAGAGCATAGGCGGGGCGAACAGTCGCTTCCATCTTTTGTCCATTCACCGGGGGCTGGCAATGGCTTATCTGGCTCATGGCCGGGAGTCGGAGGCCGAGGCGGAACTCAAGGAGAGTATCAGGCTCGCCGAAGAGGCGCGCGAACAAATCAGCGACGCGCGCAGCCGCAGCGCTTTTCTCGCCGATCAGCAGAGTGTCTACCGCGCGATGGCCGGCTTTCAGTTTTTCAATAAGAAGGATCCTGCGCAGGCGTTCAACTACGCTGAGATCGCCAAGGGTCGCGAACTGCTCGACGCGTTAGCCGGCCCCAGCCGGGTGAGCGAGAGTGACGGCCAGGTCAAGCTGGCTCTCTCTCGCAGCGCAACCCCGCTCACCCTGGAGCAAACGCAACGCGCGCTGCCCGCCGGCGTCCAGATCGCGCAATATGTCGCCGGCAAGGATCACCTGATGATTTGGGTTGTCACGCGTGACCGGTTGGTCACTGCAAAGTCCGATGTCGGCGCGGAGGATTTGCGGGGCAAGGTCACCAATTATCTTGAGATTTTGCGCGCGCGGGGCTCCGTCGAGAATCTCAACCGCCAGGCGTCCGATCTTTATCAACTGCTGATCGCGCCGATAGGCAAACAACTCGATCAGAGCCTCGCGCTCTGCATTGTGCCAGACGGCGTATTGCAGGATTTGCCGTTCGCCGCGCTGGTCTCGCCTGAGTCGAAACGCTACCTGATCGAGGATTTCACGCTCGTCACCAACCCGAGCGCGAGCGTGTTTGCGCGTACCCTCGACCTTTCCCGAAGCAAACATAGGAGCGAATCGGAGCCGTTTCTCGGTCTCGGCAATCCCAGTTTCGATCAACAAGCCTTCCCCGAACTTTATCCCTTGCCCAAGTCAGAGCGGGAGCTTGAACGTATCCGATCCTTCTACCCGCAGCGCCTGATCCTGACCCGAGGGCAGGCTACCGAAAGCGCGCTCGTCAAGGAGATAGGCAAGTATGAGATTGTCCATCTGGCCACGCACGCGCTGAGCGATCAGCAGTCCTCAATGCTCTCTACGATCTTTCTGGCGGGCGAAAGTAATTCTGCTTCAGGGGGACAAAATCCCGATCGAGTCGCCTACGACGGCGCGCTTCGATCTCACGAGATCTACCGTTTGAAGCCTGAGCGAACGCGGCTGGTAGTTCTCTCAAGCTGTAACTCCGGCCTCGGCGACCAGGCCCGCAACGAGGCGATGAGCGGTTTGGCGCAAGCTTTCCTGGTCGCCGGCGTTCCGACTGTGATCACAAGCCTGTGGGATGTCGATGATGAAAGCGCGGCCCGGCTGATGGAGAAGTTCCACGCCGCTCATCGCGTGAAAAAGCTGGCCTTCGGCCAAGCATTACGCCAGGCCCAGATTTCTTTCCTTCAAACCGCGCCCCCGCGACTGCGGCATCCGTACTTCTGGGCGGCTTTCATAGTCACGGGCGAAGGGAGTTAGCCGGATAATTGGAAAAGCTGATTGCAATTGCCCGCGCCGAAGCTCTTGCCGCTGCCCCCCCGAGAGCGGGCCATCTCAACGGGCGACTTCATGAGACTTCGCCCTGCGTATCTCGTCACGCGCGGAGTTGAGGCTCGCCAGATCGGCGCGAATCTGCGGCGCCTCGTCAACGCCGCTGGCGATGAGCCGCGTGGCGGTGGCGAGCAATTCGTCCAGCCTGCGCCCGGCTTCGCGCTCGATCGCGGCGCCGGGCGCATTGACGCCGTCAGCCCACTGCGTCGCCAGCCGCGAAAGATTCTTTTCGACCATCCATGCCAAGCGGTTTCTGAAGCGCCTTTCGACGATCCCTTTCATCTTTCTTTGCGCAGGATACTCCACCCATAAACGCTTCGTTTTGGGTGGAGAGGAATGCGCCGCCCCTTTCTCAAATAAAACAGTTGTGGCATATTGGGCGGATGGGTGTTCACCTGTCGATAAAGGCGAAATTGGTACTAGCCGCTAACGCCGGGCAGGAACTCAAGTCCAACATGGAAGAGTTCAATCGCGCCTGCAGCACCCTTTCCGAACTCGCCTTTCAGCAAGATTTGCATCGCAGATATGACATCCATCACACAGGCTATCGCCTGATCCGAGAAGAAACGAATCTTCCCTCCCAGCACGTGGTCAACGCGATTGCCAAGGTCAGCGCTGTTTATACACGCGACCAGAATAAGTGGCGCCAATTCAAATCACATTCTTCCGTGCGATATGACGCCCGCACGATGACTCTTGATCAGGACTGTCATAGCGCCTCGCTGACTATCTGTCCGAAAGGCCGCGTTGCCGGGCGGTTGCAGATGTCTGCCAGGATGCGCAAACAACTTTGCCAGGGCGAACTCGGCTCCGCCGAATTGGTCTATCGCAAGGGTAACTTCTACTTGCATATTTCGGCATCGCTCAATTCGGGGAGCCTCGGCTGAGGAAATCCCATGACAGTCTTTCAGGTATTAGCCACGTTCGTCGTTATGCGCTGCAGCGCATAACGACGAATGTTGTTAATACCCGTCTTCCCGAAATTCTTCCCTCCTTATTATTAATCTCCTCACCCAATCTTTGATTATTGACTGACGAATTCAACCGGCGCACAATTGATTTCGTCTTCCCCAATCAATCACCCTCCCTATTTTAGGTCCCTATGAAGAAGCGCCCGGTCAACTGGCCCTTGGGCAATTCTGACTTCGTCACCTGGGAAGTCGAGGCGGCGGCAGGCTTGCTCGTCGCACGCCGCAATCACGCTCTCGTCCGCAATGGCCAACGGCTCTGTCAGGGCTGGGATCTCTGGCTCGACGGAAAGTTCGCCGGCTCACTCAACAGTCGCACGCTCGGCGATCTGGCCACGCTCTCGCGCGAGGAGTTATTGCGAGTGACGCGAGCAGCCTGCTGTGGACGTCATCGCGAATTCCAGCCCGACCAGCCGCGCTTGCACCGACGTCCGAAAGGCGGTGCTCGGCCCAACGCAGGGAGGCCACCGAAAGGCGCAGCAAAACGGATTAAGCTCAGCCTGACCCTAACCGGCCGGACTGTGGAATTGATCGATGAGCGGCGCGGGGAGCGAACCCGCGGCGAATATCTCGACAGCCTGGCGCTCGATGATCCGTCGTCTTCTTCATAGGCGCCACCTTCTCTCTTTCTACATTTACGTGGAGGCCCCTTATGATCACCATTCCTTTGAACGGCGCGCGACTGCGCGTGCGGCTGATCGAGGCTGATGTCAGCCGGCTCAAACTCGACCCGGAGAACCCCCGCTTGCATAGCGCCTATCTCACACACGACCTTCCGGCCCGGCCTAATGAAAAACAGATTGCCGTCGTGCTGGAACAATTGCCGGAATTCCAGGCCTTGCTCGACGCCATCACTCGCAATGACGGCGTCTTTCAGCCGCCGCTCCTCACTGCCGACTTCCGGGTGCTGGAAGGTAACCGCCGTGTCACGGCGCTCCGCAAACTACACGCCGCCGAACCGAAGAATGCTCAGTGGCGGACGGTCACCGCGCATCAACTCGGCGCGCGACTGCCGGCGGAACAAGAGCGAGCGTTGCGGGCGAAGTTCCACTAGAGAACGCGCTGCCTTGGGACGCGCTTTCGCAGTTGACCGAGTATCTGGCCGTGGCGGAGCGGGACGGGCCGGACTTGTTGGCCACGATGGTCGGCAAGTTCCGCCCGCAGGTAGAACCACTCATCGTCGCAGGACGGTCCGTGCGGCGTTTCGCCGAGACTTATCCGGATCTGCGCTCGCAGGATTTATTGCACATCCTGATCGGGCTATGCGGCGTGCGACGGATCATTCCGGAAGTCACATTCGCGCCTTCGCTGCGGGTCATTTACACCGAACGGGATGAGGAGCGCCCGCAAAAGCAGCCCTTTACGCTTCAGCAGATCATGAAGTGGCTGGTCGAGGGGCGGTTCACGCGGCCGTATGAAGATGGAGAGCGGACCTACGCCGTAAGACCCATATACGCCCCGACGCTTTTCCGGGAAGTGCGCCAGGCCGGAGAAGAGGCGATGAGTTTGTTCCTGGAAGAAGGCGGATCGCTGGCCAAGGCCATGGCCTTTCTTCAAAACGGTTACAGCGCCTTGCACCGCGAGCAGAGGCGGGCGCTGCGGCAGACCCAAAAGTATCTTGACCTGCTCAATGGCATGAAGACGATCAAACAGAGCGAGACGCCGGACCTCTACCGGGAAGCTACGGCGTGCCTGCACCGGCTGGAGCAACTGCTCGGGAGCAAACGCAAGGAGGCTGCTTATGTACACGCGCATTGACATCACGTTGGACGACCGGCAGGAGATCTTCAGCCGGTACTGGCGCTTCGGCGACGATTACGGGACGGTGAGCCGCCTGGCTGAGGAGTTCCGAACGAGTCGTCAATTCATTTACGACCTGGCGGCGCGAGTCAAAGAGGCGCTCGACTGGAGGCCTGCCGGACGTCAGGAAGTGGACCGTCAGGGCGAGGAGATCGCCCGCCTGAAACATCGGATCCGCGAACTGGAGGCTGATTGCGAGGAACTCACCGGGCAACTCGAGGTGGAGCGCGCCAAGCCTCGGCAGGACCGTTTCCGGCTGCTACTCGAATTAGCGCTCTGTCCAGTCTCGGAAGATAAGATCGTGCGTTGCCTGGAGGCGGCCTTCGGTCAGGAGGGCCGAGTCTCGGTCGGGTGGGTCAATTCCCAACTTCAGAAGGCAGGCGAGGCCGCGCTGGCCATCATGCAAAAAGCCGAACTGCGGGAGGCGGTGCGGGAGGCGGCGCTCGATGAACTGTTCCGCCATCGGCAGCCGATCCTGTGCGTGATCGACCCGCGGACGCTGCTGGCGACGATCCCGCAAGCGGCGGAAAATCGGAAGGGCGAGACCTGGCAGACCGTGCTAGAGCGGTATCCGAATCTGGAGTTCGTGGTCTCCGATCAGGCGAGCGGCTTGCGCAAAGGCGTCAACGCCTGCGGCCGTGAGATCGCCCATCAGTACGACGTGTTCCACTTCAAGCGTGAAATCGGTCGCTGGCTGCGTGGGCAGGAGGCTCGGTGTTATGAACTGATGGAGCAAGTTGAGCAAGCGCGCCGGCTGATTGACGCTCCCCGCCTGCTCTCAAGCGCACGCATGCAAGCGCGAGTTGAGTACTGGGAGAAAGCATCCGTCCTGGACGAGCGGCTGCTGGCCTTTGATTGGGTCGAGTTGATCGTGAGTTATCTTTACGAAAGTCTGACGGCTTACGACGCGAGGCGGCGTGAAATCAGAACGCGAGCCGGCGCCGAAGCGATGATTGACGAAGTATTGGACCTGCTAAAAGAGGTGGATCAAATCAACACCAGGCCTTTGATCTCAATGATTGAAGGAGCCCGCGTCGGACTGCTGACGTTTCTGACGGCGCTGGAAGAAAAACTCCAGCGAATCGAGGTCCGGTGGCGATACGTGACTGGCTGCCGCCGGGCGGCTTTCAACGCCATGGCTCACGCCTGGCATCACCGCGCTCACGCACATCAATCCCGGCGCAGGCAGCGCTCCTATTTGGCGGCGCTGTGTAATCTCGGGCATTGGAGCCGCCGGATCGAGAACTTTAGCGAAGTGGAACGACAGGTCGGTGAAGCGCTCGATCAGGTGGTGAGAGCGTCGAGCGCCGTCGAATGCTTCAACAGCTCGCTGCGGCCTTATGTCAGCGTGAAGAAACATCTCTCGCAAGGATTCCTGGCTCTGATCGCGCTCTACCATAACACCCGTCCACTCCCGCAACGCGGCAATAAGACGCCGCTGCAGTTAGCCGGGGTGGATCTGGGTGATGATGACTGGGTGCGGCTGATCGAGCACGAGATGCGCTATGGCCAGGCGGCGGCGCAGAAGATCTGACGCAAAGCCTTGTTAACGAAAGCGAACGGAGTCGCGATTTCGACCGCGAAATCGCGTGAGGGCGAGTGTGTCTGCAGAAACTGTCATGTTATTTCTGTCCTGACGGGACCGCATTTTGAGCGATGCCCTCGATCCCACTCAACCTGAAAGTTCGAGATATCAAAGCCATCCCTTGTACTTGCTGCCAACGGCCATTACTTTGTGCCGGACCGATCAGATCAATGTCATACTCACGCCGACTCTCCACCAGGTTACTGGCTTCAATGTATCCGGCATCAACCAGGTGTTTGTCTGGTAATAGCTCTGCTTGAGAAAGCTGCTCATGAATTTTCGGCAACGAGTAGTTGTCATTGAAAGTCGCACACTCGGTCTGCACATTTGTAATGATATTCGGAGTCTCTTCGTCACACGTTTCCGTCAGATGTACCTTGTAACCTACCCATTTCGTGCTTCGTTTATAGGCGAAGCGCGCTTGCGTGTCATAAGGTGAGGTGATTCGTATTGATGATGGAGGTAGATCTTCGCTCGGCCGGAGAAGCACTGCTCCTTCGACGACCATAAATTGTTGCACCCACATGCGCCTGAGCGTCTCCACCGCCGGCAGCGAACGCATCCACCCCGGAGCCTCTTCAGACCACACAGCGTCAAGTAATGCGACTCCATCCTGACCGACCATTTGAATATAAATCTCTCGATCTTTCTCTTCCTCTGGCAGTCGCCACTCATCCACTCGTTTCCCATAACGATCAATCCACTCAGTCGGGATGTTGACTCTCACCCATCCAGCCGCGGCGACGGCCAGGACATTGAGCGTCGCATGCAGTGTTTCTCCGACACGTTCCAACCGATTGAGATCGCGAACCGCCGCCAGCACGTGAGTCGAATCCGTTCGCTGTCGTGTACGAGACTTCACTAGCTTCTTATCACGCAGCGCCGATAATATTTTGTCGAACAGGATTCGTTCCGCTCCGCCTTCAAGTAGCCGACCGCGAAATTCGCATAATACTGAATGGTCAAAACCCGGATCATCCAGTTCAAGACATAACAAATACTTCCAATCGATGCGCCCGCGAACGGCATCGGCCGCGCCACGATCCGACAATCCTTCAATAAACTGCAAAACCGTCGCCAGGGCCAGACGAAACGGCGGCTGCCCTGGTTGCCCATGTTGTGAATATAGATCGGCAAAATCTTGATCCTGAAAAATCGTTCCCAGTTCATCAAAGATGCGAATACATAGGCTACCTGCAGGGAAAGCCGCACGCGCGACACTCGCTGTTCGCTCAGGAACGACACAGGCGGAAAAAGGTTTTAGTGACATGAAGGCCTCTCAGAAAGGGAGTTGGATTTTACATCGCACATCTATCCGGCGGACTCTTGGAGGAGAGTAGCCCATGGGAATCTCACCCACAGGCTCTCGCAGAACCGTACGTGAACCTCGCAGCTCATACGGCTCCCATTACTCAAGCCGCTGATCGTAAGCCCAGTCGCCAATGTGCAAACAGCCCTGGTTCCCGTCTCGCAACGCGACCCAGCCAGGCGCTCGCCCAAGACTTATGGCGCTTAAATCGCTTATATTTCCTGATCGCCCATCGGACCAGATAGGCTTCTAGCTGCCGGAGATGCTGATGAATTGCGGACCTGTAATAGCTTCCGTAATAATTTATCCACCCTTGCACACACGGATTGACCATTTGTGCAAGTTCTTCGAGTGTTCTGCCGCTCCACAAGTGCAGCCGCCAACTTCGTATCGTTCCACTAACAGCCTTCCCTGCCTTATCACTGATCGCCGGACTGAAGTTTACAAAGTATCTTCCCTTCTTGTCTTTCGACAATCTGGGCCGAAACGTAAACCCCAGGAAGTCGAAGCGCTCGTGCTCATATGAGCCTTTGCGCTTCCCATCCTTGCAGTAGACGATCCTCGTCTTTTCTGGATGTAGCTCCAGCTTACATTGCGTCAGCCGTTTGGCTATTGCGGTCAGCACATATTTGGCCTGCTGTTCACTTTTGCAGTGGACCACTGCATCATCGGCGTATCTTTCAAATGGAGCGTAGGGATGATTTTCCTGCATCCACTTGTCGAAGGCGTGATGCATAAACAGATTCGCAAGTAAGGGACTGATCACAGATCCTTGTGGCGTACCACGGTCTCTTTGAATCGGCGCTTTAAGCCACCGCTCGACATAGAGAAGTATCCACTCGGAGTCCGTATGTTTCTTTACCGCTCTCATAATGAGTGAGTGCTCAAGGTTGTCGAAGAAACCTTTGATATCGAGATCGATCACATAGTCGTGCTTCCAGCATCTCTCCCGCGCCTGACCAACCGCGTCCAGCGCAGACTTCCCTGGCCTGTATCCATAGGAGTCCGGGTGAAAGTGTTCCTCCACTTCCGGTTCCAAATACAGTTTGACGACCATTTGGGCGATCCTGTCCCCAACGGTGGGAATCCCAAGCTTCCTTAAACCTCCGCTGCTCTTGGGTATTGAAACCGTGCGAACTGGCGGCAGGAAATAACTTCCTGACGACATTCGGTTCCAAATCTTGTAGAGATTGTTTTTCAACTCCCCCTCAAAATCGGCGATCGACTGTTCATCTATTCCCGCTGCCCCCTGATTTGCTTTCACACGAAGATATGCTTCCCAGACAACGTGTTTGGAAATATCGAACGGCTTTGTTTTATCCAAAGGCTCCTCCCATTGCTGGTTGACCATCAAATAAAACTGAGTAATTCAACCCCTTCGCTCCATCCGCATTACCGGACTTCATCACTACTACGGGTTGATCCGCCCCTGTGCTCCGCCTCGGTACTCTCACCCTCACGGGACTTCCGCTTGAGCTTCTCCCTTTACATCGGAACGACAGGTTCCCGAGTTCCGTCCTAGAGCCTGGATCAGGTTCACGCCACCTTTATGCCGGACACCATCTGGGCAGTAAGCAGGTTGCCCCCAGATTTATCCCGAAGTAGCGAATTCCCTCGGTTTTGATGTCGCCTATACTGTTTCGACACTTCATCAGTGGTTCACTTGCGTTCGTCTCCCTGATCCTTACATGACGTGATTGGTCACGCCTTTTTCCGTAACGTTCACCACGATGGCTCTTGACCAACGCAGCTTACGGCTGTTTGAAGCCTGCTCCTGCAAGCCGGCTTCGGAGGGCCTTCCTCCATCTCTAGAACAGCATCGCGCTCGATTTCTTACCATCTTGCGCGTTCCCGGCACACCTTCGCCAACAGTATCAACCGAGCTTGCAAAAAGGCAAAAAAGGCTTGCTCGCTCTCGCCTCCGAGCGGCGCGCTGCGTAGAATCGGCGCCGATGCCGATGAAGAAAGATCTAGACCACTATTCGACTGACTCCGCAGAGATTGAGGCGCTTATTACCCGGCTCGAGCGGGGACAACTTCGCGATGGAGACGCTCAGTCGCTGGCCCGGCTGCTGCGGTTACTTCTTCGTTTGATGCTTCAGCAGAAGAATGCTTCGCTTTCCCGTCTCAAGCGGCTGCTGTTCGGACCCCGGTCGGACACTCGCATGAAGACGAATCCTTCACCCGCCATTGGGACAGAACGAGAATCCGACTCAGCATCTTTCATCCACGAGTTGGCTTCAATCCGATTATACATATCAAGCGCCATTTCTCTCGCATACCATTCGCCTACTTTCGTTCCGTTAGTCTGGTAAACACTTCATGCGGGAACTGATTTAACACTTCCGTTTCCATCAGCTCCAAAGGATACCGCGCCATGTGTCCATTTTGCCCCCATGCTTCCTGGGCTTTCTGGAACGCGCCTTTTCAGTTTTGGCATGGTCCGGGTAAAAGCGCTCAAAGATGCGTCTGAGCGCCTCCGATAGAGCCATTGGATTTTTCTTCAAGGGTATAGACATTCTATAAGCATAGCTATAGAATATCTATATCCTGAATAATTCCCTGAAAGGAAAAGACTATGAAGGCTCGCTATCAGAACCGGATCGAGTTGCTGCAAGGGACGCTCGATTTACTCATCCTTCAGACGCTGCAATGGGGGGCGCGGCATGGCTATGGCATCGCCCAGGCTATCCGGGCTGGCTCCGGCGAGGTGCTGCGAGTCGACGCCGGCTCGCTCTATCCGGCGCTACACCGGCTGGAACGCAAGAAATGGATCAAATCGGAGTGGACGGTTTCGGATAAAAACCAGAAGGTTAAAGCCTATAGCCTGACCGCGGCGGGAAAAAAGCAACTCGTGGAGGAACGCTCCAATTGGGAGAGGCTGTCGGCAGGGATGGCAGGCATTCTGTATCCTTCTGAGAAAGAGAGTGAGATATGAAGTTATTCCGCTGGCGGCGACGCAAAGAAGAAGAACTCGACGCCGAAATCCAAAACTATCTTGACGAAGCTATCCGTGACCGGATGGAACGCGGCGAAACTGCCGAACAAGCGCGCGCCAATGCCCTGATCGAATTCGGCAATGTCGAATTGGTCAAAGAGGTCACGCGCGAGATGTGGGGCTGGGCGTTACTGGAACGATGTGGACAGGACTTGCGCTTTGGTTTGCGGATGCTGTGGAAAGACAAAGGCTTCACCTCTATTGCCCTGCTTTCACTGGCGCTGGGCATCGGCGCGAATACGGCGATTTTCAGCATAATTGACGCCGCGCTGATCAAAATGCTGCCGGTCAAAAATCCCGAACGACTGGTTTCCCTCGAACGGGGCGACGTCCCGCCTGGCCAATCACGGCCCGGTTTTTCCTACGCCTTCTTTGAGAAGGTGCGAATGCAGCAGGAACTGCTCGCCGGCGTCTGCGCATTTTGGGCGAATCGGCGCGTCAATGTCGCACTGGATGGGCAGGCTGAAGTGGCTAGCGCGCAGCGGGTTACCGGCGGCTTTTTTGCCGTGCTCGGCGTCAATGCATTGCTCGGCAGAACGATTACCGAAGAGGACGACAAAGTTCCCGGCGCGCATCCGGTGGTTGTGATCAGTCACCGCTACTGGCAAGGGCGTTTTGCGTCTGATCCGGCGGTTGTCGGCAAGACCATTTTGCTGAACGGTCATCCGTTTACGATCATCGGCGTAACGCCGCCGGAGTTCTTCGGCGCCATAGTGGGCGAAGCGCCTGATTTTTGGGCGCCGATGATGATGACCGAGCAAATCTCTCCGGGAGATTCAATTAAGGGTTATTACAGAATGGGTTTTTCTCCCATGTTAGCGCGACTGAAACCGGAAGTGAGCGAACAACAGGCGAGCGCGCTACTGACCGAGCTTTTGCGCCAAACGGCGCTGGAGGAGGTCGGAATTGAAATTGAATTGTGGTCGCCAGAAAGGCAGCAAGCGTTGCGGCGGCAAAGCATCGCATTGATCCCTGCCAGTCGGGGCTTTGCAGCTTTTGGCTTCCCAACCGTGCGCACGCGGTTTTCCGAAGCGCTGCGCATCCTGATGGCAGTCGTGGGATTGATCCTGCTGATCGCCTGCGCCAACATAGCCAATTTGTCGTTGGCGCGCGCAACAGCGCGTCAGAAAGAAATTGCCGTGCGTCTCGCGCTCGGCGCCAGTCGTTTCCGGCTCATCCGCCAATTGCTCACGGAAAGCCTGTTGCTCGCCGGCCTGGGCGGCGCGTTGGGATTGGCTTTGGCGTGGTGGGGCATCCGCTTTCTATTGGCGCTGATGGCGAGCGGGCGCAATCCGGTTTCTCTAAACGTGACGCTGGATGCGCGCGCGCTCATTTTTACCGCAGCCGTGTCGGTATTGGCGTGCATCCTGTTCGGCCTTGCGCCTGCGTGGCGCGCGACGGCTGTAGATTTGACGCCGGCGCTCAAAGATAACTCCCGTAGCGCCGAGGGCGGGGCGCGGCTGGGGCTGGGTAAATCTCTCGTTGTTTTGCAGGTCGCGTTGTCGCTGTCATTGCTGATTATCGCGGGGCTTTTCGTGCGCAGCCTCGGTAAACTATACATGCTGGACGCCGGCTTCAAAAAGGAAAATGTATTGCTGGTTTCGACTGATCCGCGAATGATCGGCTATCAAGGCAAACAGGTCGCCCCGCTATATCAACGTTTACTCGAACGCTTCAAAACGATTCCTGGCGTGCGCTCCGCGAGCCTGGGGGGCGTAGGGCTGCTCGGTGAAAGCGGGGCGAAACTGATTATCATTCCGCATGCCCAGGGACGGCCTGCGCCCCCGGGCGAGCCCCTACGTCCGCCTATTGGCACAGTCACACCGGAGTATTTTGAAACTGTCGGCATGACGATTTTGCGCGGACGCGGCTTTACGGCGCGAGATTTTGACAGGGGAAGCGGTCAAAAGGCCGTGATCGTGAACGAGGCTTTCGCGCGCTACTACTTTGGCGAAGAAGATCCGATTGGGCAGCGCTTCGGTTACAACGAGGCGGGCGACGGTCAGGAAATCGTCGGCGTCGTCAAGGACGCCAAGCACAGCAGCCTGCGCGAACCGGCGCAGCCCACCTGGTACGGGGCCGGCTTTGGGCAGGGAGCTACGACTTTCCAACTCCGTACCGCCGCTGATCCGATCGGCGTCATCGCCGCCGTCAGGCAGGCGGCGCGTGAAATTGACGGCAACCTGCCGCTCTACAATATCAAGACGCTCGCCAGGCAGGTTGACGAGTCGCTGTCGCAGGAGCGGTTGATCAGCGCGCTTTCCAGTTTCTTCGGGTTGTTGTCTCTGTTGCTAGCGGCGATCGGTCTGTACGGCATCCTCGCCTACGCCGTCAGCCAGCGCACGCGCGAGATCGGTATTCGCATAGCGCTCGGCGCACAGCCTGGCGCCGTCTTGCGCATGGTATTGCGGCAGGGACTGATCTTGACTTTGCTCGGGGTTGGTATCGGCCTCGCGGCGTCGCTTGGCGCCACACGCCTGCTTGAGAGTCAGCTTTTCGGCGTCACGCCAACTGACCCGGTGACGTTTGTCGTTGCGCCAATTCTATTGCTGACGGTGGCGCTGCTCGCGGGCCTTGTCCCGGCGAGGCGAGCGACCAACGTAGACCCGCTGATCGCAATCCGGCAAGAGTAACCGCGGTTATCACCACAGCAATGGCAACGTATTTGTAAGGAGGAATTTATGAGATACAAATTGGCTCCGGTACTTTTGTTAGTTGTATTTTCGCTTGGCTTCGGTCTGACGCGTGTTGGCGCTGAGGCGGGACCTGTCAATCTTACCGGGACGTGGGGAGTGCAATATATGGGGGGGCAAGGGCCAATCAAGTTTACCTTCGTCTTCAAACAGACGGGCGAAAAGCTGACGGGCGATTACTCCGGCCCGTTCGGCCCACGCAAAGTCACCGGCGCAGTGAAAGGGAATAAAGTTGTGTTCGGCTGGGAACAGGAAGGTAACGGGGGGGTCACTTTCACTGTTGCGTTCAAGGGCACAATTGAGTCTGCGACCAAGATGACCGGCACGGTTGGCAACCCGTTTTGCGGTGATGTGGGTTGCGAGTGGACAGGGGTGAAAAAGAAGGGAAATAACCTTCAACCAAACAAGAGTGTGACACCCCCTCCTGCCGGACCTACTCCGCGCCGACCATAGGGTCGACGCGAGCGGCGCGCGCAGCGGGAATCCAGGATGCCAGGAGCGCGGCGGCGCAGAGTAATAATGTAGCGATGGTGAGCATGCGCGATTTCGATAAACAAGAGTGTGACCTGATGTCTGGACACTTTCTGTAAATGCGCGTGTCGGCACAAGTTAGTAACTTGTGTAATCCTGTTGGTGTCATGTCAACAGAGATTCTACCGACACGCGTAGAAGAGTTTATCAAACAAATGATGCCGTGGGCGCACG
>WNFU01004194.1_pt1 | contig 18553 bp, 10 predicted proteins | sample 5400121 | NCBI WGS metagenome assembly WNFU01 (sample SAMN13153360, study PRJNA577476) | soil metagenome | isolation source: 100 cm soil or saprolite under grassland replicate 1 | place: USA:California | collected 2016-06-15 | reverse complement strand
TGCTGCGGCGAGGTCGTTCCACGCTCAGATCAATGCCTCCCTCGAGCCGGAATCCGGTGATGGACTTTCCGATCCTGGCCCATCCGGCTTCACGGTCGATATCGAGGGGGCTTCGGCGGTCCGGTCCCTGCTGCGCCAGCACCCCGCCTTCGGCGACGGCAGCAAGCCCGAGATCGGGCTCGACCTGTTCGGCGAACCCCTGGGTCCCGACGCGGACCTGGTGAGGGGCGAAGCCGCCGAGCTCCTGCTGGCCGGCATCGTTGCCATCTCGGTGGGAGGCGAGCCCATCGACGGCTACATCGACAGCCTGTATCACACCATCGTCGGGGCGGATGGCGTCAGCGGCCTGATGAAAGGAGCCCTTCTGGGCAAGGCGTTCCCGGAGACTTTCGTCGACCCCCCACGCATCCCCAAGGACCTGGTCGACCTGATGCACGACATCGACCGGCGAACCTGCGGGATCGCCATCGAGGAGGCCGCCAGCCGGTGGGGCCAGGCGGCGAGCAGCGGCAACGTCGGCACCAGCTTCTCCACCGGGATCACCGGGCTGAGCCCGAGCATGGGGTGCGCAGGCACGGTCGTGACGATCTCCGGCGTCGGGTTCCCGTCGCCGGCGCCCTCGGACCTGCAGGTGGTGTTTCCTCGGCACGGCGGTGGGTGCGCCCCGGCGTCCTCGGTCCAGTGGATGTCGTCCACCGCGATCCTGGCGACGGCCCCGGCGAATGTCGGACGGGGATGCGTCGGCTTCGTGCAGGGAGCCACCGGGGGCCAGCCAATGGCGGAGGCGGCAAGCACGCTGGCCGGTGAGCTGACCCGATGCCTGGGCCAGGCCGCTTTCGCGGCGGCCCACCGGTTCGAGACCATGGGCAGCCATCCCATCGTGTCGTGTCCGCCGTGCCTGCCCAGCAACGCCAACTGGTTCTCGGCGGGGCCGCCCGACATCGAGCGATTTCTGGCGAATAACTCCTCCTACGTGGAGGTGGCTCCCGGCGGCCGGCTGGAGCTGACCTGGCTGGTTCATGGCGCAACCGCGATCGACATCGTGGCGGTCCAGGTCCAGGGCGCGGTCAACGAGCATCCCGCCGTGCCCGGTCCGCTCAATGCGATGAGCGGGACCTACGTGATCTCCTCGATGCCGGGCACGTTCACCTGGGACCGCGAGTATGAGCTCCAAGCACGGAACGCCTGCACACCGGCGTCGAAGCCGGAGACCCGACGGGTCAAGATCAGGATGCGCAGCCAGCCCGATCTCACCGTCGCAGGGGTCGAGGTCACCCAGGCCATCCAGTTCTTCGCCGCCAACGATCACATGCTGAATCCGAACGCGCGGCGCCCGGACAACACCGTGGCGCTCCTGGAGGGTAAGCCGACAGTCGTCAGGGTGTTCGTCGACTCGGGCCAGCCCGCGGGGTTCGAGAACGGACAGGTCGCCGGCGTGCGCGCCCGTCTGCACGGCAAGGATGCCAACGGCAGGCAGCTTGTGGGGTCCCCGCTCTTCCCGCTGGATGCCACGTTCACGCCCAACCCGAACAGGACGATCACCGCACGCCGTAGGACCACGCAACCGACCGACATCGCCGCCGAGCGCCTCCTGCCCGCCAATCGGTGCTTCCTGTTCCTGCTGCCGTCGTCCTGGACGGCGTGGGGATCGATCGACCTGACGGCCGAGGTCCTGATGCCGATCGGGGTTCCGGAGCGGGACACCACCAACAACACCGCCCAGCAGACGGTCGTCTTCAACCGCGGAGGCCTCCCGGTGCGCCTGGCCGTCCTGCGGGTGGCCTGGACCGATCCGGGCACCGGGACCTTCACGGCGGCTCCGAACCTGTTCCAGGTCCTGTCGGAGGCCGACAACGTGCAACGGATCTATCCCAGCACACGGGCGCTCCTCAGGGTGGACCCATGCCCGGGCACCAACCCGTGGACCTTCCCCGGCAACATGGCGGCGGCGGGCATCAGCTGCGGAGCGGGCTGGAACGAGCTGATCGCCGAGCTGATCCTCCGGGCCTTCTTTACCTTCGGGATGGAGGATCACATCTATGTGGCCATGCTGGACGGCACCGCGGCCAGCACGGCCGCCACCTCCGTGGCCACAGGTTGCGGGGCGCCGCTTTCGTCGATGGGTCTGGCCTACCTCATGGGGGGAGCGCTGGCCGGGATCCTCATTGGGCCCCTGGCGGCGCTGGCGCTCGCCCGCGTCGGGACCTGCGCGATCGGCGCCGCCGCGACCTTCATCGGAACGCCGGCCGCCGGCCCGCACAATGGGGCCGTTACTGCGACTCAGCAAGAGGTCGGGCATGGGTTCGGCCACTTCCACATCCCCGGCTCCGGTGCGCCGCCGCCATACGAGCGCGGGTGGCCGAACTACCAGGCCGGAGCTCCCTACGAGAGCATCGGGGAGTTCGGTTTGGACATCGACGACTTCCTGGGGCTGCCTCCCGCGCTGTCCGCGTTCTCGCCCCGAGTGTTTCCGCTGGTGCCGCGGGCGACCGCAGACTTCATGAGCTATGCCGGCGGTCCCACCTTCACCGCACCCTGGACCTCACCATTCATCTACGAGCGGCTGATGGTGGGAGCCACCATCCCTCCCCCGCAGGTCGCGGCGCCCTCACCAGGCCCGCCAACCCCGCCTCCCCTCGAAGCGGTGGAGCCGCGGGACGTCGGCCTGCTCCGCGGCAGCGTCACCGAAGAAGGCGTCAGCCTCCACCCCGTCTACGTACACCAGCGGGCGGCACGCTTCCTTTCCGAGCAGGAAGACTCCGATGACGACGGCCACGAGGACCACGAGCACACGCGTCAGTCACCCTATCGGCTGGAACTGCGGGACCGGGCGGGGTCGGTGCTGTACTCGGACGTGATCATGCCCTTGGCGGAGCAACACGCGGGCGAGGTCCATCCCGTCTTCGGGTTCGCCATCGCCCCTTCCCCTGGTTCGAGCAGACGGCACGGATCGCGATTACCTACCCGGGCGAAGAGCTGGCCGGGATCGACGTTCCCCTGGAACCTCCCCTGCTGGAACCCCCTCGGGTCCAACGCGGTGAGAACGGCGTAGTGGTTTACTGGGCGGCCTCCCATCCCGAGGACCGGGAACTCAGGTACATCGTCCGGTACGCTGCAGACGAGGAATCCCAGTGGCGGTTTGTGGCCGCCGACCTCACCGAATCTCGGCTGGAGATCCCGGTAGGGACTCTCCCCGGCTCGTCGCGGGGCAGGATCCAGGTGGGCGCCTCGGCGGGCGGCCGGACGATGTGGGCGGAGAGCGAGACATTCGAAATCGAACCCTCGGTCCCCGAAACCGTGATCCTGGCCCCGGCGTCCGGTGCTGAGGTAACCGCTGGGGAGGAGATCTCCTTCCGCGGGGAGGCGATGACGATCGAGCATGGGCTGCTGGACGGCGGGGCGCTCTCGTGGCGGTCGCGCCTGGATGGGGAACTGGGATCGGGCAGGCACCTCCGAGCATCGCTGACCTCGCCAGGCGAGCACATCGTCGAGTTGACCGCCCGCTCACCCGCCGGCCCGGAGGCGGTGGCCTCAGCGCGGGTGCTCGTGCCGGGCAGGCCGGGACGGGCGGCCGAATGAGAAGGCGGTCACCTCGTTTCTACCTGGCGGCGTTGAGCAGGGTCACGTTCTCCCGACGCACTCCGCGTTGGGGTCATGACCTCACGAGTCGTCTTCGGCATCGTGGCGTCCTCCTCTTGTCGATCGTCAAGTCCTGCTGAGTGGTCCGGGAAACTTCAGGCAGAACCGGGGTCAACCGGACGCACAGTCGGTCGAACGACGCGCAGTCGCGGTAGCCGGCGGTCACCACCACCGGCTTCGGCGACATCAGCCTCCGCGACGCCCCGGCGGCGCTGCAGCTCTATGGGGTGGTGCTGATGCTGTCGGGAACGGCCGCGCTGGCGATCCTGTTCGCGCTGATCGCGGACATGCTGGTGAGCGCCCGGCTGGCGCGGATCCTCGGTGGCAGCGTGCCGCGTGCGATCCGCGACCATGTGGTGGTCTGCGGGCTCGGCAATATCGGCTATCGGATCGTCGAGCAGCTCGTGGAGATGGGGGTGCCGGTGGTCGCCGCCGAGCAGCAGGAGGCCAACCGCTTCCTGCCGGTGGTGCGGCGGCTGGGCGTGCCGGTGCTGACCGCCGACGTCCGCCTCACCGAGACCCTGCGGACGCTGCGGGTCCTGGAGGCCCGGTCGGTGGTGGTGGTGGTGACCTCCAGCGATGTCGTCAACCTGGAGACGGCGCTGAACGTGCGCGCGCTGGCGCCGGACCGGCGGGTGGTGCTGCGCCTGTTCGACCCGGATCTGGCCGCTCGGGTCGAGCGGGCTTTCGGCATCGACATCTCCCGCAGCCCGTCGGCGCTGGCGGCGCCGGCGTTCGCCGCCGCCGCCGAGGGCGAGCACGTCCTGGCCACGATCGCGGTGGGCGTGCGGGCGCTGGCGGTGGTGCGGCTGCGGGTGGCGGCCGGCAGCCGCGCCGCCGGCCGTCCGGTCGGCGAGCTGGAGCGCGCCACCCGCAGCCGCGTGCTGCTGCTGGAGGGCGGCGGCGCGCCGAGCTGGCGTCCCCCGGGCGGCGCCGCCGTCGCCGCCGGCGGGGAAGTGGTGGTGGTCGTGCCCCGCGGTGAGCTCGGGACGGTGCTGGCCTGGACCGAGGCCGGTGTCGGGGCCGACCGCGACGCCATGGCGTAGCCGGTGGCGCCGGTGGCGGCGGCCTGCCCGTGGACCGTGCTTTCATAGGGGCGGTACGGGCCTGGTCGGCCCGGGGGAGGTGCAATGCGCATGCGATGGGAGTCCTCGGTCACCTCGATCTCCTGGATCCCGATGAAGGCGATCGAGGGGGTCGTCAAGATGCCGTTCGAGATGGGGGTCGCCCATTACGACCTGCCGCCGCCTGACGTGCTCACCGACCTGGAGGAGCTGATCGCCTCTAGCGCCATCCGCTTCGCCAACGAGCTGCGGGCGTGGATCGAGGTCGAGGACGGGCGGATCGCCGGGCACGGCTACTCGGGGCGTGGCCACATGGGCCACACCAGGATGCGGGTCGGCGGCCTCAACCTGACCTTCTGCGGGATCGCCTTCCCGGACCTCCAGGGCGAGCCGGAGGTCGGGGAGGACTTCGTGCGCTTCACGCAGACGGCCGGGGGGCGCCCCGGCATGCCGTCGCCGCGGCGCGTCCGCCGCCGGCCGTTCGTGAAGGTCGCCGGGCCGGTGGTGTGGTCGACCCTGGCGCTCACCGTCCGCGCCGACGGCTCCTCGGACTTCGAGGTCGTCGGGGCCAGCTCGTTCCCGCGGCACTGGCTCTACGACCACAGCGGCAGGCTGGCGGCCAAGACCAGTTACATCGACTTCGATACCTGGTACCGGGAGTCGTTCGGCGGGCGGAACCCATGGGGTGACCAGGAGTCGCCGGCGATCGTCACCGCCGTGGAGAGCGCGCTGGAGCGGGAGCTGTCCCACATCATCATCGGGTCCAACCCGCCGTTCCGGCGGTTGCAGCCCGGCCAGACCCTCGTCGAGCAGGGCGAGCCGGGCGACGAGCTGTTCCTGCTGTTCGACGGGGTCCTGGCGGTGGAGCAGGACGGGCAGCCGGTGGTCGAGGTCGGCCCGGGGGCCATCCTCGGCGAGATGGCGCTGCTGGAGGGGGGCACGCGCACGGCGACCCTGCGGGCCGTGACCCCCTGCCGGGTGGCGGTCGTCCCCGGCGACCGGGTCGACCGTCAGGCGCTCGCCGAGGTCGCCAGGCGCCGCCGTGAGGACACCCCGTAGGCATGGCGCGAACGGCGTGATCTGCGCGAGCTGCGGCGAGGCCAACCCGGCGCGGGCGCGGTTCTGCTCGACCTGCGGGTCGCCGCTGGCCGCCGGGCGGCGGCGCGGCGTCCGCAAGGTGGTGACCGTGGTCGTCTGCGACATCACCGGCTCGACGGCGCTGGGGGAGCGGCTGGACCCAGAGTCGCTCGGCCTGGTCATGGCCCGCTGGTTCGACGCCATGCGGGCCGTGCTGGAGCGCCACCACGGCTCGGTGCAGAAGTTCATCGGCGACGCGGTGGTGGCGGCGTTCGGGGTGCCGGTGGTCCGCGAGGACGACGCCCTGCGGGCGGTCCGGGCGGCCGCGGCCATGCAGGACGCCGTCGCCGAGCTCGACGCCGGGGCTGCCGCTCCGCGAGCCAGGCCACGGGCTGCCGCTCCGCCGGCCAAGCTTGGCCTGGAGGTCCGCATCGGGATCGCCACCGGCGAGGTGATGGTCGGGGACGCGGTGGTGATGGGCGAGACGGTCCAGCTCGCCACCAGGCTGCAGGCGGCGGCCGGCCCCGGGCAGGTCCTGCTGGACAGGCGCACCTGGCGGCTGGCGCGCGACGCGCTGGTGGTGGTGGTGCCGGCGGTGGCCGGCAAGGGTGCCGGCGGGAGCCAGAGCGTGGCCGCCTTCCGCCTGGTCGACGTCTCGCCCGACGCTCCCGGCCGCGCCCGCCGCCACCAGGGCCCGCTGGTCGGCCGCCAGGCCGAGCTGCAGCTCTTCGACCTGGTCTTCCGGCGCAGCGTGCAGACGTCGAGCTGCCACCTGCTCACCGTGCTCGGCGCCGCGGGCGTCGGCAAGACGCGCCTGGTCACCGCCGCCGTCGACGCCGTCGGCGAGGCCGCCACCGCCCTGTTCGGGACCTGCCCGTCCGACGCCGAGGGCAGCAGCTTCTGGCCGCTGGCGGAGATCGTCCGCCGCGCGGCCGAGATCAAGGCGGCCGACTCCCCGGAGCAGGCCAGGGCCAAGCTGGAGGAGCTGCTGGCCGGCGCCGAGGACGGGCCGGAGGTCGCCGAGCGCGTCGGCCGCCTCATCGGGCTGGAGGCGTCGCCGGTGCCCGCCGAGGACTCGGCCTGGGCGGTGCGGCGCTGCCTGGAGGTGGTGGCCGGGCGGCGGCCGCTGGTGGTGGTCGTCGACGACCTCCACTGGGCGCAGCCCACCCTGCTCGACCTGCTCGAGCAGGTCGTCTCCCTGGCCATGGACGCGCCGATCCTGCTGGTCGCCGTCGCCAGGCCGGAGCTGCTGGAGCAGCGGACGGGCTGGGCCGGTGGGCAGCGCAGCGCCAGCACGCTGCTGCTGGAGCCGCTCGCCGCCGACGAGGCGGCGACGCTGGTCGAGCAGCTCGCCGGGGACGCGCCGCTGCCCGCGGACGCGACCGGGTACCTCACCAGGGTCGCCGAGGGCAACCCGCTGTTCCTCGAGGAGCTGCTCGCCATGCTGATCGAGGAGGACCGGCTGCGGCTGGAGGACGGCCGCTGGGTGGCCGACGACCTGGCCGCCGCCACCATCCCCCCGACCGTCCAGGCGGTGCTCGCCGCCCGGCTGGACCGGCTGGCCGCCGAGGAGCGCGCGGTGCTGGACCGGGCGTCGGTGATGGGGCAGGTCTTCGACCGCTCGGCGGTGCTGGCGCTGTCGCCCCAGGCGGCGCGCGCGGACGCCCCCGTCCACCTGCTGTCCCTGGTCCGCAAGCAGCTCCTGCGCCCGTCGGAGGGCTCTCTCGGCGGCCGCGACGGCTTCCAGTTTCGCCACCTGCTGGTCCGCGACGTCGCCTACGAGTCGCTGCCGAAGCAGACCAGGGCGGCGCTGCACGAGCGCTACGCCGCCTGGCTGGCCGAGCCGGCCGATGCGCGCGGCCGGGAGCTCGAGGAGGTCATCGGCTGGCACCTGGAGCGGGCCCACCGGCAGCTCGCCGAGCTCGGCCCGGTCGACGCCCGCGGCCGGGAGCTGGCCGCCGGGGCCGCCGGCCGGCTGGCGGCCGCCGGGCGGCGGGCGATCGGCCGCGGCGACCTGCCCGCCGCGGTCAACCTGCTGGAGCGCGCGATCGCCCTGCTGCCGGCCGGCGACCGCGACCGGCTGCACCTGCTGCCCGAGCTGGGCGAGGCGCTGGTGCTGAAGCTCGAGCCCGACCGGGCCGCCGCCGTGCGCGACGAGGCGCTGGCCGCCGCCGACCGCAGCGGGGACGCCGGGCTGCGGGCCCACGCCATCCTCGGCAAGCTCGACCTGCGGCTCGACACCGAGCCGGAGCGGACCGACCACGGCCGGCTCGACTCGCGCAGCTCCGGCCCCAGCAGCTTCCGGGCCGAGGTGCACGAGGTCCTGGAGGCGCTAGAGGGCCTCGGCGACCACCAGGGCCAGGCGCACGGCTGGCGCCTGCTCGGGCTCGACAGCTACCTGCGCTGCCTCATCGGCACCGCCGAGGAGGAGTTCCAGCGCGCCATCGAGCACGCCAAGGTGGCCGGCGACGAGCGGCTGGAGGCCGGGCTGGCCTACGCGCGCGTGCAGGCGGCGTTCTGGGGGCCGACGCCGGTCGCCGACGCCATCGCCCGCTGCGAGGAGATCCGCCGCCGGGCCGAGGGCAGCTACCGGGTCGAGATGGCCGCGCTGCACACCCTCGCCGGCCTCCACGCCATGAAGGGCCGCTTCGAGGAGGCCCGCGGGCTCGCCGACGCCAGCGCGGCCATCGCCCGCAAGCTCGGGCCCAACCGGTTCGCCGCGATCTGCAGCCAGTTCCTCGGCCAGACCGAGCTGCTGGCCGGCGACCCGGTGGCCGCCGAGGAGCGGCTTCGCTGGGGCTACGGGATCCTCGAGCGGATGGGGGAGCGCGGCCTGCGGTCGGAGCTGGCCGCCAACCTCGCCAGGGCGCTGTGCGCCCAGGGCCGCGACGACGAGGCCTTCCAGCTCGCCGAGCTCAGCGGCGAGCTGGCCTTCCGCGACGACCTGTACGCGCAGGTCGAGCGGCGCGGGCCGCTGGCGGCGATCCTCGCCAGGCGCGGCCGCCAGCAGGAGGCCGAGCGGCTGGCCGCCGAGGCGGTCGCGCTGGCCAGGCGGAGCGACATGCTCACCATGCAGGCCAACGCGCTGCTCGACCACGCCGAGGTGCTGCGCCTGGGCGCGGCGGCGGACCAGGCGGCGCCGCTGCTGCGGGAGGCGCTGGCGCTGTCCGAACGCAAGGGCAACCTGGTCGCCAGGGACCGGGCCCGCGACCTGCTGGAGGGGTCCGGGGAACCCCACGACTGCGGGGGGCGGAGCCCTCCGCAAACCCCCCGACCGGGTGGCCCGGTGGATCGGTCGGAGGGGTCCGGGGAACCCCAAGGGGGTGCCCCGGTGGATCGGGCACGGCGCGCCGATGCCTGAGCGGCGCGACCCGGCGGCGATGCCGGCGCCGCTGCGTCGCGACGTCGGGTTGCTCGGCCGCCTGCTCGGCCGGGTCCTGGAGGAGAGCGGCGGCCCGGCGCTGCTGGAGGACGTCGAGCGCCTGCGTCACGCCACCATCGCGCTCCGCGGCGCCAGCGCGAGTGGCCGCGAGGCGGCACGGGCCGAGGTGGTCGAGCTGGTCGCCGGCTTCGACCTCGACCGGGCCGAGCTGGTGGCCCGCGCCTTCACCGTCTACTTCCAGCTCGTCAACCTGGCGGAGGAGCAGCACCGGGTGCGCACCCTGCGGGAGCGCAGCCGCGACGGCGGCACGGTGCGGGAGTCGTTCGAGGCCGCCGTCCAGGAGGTCAGGGCCGCCGGCGGCGACGCCGGCCTGGCGGCCCTGCTCGACCGGCTGGAGGTGATGCCGGTCCTCACCGCCCACCCCACCGAGGCCAGACGAAGGGCGGTGGTGGACGCCCTGCTGCGCATCGGTGGCCTCCTCGCGGGGCTGGACGACCCGCGGTTGTCGGCCGCCGAAGAGGCCGACAGCCACCGGCGGCTGCTGGAGGAGATCACCGTCCTGTGGCGCACCGAGCAGCTCCGCCGCGAGCGCCCCACCCCGCTCGACGAGGTCCGCACGGTCGCGGCGGTGTTCGACGCGACCCTGTTCCAGCTCGTGCCCGACGTGTACCGCAGCCTGGAGCGGGCCCTGGTCGGGGACGCCGCCGGCACCCGGCAGCCCCCCTTCCGCCCGTACCTGCGCTGGGGGAGCTGGGTCGGCGGCGACCGGGACGGCAACCCCAACGTCACCGCCGCGACCACCACGGCGGCCATGACGGTCCAGGCCGACCACGTCCTGCGTGGCCTGGAGGCCGCGGCCAGGCGCATCGGCCGCTCGCTGACCGTCTCGGCGGCGTCGACGCCGCCCACCCCGGCGCTGCTGGCGTCGCTTGCCGGCGACGAGGCCGCGTTCCCCGGGCCGGCGGCGGCGATCCGCCGGCGGTCGCCGCAGGAGCCGCACCGCCGCAAGCTGCTGCTGGTCGCCGAGAAGCTGGCCGCGACCCGCGCCTGCCTGGTCGGCGAGCCCGCCGATGGGAGGGGGGGAGGCTACCGGGACGCGGAGGAGCTGCTCGCCGACCTGCGACTGGTGCAGGGCTCGCTGGCGGCGGCGGGCGCCGCCCGGCTCGCCTACGGGGAGCTGCAGCGACTCGCCTGGCAGGCGGAGACGTTCGGCTTCCACCTGGCCTCCCTCGAAGTCCGCCAGCACGCCTCGGTGCACGCGCAGGCGCTGGCCGAGCTGGCACCGGACGCCGTGGGCGACGCGGCCGCGCTGGACCGCCTCGCCAGCGACGGCTGGCCAGCTCCCTCCGGGGGGTCCGGGGGGCTCGAGGCTCGCCGCGGTGGGGTGGCGGAGGAGGCGCTGGCCACGCTGCGGGCCATGGCCGAAGTTCAGAAAAGCTTCGGGACCGCCGCCTGCCGGCGGTACGTCGTCAGCTTCAGCCGCTCCGCCGCCGACCTGGCCGCGGTGCGGGCGCTCGCCCGGCTGGCCGTGCCCGGCGGCCTGGCCCTGGACGTGGTGCCGCTGTTCGAGTCCAGGGCCGACCTGGAGGCGGCGCCGGAGGTGCTCGACGCCTACGTCGCCCTGCCCGGCGTGGCGGCCTGGCTGGAGGAGCGCGGCCGGCGCCTGGAGGTGATGCTGGGGTACTCCGACTCGGCCAAGGACGCCGGCTTCCTCGCCGCCAACCTGGCCCTGTACCGGGCGCAGGGCGCGCTCGCCGCCTGGGCCGGCAGGCGCGGCGTGGACCTCACCCTGTTCCACGGCCGCGGCGGCGCGCTCGGCCGCGGCGGCGGCCCGGCCGGCCGGGCGGTCCGCGGGCAGGCGCCCGGCTCGGTCGCCGGGCGCTTCAAGGTCACCGAGCAGGGCGAGGTGATCTTCGCCCGCTACGGCAACCCCGCCATCGGCCACCGCCACCTCGAGCAGGTCACCAACGCCGTCCTGGGCGCCTCCACCCCCGGGGCGCTGGCCGCCCTGCGGGCCGCCGAGGCCCGCTTCCTGCCGGCCGCCGCCCGCATGGCCGCCGCCTCCGAGGCCGCCTGGCGCGACCTCGTGGAAGGCGACGGCTTCGCCGAGTTCTTCGCCCGGGTCACGCCGATCCGGGAGCTCGGCCTGCTGCAGCTCGGGTCCCGCCCTGCCCGCCGTGGTGGCGGTGGCGGCGACCTCGCCGGCCTGCGGGCGATCCCGTGGGTGTTCGCCTGGAGCCAGAACCGCTGCAACCTGCCCGGCTGGTACGGGCTCGGCACCGGGCTGGCGGCCGTCGCCGGCGAGCCCGGTGGCACGGCGACGTTGCAGGCGATGCATCGGGAATGGCCGTTCTTCCGCTCCCTGATCGAGAACGCCGAGATGAGCCTCGCCAAGGCCGACCCGCTGGTCGCCGAGCCGTACCTGCGGCTCGGCGGCCGGCCCGACCTGGTCGCCGCCATCCGCGAGGAGTTCCGGCGCACCCGGGCGCTGGTGCTGGAGGTCACCGGCGCCGAGCGGCTGCTCGGCCACCGCCCCGTGCTGCGCCGCGCCGTCGACCTGCGCAACCCCTACGTCGACGCGCTGTCGTTCCTGCAGGTCCGGTTCCTGGCCGAGCTGCGCGCGTCTCGCCTTGCGGAGCGCGAGGCCGCCGCCGACGCCGGCAGGATGGCCGACCTGGTCCTGCTCACCGTCAACGGCGTCGCCGCCGGCCTGCAGAACACCGGCTGAGCCGGGGTCAGGGGACGACCGGGCCGGTGGCGGCGGCCCGCACGGCGGTCGGGTTGGACAGGACCTCCCTGACCACCGCGCCGGCGGCGCCGCGCACCGCGGCGTCGGGGCCGAGGCGGCTGGCGAGCACCCGCACCGGCGCCCACGACTGGCTGATCACCCGTTCCCGCAGCTCCTCCAGCAGCGGCTTGCGCAGCCACGGCTCCAGGGAGGCGTACAGCCCGCCGAGCACCACCGCGCTGGGGTCGACCACGTTGACCATGGCGGCGACGCCGATCCCGAGCGCGCGCCCGGCCGAGTCGATCGCCTGCAGCGTGCGCGGCTCCCCGGCGCGCGCCCTGGCGACCAGCTCGGCGACCGAACCGCGCGGCTGCCCGATGCTGGTGCCGGCCGCGCCGGTCAGGCCCGCGGCACGCAGCAGCGCCTCCTGGCCGGCGACCTGCTCCAGGCAGCCGCGGGCGCCGCAGCGGCAGCGCGGCCCGTCGGGCTGCACGGTGACGTGGCCGACCTCGCCGGCGAACCCGCTGGCCCCGCGGAACAGCTCCCCGCCGACGACGATCCCGCCGCCGACGCCGATCTCGCCGGAGATGTGGACGAAGTCGGTGAGCCGGTCGTGGCCGCCGAACCAGAGCTCGCCGAGCGCGGCCAGGTTGGCCTCGTTGTCGACCATGACCGGCGGGTCGCGGGGAGCGAAGCGGCCCTTCAGGACCTGGGCGACCGGCACGTCGACCCATTCCAGGTTGGGGGCGACGTGCAGCAGCCCCTGCTCGGTCTCGACCAGGCCGGGCACGGCCACGGCCAGCCCGGCCACCGTGAGCCCCTCGGCCTCGGCGGCCTGCATCGCGGTCCGGGTCATCCGGATCGCCCGCCCCAGCACCCTGGCGGGGGGCTGCCCGCGGTTGTCCCGCGGCCGCGTCCGGAGATACCGGACGCGGCCGACCAGGTCGGTGACGCAGACCGCGACGTAGTCGACGTTGATCTCCAGGCCGACGCCGACGAAGCCGGTGCGGTTGAGCGCCAGGGCGCTGCCGGGCCGGCCGATCTCGCCGCGCGCCTCCGGGCCCAGCTCGGTCACCAGGCGGGCGCCCAGCAGGTCGTCGACCAGGCTGGAGACCGTCGCCTTGGTCAGGCTGGTGGCCTGGGCGATGCGCGCCCGCGTCACCGGCTCGTTGGCGGCGATGTGCTGCAGCACCAGGGCCAGGTTGTGGCTGCGCAGCCCGTGCTGGCGGGCCGGCGACCCGCCGGGGTGCACCTCGCGGGCGGTCACGGGGACGGCACCGGGGTCACGGGGTTCAGGAGTCCCTCCATCGCCCCGTCCCGAGCCGCCGCGTAGCCGGCCCGCACCTCGGCGCCCGCCTCGGCCGCCTGGTCGGGGACCCCGGCGGCGGTCGCCGCCAGCACCCACGACGGCGGCTCCGCCGTCCCGGCCAGCACCCACGCCGCCTGGCGGGCCGCCCCCCTGGCGACGTACTCGGCCGGGTCGGGCACCTCGACCGGGGCGCCGAGCAGCAGGGGCGCGACGGCCTGCACCGCCGCCGAGCGGCTGCCGCCACCGACCAGCAGCACCCTCCGCACTGGGACGCCCTGGTCGCGGAGGGCGTCCAGGCCGTCCGCGAGCCCGCACAGCACCCCCTCCACGGCGGCCCTGGCGAGGTTCTCCGGCTCCATGTTGGCCAGCCGCAGGCCCACCAGCAGCCCGCTGGCGTCCGGCAGGTTCGGGGTCCGCTCGCCGTCGAGGTAGGGGAGCAGGACCAGCCCGCCGGCGCCGGGGCTGGCGGCCAGCGCCAGCCGGTCGAGGGTGGCGAGGTCCACGCCGAGCATCCGCGCCACTCCGGAGAGCACCTTGGCGGCGTTGAGCGTGCACACCAGCGGCAGGAACCGTCCGGTGGCGTCGGCGAACCCGGCCACCGTGCCGGCCGGGTCCTCGGTCGGCGCGTCGTGGACCGCGAAGACGGTGCCGCTGGTGCCGATCGACACCACCACGTCGCCGGGGACGGCGCCGAGGCCGAGGGCGGCCGCCATGTTGTCGCCGGTGCCGGCGGCGACGACCGCGCCCTCGCTGGTCTGGCCGGCGGCGGCGTTGGGCGGCAGCACCCGCGGCAGCGCCGGCACCCTGCCGAAGGCCAGCTCGACCAGGTCGGTGCGGTAGGCGCCGCCGCGGGGCGACCAGTAGCCGGTTCCCGAGGCGTCGCCGCGGTCGGTCACCGGCTCGCCCTCGCCGGTCAGCCGCCAGGTCAGCCAGTCGTGGGGCAGCAGCACCGACGCGACCCGGCCGGCCCGCTCGGGCTCGTGCTCGGCCAGCCAGCGCAACTTGGTGACGGTGAAGCTGGCGACGGGCACCGACCCTACCGCCTCGGCCCAGGCGGCCGGCCCGCCGAGCTCGCCGACCAGCTCGGTCGCGGCCCGCGCGGAGCGAACGTCGTTCCACAGCAGTGCCGGCCGCACCACCGCGCCGGCCTCGTCGAGCGTCACCAGCCCGTGCTGCTGGCCGCCGACGGCGAGCGCGTCCACGGTGTCCAGCAGGGCGGCGCGGGGAGCGGCGAGCGCCTGCCACCACGCCGCCGGGTCGACCTCGGTGCCCTCCGGGTGCGGGCCCGAGCGCTGGGCGAGGACCTCTCCGGTGTCGGCGTCGCAGACGACGACCTTGGTGGACTGCGTCGAGCAGTCGACGCCGGCGACGGTAGCCATGCGCAGCCCCCTTAGTTTGCCTCCTGAACATACTCTACGGCTGCGGCCATTGACACGGAAGCCCCTGGCTGCTTAGTTTGTCGAGTATACGGACAAATTTAGCGCCGGAGCCGAACGGGAGGGCATGGGCATGACCGGCGACGCGGCAGCCAGGAGGACGCTCGGCGTCGGGATGGTCGGCTACGCGTTCATGGGCAGGGCCCACTCCCAGGCCTGGCGCACCGTCGGCCACTTCTTCGAGCTCCCGTTCGCACCCCGCATGGCCGCCATCTGCGGCCGCGACCACGCGGCGGTGGCCGCGGCAGCGCGACGGCTCGGCTGGGCCGCCTGGGAGACCGACTGGAAGCGGCTGGTCGACCGCGACGACGTCGAGCTGGTCGACGTCTGCACCCCCGGGTCCAGCCACGCCGAGATCTCGATCGCGGCCCTGGAGGCCGGCAAGCACGTGCTGTGCGAGAAGCCGCTGGCCAACACCGTCGACGAGGCACGCGCGATGGCGGCCGCCGCAGCCAAGGCCGCCGCGGTGGGCGTCAGGGCGATGGTCGGCTTCAACTTCCGGCGGGTCCCGGCGGTCGCCCTGGCCAAGGAGCTGATCGCCGGCGGCCGGCTCGGCGCCGTCCGCCAGGTGCGCGCCGCCTACCTGGGCGCCCACCTGGTGGACCCCGAGTTCCCGCTGGTCTGGCGGCTGCGAGCCGAGGAGGCCGGGTCGGGCGCCCTCGGCGACCTCGGCGCCCACGCCGTCGACCTCGCCCAGCACCTGGTCGGCGACCACATCGCCGGGGTCTCGGGGCTGACCGAGACGTTCGTGCGGGAACGGCCCCTGCCAGAGGGCGGCGGCCGCGGGCCGGTCACCGTCGACGACGCCGCGCTGTTCATCGCCCGCTTCGGCGGCGGGGCGGTCGGCAGCTTCGAGGCGACCCGCTTCGCCACCGGCCATGCCGAGGGCCTCAGCGTCGAGGTCAACGGCGAGCTGGGCAGCGTCGTCTGGGAGCTCGGCTCCCTGAACCAGCTCCGCGTGTTCGACGCCACCGCGGACCCGGCCACCCAGGGGTTCCGCACGGTCCAGGTGACCAAGGCCGGCCATCCCTACGCCGGGGCGTGGTGGCCGGACGGCCACACCATCGGCTACGAGCACACCTTCACCCACGAGGCGCGCGACCTGCTGGTGGCGATCGCCGCCGGCAAGGACCCGGTGCCGTCGTTCGCCGACGGGCTACAGGTGCAGCAGGTGCTCGACGCGGTGCAGCGCAGCGCCGCGGCGGGCTCGACCTGGACGGAGGTGGCCGCGTGAGCCAGGGGGATTCCAGGTACGAGCCGACCAGGGCCGACCGCTTCAGCTTCGGGCTGTGGACGGTCGGCCATCCGGGCATGGACCCGTTCGGCGACCCGGTGCGCGCCTGGCTGGACCCGGTCGAGACGGTCCAGCGCCTCTCCGACCTCGGCGCCTACGGCGTCACCTTCCACGACGACGACCTGCTCCCGCCCGGCTCCGACGGCAGCCCCGCCGACCGCGCCAAGGCCCTGGACCGCTTCACCCGGGCGCTGGACGAGACCGGGATGGTGGTGCCGATGGCCACCACCAACCTGTTCCGGCACCCGGTGTTCCGCGAGGGCGCGTTCACCGCCAACGACCCGGCGGTCCGGCGCCACGCCATCCGCAAGACGCTCGCCAACGTCGACGTGGCCGCCGAGGTCGGCGCCAAGGTCTACGTCTGCTGGGGCGGCCGCGAGGGCTGCGAGTCCGACACCAAGGACGTGCGGGCCGCCCTGGACCGCTACAAGGAGGCGATCGACCTCCTGTGCGGCTATGTGCGCGACCGCGGCTACGACCTCCGCTTCGCGCTCGAGCCGAAGCCGAACGAGCCCCGCGGCGACATCTTCCTGCCGACCATCGGGCATGCGCTGGCCTTCATCGACCACCTGGAGCACCCCCAGCTCGTCGGCCTCAACCCCGAGGTCGGCCACGAGACCATGGCCGGGCTGAACTTCCACCACGGCGTCGCCCAGGCGCTGTGGGCCGGCAAGCTGTTCCACATCGACCTCAACGCCCAGCGCGGGCCCCGCTACGACCAGGACCTGCGCTTCGGCTCCGAGGACCAGAAGGGCGCCTTCTTCCTGGTGGACCTCCTGGAGCGTGGCGGCTACGGCGGGCCGCGCCACTTCGACGCCCGCGCCTACCGGACCGAGGACACCGACGGGGTCTGGGACTTCGCGCGCGGCTGCATGCGCACCTACCTGATCCTCAAGGAGCGCGCGGCCGCGTTCCGGGCCGACCCGGAGGTCGCCGAGGCCATGGCCGCGGCCGGCGTGCCGGACCTCGCGACCCCCACGCTCCGGCCGGGCGAGACCCTCCAGGAGCTGCGCGAAGAGCGCGGCTTCGACCCCGAGGCCGCCGCCCGCCGCGGTCGCGGCTACGAACGACTCGACCAACTGGTGATCGACCATCTGCTAGGAGCCCGCTAGACGCGCGTGCCCGTATGGGCAGCGGAAAGGAGGATCCATGTACAGCACCGCCGCCAGAGGTGGGATCGGGAGCAGGGCCGTACGGATCGCCGTGGCCATCGCGCTTGCGGCCGCGACCGTCGGGCTGCTCGGCGTGACCGCCTCGGACGCCTCGGGTCGCCTGGACGTGAGGCGGGAGCGCTTCGGCACCATGCCCGACGGCACCGTCGTGCACCGCTACATCCTCACCAACGGCCGCGGCATGGAGGTGAAGCTCATCACCTACGGCGGCGCCATCCAGTCGCTCAAGGTGCCCGACCGCCGCGGCCGCAGGGCCAACGTCACCCTCGGGTTCAGCACCCTGGAGGGCTACCTCAACCCGGGCAACCCGTACTTCGGCTGCATCACCGGCCGCTACGCCAACCGCATCGCCAACGGCAGGTTCACCCTCGACGGCGTCACCTACCAGCTCGCCATCAACAACCCGCCCAACCACCTGCACGGCGGCAACGTCGGCTTCGACAAGCGGGTGTGGGACGCGGAAGTGGTCCGCAACGACGACAGCGTCGGCGTCAGGTTCCACCGCGTCAGCCCCGATGGCGAGGAGAACTATCCTGGCACCCTCGACACCACCGTCACCTACACGCTGAACAACCGCAACGCGCTGCGCATGCGCTACCAGGCGACCACCGACGCGCCGACCATCGTCAACCTCACCAACCACGCCTACTGGAACCTCGCCGGTGAGGGCTCCGGCGACATCAACGACCACAAGCTGCTGCTGCGGGCCAGCCACTACACCCCGGTCGACGCGACCCTGATCCCCACCGGCGAGATCGCCCCGGTGGCCGGCACGCCGCTGGACTTCACCAGGTCGACCGCGATCGGTGCGCGCATCCGCAACAGCCACCCGCAGCTCGTCATCGGCCGCGGCTACGACCACAACTGGGTGCTGGACCGGCGCGGCTCCGGGCTGGAGCTGGCGGCGCGGCTGTCCGACCCGAGAAGCGGCCGGGTCCTGGAGGTCCTCACCGACCAGCCGGGCATCCAGTTCTACTCGGGCAACTTCCTGGACGGCACCCTGGTCGGCACCAGCGGCCGGATGTACCGGCAGGGCGACGGCCTGGCGCTGGAGACCCAGCACTACCCGGACTCGCCCAACCATGACAACTTCCCGTCGACCGTGCTGCGGCCGGGCGAGGAGTACGACACGACCACCATCTACCGGTTCTCCGCCGACGACTGACAGGGTGGGAAACCCGCACGAGGAGGTGCCCATGTCCAAGGTCGATCCCACGGTCGAGCAAGCCGTCGACACGCTGGGACTCAACCCGATCACGCGGCGCCGGCTGCTGAAGGGCGCCGGTCTGACCAGCGCCTCGCTGGCCGCCGCTGCGCTGCTCGCCGCCTGCGGCTCCGACGAACCGTCCGGCGGCAGCGCCGCGGCGGCGGGTTCCGGCGACTTCCCCTCCACGCCCAAGTGGAAGTTCGTGTTCGTCAACCACGTCACCACCAACCCGTTCTTCACGCCCA
>WNFU01009749.1_pt1 | contig 18560 bp, 16 predicted proteins | sample 5400121 | NCBI WGS metagenome assembly WNFU01 (sample SAMN13153360, study PRJNA577476) | soil metagenome | isolation source: 100 cm soil or saprolite under grassland replicate 1 | place: USA:California | collected 2016-06-15 | reverse complement strand
TGCCGGTCGGGGTGTGCGTGATGCGTACGGCGGAGTCGGTCTTGTTGACGTGCTGGCCGCCGGCGCCCGAGGCGCGGTAGGTGTCGACCCGGATGTCCTCGTCGTCGATCTCGACCTCGACCTCGTCGTCGACGAGCGGCGCGACGTCGACCTGGGCGAAGGCGGTGTGGCGCCGGTGCTGGGCGTCGAACGGCGAGATGCGGACCAGCCGGTGGACCCCGCGCTCGGCGGCGAACAGGCCGTATGCGTTCTCGCCGCGGGCTATGAAGGTGGCCGACTTGATGCCCGCCTCCTCGCCTTCGGAGGCCTCCTTCATCTCGACCCGGAATCCGCGCCGCTCGGCCCAGCGCAGATACATGCGAAGCAGCATCTCCGCCCAATCCTGGGAGTCGGTCCCGCCGGCCCCGGATCGGATCGTGACCACGGCGTCGCCGCTGTCGTATTCGCCGCTGAACAGGCGAGCCTCCTCGAGCGTCGCCAGCCGGGACTCGACCGAGTCGACCTGCGAGGCGACCTCGCCCGTGAGCTCGGGGTCGTCGGCGGCCAGCGCCGCGAGCTCGCCGAGGTCCTCGGCGTCGGCCTCGAGCGCGCGGAAGGTGTCAAGCCGCTCGCGGGCCCGCTTGTGGGCGCTGGCGGTCCGGGATGCCTGCTCCTGGTCGTCCCAGAAGCCGGGCCGCTGCATCTCGGCCTCGAGCCGCTCTACCTCGGCGGCGAGCCCGGCCGGGTCAAAGGTAGTCCGCGAGCAGCTTCAGTCCGTCGCGCACCTGCGCGACGCGAGCGTTCACGGCCTCGTTCGAGAGCGCCTCGGCCATACATAGATCCTAGTCGCGCGCTGCGCGGGCGTCGCGGTCGCGGCGGTCAAGCGCGAGTGTCAGCCCGCGAGCTTCACCTTCCAGTGAAATCTCGCCGGCGTCGGGTCCTCGTTTCCGACCGAGTCGACCGCGGTGACCTCGAGCTCGTGCGTGCCCCTGCGGACGCGCGCCTTGAAATGCGAGTCGCACGCATGGGGCGTCTTGCCGTCGAGCTCGCACTGGAACGTCGCGGGCTCTGTGGCGCTGAACTCGAATCGCGCCTTGCGCTTGTGGGACTTCCGCTTCGGATGCACGGTGATCTCCGTCGCCGGCGGCTCGGCGGGCCTCGCCCCCGATCCCACGACGTCCACGCCGGCGATCGAGAGGATCGCCGCCTGAAGCGCGCTGCGCATCGGATCGGCCGCGATCCGCCCGTACACGCCGGGGTAGTTCGGTCGCGCGCATCCGGCGCCGAAGCTGGTGTCCCCGACGAGCCGGAAGGTGGCGCTCGCGCCCTCCTCTACCGGGACGACGAGCGGCCCGCCGCTGTCGCCCTGACAGGTGTCGGTGCCTCCCTGCGGGTAGACGCCGGCGCAGACCATCACGGCCGGATAGAAATCGCCGTCGTAGACCGACGGGGAGCCACAGGTGGCGTCGTCGATCATCGCGACCTGGGCCGCGTGAAGCTGGTCGGGGCGGGCGCCGGCGCCCTCCGCAAGGTCCCCCCAGCCGGTGACGAACGCGGCACGCCCGGGCGCCCAGGTCGCGCTCTCGTCGGCGCCCGCGAGCTTGATCGTCGGCGAGCTCGAGGGATCGGCGAGCCTGAGGAACGCGACGTCCCACTCCTTGGTGGCGCTGTTGTAAAGGTCGGGGCCCGCGTTCGCGCCGCTCTGCGCCTCGACGACGGGGGCTCCCCCCGGACCCGAGGCGAAGTAGTAGACCTCGGCGACGTTGCTCACCTGGCCCTGCGAGGACGACAGCGAGGTGCGTCCCGTGAAGACCTCGAAGTTGATCGCCGAGTTGAAGCCGATCGGGTTGGGAAAGCCGGCCACGCAGTGTGCCGCGGTCACGACGATCGCCGGCGCGACGAGAGAGGCGCCGCAGAACTGGCGGTCGTATCCGTCGCCGGGATAGATCGCGTCGTTGAGCGCCAACGCAGCCTGCCAGGGCCACTGATCGATCGTGGTCGGCGCCCCGCCCACGATCCGGGGCGAGTCGCCTCCGCCGGCGGACGCGCCCGCCGAGCCGGACGCCGTGAGCGAGGCGGATATCGCTGCGGCTGCGACGCCGGCGACGACGCGGGTCAGGCGCCGTGGCACTTCTTGTACTTCTTGCCCGACCCGCACCAGCAGGGGTCGTTGCGGCCGATCTTCTCGTGCTCGCCCTTGACGCGGGTGCTCGCCGCCGCGGGCTCGGCCGGCTGGGGACCTCGTTGGGCGGGGGCCGCAGCGGGCTGCTGGGGCCCGCCCGCAGCGGTCGCCGTGCTTGCTCCCGCCGCGGCCCCGGCGCCTGCCTGCGAGAGCGGCGAGGGCTGCTCATCGGGGGTGCCGCCCGAGTACTGGACCCCGCTCGGTGCGGCGGCGGGCGTGAACATCTGCTGCGCCTGTGCCGGCGAGACCTGGACCTCGACGTGGAAGATCAGCCGCGCGAACTCCTCCCAGATCGCGTTCATCAGCTCCCTGAACATCGTGAAGCCCTCGTTCTTGTACGCGACCAGCGGATCGATCTGGGCGAATCCACGCAGGTGGATTCCCTCGCGCAGATAGTCCATCTCGTAAAGGTGCTCGCGCCAGCGGTTGTCGATGATCTGGAGCAGGATCTGGCGCTCGAGGTAGCGCATCAGGTCGGTGCCGAACTCCTCCTCGCGGCGGGTGTAGGCAGCGCGCGCGTCCTGGACGAGGAGCTCGACGAGCTCCTCGCGGTCCGAGGCCTGCTTCTGGTCGAGCTCGACCAGCGTCACTCCGAGCGGCCATAGCTGCTCGAGCTGGACCTGGAGCTCGGGCAGGTCCCAGTCCTCGTAGACCTCGCCCGGCGTGTACTGCTCGACGAGTCGCTCGATCACTCCACCGAGCTCGTCGCGGATCGCGTCCGACATGTCGCGTCCCTCGAGGATCTGCCGGCGGTACTCGTAGACGATCCGGCGCTGCTCGTTGAGCACGTCGTCGTACTCGAGCACTCGCTTTCGGATCAGGAAGTTCTGCTCCTCGACCTTCTTCTGCGCGTTCTCGACCGTGCGCGTGAGCATCTTCGCCTCGAGCGGATACTCCTCGCCCTCTTCGTCCACGGGCCCCAGCCGGTCGAGGATCTTGTAGATCCGGTCGCCCGCGAACAGGCGGATCAGATCGTCCTCGGCCGACAGGAAGAACCGCGACTCGCCGGGGTCGCCCTGGCGTCCCGACCGCCCGCGAAGCTGGTTGTCGATCCGCCGCGACTCGTGGCGCTCTGTGCCGAGGATTAACAAGCCCCCGAGCTCCAGCACACGCTCGCCCTCCTCCGCGCAGCGCGGCTCGAGCTCTTCGACCAGCGAGCTCAGCGCCTCCTCGAAGCCCTCGTCACCGGGCTTGAGGCCGCGCTTGGCGAGCTCCGCCCTCGCGAGCCCATCCGGGCTTCCGCCGAGCTTGATGTCGACGCCGCGCCCCGCCATGTTGGTCGCGATCGTCACCGCACCGGTCCGTCCCGCCTGGGCGATCGTCTCGCCCTCGCGCTGGGCGTGCTCGGGCTTGGCGTTGAGGACCACGTGGTCGACCCCGTGGCGCTTCAGCCGCTCGGAGAGCATCTCCGACATCTCCACCGAGACGGTGCCCACGAGGACCGGCTGGCCGCGCTCGTGGCGCTCCTCGATCTCGCCCTGCACCGCCTTCCACTTGCCCTGCTTGGTCTTGTAGATCAGGTCGTTGTGGTCGGCGCGGATCATCGGCCGGTGGGTCGGGACCTCGACCACCGGCATCTCGTAGATCTTCATGAACTCCTGCGCCTCGGTGAGCGCGGTCCCGGTCATCCCTGAGAGCTTGTCGTAGAGGCGGAAGTAGTTCTGGAGCGTGATCGTGGCGAGCGTCTGGTTCTCGGCCTTGATCGCGACGCCCTCCTTGGCCTCGATCGCCTGGTGCAGTCCCTCCGACCAGCGCCGCCCTTCGAGGATCCGCCCCGTGAACTCGTCGATGATCATCACCTGGCCGTCGATCACGGCGTAGTCCTTGTCGCGCCTGTACAGCGACTCGGCCTTCAGCGACTGGACCAGGTGGTTGACGAGCGTCCCGTGCTCGGAGACGTAGAGGTTCTCGACCCCGAGGAACTGCTCGGTCCGGTGCACGCCGCGCTCGGTCGGCGCGACGGTCTTGTGCTTCTCGTCGTACTCGTAGTCGTGGTCGACCTCCGAGGTGTCCTTCGACTCGCCGAGCGACTTGAGCTTCGGCTTTGCCTCCTCTCCCTTGAGCTGGCGGGCCAGGCGGGCGAACGTGTAGTAGGTGTCGGCGGCCTGCTCGGGGCGGCCCGAGATGATCAGCGGGGTGCGAGCCTCGTCGATCAGGATGTTGTCGACCTCGTCGACGATCGCGAACTCGTGACCGCGCTGGACGCAGTTCTCGAGCGACGACGCCATGTTGTCGCGCAGGTAGTCGAAGCCGAACTCGGAATTCGTCCCGTGGGTGACGTCGCACGCGTAGATCGCCCTGCGGTCGGCGGGCGTGTCGGACTCCTGGATCGCCCCGACGGTGACCCCGAGCGCCCTGTAGATGGGGCCCATCCACTCGGCGTCGCGCCGCGCCAGGTAGTCGTTGACCGTCACCAGGTGAACGGGATTGCCGGCGAGACTGTTGAGGGCGATCGCGAGCGTCGCGGTGAGCGTCTTTCCCTCCCCGGTCCTCATCTCGGCGATCGCGCCGTCGTGCAGCACCATGCCGCCGATCAGCTGGACGTCGAAGTGGCGCTGGCCGATCGCCCGCCGCGCGGCCTCGCGGGTCAGCGCGAAGGACTCGGGCAGCAGATCGTCGAGCGGCTCGCCGTTGCGGGCGCGCTCGCGCAGCGCATCCGCCTCCGTGCGCAGCTCGTCGTCATCGAGCAGCTCCATCTCCGGCTCGATCCGATTGATGGACTCGACGCGGCGCTCGTACTCCTTGAACTGGCGCGCCTCGCCCATGCGCAGCGCGCGGTCGATGATGCCCCTCGCCATAGGGGATTCAGCGTAGCAACGGGATTTCGGACGCCCTGCAGTCCCGGTCTAGGCGGCGCGGCCGCGCAGCCGCGAGACCAGCCGCCGGGTCTGGGAGCGCTTGCGGCGCTTCTCGCGGTGGCGCTTTACCTGGCGCCGCATGTCCTCCGCGAGCGCGTGGATGGAGTGCAGCATGTCCGGCGAGGCCTCGCGGGCTCGCAGCGTGACGCCCTTGAGGTAGAGCGTCGCCTTGGCGATCTCGCGGTCCGAGATCGCGGGGTTGCGCTCCTCGCTGAGCTCGACGTCGAGCTGGGCCAGGTCGGAGACCTGGCGCCCGATCCGGGCGAAGCGCTTCTCGACGTGTTCGCGAAGCTCGTCGGTGACCTCGAGGCCGTTGCGTCCCCTGATCTCGATCCGCACGCTCTCTCCTCTCGCCGGGTAGGCAAAAGATTACGCCCGCGAGGGCCGCACGCCAAGTTCTTTTCCACCGGAACGCGCAAAGGTGACCGCGACGACTCGCTCCCCGCCGGCCTCGCGAAGCGCCGCGCCGCACGCGGCCAGCGTCGACCCGGTGGTCAGGACGTCGTCGACCAGAATCGAGCGAGCCGGAGCCTCGCCGCGCACCACCACGCGCGGAGGCGATGCCAGGCGCTCGGCCCGCGGACGCCCGACCTGGCGCGGACCCTGGGAGCGCCGCAGGCAGGGCGCGAGCGGCCGGCCGCTGAGCCTGGCGAGCTCGAGCGCGATCTGCTCGGCGGGATCGAAGCCGCGCGCGCGCAGCCGCAGCGGCGCGGCGGGCACGGGCACCAGCGCGCCGTCGAGCAGCCCCGGCGGCACCGAGGCATGGATCGCCGTTGCGGCGCGGCGCGCCAGCGGCAGCAGGCGGCGGAACTTGAGCGCCGCCACCAGCCCGCGCGCAGCGTCGCCGTAGGGAGCCGCCGACCAGGTCGACTCGACGCCGGGCACCGACCCGCTCTGCGGCGCGGCCGACGACAGCTCGGCCTCGCAGCGCGCGCACAGCGGGTGCCGCGCCTCGGTCGCGGCGTCGCAGATCGCGCAGCGGGGCGGAGCGATCAGGCTGCCGAGAAGCGCGACGGCTGTCCGCATGACGCCAGCATCCCCACTGAGGGCAAGCGGAACGCGCGCTGTTCGTGCCGAACAGCAGGATTCGCCACGCCCAGTCGACGATTGAGATCCCAACACCCCGTTCGACGGCGAGCTCCCGGGCGGTCCAACGATACCCCCACCCGAGCGACCCCGCCGGGAGCGGCGCGCTATTCGAAGATCGCGCGCTCGACCGCGGTGACGTCGTTCTCGCACCCGATCACGGCCGGCGCCTTGCCGAGCGCGGTGTCGGGATCCTTGAGCCCGTGACCGGTCAGCACGCAGACGACGCTGCGCGGCGCGGCGGACCCCTCCGCGACCGGGAGCCCGTGGGCGAGCAGTCCGGCGACCGAGGCGGCGGAGGCGGGCTCGCAGAAGACGCCCTCCTGTGAGGCGAGCATCCGGTAGGCATCGAGGATCTGTTCATCGGTGACGGCCGCGACCCGGCCGCGGGATGCGGTCAGCGCCCCCATCGCCTCCTCCCAGCGTGCCGGGTTGCCGATCCGGATCGCCGATGCGACCGTCTCGGGGCGATCGACTGGATGCCCGAGGACGAGCGGAGCGGCTCCCTCGGCCTGAAAGCCGTACAGGATCGGGGCGGCGTCCAGCTCCTGAAAGCCGGCCCAGTAAGCCGTCACGTTGCCGGCGTTTCCTACCGGGATCGCGAGCGCGTCGGGCGGCTCTCCCAGCTCGTCGCAGACCTCGAATGCGGCGGTCTTCTGTCCCTCGATCCGGTACGGGTTGACCGAGTTGACGAGCTCGACAGGGTGGCGCTGCGCAAGCTCGCGGACGAGCCGCAGCGCGTCGTCGAAGTTGCCCCGCAGGGCGACGACCCGCGCCCCGTGCATCAGCGCCTGGGCGAGCTTGCCGATCGCGATCTTTCCCTCCGGCACGATCACCGCCCCGCGCAGCCCGGCGCGCGCGGCGTATGCGGCCGCGCTCGCCGCCGTGTTGCCGGTCGAGGCGCAGATGATCGCCTCGGCTCCGGCGCCGAGCGCCCGCGACACCGCGACGGTCATGCCCCGGTCCTTGAAGCTCCCGGTCGGGTTCGCCCCCTCGAGCTTCAGGTAGACGTCGACGCTGAGCCGCTCCGACAGCGTCGGCGCCTTGACCAGAGGCGTCGAGCCCTCGTTGAGGGTGACGATCGGGTCGTCGGGCTCGAGCGGGAGCGAGTCCCGATATCTCTCAATCAGGGGCTGGGGCATGGCGCCTCACACGAACTCCTCCTCGATCACCCTGATCGCACGCGGCTCGGCGCGCAGGAAGTCGAGCGTGGCGATCTCGTCGAGCGCCGAGTAGAAGCGGCGCTCGGCGCACTGATGCATGACCATGACGAGGCGGGCGTCCTCGCCCATCCCCCACTGGACGACGCTTCTGACCGACACCTCGTTGCGCCCCAGCACGTCGGCCACCTGGGCGAGCACGCCGGGGCGGTCGGCGACCTCGAGGTGGAGGTAGAAGGCCGAGTCGAGGTCTCGCGTCACCTCGAGCCGCTCGCGCGGGGCGTGGACGGGCGCGTCGCCGGCGACGATCGAGACGAGGTCGCCCAGCACGGCGGAAGCGGTCTCGGTGCCTCCCGCCCCGGGGCCGGACATCGTGATCTCGGTGATCGACGGCGACTCGACCATGACGGCATTGAACGGGCCCCCGACCGGGGCGAGGGGGTGGCCGCTGTACAGGAAGCAGGGAAAGACCCGCACGCTGATCTCGTTGTCATGGTGCTCGGCTACCCCGAGCAGCTTCAGCGACAGCCCGAACTGCTTGGCGTAGGCCAGATCGTCGGGCTGGATCGCCTCGATGCCCTCGAAGGCGACGTCACCGAGCCCCACCGGGGTGTGGAACGCGAGCCGCGCGAGGATCGCCATCTTGGCCGCGGCATCGGCGCCGCCGACGTCGTCGCTCGGGTCGGCCTCCGCGTAGCCGAGCTCCTGGGCGCGGGCCAGGGCGTCCTCGTAGGAGGCGCCCGTCCTCGCCATCTCGGTGAGGATGTAGTTGGTCGTCCCGTTGACGATCCCGAACACGCGCGTGATCTCGGTCGCCGAGAGGCTCTCCTGGATTACCCGGATGACCGGGATCACGCCCGCCACGGCCGCCTCGAAGCGCAGCTGGACACCGGCCCGCCGGGCGGCCTCGAAAAGCTCGTCGCCGTGCTGGGCGATCAGCTGCTTGTTGGCCGTGACGACATGGCGGCCGTCGCGCAGCGCCCGCAGGACGTAGTCGCGCGCCGGATCGGTGCCCCCGATCAGCTCGACGACGATCTCTGAGCCCGCGAGGATCTCCTCGAAGTCGCCCTCCGAGCGACGCAGGACGCCGACGACCTCGGGCCGCCGGCCGGTCGCGGCCTCGACCGCACCGGCCCGCGCCGTGAGCAGCTCGACGAATGCGGTGCCCACGGTGCCGCGACCGAGGACCCCGACGCGAACCGGCTGCGCGGCGCTCATTCGGCGTCCCGGGCGAGCAGGTCGTCGTAGGTCTCCCGCCGCACCACGGCGCGGGCGTCGCCGCCGGAGCAGAAGACGACCGGAGGCCGCGGCAGGCCGTTGTAGTTCGAGGCCATCGCGTAGCCGTAGGCGCCGGTCGCCGGAGTGACGAGCAGGTCTCCCGGGGAGGGCGAGGCGAGCATCGCATCCTGGATCAGGATGTCGCCGGACTCGCAGTGCATCCCGGCGACGGTGACCGGGGAGTCGGCGGGCTCGGAGGCGCGGTTCGCGATCAGGGCCTCGTAGCGCGCCCCATAGAGCATCGGCCGCATGTTGTCCGACATCCCGCCGTCGACCGCGATGTAGGTCCGCACCCCGGGGATCTCCTTGACCGTCCCCACCGTGTAGACGGTGAGCCCGGCGTTGCCGACCAGCGAGCGCCCCGGCTCGATCAGGATCCGCGGCGCCGGGTCGAACACCCGCTGGACACCGCGGACCTTGACGTCGACGTACTCCTCGATCGCCGGGGGGTCGTCGTCGCTCGTGTAGGCGATCCCGAGTCCCCCGCCCACGTTGAGGATCCGCAGCTCCCCGTCCCACAGCTCCGCCAGCGCCTCGATCGCCTTGACGTATGGCTCGAGCTCGAAGATCTGCGAGCCGATGTGGGCGTGCAGCCCGACGAGTCGCAGGTTCTCGGTGGCGCGCACCGCATCGATCGCCCGCCGCGCGAGGCCGTCCTCGAGCCCGAAGCCGAACTTCGAGTCGAGCCCGCCGGTCGCGACGTAGTCGTGCGTAGACGGCCTGATCCCGGGCGTCACCCGGATCAGGACGTCCTGAGCTCGCCGGGCGAGGCGGTCCGCGCGCTCGATCTCGTCGAACGAGTCGAGGATCAGGTGGCCCACCTCCGACTCCGCGGCATAGCGCAGCTCGGCCTCGGTCTTGTTGTTGCCGTGCATGTAGATCCGCTGGGGCCCAAAGCCCGCCCGCAGCGCCATGTGCAATTCGCCGCCGGACGCCACGTCGACCGACAGCCCCAGCTCGGCGCACAGCCGGTAGATCGCCGTGATCGGGGCCGCCTTGCTGGCGTACAGGACCTCGAAGTCGTCCGTCCGCGCGCGGAACGCCTCCATGTAGGTGGCGGCGCGCTCGCGGATGTCGTCCTCGGCGTAGACGTAGGCCGGGGAGCCGAACTCGGCGACGACGTCGATGAGGTCGCAGCCGCCGATCTCGAGATGGCCGCGCTCGTTGACGCGGCTGCCCGCCGGATAGACCGGCGAGCTCGCAACGGGGTCGGCGATCGTGGGCTCGGTCATGGTGAGGGTCCATTCTGACGGGACGTCCTCGCCGAGATGCCGCGCGAGGTGTCGGCTGCCAGCCGTCTACCGGGTAGCGTGGTCGCGATGAGGCTTCCGTCACCGAGAACGGCGAGCGAGCGCGGTGTGCACGAGGGCCGGCCTTACGAGCTGTGGCTGCCGACCGACGACAACACGGCGCCGTGGCCCGCGATCGTGATCCTGCACGGCGCCGGATCGCGCAAGGAGAACCACTCCGACTTCGCGCGGGCCGCGTCGGGCTACGGGTGGGCCGCGCTGGCCTTCGACCAGCGCGGCCACGGCGCCTCCGAGGACGAGATGGCGCCGGCCGCGATCGCCGACGTCACCCGGATGGCGCGGCTGCTCGCCGGCATCGACGGCGTCGACGCGTCACGTTTGTGCGTGCGCGGATCGAGCATGGGCGGGTTCCTGGCCATTCACGCCGCCGCAACGTCGGACACGATCGCCGGCGCGATCGCGATCTGCCCATCCGGCGAGGCCGACCTGCTGCGCGGCGTGCGGCGCGGCGAGCTGGAGATGCGCGTCGACGAGCGGGCCCTCGAGGCATGGCTCGGCGAGCACGACCTGCGCGACGCGGTCGCGCTGATGGCCGACAAGCCGCTGCTCCTGATCCATGCCCGCGGGGACGAGTCGATCCCCTACACGTGGTCGGAGGAGCTCTACGAGCATGCGGCCGAGCCGCGCAAGCTCATCGTGATGCCGGGCGGCCATCATCGCTCCGTTCAGCACGACGCCGAGCTGCACGGCGTAGCCTTGCGGTGGCTCGGTCGGTCGCGCCCTGGCCCACCTGGCCGACGGCGTCGCCGGCGCCGGGGGCGGTCCCCTGAAGCGTCTGGTCGATGGGGTCGGTGAGCGGCTTGGTGGTATCGCCAAGGCCGAGATCGAGCCCCAGGTCGTTGGTCGTCTGATCGACGTCCCCGACGATCCCACCGATCGGGCCCCCGGACGCGGTGGGCGTCCCCGGCGCGGTCGTACCGGGCACGGTGGTGCCGGTGCCGCCCACGCCCGGCGCGCCGGGCGTGGTGGCTCCAGGCGGGAGCGCGCCGCCGAGCCCGCCGGCCGGGACCAGCGCGGCGAGCGCGGCGGGTGGCAGCGGGGCGGGCGCCGCGGCCACGGCGCCCGGCGCGGCGCCGACCGCGGTGGCGGCCGCCCCGGGGGCGCCGCCCTGGCCCACGTAGAGGCTGTCGTCATCGGCGGCGTCCGAGCCTCCCGGCAGCCCGTTGAAGGCGAAAAGCGTCGCGACTATCAGGAAGGCGACGATCGCGCCGCCGACCAGGGAAGCGGTCGCCCCCGTCCCCGCGAGGTAGCTGCGGACGTTCCTGATGCTTATCGACTGCGCGGTCATAGCTGAATCGGTCTCGCGGACGGAACCCCCTCGAATCAGGCACACGCAGCCCGCCGGAGGCGGCCCACTCTGATTATCGACCCCCTGACGCCGAGCTTGAGCGTCGAGTCGAGCTTGTGCGGGAGGTTACAGGTAACCCATCGGGTCCACGGCACTGCCGTTGACCCGGACCTCGAAGTGCAGGTGGGGGCCCGTGCTGTCGCCGGTGTTCCCCGAATACCCGATGACCTCGCCCTGGCTGACGCTCTCGCCGACGCTCGTCGCGTAGCTGGACTGGTGCCCGTAGCACGTCGACAGACCGCCGCCGTGGTTGACGCAGGTGTAGTTGCCGTAGCCGCCGGTGTACGCGGCGATCGCGGTGACTCCGGCCTTGGCGGCGCGGATCGGGGTCCCCTCCGGGACGGCGATGTCGATGCCCTCGTGCATGCGTCCCCAGCGCCACCCGAACGGCGACGTGATCGGGCCGCTTACCGGCCAGATCATTCCGCCCGAGCCTGACTGGATCGGGCCCGCGGGCAGGGTCGGCGCCGCCGACGAGCTGAGCTGCTGCTGGACCTGATCCTGGAGGTCGCTGAGGTCGCCCTCGAGCGTGTCGATGTGGTTGTCGACGTTCGACAGCAGCTCCTGGCGCTGGTCCCGCGCCGACTCGAGCTGCGCCTCCTGGTTCTCGAGCGAGATCCGCGTGCGCTGGAGCTCCGCCTGCTTGGCGGCGATCTCGTCGCGCGCCGACCGGATCCTCAGGACGGTGTCCTCGGTCTCGTTGCGAAGCGTGCGAACCCTGTCGACGATCTCGGAGTCGTCCTGCTCGATGCGCTGCAGGTACTCGAAGCGCTCCACCAGGTCCGCGAACCCATCCGCCTCGAGCAGGACCGTGAGCATGTCGGGCGAGTCGGACTTGTAGATGTCGACGAGCCGGCTGCTCAGCAGGTTGAGCGAGTGGTGCAGCCGCTCCCTCAACGCCAGCAGCGCGTTGTGCTCCTCATCGAGCTCGTCTTGCTTTTCACGCAGCTCCTGCTCGACCATCGCCTCGCGGTTGCGCAGCACCGCGACCTCTCCGGACAGCTGCTCGATCTTGGTCGAGTAGTGATCGATCTCGGTCGTCAGGACCCCCTTCTGGTCCTGCGCCTCGGAGAGCTCCGACTGCTTGGTGTCGATCTGGCCCTGTAGGTCCTGCGCGGGCGCGGGACCGACGGCGCCGAGCACGATCGCGACCGCCCCCAGCATCGCGACAGCCAGCGCAGCCGCCCCGCGGCGCCCGTTGGAGGTTTCGGTAGCTGGGCTGTGCATGGCGTCTGGCCCGCGGCCGGGCGCCGATCAGGCGGGACGTCCGGCACGACCCGACCCGGGCCGCTCGCCCCTTCAGATGGCCCCGCTCCGCTGGGCTCACCGCCCCGCGGATTGCCGAAAAGCGGCAGCCAGGGTAGCAACGCGCGCCTGATTTCCTAGCGGTTGCTCATAATCCGCAACCGCGTTTGCAGGCACGAAAGTGCCTGCATCCAGGCGTGATTCGTGCCCGGAGCCGCAGCCCAGGCGGGGCTTCGAGGTCCTATTGGGCCTCGGCGCTGCCCTCGACCTCGAGCAGCTCGCTGCCCGCCTCCTCCTCCATCTGGAGGGTCGTGTGCTCGATGCCGAAGCGCTCGTTGAGCATCACCTCGAGCGTACGGCGGACGAGGTCGCGATCGGCCTCGCGCTCGACGACGACGTGCGCCGCGAGCGCCTCGAAGCCCGAGGTCACCGTCCAGAGGTGAAGCTCGTGGACCTCGCGGACGTGCTCGAGCGAGCAGATCTCACGACCAACGCGCTCGGGGTCGAGGCCGGCGGGGGCCGCCTCCATCAACACGTTGACCGGCTCCGCGATCAGCCGCCACGAGGAGACCAGGATCAAGCCCGCGATCGCGAGGCTGGCGAGCGGGTCGATCGGGTTCCAGCCCGTCGCCAGGATCACCGTGCCGGACACGATCACACCCACCGAGCCGAGCGCGTCGGCGGCCGAGTGGCGCAGCACACCCTCGAGGTTGAGGTCCTCGCGCCCTCCGCGGGCGAGAACCCAGGTGGCCGCGAGGTTGCCCGCCAGCCCGACGACCCCGAGGACGACGACCCCCGCACCGGCGACGTCGGGAGGGTCCGAGAGCCGATCGATCGCCGCGATCACGATCGCGACCCCGATCGCCACCAGCGCCACCCCGTTTGCGAGCGCCGCCAGGACCTCGGTGCGCTGGAAGCCGAACGTCCGGCGCGGGCCGCCCGACCGGCCCGCCATGCTGGCCGCGAACAGGCCGAGGGCGATCGCGCCGAGGTCGGAGAGCAGGTGGCCCGCGTCGGCGAGCAGCGCCAGCGAGCCCGTGACGATCCCTCCCGCCACCGTCGCCGCGAGCAGACTGCCGTTGATCGCCAGCGCGATCCACATCCGCCGCCGGCTGTCGGCCCGCCTGGCGTCGAGGGCGGCGTGCGCGTGCGCCATCGACGCCAGGATACGCCCGGCTTCAGCGGGCCCGGCGGCCTCGAGGCGTCGCTAGTGAGCCTCGGCCGTGGCGCGCTCGCTCGAGCGCGCCCCGTTCGTCGAGGCCTCTGCCGCGGCCTTCCCGGCGCCGTCGCGAACGTCGGCCGAGGCGCCGTCGGCGCCATTGGTCGCCGCCGCCGCGCCGCTGCGCGTGGCGTCCACCGCGGCCTCGAGGTTCTCGGCGAGCCGCTGGCGGTACTCCTCGGCCTGCATGCGCGAGATGACCATGCGCTGGATCTCTGCGGTGCCCTCGAAGAGCTGGTAGATCTTGGCGTCGCGGAACCACTTCTCCAGCGGGCAGTCGGTGGTCTGGGCGAAGGGGCCGACGAGGTCCATGCAGACCTCCGTCGCCCACATCGCGACGTCGCCGCCCTTGAGCTTCGACATCGAGCCCTGCCCGCCGGTCATCGGAACGCCGCTACGCCCCATCCACGCGGCGCGCTGGACCAGCAGCCGCGCGGCCTCGATCTCCATCGCCACGTCGGCGAGGCGCTGCTGGACGTGCTGGCGCTCGAGCGGCGGCTTGCCGGCGGTCGAGCTCTCGTCGAGCGCGAGCTCGATCGGATCGGCTGCCGCGCCGTTCGAGAGGTAGGAAAGCGTCCACTCGTAGGCCGCCTGGGCGATGCCGATCGCCGAGGCGCCGACCGTCGGGCGCGTGACCTCGAAGGTGGCGAGAGCATTCGACGCCCGGCCGGAAGACTTCCCTGAGCGCGCCCGCTCGAGCTTTCGCTCGAGCTTGTCCATCCCGCCGAGCAGGTTCTCGACCGGGACGCGGCAGTCCTCGAGGACCACCTCGGCCGTGTGCGAGGCGCGGATCCCGATCTTGGACTCCTTCTTGCCCTCGCGGATGCCGGGCGTGCCCTTGGGTACGACGAACGAGGCCTGGCCTCGGTGGCCGAGCTCGGGATCGACCGTGGCGACGACGACGTGGACGTCGGCGATTCCACCGTTGGAGATGAAGACCTTGGTCCCGTTGAGGACCCACTCGTCGCCGTCGAGCTTCGCCGTGCTTCGAAGCGAGCGCACGTCGGAGCCGGCCTGGGGCTCGGTGACGGCGTAGGCGCCCATCTTGATCTCGTCGCCCGAGCCGAAGCACTCGGGCACCCAGCGCTGGACCTGCTCGGGGGTCCCGCTCGAGGCGATGCCTGCGGCGGCGAGGCTCGAGGCAGAGAGCGCGAGCGCGATCCCCGCGCACCCCCAGTGCAGCTCCTCGGCGTAGGTGACGATCAGCTGCCCGTCGGGATCGGTGCCGAGGCGCTGGATGTTCTCGACCCCGTGCAGGCCCCAACGGCGGGCCTCCCGCATGACCTCCCACGGTGTGCTCTCGTCGGCGTCGTGCTTGGGAGCGACCGGGCGGATCACCTCGGTGGCGAAGCGCCGGCAAAGCTCCTTGAACTCGCGCTGCTCGTCGTTGAGTGAGAAGTCCATCTAGCCTCCGTGCGGGTCCGGCCGGCGTGCCGCCGTGCCTGCCCTGGTCGGTTGCAAAGCCGATTGACTGGTCAGTCAGCCAGTTTACTACCCCGGATCGGACGGGGCGACACCTCAGGCGCCGAAGGGCCACGGGCCCGGGCACGTAGACAGCCGCAAGGCGGTGAGCTCTGGCTGACCCGCCGCGCTCGCAAGGGACGTGGCCTGGATTGACCTCGTATATCGCGGTCAATACCGGCCAGGTCCCGGACCTGGGCCGGATTTGCACCGTACATGGGGGTCAATACGGCCCAGGTCGCCCCACGCCCGGTGGCCCCGTCACGCCGGCGCTTCCGCGTCGGGTGCGCCCAGCGCCGGCCCCCCTCAACTAACGTTTCGCGCCGTGCTGTCGCCTCCCCCGCGCCGCTGGCCCCGCCTCGCCGCCGCCGTGCTCGCGGTCTGCGCGCTGGCGGCCGGCGCCTTCTTCGGGATCCGGGCCTTGAGCGACGACGAGGGGGCGCCGGCGCCGGCGCCCCCCGCGGCGTCGGGCAACCAGGAGGAGCAACGCAGGGTCGCGGCCGAGCAGCTCGGCTTCCCGGGCTTCGCGACCAAGAACACGACCCGGATCGCGGGCGTCGACTCGGCCGCCGTCGCGGCTGGGGCCGCGCTTGCGGTCTACCCCTCGCAGGGGGGGCTCGAGGGTCCCGGGGCGGTCAGCCTGGTCGCGTCCGAGGACTGGCAGTCCGGGGTCGCGGCCTCGGTCCTGATGAGCGATCCGATCGGCGCCCCGGTGCTGGTATCGGAGACCGACGAGGTCCCCGACGTCACGACCACCGCGCTGGTCGCGCTCGGCCCCCAGGGCTCGCCCGATACCGGCGACGCCCAGGCGTTCGCAATCGGACAGGTTGCGACGCCGAGCGGCCTGCGCGTCTCGAGCGTCGACGGCGCGAACCCCGCCGAGATCGCCGCCGGCGTCGACGATCTTCGCCGCAAATTGACCGACTCGGCGCCCGACCACATCGTGCTCGCCTCTTCCGACGAGGCCGCCTTCGCCATGCCCGCCGCCGCCTGGGCGGCGCGCTCCGGCGACCCGGTCCTGTTTGTGCAGCGCGACTCGGTGCCGACCGCCACGCTCGAGGTCCTCAAGCGCTACGAAAACGTCCCGGTCTACGTGCTCGGACCCTCCTCGGTGATCTCCTCCAAGGTGATGAACGACGTGCACGAGATATCCCCCAACGCAGTCCGTATCGCGGGCGATGACCCGATGACCAACGCGACCGAGTTCGCGCGCTACGACGACGGCGTGTTCGGCTGGAACATCACTGACCCGGGACACGGCCTGGTTATCGCGAGCACGGCGCGCCCGATGGACGCGGCGGCCGCCTCCCCACTGTCGGCGAGTGGAAAGTGGGGTCCCCTGCTGCTGACGGAGACTGGCGACGTCGTGCCGGCGCCGTTGCGTGGCTTCCTGCTCGACATCAAGCCCGGCTACGTCGACGATCCGACGCGAGGGTTCTACAACCACGCCTGGCTGATCGGGGACTCGAGGACGCTCAGCGTAGGCTTCCAGGCGCAGATCGACGAGCTCCTCGAGCTCGCCCCGATTCAGGAGGGCACCGGAGACGTGGGCTTCGACATCGGCACCAAGGATCGCGAGGCAGGGCCGTGAGCGAGGCGGAGCGCCCCGATCGGCTGGACCCCGCGCGCGAGCCGACCGTGGAGGACATCCGGACCCTGGTCGGCCCCGCGACCCCCCACTTCGCGCTTCAGATCCGCAACCGGGTCCGGCGTCTGATCGAGCCGCTCCCCGAAGGGCATCCCGCGCGCGTCGAGGGCGAGCGCGAGATCGCGCGGCTCGAGGAGCTGGCCCGCCACAGCGGCGAGCCGCGCGGTCTGGGCCCGGAGGCCTATTCGGTTGGCCGCGACTGAGACCGGCTCGGCGGCACTGGATCGGGCGCTGGAGCTGGTGCGGCCCGGAGATGCCGAACGCGCCCGGCGGGCGGGGCCCGCGGGCGGCTACCTCGACCTGATCGGCGGTGAGCTGCCCTCGACGGGTCCGACCCAGGACCTGATGACGTCGCGCCTCGTGCCGACCGTCTACGAGCGCTACTGGCGGCCCGCCCTCGGCCGGATCGCAAAGGGGATCACCGGCCCCGGAATGGACGAGGAGATGCGGATCGCCCGCCTGCTGATGGGAATCTCGCCCGGCGACGTGGTCCTCGACGTGGCGTGCGGGCCGGGCAACTTCTCGCGCGAATTCGCGCGCGCGGTCGGCGACTCCGGTCTAGTCGTCGGCATCGACGCCTCGCGCACGATGCTCGACCGCGGCGCATCCGACCTCGAGCGCTCGGGACTGCGCAACCTTGCGCTCGTGCGAGGCAACGCCGTCGAGCTGCCGTTCCGCGACGACTCGTTCGACGGCGTGTGCTGCTTCGCCGCGCTTCATCTCTTTCCCGATCCCCTCGCGTCGCTCGGCGAGATGGCGCGGGTGCTGGCGCCCGGCGGCCGGATCGCGCTGATGACCTCGGTGCGGCGCCAGATCACCGTCCCGGCGCTCAAGCCGCTGGTCGAGCGGATCAGCGGGATGCGGGTCTTCGAGGCCGACGAGATCGTCGCGGCTTTGCGGGCACGGGGCTTCAGCGAGATCCATCAGCGCCTCGCCGGCATGGTTCAGTTCGTGGGCGCTAGGCTGAGCACGGCGTGAAGGAGCTGGCTCCCGACGTCTGGCAGCTCGGCGGGTTTCCGCCCAACGGGATCAACGTCTTCCTGCTCGGCGACGTCCTCGTGGACGCGGGCTCGAAGTACGCGACGCGGCGCATCCTGCGCCAGCTCGAGGGCCGCACCGTCACCGCTCACGCGCTGACCCATGCCCATCCCGACCACCAGGGCGCAAGCCACGACGTCTGTGAGCGCCTCGGGATCCCCTACTGGGTGGGGGCTCGCGACGCCGACGCCGCCGAGAACCCGGAGCTGATCGGCCAGCGCCAGCCCGACCACTGGCTCGCCCAATTCTTCGCCAAGTACTGGACCGGGCCCGCGCATCCGGTCGACCGCAAGCTCAGCGAGGCCGACGAGGTGGCGGGATTCAAGGTTCTCGACGTCCCGGGCCACTCGGCCGGGCACGTAGCTTTCTGGCGCGAGTCCGACCGCGTTCTCATCCTCGGCGACGTGCTCAACAACATGGACCCGATGACCGGGATCCCGGGCCTGCGCGAGCCGAAATGGTTCTTCACCCCCGACCCGGAGCAGAATCGGCGCTCGGCCAAGCGGCTCGGCCCGCTGGAGCCGAACGTCGTGGGCTTCGGGCACGGCGCGCCGCTTCGCGAGACGCGCAAGTTCGTCGAGTTCATCGACGGGCTGCCGGACTGAACGTCTCCACGATCCGCGCCTGGTAGGCGGCGATCCGCTCGGGCTCGATGAAGTACGTGGCCGGGGTGAGGAAGACCCCGTCGGCGCGCCCGGCGACCGCCTCGACACGGGCGCGCACCTTGTCGAGCGAACCGGCGGCGCAG
>WNFU01004192.1_pt1 | contig 18563 bp, 18 predicted proteins | sample 5400121 | NCBI WGS metagenome assembly WNFU01 (sample SAMN13153360, study PRJNA577476) | soil metagenome | isolation source: 100 cm soil or saprolite under grassland replicate 1 | place: USA:California | collected 2016-06-15 | reverse complement strand
GGCTCTTGTGGCCGAGTCCAAATGCGTGCGTATCTCGGGCATGACCTGTTCGGTGCTGCCGGTCCGAGACTTCCAGCCGCATTCGCAGCTGGCGCTGCGTCGGCCGCTCCCGGCTGGTGGCGCGGGCCTGACGGTGACCTTGTGCCCGGCGACTTGCTCGTTGACGGAGATGGTCATGGATCACCTCGGAGAATCGCGGAGGCGGCCCTTTCTGCCGTGTTCGTGCTCATGGGGCGGAAGGTGGTGCTCTACCAGCCGCCGCGTAGTCAACCGCGGTCGGTAATGGGCGAACCTACCGGTTTGGGAGCCGGTCGCCAATCTCCACCTTCTCGGGCCGTCGGGACCGCACGTCCGCTGCGCGGCGTTGACCAGCGCTCGGATCTAAGGTACGAACTGCCGGAGTTTGCGTCATCGGAGCAAACCGATCGCTTCGCTCAGTCGAAGGTTGCTGTCCGGGCAGGCGCGGGCGCCGGCTCACCGAGATGGCTGTCGGCAGGGAAGGGGTGTGATGAGGTCACGCTGTTTGTTCTGCGGCACTGCCGCCGGACCGTTCGTTGAGGCTGACTGGTTGTTCAGGGTCACGATCTGTGTTGGCTGTCACCGTCGCCCCTCGTTGGGCCACGCCGCCGAGAGTCGCCACCAGGGCAGGCTCGAATCCCCCACGAGGGGCATGACTAGCGGTGATCCGCCGCCCAGCCGGCGAGGGTACGCCGCTGGCGCGCCTAGAGATCAGCGTAGGGACTAGCGTAGGTCCAACCGCCCCGACCACCCTGGACGCAGGCCGGGCCGGCAGGGCTGCGGAGCTTGCCAGCGAACAAGCACGCGCCGAAGGCGCGTCCCCACCCACCACCGCAAGTCGCCGGGCCCTGCCGGTATGGGCAGCGGGTCAGCGGGCGTCGGCGGTCACCTCCCGCTCCTGGACCCGCACGGGTGCTCGGCTGGTCCGGTCGGTGCGGCTGGCACGGTCGGCCTGGCGGCGTTCCCCTCGGCCGTGGCGGTCGCTGGCGCGGTGACTCGCGCGTTGGGCGCGGCGGGTGATCGCCCACGCCCGGGCGGCTGGCCGCTTGCCGTAGGTCTCGCTGCCCATCTCCACCACGACCTCGGCGCCGAAGATCGCGTACTCCTCGGCGCGGCGCACCCGCTCCGCCAGCTCCTGGTCCGAGCGGGCCCGGGTCGGCAGGAGCTTGCGGTTGAGCGCCAAGAACGCCGCATCCAGCCGCCGGATGCCCGCCGCCGCGGCGGCCGGGCGAGGTGGCAAGCCCAGGCCGTGCCGCTGCCAGGCGGTCCGCAGCGCCCGGTCGGAGACGCCCAGCTCCTTGCGGGTCTGGTTGATGCCGACCTCGGCGGCGCGCCGCCACGCCTGCTCAGCGGCTGCTCGGTCGTCGTAGAACCGAGTGCGCCTGGGCCCGCCCTGGAACACCTGCGGCTGCGGCAGGCCGTGGTGGTCGAACGCGCGCCGCAGCGCCTGCTTGCTAACCCCCAGCTCGCGGGCGGCCCGGTCGATGCTCTGCTGGTTCGCCAATGCCAGCGCCGCCTCGGCAGCTGCCCGGTCCTGGACGAACCGGGTGCCCTGCGCGTACGAGGGGCGGCCGCGCAGGTGCACGCGCTCTCTGGCGGTGGTGCCGGCGAAGATGCCGGTATGGTCGTCGCGGGCCTGGGGGCCGTGCAACGCCGTCTCCAGGCACGGGCCGCGGACCGCGCAGCCGGCGCACACCTGCTTGGCCGCCGCGGCCTGGGGGACCTTGCCGGGTTCGGGGAAGAACAGCTCTGGGTCTGTGTCGCGGCAGGCGGCGTCCAGGCGCCAGTCCCGCTCCCCGTCGGCCTGCGCGACGGGTGGTGGTGGGCTGGTGAGCTGCTGGTGGGTGGCGGCCAGCCGCTCCCCAAGCGGCGCCTGCCCAGAGCGGGTGCGGAGCTGCCAGGTGAGGTGCCGCACGTAGCTGTCGGAGATCCCCAGCCGCCAGGCGAGCCGGCTGGAGCTCAGCGGCCGAGCGCCAGGATGCTGCTGCTGCTGCTGCTGGTGCCAGAGCTGCGCGACCCGCTCGCCGGCGGTCGACGGCCCGGCGCGCAGCTCGGCGAGCTGCTCGCTGATGACCCGCTGGTCGCCGCCGACCTCCCGGGCGAGCTGGATGGGGCGCAGCCGCTGGCCGCCGCGGACCTCCCGAGTCCAGTAGTGGCGCTCCACCTCGCCCGCCAACTGCTCGGGGTCGGCGGGGCGGCCGCTGACCACGGCGCGCTGGTGGCCGCCGGCGGCAAAGTGCGCCTGCAACCCCGCGAGCTGCTCCCGGGAGGGCTGGCCGTGGCTGACTGGCTCGCTGAGGACCTCAAGGCCTTGGGGGCTGGTGTGCTGGGCGCGCAGCCCAGCCAGCCACTGGCGGGCCACCGCCGGCGAGGTGCCGACCTCGGCCGCCAACTCCGCGGGATCAAGCCGCCCACCACCGGCCAGCTCCCGCCGCAGGTAAGCGTCGGTGATCCGGTCGCGCACCAGCCGCGCCCGCAGCTCCGAGAGCGCCGGGTCGCGCTGGCGGTGAGCGCGCAGCAGCCGCAGCAGGTCACGGGCCAGCCCGGGCGCCACGCTGACCTCGCGGGCGAGGGTGGCCGGGTCGACCGGCTGGCCGCCGTCGACCTCACGGGCCAGCCAGGTGTAGGCGACCCGCTCCCAGGCCGGCCGCGGATCGGTCGGCCGCTCGGGGTTGGGCCGGTCGGCGGGGATACCGGCGGGCCGCATGTCGAGGGTCATCGCCGGCCCCCTTCCCGCTGCGGCCACACCACTCGCGCCGCGGCGGCCTGGCCCTGCTCACGCAACCGGCGCCGCTGCATCCGGGTGAAGGCCCGCTCGGTCTTGCGGCCAAGCCGCCGCTGCGCCCGCACCACCCGCCGGGCCGCGCGGTCCTCGGCACGATCCCGGCGGTTCTGCTCGCGCGGCTGGTAGAACGGCCGCAGCCGGATTGGGGTCGGGCGCAGGTGCCCGTAGAGCAGCACCCCCTCGCCGGGCCGCAACCGGCGCAGGTCCTCCACCGGCAGCAACGGCCGATACTGCGTGGACTCGTTGAGGGAGTGGCGGCCGTCGGACCCCATCGACCGGTTGCGGTCCACCAGGGCCTGGTCGCCGATCAGCCGCGCCCCCAGTTCGAGCGCGGAGAGGTCGGCGAGGCCGGAGAGGAACAGCTTGGCGCGATGGTTGTTCAGGATGGTCGACGCCTTGGTGCCGTAGCGGGCCTCGAGCTGGCTCTTGTCATGCCAGACGGTGACCAGCTGGATGCCCTGCCCCCGCGCCGTCGTCGCCAGCACGTCCAGGTCCGATAGGGCGGCGCAGTTGCCCGCCTCATCCAAGAACAGCCCCAGCCTGGGCTGCAGCATCCCGTCGGGTGCCAGGGCGGCCTGCTCCTGGGCGGCGGCCACCACCTGCTGGGTGATCGTCTCAAACAACGGCCGCAACAGCCGCTGCTGATGCGCCGGCGCGTACAGGTAGATCGTGTGGTTCCCGCTCAGGAAGTGGTCGAGGTCTAGGTCGTGCCCCTCGGTGGAGGCGGCCACGCGCTGGTTGCCGTAGACGTGCAGGACCTCCTCGGCCGTCGCATACAGGCTGTCGACGGCGCGGTCGGTGCGGTACTGGCTGGACTCCCAGGCATCAAGGGCCGCCGGCACGCCCGCCGCGTCGAGGATGTCTTTGATCTGCTGGTCCTCGCGGCTGTCCAGCCAGTGCAGCACGTCGGCCATGCCGAGGCCCTTGACCGCGGCGGCGAACAGGACGGGGGCGAGGAACTTGGTGCCCATGGTCTTCCAGAAGCGGTGCTCGGGGCGCTGCTCCTCGGTGGGGGTCTGCTCGATCGCGTTCGCCAACTGGACGGCGGTCTGCTGGGCGCCCGCCCAGGTCGCGCAGGAGGCCAGCGGGCTCCACTTGGCGGCCTTGACGCCGGAGGCACCCAGCGGGTCGATCACCACCACCTGGCCCAGCCGGGCGCGGTGGGCCATGGTGGTGCGCAGCAGGTCCGGCTTGACCGAGGTGGCCAGCAGCGGCCCGGACCACTCCAGCACCCCGGGGATGACCAGCGCGGAGGTCTTGTAGCTGCCGGTCGGCCCGAAGACCAGCACCGAGTGGCAGTCCTCGGCCGCCAGCAGCCGCCCCAGCAGTCCAGGAGTCCGGCCCAGGATCACCCGCCCAGGCTCGGGCTCGCGGACGGTGAGGAGCCGCAGCTCGCGGTTGCCGGCCCAGGCGGCGGCATGCTTGGCCGGCCGCGGGCGGCCGGGCCGGTGGCCGGCCGTACGGCCGGGCAGGTGCCGCAGCACCGCGGCGGTCCCACCCGAGAGGCCGCCGACCACGCTGGCGAAGGCGGTGTACATGCCAGCCGGCCCGGGCAGCGGCCCGCGCACGTCGGCGGGCCAGGCCAGGGCGGGGTCGCTCCAATGGTGGGGCAGGTGCAGCAGGACGTGGGCGACGTCGGCCGGAGACACCTCCAGCCACGTGTGCCCGAACGCCAGCCCGGCGAGCTGCCCGGTGGCCCACACCAGCGCGCCCGCGCCGGCGGTGGCGCCAAGGCCGACGGCGAGGAGTTGGTCGCCGGGGCTGGTGAACGGCGGCGCGTCCGGTGGCCGATGCCCACCAGGAGGAAGGGGAGGCCAGGTGTCATGCCACATCCGGGCCACCCCCCACCGTCGACTCGCCGTCATCGAGATCGCACTGGAGGGCGGCACGCCACTCCTCCGGGTGCAGCGCGATCAACGCCCGCAGCGCGGCGTTGCGCCGCCGACGTGACCGGCGCGAGACGGCCCGCTGGCAGGTCTTGCAGTAGCCAGACGGGCCGCCGGTGGGGGTGGTATAGAAGTCGGACAACTGCTTGCTGGCGCCGCAGGACGGACACCGCTTGTGGGTCCGTGCCTGGGCAGACGCGGCAGGGTTAGGCTGGTCCCGCATCTGACGGGTTCCTTTCATGAGGGGTTCTCGGCTCGGATGCAGGCCCGGGGCGGTCGCACGCCCCGGGCCGCCTCATCGCGGTGGGCCGGTCGGAAGCTACGGAGGGACACCAGCTGGGTGCTCCCTGTCAGCGCAGGTTCGGTGGCCAAGGACGAACTCAGCGGCCTTTGCGAGCAAGACCGGATCGGTGACGTGATCAGGTAGCCCCTGAGCGCGTCGTGAGCGGATGACCAGATCGCGGGCAACCGCAGCAAGGTCGTCCGGCCACTGCTCAGAACGGTGGAGGCGTCGGGCTCGCGCCGCCTCCTCAGCCGTGTCACGACGTCGACGTTGGACCGCAGAGCGAGGCGTCGATGGCGCGGAGGATGAAGAGGCCCGGGAGTCAGACATGCAAGCTCCACAACGTGGAAGTGACGGCGCCATTGTAAAGCGCTATGTCCAGAGAGAGAAGTACTAGGGGCAACCTGGTCAATGCTGCGCATGGTGCCCCGAGCTGGTAGGCCATACTTCTGGTGACTGCACAGCGAGCGAGGGGGCAGCCAGCTTGCCGACTGCGGCACAGAAGACCGAGTTCCGGCGTGCACTCAAGCAGGCACGCATCAGGCAGCGCCTCTCCCAACGTGCGCTCGGCCAAGCCGCAGGGGTCAGCAAGACCGCAGTGTCCCAATGGGAACTCGGCCGATCCGTACCGGTTCCAGCGAAGGTCCCTAACGTCGAGCGTGCCCTTGAGCTGGAACCAGGCGCCTTGTCCCGCCTGTTGGGCTACCTGCCGATTGCCACCGCCGATGACGAGAACAGCCAGGATGTTGTCGCGGCTCTCCGAGGTGACAAGCGTCTCGACGAGGAAGCCCGGAAGCTCATGATCGGCCTGTACCGAAGGCTCGTTCGCCCCAGGCCCCCCGCACCATCCCCGTGATCGTCCCCGCATCGCGTGCTCCCTCGACCTGCACGCCGACGCTTGCTACCCAGGGCGGCGCGCAGTGACTGTCGAGGTCGAGTAGACTCTCTACGCTTTTGCGTCGAAAGCGGGTAGCGCAGGATATGGGAGGATACGGAGCGTATCCTCCCCACTGCGGAGACAGTGCGATGGCAGGCGACGAACGCCCAGCATGGGCTTGTTTGCTGCACCTAGAGCGGACACTACGGGGCTGGTCACAGGCCCGACTTGCCGCTGAGCTGGAGAGACATGCCGCCAAGGCCAAGCGAACCCTGCCAGACCGCGGAAACCTAATCCGCATGATCAGGAGCTGGGAAGCGGGCAAGCATCGGCCCGACCCCTTCCACTGCTGGCTTCTCGCTCAAGCGTTCGAGACAACCGAAGACCGGCTGTTCGATGGCGAAGCAGCCGCGCTAAGGTTGCTGGAGATGAACCGACGCGAAGCAATCAAGAAGGGCGTAGCGGCGCTGGGACTCGGCGGCCTCGCCCTCAGCTCATTCATCCGTGATACCGCCGTCGAGTCAAGCGAGCTGGCGCTTGAGGCGGAGGAACTCTCCCTCGATCCCCCCACGCTCGAGCGGCTGCGGCTACAGGTAGTGCAGTTCGGGTTGGACTACCTTCACACGCCGCCCAAGCACCTCTACCTCGACGTTTTCGCGGCCCGTCGCGAGGTCAAGGATCTCCTGCGCTATAAGCCGAACCAAGCAGAGCGCACCGAACTGTTCGCCCTCATCGGGTGGTTGTCGGGATTGCTAGGGCACCTCGCGATGGACCTTGGATACCACTCGGCAGCGCAGACGCACTGTGAAGGCGGATTGCGAGTTGCACAGGTGATCGGCCACCACGATGCCATCGCCTGGATTCGCGGCACCCAGGCGATGATGGCGACCTACACGGATCGGGCCGACGAGGGTGTGCGATACGCGCAGATGGGCCAGGGGTTCGCCCGAGCAGGTTCGACTGCGAGCGTCCGGCTCGCAGCGCAGGAGATGCGCGCGTGTGCGCGGCTCGGGGACAGGAGGGGTGCCGAGGATGCGATGCAGCGTGCCCAGGAGGCGATGGCCGCACTGACGGAGGAGCCGACCCGCAGCATCTTCTCGTTCGACCGGCCGTACCTACCGTTCTACGCGGGCACCTCGTATGTCTGGCTGGAAGATGCGGGGAATGCCCAGAACTGGTCACAGGAAGCGATCAGGCTTTGCGATGCGGAACCAGCTGACTGGCCGGTTGCCAGGGCTCTGGCCCGGATCGACCTGGCGACGTCATTTGCCTGGCAACGCGAGATCGAGGAGGCATGCCGGATAGGCGCGGAGGCAGCTGAGATCGCATCCAAGCGGCGAGTGAACCTGGTGGCGCGCCGCTCAAGTGATTTGCGGAGGGCACTCGCGCCGCATCAAGCGCGGCCCGTCGTCCAGAGCTTCCGCGAGCAGCTCGCCACCCTGTAGTCGCCTCGGCAGAGAGAGGAACCCAAGCGACGTGGACTTGAAGTTGGCTGGCAAGGTTGCGGTCGTCACCGGAGGGACTCGCGGGATCGGGCGAGCTATCGCCGCGCGGCTCGCCGAGGAGGGCTGCTCCGTAGCGATCTGCGGTCGATCCGCCGCTGATCTCGACAAGGCAGTTGCTGAACTCCAAGCCGATGGCGCGCACGTGTTCGGTGCGAGCATCGATGTAGCCGAGTCCGGAGAAGTCGAGTCGTTCATTGATCAGGCCGCTGCTGCCCTCGGCGCGGTGGACCTCCTCGTTCCGAACGTCGGCGGCATGTCCGGAGGCGGATTGCTAGAGTCTACGGCCGACGATTGGGAGCGCACGTTTCGCCTGAACGTAGTTCACGCTGCCCGGGCGATCCGGGCGAGCGTGCCGCACATGAACCGGCGAGGCGGCGGGGCCGCGGTGATCATTGCTTCGATCTCTGGTTGGAAGCCGCAGCCCGGAGCGCAATACGGGGCCGCGAAGGCGGCCGAGATCTACTTGGCTGGCGCCCTTGCCCGTGAACTTGGCCCGAACATCCGGGTAAACACGGTCAGCCCTGGATCGATCTTGTTCCCGGGTGGGGGATGGGAGCGGTTCGCTACTCGGGAGCCCGATTTGTTCCGCGCCTTCGAGGAGCGAGACTTTCCCGCCGGTCGGCTCGGGACCCCGGAGGAGGTCGCAGATGTCGTCGCGTTCCTCCTCTCGGAGCGGGCCCGCTGGATCAACGGAGCGAACATCCAGGTCGATGGCGCACAAGGCAGACCGAGCGCGAGGGGGTTCTGATCGGTCTCAACCGCGCCAGACGAGTTCAACACGCTCGGGGTTGAAGGGGAGCCGGCCCGGTCGGCCGCGATGCACGCGAACGGCTTCCAGGGAGATCTTCACGAACGCGCGGCGCCATTCGACGTTCTGACGGTCCCAGGCTGCCCGAGCAGCAGCCGCATCGAGCGGCAGGTCAGTCAGCAGCGTAGTTCGCGAGCGACGCGCGAGCTGCTCCCGGGCCTTGGCGATACGCTCTTCCAGCGCGCGCTTGGCGACGATGAAGCCGGCTCGGTCGATGATCCGGTCGACGTAGTGGTCGACGTGCAGCCGCTCCAGCGCTTCCTCGTCCGCATGGAGCACTGCTGCCAGCGCTGCGTCATGGTCATCGGTCTGGAGACGGTGGAGAGCAGCGCTGAAGGCAGGGGTATCCAGCGCGGTGAAGATCGCCTCGGCGACGAACATCTCCAGTGGTTCGGCACCGACCGTGATCCCGCCGCAGCCGGGTCGGCCGGGGGCTTTGGCGCAGATGTAGCGGGGCTTGCCGGCCTTGTTGGGGCGGGCCATCAACGGGGCATCGCACAGGCCGCAACGGGCAATCCCGCCGGTCAGTAGGTAGCGCCTTGGCGGACCGAGCGCCCGACCGTACACCGTGGTCAACGCGAGTGTCAGCTGCTCGAAAGTGCCATGGTCGAGGATGGGTGGCCAGTTGCCCTCACCGACGATCACACCATGATGGCGGCGAAAGCCGGCAAGGTGCGGACTCCGCAGGAGCCGTGTGACTGAGGAGGTACGCCACGAGTTCCCAGCTGGGGAGTGAACGCCCTGATTATTCCAGTCCCTCGCGATGCTGTTGACCGACTCGCCAGCGAGTACGCGCCTGGCCGCGTCGCGGATCAGCGTGGCCTCGGCTGGCTCATGAGCGCGCCAGTCCGAGGTGAAGCCGAACGCGCGGCGACCGCCCATGTGTGGACGGCCTGCCTTGGCGAGTTCGGCGGCCTTGGACTTCTGCCGGAGGGAGATCGTCGCGGACTCAAGGCGGGCAAAGGCGACGAGGATGCGCACGATTACCAAGCCCAGCTCGCTTGAGGTGTCGACTGGCTCGTGAACGCTGGCAAGGATTGCCCCGCGGCGTTCACAGACCGCCCAGAAGCGTTCGAACTCGGCTGGATGGCGCACGAGCCGGTCGAGCTTCCAGACCAGCACGCCGTCCACCTCGCCCGCCTCCAGATAGGCAAGCAGCCGCTCGTAGGCCGGCCGATTCACCCGCCGGTAGGCGGTCAGGTCAGTGTCTTCATAGACACCGGCAACTGGCCACCCCTTGGCCTCGGCAAGCGCACGGCAATCGGCGACCTGCCGGGCCGTCGCAGTCTGGGTGCCGTCGCGGTCCTGGCTGAGTCGCGCGTAGATGGCAAGGTGCTGCACCATGACGCTACGACGCTAAGGAGAATGGTGACTTATGTCAATCTTCGGCTGCACCAAGGAGGCCTGCCAGTTCAACGACAACCTGGCCGCCTTCCAGGCCGCCGGGGTCCCGGTGATCGGCGTCTCGCCCGACGACGCCCAGAGCCACCAGCGCTTCCGCAACAAGTACGGGCTGCGCTTCCCGCTGCTGACCGACGCCGACCACGAGGTCATGGACGCCTGGGGCGCCTGGGGCGAGAAGGTCCGCTACGGCCGGACCACCATCGGCGTGCTGCGCTCCACCTTCCTGCTCGACGAGCAGGGCAGGGTCGAGCGCGCCTGGCGCAACGTCAAGGCTGACGGCCACGCCGCCGAGGTCCTCGCCGAGCTCGAGCGCTGACCCGGCTCAGCGGGGCGGGTCGCTGAGGGGCCGGCGGCCCGCGAACCCCGCGTCGGGCCAGTGCCAGAAGGCCACCTCTGGCTCGCCGAGCACCCAGCAGAGCAGGTACTCGCGGCCGTCGGCCAGCCTGGCAGGGAAGTCGACCAGGCCGGCGTCCACGTCCCGCAGGACGATGCCCTGGTCGGTCAGCTCCTCGACCGCCGCCCGCAGCCCCCTCCCGGCCTGGGCCGCCGGGGCGTGCCCGTTGCCCTCGACCCGCTCGGCGGCCCCCTCGCGCTCCTGCCGCGCCGCCGCCACCAGCTCGCGGATCCGCTCCAGGACCTCCCGCACCCGCGGCAGGGCCGCGTTGGCGGCCTCGACCGTCCAGGCTCGGGTCGGCTCAGCCATCCGCTCGCCCTCCAGGTCGTCGGCCCGTTCGTCCATCGGGGTTAAGCGTAGCTCGCCCGCCCCGACCCTGAAGTTGCCGCGACATTGCCGGTTCGTTGCCTGGAGCGCCGTGGGAACCTGCTGGCGTCTGCGCCGCATGGGTGGCCGCCGTCGAGAGGGAGGTCGGGCATGGGACGAGTCGCTCGCGTCGGGGCTCTCGTGGTGGTGATCGTGGCGGCATTGCAGGCCGGTGCGTGGCCGGCCGGCGCCATGGTGGTCGGCCCGCCCGGGCTGCGGGCCGACTTCGACGGCGACGGCTTCGACGACCTCGCCGTCGGCGTGCCGCTGGAGGACCTGGCCGGGGTCGTCGACGCCGGCGTCGTCAACGTCCTGTACGGGTCCGCGGACGGGTTGACCGGCAACGGGAGCCAGCAGCTCGCGCAGGCGCTACCGGAGCCCGGCGACCAGCTCGGGTGGGCGGCCGCCGCGGGGGACTTCAACGGCGACGGCTTCGCGGACCTGGCGGTGGGCGCGCCCGGCGAGGATGTCGGCTCGACGGTGGATGCCGGCGCCGTGGAGGTCTACTTCGGCTCGCCCGCCGGCCTGCCGGCAGTGGGCGACCAGCTCCTGCGGCAGGGCGCCGCGGGCGTGATCGGCGCGGCCGAGGCCGGGGACCAGTTCGGGCTGACGCTCGCCAGCGGCCTGTTCGACAGCGGCGCCGTCGCCGACCTGGCGGTCGGCACGCCGTTCGAGAACGTGGGCGCCGACGCCGACGCCGGTGTGGTCAACGTCGTCTACGGCGCGCCCGGTGGGCTGCTGGAGGGCCGCAACCAGCAGTTCCTCCAGGCCAACCCGGAGCCCGGCGACCTGTACGGGGTGGCCGTGGCCACCGGCCACCTGGGTTCGGCGTGCAACGACCCGGCCTTCGACCTGGCGGTCGGCGCCTCCGGCGAGGACGTGGGCGCCGCGCGGGACGCCGGGGCGGTCAACATCATCCTGGCGCTGGACGACGGGACAGGCCTGCCGCCCTCCGCCACCGGCCAGCCCTTCGTCCAGGGCAGCGGCGGGGTGCCGGGCGCCGCCGAGACCGGGGACGCCTTCGGTGCCGCCCTGGCCTCCGGGGAGCTGGGGAACTGCGTGCAGATCGGCCTGGCGGTCGGCGCGCCCGCCGAGGACGTCGGCACCGCGGTGGACGCCGGCGCGGTCACCCTGCTGCTGACGCCGGGCGGGCACGAGCTGTGGACCCAAGGGGTCGCCGGCGGCTCGGTGGAGTCGGGAGACCTGTTCGGATGGTCGCTGACCATGGCGGACATCGAGAACAACAACGCCGACAACGTGCTGATCGGCTCGCCCGGCGAGGACGTGGGCGCCACCAGGGACGCCGGTGTGGTGACCCCGTTGTGCGGGTTCGACGGGTTCGTCTTCTCCTGTGGGCCGGAGGGGACGATCTCCCAGACCAACCCGGAGCGGGACGACGCCGCCGGGGTCGCGCTCGCCGCCGGCGACTTCAACAACGACGACATCCCCGACCTGGCGGTCGGCGCGCCCGGCGAGACCGTCGGCACCGCCGCCGACGCGGGCGCCGTGGAGGTGTACGCCGGGGTGAACACGGAGCCGATCCCCGACAGCGGCCGCCTGCTGTTCCAGAACGCCCCGGGAGTGCCTGGCACGTCGGAGGCCGGTGACATCTTCGCGGTCGGCCTGGCCGCCTCGTTCGCGGCGCACGTGTTCTGACCGGCCCGGCAGCGTAGGCTGCCGAGCATGGAGGGGCTGCTGGAGGTCGGACGGGGCCGGGTCGGCCCAGACGCGATCGACTACAACGGCCACATGAACGTGGTGCACTACCGGGCGGCGTTCGACGCCGGCACCGACGGGCTGTTCGCCCACCTGGGCCTCGGTCCCGACGACTACAACGCCCGCACCGGCGCCACCCTCATGGTGGTCGAGGAGCACACCCGCTACCACGCCGAGCTGGCCGAAGGCGAGCGCTACCGGGTCCTGGCGCGGATGATCGGCCATTCCGCCAAGAAGCTCCACTACCTGCTGCTGATGGAGAACCTCGACCGGGGCGGGCTGGCCGCCAGCCACGAGGAGCTCTCCCTCCACGTCGACCTGGGCCGGCGCAAGGCGAGCCCGCTGCCGGCATGGGTGCGGGCGGCGGTCGAGGCGCTGGAAGCCGCCCAGGCCCACCTGCCGCCCCCACCCGACCTCGGCCGGGTCATCGCGCCCTGAGGTCAGCTTGTCGGGCAGAACAGGTCCACGCCGTTGCCGTCGGGGTCGTGGAGGAGCGCATACCGCATCCCCCAGAAGGCGTCCCACGGCTCCTTGTGGCCCTCGTACCCGGCCGCGACGAGCTCGCCGTAGAGCTTGTCCACCTCCGCTGGCGAGTCGCAGGCGAACGCCAGGCTCATCCGCGGGCTCCCGGTGGCCGGCGTCCACGAGGGGTCGAAGCTGCGGATGGTCTCGACGGTGTCGAACGCGAGCTTCAGGCCGCCGGGCAGCCCCACCTCCACGTGCGCCTCGCCGTCGGCCCCGGCCGGGACGTCGAGCCCGAGCCGCCGGTAGAACGCCAGCGAACGGGCCATGTCCTCGACCACGACGCCGATGACCCCCAGGGTTGCCGCCATCTCGCTTCCTCCCTGCCGATTCGGGTGACCAGGGCCTCGACCCTACGGCCACCACCCGGCCCGCGTCTTGTAGGAATCGGACCTGGGCCGGTCAGTCGGCTCGGCGCAGGGTGGCGGCCAGGTGGTGCTGGAGGGGTTGGCCGACGGCGGCCATCGCCAGCGAGTAGGCGAGGGTGTCGCCATCCAGCTCGAACCGGCGCCGCAGCGCGGTGACCTCCTTGGCCGTGCTGGTCCTCGCCACCGCGGTGCTGCCGAGCTCGATGCGGCCGTCGTCCATGCGGCCCTCCAGGACCTCCACGATGCCGGTGGGGTGGGCGAGCACCACCTCGACCACGCCGCCGGGCTTGGCCCGCCAGTAGCCGCTCTCGGCGTGCAGCGGCCGGCCGTCGTCCAGGCTCCAGGTCCGCTGGGTGTAGGCGAGGAACGGCTTGCCCACATGCCAGAAGCGGACCTCCTCGCCGTACCCGAAGGAGGCGATGGTCGGGTACTCCCCGGCTCCCTCGCCGCGCCAGGTGCCGAGCAGCCCGGCGAGCGGGGCGACGTCCGGGTGCAGCGGCGGGGTCGTGGAGGCCATGCCTCGCCGTCAGACCGGGGGCGTCCGGCCGGCGCTCGGGCGCGGGCAGGTGAGGGTCCGCATGGTCCCCGGCACGGCCTGGACCCGGCTCACGATCAGCCTGCCGAGCTCGTCGAGGCTGCGCGCCCGGACCTTGGCGACGATGTCGAACGGCCCGGCGGTCACCTCTGCCAGCTCGACCCCATCGATAGCGGACACGGCGGCCGCAACCTCGCCGGCTCTGCCCACCTCCGTCTGGATCAGCACCCATGCCGTGAGCATGCACGCACCGCCTCGTCGGATGTCGGGGTGGCCGGCGCTGTGCCCCGGTCACCGGATGGCGCCCTCGTCGCAGTCACCGTGCCATCTGACCACGACCGACGCCCGAGGTGAAATGGGCAGTTCCGGGAGCGGCCTCAGCAGTGGACGCCGTCGGTGCGCAGGGCGACGATCGGGTCCTCCGGCGGCGTGGCCGAGCTCATCGACGGCGCCCGCGAGGAGTCCAGGCGCCCGAAGTTCTGGGTCGCCCAGGCCCGCCCGCCGTCGCAGATCACGGCGATCCCGACCGCGTCGAAGCCCGGCTGGAGCTGGTTGGCGCGGTGCCCGGCGGAGCGCATCCAGCCGAAGTGGAGCTGGTAGCCCATGCTCGGGTAGCCCTCGACCCAGGCGATGTTCTCCCCGAGCGCGGAGAACCTGCCGATCCCCGGCAGGCCGCCGGCCGCGCCCAGGTCGCGGTGGCTGAAGTCGCCGGTGCGGGCCATCCGCGCCGACCACTCGGCCGCCATCCGCGCCAGGTCGTTGTCCCAGTCCAGCTCGGCGAGGTTCCGGGCGCGCCGCTCGGCGTTGAGCCGCTCGAACAGGTCCCTGGCGAGCCGCTCGCCGGTGGACACCGAACCTGACAGGGGAGTAGCGGTCGTCGGCGCGGCGGTCGCCCTCGGCTTGGGCCTGGTGGTGGTCGTCGCCTTGGTGGTGGGGTTGGTGGTCGCGGGCCGCCGCGGCCTGGTGGTCGGGGTGGCCCCGCTGCCAGGCGCCTTGGCGACCTGGCGTAGCGCGTCGCGCGCCGGCGCGGCGGCCGCGGCGCCGGCCGGCTGCTGGCCGGGCTTGGCGCCCGCGGGGATCAGCGCCCAGGCGAGCAGCAGCGGGAAGGCGATGAGGAAGGCCGTGCGTAGATTTGTGAGCCAGGGCCTCCCTGGGCGCGCGTGCCGGGGGCGCGTCCTGGCGCGGCTCCTGGGCTCCTGGTCGTGCAAGCTGACAGCCTCTCGGGGGTGAGGGCCAGATCGTCACCGCAGCGCACGCAGAACAAGCGCAAGGCTGGCTCACGCGGCTTAAGTGCCGTTGGCCCATGGGGGGAATTGGGGGGATGGCCGACGACCCGCCTACCCTTCCAAACCCGTCAGTTGCTGTCAAGCCGGCCGGGCCCTGGGGCTGCCGATCGCCCCGGGCCCGGCCGGCCGCCCCCCGGCTCAGTCAGCCATCCGGCGCCGTCCCGCCGGGGTGGGGGCGGCGGCGCCGGACCAGTAGCGCCGACACCCCGCCGAAGATGAGCAGCCCGACCACCAGCGGGACCACCGGCAGACCATCGTCGCCTGCCGCCTCGTGGACGGGCACCGGCTTGGCCGCCGGGTGGCCGTCGTGCGGGTCGGGCATCCGCTGGAACAGCGGCACCGCCGCCGAGTGGTGCTCGCCATGCGTGGCCGGGGCGGGTGAGGCGGCGGCCGCGGCCGGGCCAGCGGCCAGGCCGCCGACGAGGGCGACCAGGAGCGCCGCCGACCTCCGTCGCCGGCTCCTGGAGCAGGGGCGCTGCTGGCTGCTCAACGGTGTCTCCTGTGTGGTGCCGGACCGGTCAGTGGGAGAACCGCAAGCCGGCCATCACGGTTCCCCCGTGCCGACCGGCTGTCGGTAGCATGGCGGCTGTGGATGCCTCCTGGCCGCTGGCCGTCCTGCTCATGCCTTGTGCGCCGGCTGGGACCGGCTGATGGCGGAGGAGTCCGGGGAACCCCAAGGGGGTGCCCCGGTGTATCGGTCGGAGGGGTCCGGGGAACCCCAAGGGGGTGCCCCGGTGGATCGGTCGGAGGGGTCCGGGGAACCCCAAGGGGGTGCCCCGGTGGCTCGGTCGGAGGGGTCCGGGGAACCCCAAGGCGGTGCCCCGGTGGGTCGGGAGGGGTCCGGCCGAGGCGTGCCGGAGGCGGTGGACCCGCCGGAGGTTGCGGCGGCGGGCGGGCTGCTGGCGCCGTCGCACCGCGGGCTGACCGTCGGCCTGGTGCTGACGATCACCCTGGTCGCCTTCGAGGCGCTGGCGGTCATCACCATCCTGCCGGCGATCAAGGACGACCTGGACGGCATCAGCCTGTACGGCTGGGCCACCAGCGCCTTCCAGCTCGGCGTGATGGTCGGCATCGTGGTCGCCGGCGGCCAGGCCGACCGGCGCGGTCCGGTCCCCCCGTTCCTGGCCGGCATCGCGCTGTTCGCCGTGGGGCTGGTGGTCGGCGGCCTTGCCCCGACCATGCTGGTGCTGGTGCTGGGCCGCGGGCTGCAGGGGCTGGGCGCCGGCGCGGTCCCGGCGGTCGCCTACGCGGTCATCGGCCGTAGCTTCCCCGAGGCGCTGCGGCCGCGGGTGTTCGCCGTGCTGTCCACCGCCTGGGTCCTCCCCGGCCTGGTCGGCCCGGCCGCGTCCGCGCTGGTGGCCCAGCGGTTCGGCTGGCGCTGGGTGTTCCTCGGGCTGCTGCCGCTGGTGGTCGGCTCCGCCGCGATGGCGCTGCCGTCGCTGCGCCGCATCGGCCCGCCGGCGCGGCCGGTCTCGCCGGCCGGCCGCCTCGGCAAGGCCGTCGCCGTCGCCGCCGGTGCCGGGCTGGTGCTCGCCGGCCTGTCCAGCCGCTCCCCGCTGGCCGGGGCGGCCCTGGTCGCCGCCGGGCTGCTCGTCGGCCTGCTCCCGCTGCGCCGCCTGCTCCCGCCCGGGACGCTGGCCGCCCGGCCGGGACTGCCGGTCGCGGTGCTCTCCAGGGGCCTGCTCACCTTCGCCTTCTTCGGCGCCGACACCTACGTGCCGCTGGCGATCACCGCGGTGCGGCACCAGAGCACGGCGGTGGCCAGCGTCGCGGTGACCGCCGCCACCCTGTCGTGGACGGCGGCCGCCTGGGTGCAGGAGCGCAAGGCGTCCACGTGGCCGGGCCGCCGGCTCATCCGGGCCGGCTTCCTGATCGTCGCCGCCGGCATCGCCCTGGAGCTGGCCGCCCTGTTCGCCGGCGTGCCGGTGGCGGTCGGGGTGGCCGGCTGGGCGGTCGGCGGCTTCGGCATCGGGCTCGCCTACTCGCCGGTGTCGCTGATCGTCCTCGGGGAGGCGCCGAGCGGCCAGGAGGGGGTGGCGAGCGCCTCGCTGCAGCTCACCGACACCCTGGGGGTCGCGCTCGGAGCCGGGCTGGGCGGCGTGCTGGTCGCGGTCGGAGCGGCCGCCGGCTGGCACGAGCGGACCGGCATCGGCGGCGCCTTCGCCCTCACCGCCATGGTCGCCGTCGCCGCCGCCGTCCTCGCCCGCCGGGTGCCCAGCCGCACCCTCCCTGCACCCTCGACCGCGGCCGGCCGGGGCTGACCGGGTGCATGCTTGGGGCCTGCCGCCAGCCCCGACCCGACGAGGTGAGCGCCGTGCCCGACCGCTATCTGATGGCGATGACGACCACCGAGGCCCGCGAGGACGCCGACCGGCTCGCCAGGAGCCTGGTCGAGGACCGCCTGGCCGCCTGCGTGCAGGTGCTCGGCCCGATCGCCAGCACCTACCGGTGGAAGGGCCAGGTGGAGACCGCCGAGGAGTGGCTCTGCCTGATCAAGACCACCGGCAGCCGCTTCGACGCCCTCGCCGCCCACGTCGACGCCAACCACGGCTACGACACCCCGGAGCTGACCGCCGTGCCGATCAGCGACGGCAGCCCCGGCTACCTCGCCTGGGTGTCGGGCGAGACCGGCGGGGCCTGACCGCCGACCCGCCAGCGCAGCGGCGAGGCGGCGGTCCGTTCGAGCCGGCCTCGCCCCTCCAGGTGGACCAGGTGGGCGGCCGTCTCGCCGAGGGCGGCCCGGCGCATGAACCCGTGGATCTCCTCCCACGGCCGGCTCCAGGACGTCCGGGTGGCGACCTCCCAGATGGTCTGGGCGCCGGACGCCACCGCCGCCTCGACGGCGTCCAGGCGTTGCTCGTGGTGGGCGAGCAGCTCGTCGATCCGCCCGGCCAGGCCGTCGAAGCGCCACTGGTGGCCGGGGAGGGCGAGCCCGTCGCCCCAGCGGCGCAGCCGTTCCAGCGACGCGAGGTAGGCGGCCAGCGGGTCGGGGGCTGCCTGCGGATGCCTGGCGATGTTGGGGCTGATGGTGGGTAGCACGTGGTCGCCGGTGAGCACCACGCCGGTCCGCTCCTCGACGAAGCAGAGGTGCCCCGGCGTGTGGCCCGGGGTGTGCACGGCTCGCAACCGCCAGCCGGGCAGGTCGGGCCGGTCGCCGTCGGCGAGCGGGACGTCGGGGCGGGCCACCACCACGAAGCGGCGGAGCTGCATGCTCGCGTCCCGCAGCTCCGCCAGGTCCCCGGCGGGCGCGCCGGTCTGCGCCAGCCAGCCGGAGATCCGCTCCAGCAGCTCGTCGACGTCCTCGTAGCGGCCGGGGATGAGCGCCGCGTCGGCCGGATGGAGGCCGACCCACGCCCCCGACACCTCCCGCACCCGGCCCGCCAGGCCGTAGTGGTCGGGGTGGAGGTGGGTCACCAGCACGCCGCGGACGTCCTCCAGCTTGGCGCCGAACGACCCCAGGCCCTCCTCCAGGGCGGCCAGCGCCTCGGCGGCGTTCCAGCCGGGGTCGACCAGCACCACCCCGTCGGGGACCTCGAAGGCGTAGGCGAGCACATACGGCAGCGGGCTGCCCGGGATCGGCACGGGAACGCTCCACAGGCCCGGCACCACCTGCTCCACCGGGGGAAGGGCCCGGTCCACCGGGGCACCCCCTTGGGGTTCCCCGGACCCCTCCGGCGGCCGGCTGGTCTGCATGGGCGACCAGCATCCTGTAGCGTGCCAGCGCTGGCAAGGTTCCGCGGGAGGCGGCATGGCGGGGGAGTGCGAGCTCGGCGTCACCGGCCTGGCGACGATGGGCCAGAACCTGGCCCG
>WNFU01004940.1_pt1 | contig 18569 bp, 19 predicted proteins | sample 5400121 | NCBI WGS metagenome assembly WNFU01 (sample SAMN13153360, study PRJNA577476) | soil metagenome | isolation source: 100 cm soil or saprolite under grassland replicate 1 | place: USA:California | collected 2016-06-15 | reverse complement strand
TCGCGGTGCACTAGCCCCGCGTCCCGCGGGGTGGCGTTGCGTCCGGTCCCGATCGCCCAGACCGGCTCGTAGGCGATCACGATGCGCGACAGGACAGCGCCGTCTAGCCCGCTCAGCGTCCCGGCGAGCTGCCGGGTCACGACGGCGAGCGTGTGGCCGGCGTCCCGCTCCGCGAGCGTTTCTCCCACGCAGAGCAGCGGGATGAGGCCCACCGTCAGGGCCGCCGCGACCTTGCGGCGCGTGTCCTCGTCCGATTCCCCGAAGAGCTGGCGGCGCTCGGAGTGCCCGACCAGCGTGGCTCGGGCGCCCGCCTGGAAGACCAGGGCCGCGGACACGGCGCCGGTGAAGGCGCCCTTCGGCTCCCAGTAGACGTCCTGCGCGCCGGCGAGGATGTCGCTGCGCTCCCGCACCGCCTGGGCCACGGCTTCGAGGGAGACCGCCGGCGGGAAGAACCACACGTCGCGGTCGTCGCGACGGTTGTAGCGCGCCCGGAACGTCTTGAGATACGCCCGCGCCTCCTCCGGGCCGAGATGCATCTTCCAGTTGGCGGCGAAGAGCAGCCGCTTCACGCGTCCTCGAGCGCGACGACGCCGGGGAGGGGCTTGCCCTCGAGGAATTCGAGCGACGCGCCGCCGCCGGTCGAGACGTGGGTGAGCTTGTCCTCGAGGCCGGCGACGGCCGCGGCCGAGTCGCCGCCGCCCACCACGGTGATGGCGCCGCGCTTGCCCGCCTCGATCAGCGCCTCGGCGACGGCGCGCGTGCCGGCGTCGAAGGGCGAGGTCTCGAACACTCCCATCGGGCCGTTCCAGAAGACGGTCTTCGCCCGCACGATGCGCGCCCGGAAATCGAGCCGGGTGGCCTGGTCGATGTCGAAGACGGCGCAGTCGGCGGGGATCTGGTCGCTCGTCACTTCCCGCCGCTCGGCCGCCCGCTCGAGGCTCGGCGCCACGACCGCGCCGCGCGGCAGGATGAGCTTGGCGCCGGCCTGGGCGATCAGCCCCTTGGCCACCTCCTCCTTGTCCCGCTCCACCAGCGAGCCCCCGACCTGAAACCCGATCGCGAGGAAGAACGTGCTCGCCATGGCGCCGCCGACCAGGATCTCGTCCACCCGCGGCAGCAGCGCCTGAATGACGTCGATTTTCCCCGAGATCTTGGCGCCGCCCAGCACGGCGACGAACGGCCGCCGGGGGTTGTGGAGCGCATCGCCCAGGTAGCGGAGCTCCTTTTCCATCAAAAAGCCCGCGACGGCGGGCTTGAGGAGACGCGCCACCGCTTCCGTCGAGGCATGGGCGCGGTGGGCCGAGCCGAAGGCGTCATCCACGTAAAAATCGCCCAGCGCCGCGAGCGTCTCCGCGAAGCGAGGGTCGTTCGCTTCCTCCCCCGGCCAGAAGCGGGTGTTCTCGACCAGGGCTACGCCACCACGCGTGAGCCGCCGCGTCGTGGCCACTCCGGTCGCGGGATCGGGGATGAACTCGACCACGCTGCCGATCACGCGCTCCACGTCGCGCATGATCTGCTGGAGCGACAACTCGGGCTCGGGGCCGGCGGGGCGGCCCAGGTGGGCGAGCAGCACGACGCGCGCGCCCTTGTCGCGCAGGTACTTGATGGTCGGGGCCGCGGCGCGGATGCGCGTGTCGTCGGCGACGCGCCCGTCCTTGAGCGGGACGTTGAAGTCAACCCGGACGAGCGCGCGCTGGCCGTCCAGGGCGGTGGGCGGCAGGTCTCGCAGGCTGCGCTTTCTCACCTGCCGGCGAGGTAGGCGAGCAGGTCGACGCAGCGGGCGGAGTAGCCCATCTCGTTGTCGTACCAGGACGACACGTGCACGAACGTGCCGTCGATGACGTTCGTCGAGAGGGCGTCCACCACGCTCGACGACAGGTTCCCCACGTAGTCCGCCGACACGAGCGGCTCCTCGCTCACCTCGAGGATGCCCTTCAGGCTCGAGCAGGCGGCCTGCCGGAAGGCGCCGTTCACCTCGTCGATCGTCGTCTTGCGCTCCACCTCGGCGGTCAGCTCGACGATCGACACGTCGGGCGTGGGCACCCGCAGCGAGATGCCGTCGATCTTCCCCTTCACCTCCGGGAGGACGAGCCCCGTCGCCTTGGCGGCGCCCGTGGTGGTCGGGATGATGCTCAACGCGGCCGCGCGGGCGCGGCGCAGGTCCTTGTGCGGCAGGTCGAGGATCTGCTGGTCGTTCGTGTAGCTGTGCACCGTGGTCATGAATCCGTGCTTGAAGCCCCAGGTGTCGAGCACGACCTTCACGAGGGGCACGAGGCAGTTCGTCGTGCACGACGCGTTCGAGAGAATGTGGTGCCTGGCGGGATCGTATTTCTGATGGTTGACGCCCATCACGATCGTGATGTCCTCGTCCTTCGCGGGCGCGGAAATGACGACCTTCCGCGCGCCTGCCGCGAGGTGCTTCTCGGCGTCCTCCCGCTTGGTGAAGCGCCCCGTGCTCTCGAGCACCAGTTCCACGCCGAGCGCCCGCCAGGGAAGCTGCTCCGGCTCCTTGATCGCGGAGACCTTGATCGGCCGGCCGTTGACCAGCAGGGTGTCGCCCTGCGCCTCCACGGTCGCGGGGAAGCGCCCGTGGACCGAATCGTACGTGAGCAGGTGGGCGAGCGTCTTGGGGTCGGTGATGTCGTTCACCGCGACGAACTCCAGACCCTGCTGTTGCATCAGTACGGCCGCCCGCAGCACGTTGCGCCCGATGCGGCCGAACCCGTTGATCCCGACACGCACAGCCATCCGCGTTGCCCTCAGGTGAAATCCGGAACGACCGCGCGGCCGAACGTCACGGCCAGCACGGTGCGGGCGCCGGCTCGCTCCAGGGCCCGCGCACACTCGGCCAGGGTGGCCCCGGTGGTGAAAACGTCGTCGACAATGATCAATGTAGAATGCTCAATGTCCAACGCCCATTGCTCATTGATCATTGGACATCGGGCATTCTTCATTGCGAAGGCTCCCGCCACGTTCGCCAGGCGCGCCTCCGGTGTCAACGCCGTTTGCGTGACCGTCTCGCGCGCCCGGACCAGCAGCGACAGCACCGGGCGGCCCCAGCGGCGGCCGAGGGACCGTGCGAGCCACTCGCTCTGATTGTAGCCACGCTGCCGCAGGCGCAGCGGGCCGAGGGGCACGGGCACGAGCGAGGCGGTGCCCCGCGCCGGCGGGTCGAGCCGGGCCATCGCGTCCGCCAGCTCCTCGGCGATGCGCGGCAGCCCCCTGTACTTCAAGGCGTGGACGGCCACGCGCGCGCCGTGATCGAGCCACACGGCGGAGCGCGCCCACTGGAGCGCCGCGGGCCAGCCGGCGCACACCCGGCAGCCGCCGAAGTGGGGCTCCGGCTGGCCGCAGCGCTCGCACCACGGCGCCCGGACCGCGCGCCAGCGATGGCGGCACACGTCGCAGACCAGGCGGCGGGAGCGGGAGAAGGACAGCGCGGCGTGGCAGAGCAGGCACTCCGCCGGGAGGAGGAGTTGCTCGAGCGCCTCACGCACCGAGGGCGCGGTTCACGGCGGCGCGCATCACCTCGACGGGCGCCGCGTGGCCCGGGAAAAACCGGTCGAACGCGGCCGCTCCCTGGCGGACCAGTACTTCGCGGCCGTCCTGCGCATTTACGCCCGCCGCGCGGAGCGCCCGCACCCAGCGCGTGCCGCCCGGGGCGTACACGAGATCCAGGGCGGCGGTGAGACGGTTGGCGCGGCCGGCGTCGAGCGGCAAGGGGTCGGTCTCCTTCAGGCCCAGCGGGGTGGCGTTGACGGCGACGTCGGGTTCGAGCGCGCCGCGCGCCGGCTCGGCGCGGGCGCCGCGGCTCCGCGCCCACCCGGCGAAGTCGCGCGCCCGCCCCGCGTCGCGCGACAGGACGTGCAGCTCGGCGCGGGTTTCCGCCGCCGCGACCGCGACGGCGCGCGCCGCGCCGCCGGTGCCGACGACGAGCCACCGCCCGCCGCCGTCCACGCCGAGCTGCCGGAGGCACGCGAGAATCCCGGCGACGTCGGTGTTGTCGCCCACCAGGGTCCCGTGCTCGGTCCAGAACGTATTACACGCCCCGACCCGCGCGCACAGATCCGTTTTTCGCGTGAGACATCGTTCCGCCGCTTCTTTGTGCGGCACCGTGACGTTCCCGGCTGCGCCGACCGCCGCGAGCGCGCCGAGTAACTGGGGGAGACCGGCGGGCGCGACCCGGAGGCCCACGTACACGGCGTCGAGGCCGAGCGCGCGGAACGCCGCGTTCTGCATGACGGGGGAGAGCGAGTGGGCGACCGGATCCCCGATCACCGCCAGCAGGCGTGTGTTAGCGCTGACTTCCACTCGCGAACTCTTTGACGATCCGCTCCACCGCCGCCTGAATCAGCGCCTCCAGCTCGGAGCAGGTGTCGCGGTACACGTCGAGGTCGCCGCCGAAGGGGTCGCTCACCTCGGCCTCGTCGCCTTCGCGCCCGGCGTACTCGCCGAGCACGAAGACGTGCCCTTCGCCGCCCAGTTCGTCCACGCGGGGGCGGTGGTGCCGCGCCATGGTGAGCACGAGGTCGGCTGCCTCGACCAGCTCCCGGGTGAGCAGGCGCGCGCGGTGGCCCGAGAGATCGAGCCCGCGCTCCAGCCCCACGAGGTACGCGCCTTCCGACACCGGAGCGCCGTCCCAGGCGCCGGTGCCGGCGGAGGAGACGCCGATCCCCTCGATGCTCCGCTCGGCCAGCGCGCGCTCGAGCAGCGCGGCCCCGAGGGGGCTGCGGCAGATGTTGCCCGTGCAAACCAGCAGGATCTGTTTCGTCTTCGTGGCCTCGGTCACGGCGCCAGGCGCCCCGCGGCGCGCCGCAGCTCCGCGAGCGTGATCGCGCCCTCGCGGATCAGCCGGGGTGCGGGTTGCGTGCAGTCAACCACCGTGGAGGGCGGCGAGTTTCCCAGCACGCCCCCGTCCAGCACCAGCAGCGTCCCCGCCTCGACCGCCGGAGCGAAGTCGCGCAGGATGGCCTCGGCCCCGGGCGCCGGGGGGCTCCCCGGCAAGTTAGCCGATGTGGACGTCACCGGCTCCCCCAGCGCTCCCACGAGGCGCGCCATGCCGCGGTGCGACGTCCAGCGCACGGCGATCCCACCCTCGGGTCCCCGCAGCTGGTCGGGGAGCCGCCCGTCGCCGCCCGGCAGCACCAGGGTGAGCGGGCCCGGCCAGAACGCCCGGGCCAGCGCGGTCGCGGCGTCGTTGAACGCGAGCCCGTGGGCTTCCGCCATCTCGCGGTTCGCGACGATCAGCAGGAACGGCTTGTCGGGCCGGCGTCCCTTGAGGCGCGCGAGCGCCTGCACTTCCAGGCCGCGGGCGCGCGACCCCAGGCCGTACACCGTTTCCGTCGGGTAGGCGATCAACCCCCCGCCGCCCAGATGCGCCACCACCCGGGGAAGCGCGGCGGCGACGTTGTCGTCGGTGTGAAACGGAATCGGCTTCACCGCGGCTCGCGCGCCAGCGCCTCGGCGATCCGGAAGTCGTCGGCCGTCGTGACCTTGAAGTTGGCGGGCGAGTCCGGGACCACCTCGACCGCGAAGCCCGCGCGCTCGCACAGCGCCGCGTCGTCGGTGGGGGGGGGCGCCGGGTCGCCGTTTCGGAGCACCGCGTAGGCCCGCTCGATCATGTCCCGCGGGAACCCCTGCGGCGTCTGCGCGCGCCAGAGACGTTCTCGTGCAACGGTCCTCGTGATACGACTTCCCTCGACGACTTCTTTGATGGTGTCGTTCTCCGGCACCGCCGCCACCGCGCCGACACCCGTGCGGGCTTTCGCGATGACGGCGTCGATCGTTTCGCGGCTCACGAACGGGCGCGCGCCGTCGTGCACCAGCACGACGCCCGCGCCTTCCGGGAGAGCCCGCAGGCCCGCCTGCACCGACTGCGCCCGCGTGGCGCCGCCCGCGACGAGCACGAGCCGCTCGCCGACCACCTTGCCGAGCCAGTCGGGGGGGCGCGTCTCGAGTCCGGCGGGCACCGCCACGACCACCCGGCCGACCTCCGGGTGCGACGTGAACGGGCGGAGGGCGCGGAGCAGCAGGGGAACGCCGAGAATGGGGCGGAACTGCTTCGGCTCTCCCGGTCCGGCGCGCGCGCCCGCGCCCGCCGCGACGATCACGACGCCGACGTCAAGCCGCGAGGCGCCGAGCCAGCTCACCGATTCCGTCCATCCCCACGACCTCCAGCCCGGTCGGGCCCACGCGCGAGCGGGCCGACAGGAAGACGCGCCGGAAGCCCTGGCGCGCCGCCTCGCCCAGCCGGCGCTCGACTCCGGCGACGGGGCGGATCTCGCCGCCCAGCCCGACCTCACCGAGAAACAGCGCGTCCGCCGGGAGCGGCCGGTCGTGCACGCTCGAGACGAGCGCCGCCAGCACGGCGAGATCGGTCGAGGGCTCGAGCAGCCGCACGCCGCCCGTCACGTTGACGAACACGTCGAGCTGGCCGAAGGGCAGCCCGCCGCGGCGCTCCAGCACCGCCAGCAGCACGGCGAGGCGGCGGTGATCGAGCCCCGTCGCGACGCGCTGCGGCGTGCCGAAACCGGTCTTCGCGGCCAGCGCCTGGATCTCGATCAGCATCGGCCGCGTGCCTTCCATCAGCGCCGTCACCGCGGAGCCCGACACGCCGGTCGCCCGGCCCGCGAGGAACGCCGCCGCGGGGTCGGCCACCGGCTCGAGGCCCGCCCCCGTCATCTCGAACACGCCGATCTCGTCCACCGAGCCGAACCGGTTCTTCACCGCGCGCAGGATGCGGTGATCGAGCGTGCTCTCGCCCTCGAAGTAGAGCACCGTGTCGACGATGTGTTCGAGGGTCTTGGGGCCTGCGATCCCGCCGCCCTTCGTCACGTGGCCGACGAGCAGCACGGCCGGCCCCGCTTCCTTGGCGAACCGCATGAGCTGGGCGGCGCACTCGCGCACCTGGCCGACGTTGCCCGGGGCGCCTTCCAGCGCGTCGGTGTAGGTCGTCTGGATCGAGTCCACGAACACGACCCGGGCGCCGAGGGCGCGGGTGTGGTGCACAATCGCCTCGAGCCGGGTCTCGCCGAGCACGTGCACGGCGCCGGCCGCGACGTTCAGGCGGTCGGCGCGGAGCCGGATCTGCTCGGGCGACTCTTCCCCCGAGACGTAGAGCGCGGGGATGCCCGCCTGCTCGAGCCGCGCGGCGCATTGCAGCAGCAGCGTGGACTTGCCGATGCCGGGCTCGCCCCCCACCAGGACTACCGATCCGGGGACGATGCCCCCGCCCAAGACGAAATCGAACTCGCGGAGGCCGGTTTGCCAGCGCTGCACGCCACCGGTTGGAAGGTTGGAAAGTTGGACGGGAGCGACGTCTCCTGCTTTCGCCTTCCAACCTTCCAACCTTCCAACCGTCCGCCCTACCGGTTCTTCCACCAGCGCGTTCCACGCCCCGCAGGCGTCGCAGCGGCCGCCCCACTTCGGCTGCTCGGCGCCGCACTCGGTGCAGCGGAACACCGAGTGAGCCTTCCCCCCTCCCTTACCCACGGCCGGCCTCGGGGGGCGCTTCGCGCGGCGAGTAGTTGTCGAAACGCGTGTATTCCTTCTTGAAGAACAGCTTCACCGTGCCGGTGGGACCGTTGCGCTGCTTCCCGACGATGAGCTCCGCGATGCCCTCGATGCTCTCGTTGGTCTTCAGGTCCGTCGGGCCGTCGTAGAATTCCTGCCGGTAGATGAAGCACACCACGTCCGCGTCCTGCTCGATCGCTCCGGACTCGCGCAGGTCCGAGAGCTGCGGACGCCGGTGCTCGCCGCCGCGCTGCTCGGGGGCGCGCGACAGCTGCGACAGGGCGACGACCGGGACGTCGAGCTCCTTGGCGAGCGCCTTGAGCGAGCGTGAGATGAACGAGATCTCCTGCTGGCGGCTCTCGGCGTCCGTCGGCCCCTGCATCATCTGCAGGTAGTCCACGACCACCATGCCCACGTCGTGCTCCGCCTTGAGGCGGCGCGCCTTGGAGCGCATGGCGAGCGGCGTGAGCATCGCCGAGTCGTCGATCCAGATCGGCGCCGTGCCGAGCAGGCCCGCCGCGCGCGCCAGCTTGGGATAGTCGTCGTCCCGCAGTTGGCCGCGGCGCAGCCGCTGCGCGTCCACCAGGCCCTCCGAGCAGAGCAGCCGCTGGACGAGCTGCTCCTTGGACATCTCGAGCGAGAAGACCGCGATCCCGACGTTGTGCTCGATCGCGGCGTGCTGCACCACGTTGAGCGCGAGGGCCGTCTTCCCCATCGAAGGCCGAGCCGCGACGATGACGAGATCGCCGCGCTGGAACCCGGCCGTCAGCCGGTCGAGGTCGGTGAAGCCGCTCGCGACGCCGGTGAGCGCGCCCTGGCTCGTGTGGAGCTGCTCGATCCGCTCCATCGTGGGCCAGATCAGCTCCTTCAGGCGCACGAATTCCTCGGAGCGCCGCAGCTGCGCGACCTGGAAGACGCGATGCTCGGCGTTGTCGAGCATGTCGGCCGACGGGGTGCGGCCCTCGTACGCGTCCTGGATGATCGCCGTGGCCGCCTCGATCAGCCGCCGCAGCACGGCCTTATCCCGGACGATCTTCGCGTGGTACTCGACGTTCGCCGCCGTCGGGACGACGTCGATGAGCCCGCCCAGGTACTCCATGCCGCCCGAGCGGTCCAGGTCGCCGCGCCGCATCAGCTCGTCGCGCAGCGTCACCGGGTCGATCACGTCGCCGCGCTCGGTGAGCGCGACCATGGACCGGAACAGCAGGCGGTGCCCCTCGCGATAGAACATCGTGTCGTCGAGGAGCTCGGCGGCCTTCAGCGCCGCGTCTTGATCGAGCAGCATGGCGCCGAGCACCGCCTGCTCCGCTTCGTTGCTCCACGGAGCCTGACGGCCGGCGAACTCGGGAGGCGAGCGCTCAGGCGATGAGACGGCGGGCGATGCGGACGTCATCCCAGGTCGGTTTCTTCCAATGGGGGTTCCGGAGCAGGGCGGCCGGATGGTAGGTAACGATAACCGGAATGCCCCGGAACCGATGGATCTGGTTCCGCAGGGCGCCGAGCGACTGCTTGGTGTTGAGGACCGTCTGCGCCGCCGTCCCGCCCATCGCGAGGATCACCTGCGGCTTCAAGAGCTCGATCTGGCGGAACAGGTAGGGGACGCACGCCGCGATCTCGTCGTACTGCGGCTGCCGGTTCTCGGGCGGTCGGCACTTCACCACGTTGCAGATGAACACGCGCTCGCGCGGCAGGTCGATCGCGGCGAGGATCTTGGTGAGCAGCTCACCCGCCGGCCCCACGAACGGTCGTCCCGTTTCGTCTTCCACCCGCCCCGGGCCCTCCCCCACGACGACGAGGCGCGCGTCCCCCGGGCCCTCTCCGGGCACGGTGTGCCGCCGGCCTTCGCACAGGCGGCACTTCGTGCAGGCGGCGACGAGCTGCGCGATCGTGGCGAGCGACGGCGCCTGCCGGACGGGGTCGTTCGAGAAGAGATCCCCGCTCGGGGGGTCATAGCTGAGGCCGGCGGGCGGCAGAGGTTGGCCCTTCCCCGGGCGCGAGCCCGGGGTGGGGCCATCCGGCAGGATCACCGGGTCTCCGCCCAGCAACCGCTGTTGCTCCAGGAATTCGCGCGCCAGTGCCCGCCCGTCGCTCACGTCAGCGCCTGTTCCACCGCGTCGAGGATCTGTTCCGCCACGTCGCGCTTGGAGAGCAGCGGCAGGCTCAGCGGATCGCCGCGCTTCCCGATGATCGTCACGCGATTCGTGGCCACTTCGAACCCCGCGCCGGGCTCGAGCGCGTCGTTCAAGATGACGAAATCGAGTCCTTTATCTTGCAGTTTCTTCCGGGCTTTCGCAACGCCGTCGCCGCCCGTCTCGAGCGCGAACCCCACCACCACGAGATCCTGGCGCCGCTCGAGCGAGCCGAGGATGTCGGGCGTGGCCTCGAGCTCGACCGTGAGCGCCCCGCCCGCGCGGGGCCGCTTCGCGGCGGCGGCGTTCGCGGGGCGGTAGTCCGCGGGAGCGGCGGCCATGAGGAGCAGGTGCGCCTGCTTCGCGAGCGTCCCGACGGCGCGCTGCATCTCCTCCGTGGTCTCCACGCGGTGCGTGGTGACGCCCGCCGGCAGCGGCAGTTCGGTCGGGCCGGAGACGAGCAGCACGTCCGCGCCCCGCAGGTAGGCCGCCTCCGCGAGCGCGTAGCCCATCCGGCCGCTCGACGGATTCGTCACGACGCGCACCGGATCGATGTGCTCGCGCGTCGGGCCGGCGGTGACGACGACCGTCTTTCCCTGCCACGGCGCGCGCGCCAGCAGCAGCCGCGCCGCCGCGGCGAAGATCGCCGCGGGCTCGCTCATCCGGCCCGGCCGCTCGCTCGGGCCTTCAGCCAGTTGGCCGATATCCGGGCCCACGAAGTGCCAGCCTCGCGCGGCGAGGGTCTTCAGGTTGGCGCGCGTCGCCGGGTGCGCGTACATGGCGTCGTTCATCGCTGGGGCGGCGAGCACGGGACCGGCGCGTGCCAGCAGCAGGGTGGTGAGCAGGTCGTCGGCGAGCCCCATCGCCGCCCGCGCCAGCACGTTCGCGGTCGCCGGCGCGACGATCACCAGGTCGGGCTCCTTCGCGAGCCCGATGTGCGAGAGCGCCCGGTCCCGCTCCCACAGGGAGGTGAGGACCGGGCGCCCGGTGAGCGCTTCGAAGGTGACCGGCCGGACGAACCCGACGGCGGACGCCGTGAGCACCACGTCCACCTCCGCCCCGTCCTCGCTGAGCCGCCGGGCGAGCGTGCAGCTCTTGTAGCACGCGATTCCGCCCGACACGCCGAGGACGACGTGCCGGCCGGCCAACGCCATCAGCCCTCCTGGCGCCGCCGCCGGACCAGCTTGTAGGTGAGCCGGCCTCGCACCAGCTCGTCCAGCGCCCGGGTGGTGAGCTTCTCCTCGAAGTCCACCGACCGGTCGCGGGGAAACTCGTTCACGAAACGGGCGAACTTCGCGGCCACGAGCACACCCAGGTACTTGTTCTGGGTCTGCGTGGCCACTTCGCTCGGCGTCACAATGCGCATCAGGTGCTCCCTCTTACAGACTGTCCGAGTTGATGAGCCTCTTGCTCGAGCCTCGACACGAAGGCTGCGAGCAGACGAATCATCTCTATCGTGCGACGCTTCACTGCGTTCGGGTTGTCGACGATCTCTATGACCTGGTTCACCGTCGAATCGAGAACGTCGTTGACGACGATGTGGTCGAACACCATCGCGCTCTGCACGTCCTCTGCTGCCGCTTGTACCTCGCGTACCGCGATCGCCAGGCGCTCCCGTAACTCCTGATCGGACTCCGTTCTGCGCTTGCGCAGACGTTCGATCAGGACGTCCGGCGACGGCGGTATGACAAAAATGCTCACCGACGCCGGGCGCGGGTAGACTTTCCGCACCTGTTGAGCGCCTTTCACTTCGATGTCCAGCACGACGTGGCGGCCGCTCGCGAGGATGCGCTCGACCTCGCTCTTCAGCGTGCCGTACAGCTCCCCCGCGTACTCGGCCCACTCGAGAAACTCGCCCGCGCGCACCCGCCGCTGGAATTCCTCGCGCGTGAGAAAGTAGTAAGCCTCCCCATTCTGCTCTCCCGCCCGCGGCTTCCTGGTCGTGGCCGAGACGGAGTAGCCGAAGGCCTGCGGGCGCCGGCGGAGCAGCTCCCGCGCGATGGTCGTCTTGCCGCCGCCCGATGGGGCGGCGAGGACGACGACCCGGGGAGGGAGCGTCACTCCAGGTTCTCCAGCTGCTCCCGGAACTTCTCGAGCTCGCCTTTCATCGCGATCACCGTCTGCGTGATCGCGGCATCGTTCGCCTTCGACCCGATCGTGTTCACCTCGCGCAGCAGCTCCTGGGCGAGGAAGCCGAGCTGCTTGCCGACCGCACCGTCCCGGCCGAGCGTGCCGCGGCACGCCGCGAGGTGCGTGCCCAGGCGCACGAGCTCCTCGGTGACGTCCACCCGGTCGGCCATCAGGGCGATCTCGACCGCGAGCCGCTGCTCGTCCACCGGCACGCCCGCCGCCAGCTCCGCCACGGCCTGCTTCAGGCGCGCGAGCTCCGCGCCGAGCCGCTGCGGCGCCCGCTGCTCGACCGCCCGCGCGCCCGCCTCGAGGGCGTCGAGCCGCCCGGCAAGCTCGGTGGCGAGGGCGCGCCCCTCGCGGTCGCGCATGACGAGCACCTCCTGCGCCGCGTGCTCCACGATCGGCTCGACATCGCTCCAGGTGACCGCTCCGGCTCCCTCTGCGCCGTTGCGCTGCACGCCCATCACGTCCGGCTGGCGCGCGACGAAAGCGAGGTCCACCTCGCCCTTGAGCTTGAGCCGCTTCTTCAGCTCCTTCGCCGCCGCCACGACCTGACGCGCCCGGGCCAGGTCCACCGCGAGCTCCCCCGCCGTCGCCGGCGGCTCGAGCCATCGGCCCGACACGACCACGTGGCCGCGCTCGAGGAGCTGGCGCAGCCGCTCGCGGAGCTGGCCTTCGATGCCCGCCAGCTCGAACGGCAGCTTGAACTGCGCATTGAAATAGCGATGGTTGACGGTGCGGATCTCGATCGAGAGCCGTCCGCCGAGGGCTTGTCCTTCGGCCGACCCGAAACCCGTCATGCTCCGCGGCACAGACTTTAAAGCTAGCCGCGCAAAGCACTTAGGTCAATCGGTCGCGCTCAGTTGGTGAATAGCCAGCGAACCCCGAAAAACTGATAGCGCCGCGGGTAGTCGAGGCCCGGCACGTAGCTGCCGCGAAACAGGTTCGCGTTGCGCTGCACGTAGAAGATGGTCACGCCAGCGATCCGGATCTCGACGTTCAGCTCCGCGAACGTGGCGCCGGGGAGGGTGAGCGCATTGCCGGTGCTGTCGAACCCGGCGGTGCCCCTGCTCCACGAGTCCAACACCCCTTCGGCCCGCAGCGCGAAGACGCCGCTCCGGTACACGCGCCAGAACTTCGAGTAGAAGGTGAGCGACACGCGCCCGTGCAGCGGAGGCTCGAAGTCCTGCCCCTCCTGAACGAGGGGGTCGAAGTACCATCCCGCGAGGTGGAGGCCCGGCAGCAGCTCCACGCTGCCGTTGAGGGTGACGTAGCGGGCCCGCTGGGTGGGCCCGAGCGCCGCGACCGGCTTCAGTCCCGCCGGCCGGCCGATGGGGGTGAACGAGTCGCGGGTCGCCCCCCCCACCTCGAGCGAGATGCGGCGCGCGTCCCAGCGCACGGCGCCCGACAGATCCACGGCGTGCCGCGCGCGGTCGGTCGAGTCCACCGGCGCCTGGAGGTCGCGCTGCCACGCGACGTCGCCGCGCAGCGAGAAACCCAGGGGAAGCGCGAGTCCGGCCGCGAGGTGCGCGCGGCGGCCGCTCCGCCCGCCGCCGTAGCGCGCGTAGCGACCGTCCGCCGCGAGGGTGAGGGACGGCCGCGGCATCCAGGCGGCGTCCCCCTCGAGCTGCCACGGCCGCGCCTCGTCTTGCGTCCGGAACGTGAGCCCCGCCGCGCCGCGGGACCAGCGGTCGCTCACCTCGATCGCGCCCTGCGACAGCGACCGGTCGGCCACCGCGGTGTCGCGGCGCGCGGTCGCGGTGGCGAAGGTCAGCTGCGCGCGGGGGCCGAGCCCGTCGTCGCGCGCGGCGGCGAACAGCCGCAGGGTCCCGTCACGGCGCTCGTAGCGGAACGCGTCCGTGAGACCGACCCCGGACGCGAGCGCATGGCGGTGCCAGGCCGAGGAAAGGATCTGGTACGAGACACCCACGTTCGGGCTCGGCAGGTATTGGGCCTCGAGCCACAGGTCGACGCTGTTGAACGCGGTGCTCGAGCTCCCGCCGACGCCATCGTTGTTGTTGTAGTCGGCGACCAGCGAGAGGCCGAGCCCCGAGCGCCAGCGCCGCAGGAAGGCGCCGCGATAGTTCGCGGTGCTCAGGTCGCCCGTCGCCACGCCGACGGCGGAGGCGGTCTCAGTGGAGCGCTGGCGCCGGGTGACGAGGTAGACCCGCAGCGTGGCGGGCAGCACCACGACGTCCACCCGCTCGAGCGGCGCCAGCGGGATGCGCGCCGGATCGAGAAACACCGAGTCGCGGCCGATCGGCAGGTACGGGAGGCCATCCCAGTAGACTTCGAGTCCCGCCGCTCCGCGACCGCCGTAGAACACGATCTCGGCCTGCCCGTAAATGCCGCCGCGGGCGACGTACACGCCGGGAACGTGGACGAGCAGGTCCGAGAGCGTCTGGATGCCCGAGAGCGCGAACGAATCGGTGGTGAAGCTGTAGCGCGTGCCGCGGGGGAGCGGGCCCGGCGGAATCGGCTCGGCGAAGACGGGGAGGTAGGCGGGTGCGGTGTCGCGCGCGGTCGTGTCACGGCGGACCGTGGTGTCGCGCGCGCTGGTGTCGCGGGCCCCCCCCGTCGTGTCGACCTGCGCGGCGGCCGGGCCCCCCCCTGCTCCTCCGGCGAGCGCGAGCAGCGCGGCCGCGCAGAGGAGACCGCGGGTCACGCGCCTGCGCGCTTCAGGATGAATTCGCTGAAGAGCCGGACCCCCACTCCCGTGGGGCCCTTGGTCTGGTGGGGTCCGTCGCCGTCGGTGTACGCCGTGCCGGCGATGTCGAGGTGCACCCACGGGTACCCGTCCACGAACTCGCGCAGGAACCACCCGCCTGCGATCGTGCCGGCCCCGCGGCCGCCCGAGTTCTTCACGTCGGCGATGTCGGACTTGAGGAGGTCGCGATAGTCGTCCCACAGGGGCAACGGCCAGCAGCGCTCCCCCGCGCGCTCCCCCGCCTCGCGCACTTCGGCGAGGAGGGCCTCGTCGTTCCCCATCATGCCGATCGCTGCGTGCCCGAGCGCCACGACCACCGCGCCGGTGAGCGTCGCGGCGTCCAGCACGGCGGCGGGCTTGAAGCGCCGCACGTACGAGAGCGCGTCGCACAGGATCAGCCGCCCCTCGGCGTCGGTGTTGATGATCTCGATCGTCTTGCCGAAATGGCTCTTCACGACGTCGCCCGGCTTCACCGCCGTGCCGGAGGGGAGGTTCTCGGTGGCGGGAATCAGGCCCACGACGTTGATCTTCGGCTTGAGCCGGCCGAGGACTTCGAAGGCGCCAAGCACCGCGGCGGCCCCGGACATGTCGAACTTCATCTCTTCCATGTTCTGCGCCGGCTTGATCGAGATGCCGCCCGAATCGAAGGTGACGCCCTTCCCCACGAGCGCGACCGGCGCCGAATCGCCGGCGCCGCGATACTCGAGCACGATGAAGCGCGGCTCCTGCGCGCTGCCCTGCGCGACGGCGAGCAGCGCGCCCATGCCCTCCTTCGTAAGGGCGGCGCGGTCGAGCACCGTGACGGCGAAGCCGTACGCGTCGGCGAGCTGCTTCGCCCGGTCTGCGAGGTAGCTCGGCGTGCACACGTTGCCCGGCTGCATCTGGAGGTAGCGCGTGAGGCGGTGACCGGCGGCGACGGCGTCGCCCACGCGCTGGCCGGCCGCGACGTCCTTCGCCTCCGTCGGCTCGCACACGATGGCGACCGCCTCGACGTCGGCCTTGGGCTCCTCCGGCGCCGCCTTGAGCTCGGTGAACGCCCACGCTCCCTGCGCGGCGCCCTCGACCACCACCTGGCCCAGGTCCTTCCCCGAAACGCCGTTCCGCGCCGCGACGGCGACGGCGAGCTGCTTCGCGCCGAGCGCGCGTGCCCGCTTGGCCGCGACCGCGGCGGCGCGCCGCACGCTGGTGCGCGTCACGTCGCCCGGCTTCCCCATGCCGACGAGCAGCAGCCGCTCGGCCTTTCCGCCGCTCGGGTACAGCAGCGCCGTCTCGTCCCGCTTGCCCTTGAAATCGCCGCTCGTGACGGCACGCGCGATCACCCCGCCCGCGGCGCGGTCGAGCTCGGTGAGCGCCGCCGGCACCGCGTTCCCCTGGGCGAGCGTGACGGCGAGGAGCGGCGTTTCGACCTGCGCGAGGGGGACGGTGACCGCGCTGCTGGTCATCGAATTAGACATGCTCGATTATGCACTCGGCGAAGGTGGAGGTCGAGACCTCGACGGCGTCCGGCATCTGCCGCGCGAGATCGTACGTGACGCGCCGCGACCGGATCGCGCCCTCGAGCCCCCGGACGATCGCCTCCGCTACGTCGGTCCAGCCGAGCTCCTCGAACATCATCGCGCCCGACAGGATCACGCTGCCGGGGTTCACTTTGTCCTGGCCGGCGTACTTCGGCGCCGTGCCGTGCGTCGCTTCGTACACGGCATAGCCGTCGCCCACGTTGCCCCCGGGCGCGAGTCCGAGCCCGCCGACCTGCGCCGCCGCCGCGTCGGAGAGCAGGTCGCCGTTCAGATTCGGCGCCGCGATCACGGAATACTCGTCGGGCCGCAGCACCAGCTGCGCGAACATCGCGTCGGTGATGCGGTCCTTGACCACCACCCGTCCCGCGTCCCCCGTCCCCCGTCCCAGTTCGCTTTCAGGAATGGTTTTGTCGCCGAACCGTTCTTTCGCGATCTGGTAGCCCCATTCCCGGAACCCGCCCTCCGTGAACTTCATGATGTTGCCCTTGTGCACGAGCGTCACCGAGCGGCGGCCGGAGCGGAGCGCGTATTGGATCGCCTTCACCACGAGTCGCTGGCTCCCGAACTGGGACATCGGCTTGATGCCGATCGCGCTCCCCGGCCGGAGCTTCGCCTTGAAGCGCTCCGTGAGAAACGCGATCACCGCGTCGGCTTCGGGGCTGCCGGCGCGATACTCGACCCCCGAGTACACGTCCTCGATGTTCTCGCGGAAGACACGTCCTCGATGTTCTCGCGGAAGATCACGACGTCGAGCTTCTGCGGCTCCCGCATCGGGCTCGGCACCCCCTGGAAGTAGCGCACCGGGCGGATGCAGGCGTACAGATCGAGCAGCTGGCGCAGGGAGACGTTGAGCGAGCGGATCCCCCCCCCCACGGGCGTGGTGAGCGGGCCCTTGATGGCAACCCGGTGCTGCCGGATCGCGTCGAGCGTCGTCTCGGGGAGCCAGTTCCCCGTCTCCTTGAACGCCTTTTCCCCGGCCAGGATCTCGAGCCAGTCGATGCGCCGCCTGCCCTGTGACGCCTTCTGCACGGCGGCGTCGAACACCCGCCGCGCGGCGCGCCAGATGTCGGGCCCGGTGCCGTCCCCCTCAATGAAGGGAATCACGGGATGCTCGGGGACGACCCAGCGGCCGTCGCGGTACTCGATGCGCTCACCCATGGTGGGCTTAGTCTACGAGGCCCGGACGGGGTTGCGCCAGCCGAGCGGCGGCGTCTAGAATTGAGCGCGATGCGACACCGTCCGACGCTCCTCCTGTTCCTCGTGGCCGCCGCCTGCTGGGCCTGCTGGCTCGCGGCGGGGCCGGGGGGCGCCACGCTCCAGGCGGTGCTCGCGTGCCGGCATCACGCGATGCACCAGAGCCACGGCCAGCACCACCCCGGTGGAGCGCCCACCGACGGCCCCTGCTTCTGCGACGAGATGACCGGCGGGCTCGACCTCGCCGTCTCGGTCGCCGTTCCGGCGCCGCTCGCCGCCGAGCCAACCGTCCTGCTGCCCGTCGCTGAGCCGTCGGACGTTTCCCTCTTCCCTCTTCCTTCTTCCCCGTCTTTCGCTCCGGTTTCCCCCCCTCCGAACGGGCTCGCCTGACCCAACTCGTCAGCGACCTACAACTCGGAGGAGTGTCATGCGCGGTGCACTGTGCGGTGCCCTGCTGTGCGGCCTCGCGGCCCACGCAGCGGCGCAGGGAACGTCGGTCACGTTCCAGGAGACCCCGCCGGTCACGGTGACCGGCTTCGCGGTCGGGAGCGCGCAGTACGACCGCTCCCAGCGGTCGAACACGCTCACGGCGGGCAAGCTCGCGGTCAGCCTGTTCAAGCCGGCCGGGGACGCCTACTTCTTCGGGCAGCTGACCACCGCGCTCGAGGACGGTGAGAGCAGCACGGAGATCGACAACCTCATCGTGAGCTGGACGCCGCACATGGCGACCCAGTGGAGCCTCGCGTTCGGCCGCTTCGATGCCCCGATCGGCTTCGAGCGGGACGACGAGCCGCTGAACCTCGTTCCTACCAATTCCTTCAACTTCGAGTTCGCCCGTCCCGCCAAGCTGACGGGAGCGGTCGCCCGATTCACGGCGTCGCCGCGCGTCGAGCTCGCCGCCGCGGCGGCGGACGGCTGGAACGTGGACGTGGACAACAATCGCGGCAAGACGGCCCTGTTGCGGGCGCAGTGGCTCCCCGTCGACGGCGTCACGATCGGCGCCACGGGGCTGTATGGCCCGGAGCGCGACGCGACCGACGCGCACCAGCGCGTCCTCCTCTCGCCCGACGTGACGCTCGACCTCGGCCGCCTGATCGTCGGCGCCGAGCTGAACTTCGGGCGCGAGCGGGAGGCGGGCGGGGTGAGCGATCTCACCTGGGGTGGCGGCGCGGCGACCGCGTTCCTGCGGCTGGGGCGCTCGCTCGGCGTGGCGGCGCGCTACGATCACCTGTCCGACGCCGACGGGGTCCTCACCGGCGCGCCGCAGGTGCTGCGCTCGGTCACCGTCGGACCGATGTGGTTCTACAGCCAGGCGCAGGAGGGGATCTTCTCCAACATCGAGCACACCCGGTTCCACATCCCGCAGATCGCCGTCCGGGC
>WNFU01017382.1_pt1 | contig 18576 bp, 13 predicted proteins | sample 5400121 | NCBI WGS metagenome assembly WNFU01 (sample SAMN13153360, study PRJNA577476) | soil metagenome | isolation source: 100 cm soil or saprolite under grassland replicate 1 | place: USA:California | collected 2016-06-15 | reverse complement strand
GTGTTCGCTGGCGATGGCCCAGCCTATAATGCCAACCAACCCGTTAGCGCTCTCGGAGTACCCGAAGCCCAACGCAGACCGTTCTTTAGTCGCTTTGGATGGACTCAAAACATCACCTATTACGGCAACGACGCAGATAATCGTTACAACTCGTTGCAAACAAAGTTCGAGACACGCTTCTCTGGACTTGTCCTTCTAACCCACTACACACTGTCAGCAGCCAAAAACTATAGCGACAACTACTTCATCCACGACCGCACAATTGGCTACGGTCCAACAAGCTTTGACCGCAAGCACTCGCTCTCGTTGTCTGAGGTCTGGGAGGTGCCATTCGGCCGCGGTAAGAAGTATTTGGGGACGGTTTCCAGGACCGCAAATCTCCTGGTCGGTGGTTGGCAGGTCACCTCGAACACAGTTATTTCTAGCGGTCTGGCCTTCACACCCTCGGTATCGGGCACAAATTGCTCTGTTAACTCTGGACCATGCCGGCCTGATAGGGTGAGCGGGGATGTTTATCCCAGTAACCAGAGCCGCGATCAATGGTTCATAGCGGGTATAGGATCGGGAACGCCTTGGGCCAAGGCAGCTGCGGGGCTGTTCGGAAACGTTGGTAGCAACACGCTGCGCGGGCCTGGATTCTGGCAGAGCAACCTGGCTCTATTCAAGAAGTTCAGAGTAACCGAAAGCGCGAATCTGGAATTTCGCGCGGAGGGCTTTAATATATTCAACCATGTCAACCTGGGCCAGCCCAGGGACTGCATCGAGTGTAACCCGTCAGAAGCTGGCAAAATATTTAACCTCGCCTCGAGTGCGCAGATGCGGAATTTCCAGTTTGGCGCGAGGTTCGTCTTCTAAACAGCTGTAGTTGAAAAGCTACCACTACAAAGGCGAGTGGCTAGTCTGGAGCTTGATCAAGTTTCCGACTGGCCACTGCTGCTTTCATTTCCTGTCATCCTTAGGGCAAAACCGGAATTCGCCGTAATCCTGGCGGGAGGAGTTGAATAGGATCGGAGGTGTTATGAAAAACTACATCACCAAGCCAGTGAAAAATGTTGTGATCTTTACAGTCGCGGCGGTCGTCTTTGTGACTAGCTTCGCGATCCCAATCCTAGCCCAGCAACAAGGGAATCCCGTATATGTACCTCCAGCAATGGAGCGCCGCGAGGCGGACATGGCTAACCAGCGCGAGACGCGGCAACGGGAGATGATGCGCGAGAGCCTTGGGAGAGTACCTGAAAGGCGTCGCGATCCCAGATACGTTCAAGCTGTTATCGCACAAATCAACCAAGACTTTGAGCGCATTCAGCTTGTTCGCAATCAGATAGTACGCTTCCAATCGGCCTCCGATGGGCCAGATTATAAGTTTATTTCGGACGCTGCCGCAGAGGTGAAGAAGCGCGCCAACCGGCTCAAGAGCAATTTGGCGCTTGCGGACACGGAGGAAGATGAAAAAGTTGAGAAGATTCCGGGAGAGCTCAATGGCGAGCAAGTAAGGACCGCCCTCTCGACGCTCTGTGACCGAATCGAAAGCTTTGTTAAGAGCCCTGTATTCGAAACGCCCGGCGTGATTGACGTCCAGGTAATAGCTAAAACGAGCCGGGATCTTCGCAGCATGATTGAACTCGGCGACAGCATTAGTAAGAGCGCCGAGAGGCTCAGCAAGACGCCTCAGAAATTCTAATTTTTTCCAAAGCATAGCTCCTAACCTCACGGTTTCGTGATAACACTACTTCAAACCGTCCAGCTTCAGCACATTGTGCTTCTCATTTTCCGGAAGTTGTGCATAAAGCTCTGTAAACGCGGCATTGGTCCAGCCAAATCCAATCTCATTTGATTTATATCCAAATTTCAGTCTCGCACTGACTTCCGATTCACGTCGCTCAACGTCATATTTCTCAACTATCGTGTTGTGCTGGATGAATTCCTTCAGAATCATGGAAAGAAAATTTGTAGTGATGCGGTCAGCCTCCTTGTTATATCCATAGCGGCGCAATCCCTGGATCGCGATCATCTCGGTGGGAGCCCAACCGAATGGTGCGTCCCATTGGCTGCCGCTTACGTTCGTGCTGGTGAGAAGACCGCCCGGCCGCTCAAAACGATCGAGGTTGGCCACAATCCGCGCTGCCTGCCTGCGATCAGCAATTCCCACCCAAAGAGGGTAGAAAGTCGTGACGAACGGGTAGCGTCGTAGTTGTTTTCCTATGAAGTTGTAGTCATAGTAAAGGCCATCCTGTTCATCCCACATGAAGCGGTTGATGCTGCGACGCCTTTGTTCGGCGCGAGTGGCCCACACACGTCCTTCGCGCAGGCGTCCCAGAATTCTCGATATTTCCGCCATGTCGGTTTCCATGAGATAGAGCAAAGAGTTCAAGCAAGCGGGATCATAATGGGTAATATCGATGTTGAACGGTCCAAAGCGATTAGAGGGGTCGAAGCCCGACTCTCGCATCGAGCGATCGCCTTTGTAAAAGAGATCCGTTAATTGATCTTTCTCTTTGTCGTAATACTGGCTCAGGTCATAGTCTGTAATCTTATGTGTGCGATAGTAGTCCTTGACGAGGTCATAGTGGTTTCGTCCCTTGTCGTCCCGTTCTCCCGAAAGAACCTCAGGCGCAGGCCCATCTCCGAAGTCGTAATAGCGAGATAGACCAGTAGCCTTTGTTAAGTGTGGCTCAGCGGTCCAGAAACTGTAATATTTCTCGATCGCCGGAACAGTTTTTCGCAGCCAGGCAATATTCGGCCGCTTGCGGTAAACATTAAGAATCATTTGGGTCAGAAATGGAGGCTGAGAACGAGACAGATAGTAGGTGCGGTTGGCATTCAGAATCTTGCCATAGTGTTCTATCTGGTAGAGAAAGTTATCCGTCATGTTCTTTGCCAACTCCATCTCACCGTCTCGTACAAGCCCGACCTGTGTGAAGTAACTATCCCATCCGTACATCTCATTGAAGCGCCCTCCCGGTACTACATATGGGTAAGGCAAATAAAGCAGACCGTGCTCTCGAATCTCGGCGACATTCGCCGGCAGTTGCCGAAGTTCTATCCTCGCAAAGTCTGCTGACGGCATCTGAGCGCGTAAAGTCTGCTCGATACGATGGGTGTTTTCCTGGCGTGAGAGATAGACAGGCCAGCGGTTGCCAGGCATTGGCTGGAACTTGGGATCAGGTGCTGCCTTGGCGAGTTGCGCATTGGAGCGGGTCAATGAATGCCAACTTTCTTTGATATACTTTTGGATGGCTCTGAGTTGCTCGCTGGAGGCTTTATCTGGTGTAGACTCGGATAAGGCAATAGGGAAGCAGGCTAACAGTAAAAGAGTCGCGAGATATTTCCTGCCTAGTTTCTCGGTCATACTTATACCTCCTCAAAGCCCCTGGGCTTGCTGTTAAGCTTTAATCTGACATTCAAATCGAAGAAATCGAGTCGCGGCCTGGCTGAGGTAAGCATAAGTTAGATTGTTGATTCGCAACAATATATTTCTGTGTGTAGCAATGTTTCGAAAGAACGATGAGCCAAGCTAGTTGAGTGTAAGATCCCTTCGCTACCGAGGTTGTGTGAAACTTGATCTAATGCTAATTACGGTCTCGGGGAATCTCACAATTTTATGGCAGACCTCAAACTTAAAGATGTGTCCAAGACCTACCCGACAAACATTCGCGCGGTCGCTCCCACGAGCGTTGAGATCGGAGATGGCGAGTTCGTCGTTCTCGTTGGGCCATCAGGCTGCGGGAAATCTACCTTGCTAAGAATGATTGCCGGCCTCGAAACGGTTTCCGGGGGAGAAATCCGCATTGGTGGCACTTTAGTCAATAACGTTCCGGCCAAGGATCGGGACATCGCCATGGTCTTCCAGAATTACGCTCTCTACCCGCATATGACCGTCTACGAGAACATGGCCTTCGGTCTGAAAATAAGAAAACTTCCCAAGTCGGAGATAGACTCCCGCGTCCGCCGAGCGGTGGACATATTGGGTCTGAATGATTTCCTGCACAGAAAACCAAAGGCGCTGTCCGGCGGTCAGCGCCAGCGCGTCGCAGTAGGGCGCGCCATCGTGAGGCAACCGAAGATATTTTTGTTCGATGAACCGCTCAGTAATCTAGACGCCAAATTGAGAGTATCTATGCGGGCGGAGTTGATCAAGTTGCATAAGACGCTGGCGGCCACGATGATCTACGTCACTCATGATCAGGTTGAAGCGATGAGTATGGGTGATCGTTTGATTGTGCTCAAGGATGGTGTAGTGCAACAAATCGGCGCCCCGTTGGAAATCTACAATTGTCCGGCCAATCAGTTTGTTGCCGGCTTTATCGGCAGCCCATTACTTATAGCCGATGGACTACAGGTTAAACTTCCCGCCAAAAAGAGAGTATCCCTTAGCGAAGTCGGCAGCAGCGAAAATCGGGCGGTGGTTCTCGGCATTCGGCCCGAAGATATTTCTGAACGACGTTTATATAACGGTCCAATTGACGACAACGTGATCGAGGTACGAGTCGATTTCCTGGAGCCTCTAGGCAGCGAGGTGCTTGCTACCTGCTCACTAGCTGAACGTGAGATCATCGTTCGCTTGAATTCACGAACGGCCGCAAAGGCTGACGAAACAATTGAATTAGTTCTCGACATGGAACGCGCTAAGCTTTTTGATCCTGCAACAGGTGACGCGCTCTTGTGAATACACGGATCTTGCAATTTTGCGACAACTCGACCCGCCCGCTACCGCAGGCGGTACTGACCAAGACTTAGCATGCGCCTGCTAACCATCGCTTTGCTGCTTACTCTGCTGGTGAGTTGTCCGACTCGTCGGCGCGCAGAGATCGATGGACCAGACGGTCACATCACGCTTACTTACTGGAGCGCAACCAATGCGCAGGAGCTTGAATTCGCTAACCGAATGGCGGCTGAATGGAACGCGCAGCACTCTCGCGTTCAAATCAAAGTCGAGCCTGTCCCGCAGGGACAGTCTTCGGAAGAAGTCATCCTGGCTGCCGTTGCCAGCAACACGACGCCGGATATCTATGCCAATGTTTTCCCCGGCGCGATGCAAGACCTGCTCGATGCCAGAGGCGTGATCCAGCTAGATGCTTATCCGGACTTCTTCACCGCAATGGGCGAGCGCATGCCGCCGGCGCTTCTGGAACAATATCGCTCTATCGACGGCTATTATTATCAGGTACCCTGGAAATCCAATCCCGTCATGGTGTTGTACAACACACGAATGCTGCGAGAGGCTGGTATCACGACTTTGCCGGTCACCTATTCGGAGTTTCTCGCAGCCGGCGCTCGTGTCACCCGTGACCGCGATGGTGATGGACGAACTGACCAGTGGATGGCCACTATTGATTACTTCCCCATTTGGTACAAGCGGTTATTCGATTACTATCCGCTGTATCTTGCCGCCGACAACGGTCAACCATTGGTCCATCACCGTCAAGTGAGGTTTGACAACGAATACTCAATCGCGGTCTTTCAGTTTTTGCATGAGTGCTTTGCCAGAGGGTACGTCCCGCGCCAATCTTTTCAGGGTGATGTTTTCCTCGATGGCCGCGTGGCGGCGAAATTCACTGGGCCGTACAGCATCAGCCACCTTGAGCGATACCGGCCTGCCGACTTCGAATATTCTTTCGGGCCGGTGCCACGGCCCGATAACGTCACGGGGGCACCCGTAAGCTATGCCGATCCAAAGAGCATTATCATATTCAGGAGATGCCAGCACCCGCGCGAGGCTTGGGAGTTCATCAAATTCGTCATTTCCAAGCGGAACGATCTACAACTGCTGGAATTGACCAGCCAGTTGCCAATCCGTGCCGGACTCACTGGAGATCAAATCTTCGCCGATTACTTTAAGCGCAATCCGCGCATGGTCCAGTTTGCCGAGCAAGTGGCCATCGCGCGCAGCATTGACTCGTTCGCTGAACTGAAGGAGATTTTCGACACTATCGCTCAGGAACTTGAAGCCTCGGTTGTCTTCGACCTCAAATCACCAGAACAAGCAGTGCACGATGCAGCCAGGAGAAGCCAACAAATTCTCGATGCTGAGTAAGCAGGGTGTGCCCGGTCAGATTCCGGGCGCCGGAACGATTGTGGTTCCCCCGGCGCCCGTAACCCGCGCGCCGGCATCGGATAGGGTAGGTTACCTAATGGTTCTTCCCTACCTTCTCCATCTTGCCGTGTTTCTCGGCTACCCGCTCGCCTTCGCCTTCGTCCTGGTTTTTCATCGCTGGAACATCTACACGCCGATGAAGTGGGTGGGCTTTGGCAATGTCAAGCTTTTGCTCACCGATCCGCTAGTCTGGCGTGCGCTGGTCAACACATTGTACTTTTTGCTGATCCACATTCCGCTGCAGTTGGCCGTGGCGCTGGGCTTGGCTCAACTGCTCAATCAAAAGATTCGCGGACGAGCTTTCTTTCGCGCCAGTTACTTCATGCCGGTAGTCGTCTCAGGCGTCGTCGTCACCATTCTCTGGCAACAGTTGTACGCGACTGAAACCGGATTAATTAACGTGTTGCTTGACCGGTTCGGCTTACCTGCAATCGGGTGGCTTACGGATCGTCGCTACGCGATGCCAGCAATTGCCATCATGGCAACATGGAAGAATGTTGGTCTTTATGTGGTGCTCTTTCTGGTCGGATTGCAGGCGATTCCCACTGAACTATATGAAGCGGCCCAGCTCGATGGCGCGAGCGCCTGGCAAGAATTTCGGCTAATCACGATTCCGATGCTCAATCCCACGATCATGCTTGTGCTCGTCCTTTCGACCATCGGCGGTTTTTCGCTTTTCATCGAACCTTATGTCATGACGGGCGGTGGACCCGCCAACAGCACGCTCTCAGGCATTCTCTACCTCTATAAGCAAGCGTTCTTCTTCAGCAAGATGGGATACGCCACAACCATCGGTTTCTTTTGGGCGATGATCATTTTTCTAGTTGTCCTCCTGCAGCGGCGTTTCGTCGAAACTGAGGTAGGGTGATGAAGCGTCTTCTGCTATATCTGACTCTAACAGTGGGCGCCTTCGTCTTTCTTTACCCGTTCGTCTGGATGCTCGGGGCAACGCTCAAACCGGAAATCGAGATCGCGGGTTTCAATCCTTTTTCATCACACTTCACGCTCGAGAACTACGGCTTCGTCCTCCACAAGATTCCAATTCTTCGCGGGTTCGGCAACAGCTTGGTGGTCTCAATTCTAGTGACCACTTCGGTGGTTGTCTTCGGCTCGCTGGTCGGCTATGCGCTCTCGCGGCTCAATTTTTACGGCCGCGAGATGGTCTTTAATCTCGCGCTAGCCACCATGATGATCCCGGCGCAGCTCACGCTGATTCCTTTGTACACAATGATGGTCAGCTTTGGGTGGGTCAATTCGTATCTGGCGCTGATTGTGCCGGCGATGATGAGCAGTTATGCGGTGCTGCTTTTCCGCCAGTTCTTTCGGTCTATCCCACAATCTTTGATCGAAGCGGCACGTCTGGACGGGTGTTCTGACTGGCGCATTCTTTTCACAATCGTATATCCGCTTTCAAAGCCAGCTATCATGACCGTCGCTATCCTAACCTTCATGGGTGTCTGGAACGACGTGCTTTGGCCGCTGATGGTGATTCGCAATTCAGAGTTGATGACGATGCCGCTGATGGTCACACTCTTTGCCGTAGGAGGACAGGCCGAGTCGCGGCTGGGGGTGCAATTGGCAGCGGCAATGTTACTCGCCTTACCGGTCATCGTTGCCTACATTTTTCTTCAACGTTACCTGATCGAGAGTATCGCAAGCAGCGGTATGAAGAGCTGAGCACTCTTAATGTCAAGAATTAACCCGCTTCTGAGAATCATCGCCTTCGGTTCTCTTCTGAGTATTGTCGCCTCTGGGATAATCCGCCACACGCCGCCCTGCGGAGAATGGCAGCGCATCTCGTCAGAGCCGATCATGCGGCCTCGTGGCGAAGCGTTTGAATCCGCTGGCGTCTTCAATCCCGCGGTGTTGAAAAGAGACCACCAGTTCATCATGCTCTATCGCGCGCAAGACAAGAACGGGACTTCGCGGCTTGGCTACGCCACCAGCTCTGACGGCATAAACTTCATCCGCCGGATCGATCCAGTGATGGAACCGGCCACAGAATACGAGCGAGAAGGCGGTCTGGAGGATCCGCGCTTGATCAAGATCAGTGACACTTACTATCTGACTTACACTGGCTATAACAAAAAGGACGCTCAACTCTGTCTGGCTACCTCCAGAGATCTCATCCACTGGGAACGTCAAGGCGTGATCCTGCCAGCCTACAAAGGCCGATGGAACGTTGGCTGGACCAAAGCTGGAGCCATCGTCTCGCAGAAGATCAACGGCAAGTACTGGATGTATTTCATGGCCGACGCCGATAAACACCCCAATCAGATGGGTGTGGCTTATTCCACTGACTTGGTCCACTGGATAGAGCCGCTTGACCGCCCCGTGCTCGCACGGCGTCCCAGCTATTTCGATTCCTATGTGGTGGAGCCGGGTCCCCCTCCGGTGTTGACTAAAGATGGAATTTTCCTCGTATACAACGGTGCCGATGACCGAACCACTTACGCCACTGGATGGGTTCTGTTCGACAAGAACGACCCTACCAAAGTGCTGGCGCGTGCTGAGAAGCCGATCTTTAGTGTGGAAAAGGACTGGGAGAAAATCGGACATGTCCCGAATGTGGTGTTCGTGTCGGGAGCGGTGCGCGATGGCAACAGATGGCTTTTTTATTACGGCGGGGCGGACAAATATGTAGGAGTCGCCGTCGCCTCAGCACTTTGATTCGCTGGCAAATATGATGGTGGAGTTCTCCTTTAGCAATCTAAAGCCTATAAATTCTCGCCTCCCAACCTTTCAAATTCACGACCGTAACATTCTCCTCTTTGCTGCCTAAGTTCGAAAGGGCTAACTGACGTGCCTTTAATTTGTCGGGCAGCGTGTATGCCACATCGTTCTTGGAAAAATTGAGAAGGACCAGATACTTATCCGCATCGAGTGTGCGGGTATAAGCAAAGATTGAAGCATTCTGTGGGTCGAGGTCTTTGTAGTCGCCGTAAATTAGCGCAGGGGTTCTCTTGCGCAACTCGATCAATTTCTTGAAATAGAAATAGATCGAGTTCGGGTCTGCCAAAGCTTGCTTAGCGTTAATCTCTTTGTAATTCGGATTGACCGCAAGCCATGCTTTAGAGGCTGTAGTGAAACCGCCGTTGGGGGAGGCGTCCCATTGCATTGGCGTACGAGCGTGGTCGCGGCTGGTTTTCCGTAAGTGAGAAATATATTCGGTGATACCGACCTGGTTGGTCAAAACCTCCGCCTTCCAAGCGTTTTTTACCTGAATATCATCAAACTCGTCGATTCTCGTGAAAGGATAATTGGTCATTCCCAATTCATCACCTTGATATATAAAAGGCGTTCCCTTCTGCGTAAGCAGCATCGTGGCCAATGCTTTCGCTGAAGGCACGCGATACTTTGGGGAGTCGTCGCCAAATCGAGAGACCACGCGCGGGTTGTCGTGGTTGGACAGAAAGACCGTATTCCAACTATGTACATCCAGCGCCTTATCGAAGCGCGAGTAAATGGCTTTCACAGCGGGCCAGGTCCAGGGTTTCCACCGCCAACGCTTGCGGTCGATGCTGACGACATCAAACTGAAAAATCATATTCAATTCATGGCGTCTTTCATCCACCAGCAGAGGCGTTTTTTCAAGCGTGAGACCGGCAGCTTCGCCCACGGTCATCACATCAAATTTTGACAAAACTTCACGGTTCATCTCTTGAATGTAGTCGTGGAGTTTTGGACCGGAAGCGTACACCTTTCCGTAATTGCCATCATAATCCTTCGGAAAATCAGGGAAGCTTTGGTCCTTTGAGATGAAGGGAATTACGTCCATGCGAAAGCCATCTGCTCCCTTATCGAGCCAGAATTTCATGATGTCGTAGACTTCGCCGCGCACTTTCGGATTGTCCCAATTCAAATCGGGCTGTTTTTCGGCGAAGAGATGCAGATAATATTCGCCGGTCGCCGGGTCTTTCTTCCAGGCGGGACCTGAAAAGTACGAGACCCAGTTGTTAGGCTCTTTGCCGTCTTTGGGCGAACGCCAAATGTAGTAATCGCGATAAGGATTGTCTTTTGATTTTCGACTCTCAACAAACCACATATGTTCGTCGCTTGAATGGTTCACCACAAGATCAAGAATCAATTTCATGTTGCGTTCTTTGATGCCCTTGAGCAACTGGTCGAAATCCGCCATCGTGCCGAACTCGGCCATTATCTTTCGGTAGTCGCGGATGTCGTAACCATTATCGGCATTCGGTGAATCGTACATGGGGCTCAGCCAGATAACGTCTACGCCCAGGCCCTTGATGTAATCGAGTTGAGAAGTAATACCTTTCAGATCGCCGATTCCATCGCTGTTGGAATCTTTGAACGAGCGTGGATAGATTTGATAGACAACGGCTTCTTTCCACCACTTTTTGGAGTAACCGTTTGCGGTAGTGTCATTTTGGATGCGGAGATTTAGCAACGCCTTTGTGATCGTCCTCCCTTCGGTTGGACCGGACATCAAGAACAATGGAACCGCAAACAGCATGATTATTAAATGTAGATTCTTCATTGAAAAGCTCCCTTGAGTCCTCGGGTGCGACTTCGGGCACACTCGCAGATTTCTTTAAGGGGTCCGCTTTCCTATATAGCACAGTTTCTCATACCACGTCTTACTAGCGGTTTCTCTTTGTAGTCGCGCTCGACCCTGGGCCCCAGCTTCGACTAATGGATTGTTCGAGAGTGCGTTGTTATACTTCGGCCTTGTCGCGAGAACCCGAAAGAATGCGGTTTAATGTTCGACACACTGATGATTTAAGTTGAAAATTTAGCGTCGAACCATACACAAGTATTCAACAGATAGAGATGTTGGCCTTCCTCTACTTAGCGGCCATGACATACATGGGGGATCGTGTCTGTCGCTACTTTTACCAGTTCATCTCTTTCCAGCACCGCATCGCAACTTCATTCCTGGTTGGCCTACTGTTAAGTACATGGATTACTTACTTGGGCTCATTGGCTTTTGCCTGGTCTCGTCAGCCGCTTATAGCGGGGAACTTGATCTTCCTTCTCGTATTCATTCTCGTAGCCTATGAAATGCCGCATCGCCCATCCCCAAACTACCTTGCTAGTTCCCGCCCACGACCTGTTGGACGAAACCTATGGGACGAGGTTTGCGTCGGTGCTTACTTAGCATTCGCCTGTTGGCTAATGTTCGCCACGTTGAACTTCAAGAACGGGAGTTTTCAAATAGCGTTCCGAATTTTTTCCCCGGAGGGTTAATCCGATATCATTTTCTCTTCTGGTTTCAAGCCGCCAATCTGGAATTCCTTGGTCTCAATCCCGTTTGGAGTGTCAATCTACTCAGTATAATTTCGCTGGTCGCACTCCTCATTCTCATCATGACATTCTCGGAAATATTGTTTAATTCTCGGGTCGTTAGCCGGATTGCGACTTCGCTGTTCTTTTTCTCAAGCTCGCTCTCTTACCTACCTTTTTTGCGGTCTCAACATAGTTTTGGGGGAGCGATAAGATCGATTCTAAATGCCGATCAATTCCTTTCTTCTGGCTACCCTTTTCGAGGAGACGACTGGGGCGCGCTGACGGTGAGCGTCTTTGGCAACCAACGGCATCTCATCAGTGGCATGGGATTAATTTTTGTTGTCTTGACTTTTTTAGTTGATCGGTACCAATTCAGTAGGCCTGCCGTTAAGGTTGTTTCTTCAGAGAGCGGAGAGCGTGGACCTTCCACAAAGATCCATGATGGAGATCAGATAGGAAAGTCTTCATCGGCGAGGGCCTTCCGAGTCGATCTCATGGCTTTCATCTTTTCCGGAGCTTTGATCGGAGCGCTTCCTTACTGGAATAGCGCCATATTCATCTCGGCGCTGATAGTCTTGGCCTTCATGTTTCTGCTGTACAACTTCAAACTGTTTACCGGGTCTCTACTCGCCACTGCGCTTTTGATAGGGCTCCCTCAGGTGCTACTGCTTAGATTAGGCAATGGGGGAACGCAATCGGTATTTCATTGGGGATACACGATACAACACCCAACGTTGATGCTAGTCGTGAAATATCTTGGCTGGACCTTTGGGTTCAGGTGGATTCTGGTCCTTATCGCGCTGATCTTGCTCTCCGGCTTTCATCGGCGCTTGTTCATTGCGGTCTCATCCTTGTTAGCCGTCGTCTTTTTGTTCCGGCTTAGCACAGACGTCTTCAATAACCATAAGTTGCTCAACGTCTGGAGTATTTTCGCAAGTATCTATGCGGCGTATGCGCTTTGGCGCATAGGCAAAACCAAAACAATCGGACCAGCTCTCGCCGTGTTTTTGACGATCACGATGATCTTTGAGGGATTCATAGATATGTTTCCGATCCACAATGATCCTGTTTTGAGCGTTCCTTATGAAAATGATCGCTTAACTAAATGGCTGTTGGATAATACCCAACCTGCGGACATCTTCTTAACTCATACTCTACTAACCCATCCAATTCTACTTACTGGCCGCAAAGTGTTTCTGGGCTACACATTATTCGCATGGACCGCTGGCTATAACGTCGCTGAACGAGAAGAAATATACCGTCGAATGTTCGAGGAGATGGATCCGGTTGAACTTGTCCGCCTGCTCAATAACAACAACATCGCTTACATCGCCATTGATGATCAAGTTCGCTGCAACAGGGACATAGGTCAACTAAATGAGAAAATTTATCAGGAGCATTTTCAAATGGTTTTTCAGGACACCGAAAATCAATATGCTAATTTGACGATTTATAGACGGCCGCGTGAGGAGCTGAAACTTAGGGACAACCTGTAAAATAAGTCTGTCTTGCGGGACTTTTCCCGGGTTGGTCAGCGTTTCCTTTCAGCAGTCTTTTCCACAAGGTGACCGCCTTTCACATATCTTCCGTCAGTGCGTACCGAATCGAACGCTAAGCATTGACCCCGAGCGAGACTTTGGAAAGAATCTATTCGTTCTGTTGCTCGTCCGGCAGATTTCAGTTCAGGCGAGCAATGACGGGTTCATTCATTGGAGACACTAACCATGGAAAGATCAATCAAGCAAAAATTCATTTGTTTACTTGTTTCCATTTTTACCTTGTCCGTCAGTTGCGGTTCTCCGTCTCCTAAACCACCGAAGGCAATAAAAACGGTGGCTTTCATTACCAATACCACCTCTGACTTTTGGAGAATCGCGCGTCAGGGCTGCGAGAAGGCTGACGCTGAACTGGCCGACGTGAGGGTCGCATTCAACACAACAAATGACGGAACAATGGAGGAGCAGAATCGACTGGTGCGGCAGGCATTGGACAGGAACGACGCTGACGCCATTGCAATCAGCCCGATCGATCCGGCCGCTCAGAAGAAGGTCATTAATGATGCGGCGAAGAGGGCTTTGGTCATCACACAGGACAGCGATGCACCGGATAGCGATCGCACACTCTACCTGGGCGCAGACAACCGCGCCGCTGGACACCAGGCTGGTGAACTCATCAAGAGAGCTCTGCCGCAGGGTGGACAGATCATGGTCTTCGTAGGTAGGCGCGAGGTACAAAACGCGCAAGAACGATTTGAGGGACTGAAGGAATCGCTGCAAGGTTCGAAGGTTGAGATCATTGACCTGATGACTGACGACGCTGACTCAACTCGCGCCAGGGAAAATGCTTATCAAGCTCTGAAGCAACATCCCGACATAGCCGGCATGGTCGGTTTGTGGTCCTACAACGGGCCCTCAATTTTGCAGGCCCTCAGGCCTGAGAACAAGCTCGGCAAGATCAAGATCGTATGCTTTGACGACGATCGGCAAACGCTTGCAGGAATCAAGGAAGGAGCAATCTTTGGTACTGTGGCGCAACAGCCGTTCGAATACGGTTATCAAGCAGTTCAAACGGCAGCGAAAATCCTGAGAGGCGACCGTTCGGTAATCCCCCAGAGTAAAAGGATCTTCATTCCCACCGTGGTCGTCCAGCACGATAACATTGACGAGTACATCAAGAAATTGGATCATTTGCTCGGAAACACACCAGGTTAGGCTCACGGAGCACTATGTTTAATGTGAGGAAGTTTGCTGACAGGCAAGGGTGGGAACGAATGGCGCTGAGCACGCTTCCTTTGCTGAAATTCGGCTATCCACTATAGAGGAGACACAATGCAAGTAGGGTTAATCGATAAGTCACCGCGAAAGGCCGATGCGCTGCACTAAATCTTGGAATCTCTGATCCGGACGAACAACACTGAACTGTGGCCACACTTTGAGATAAACCAAGTGGAAGCAATGCTCCCTGGATGCTCTTTCCAACAATTGAAATGCCTGCTCGTTGTCGCCAAGTGCCACATAGATTGCCGCTGTCTCATATGATGACACATAGGGTTGCTTTGAAAGCTCAGTTAGCTCATTAAGTATCATTGTTGCTTGATCTTTCCTGTTAGCCTTCGCATAGGCGTGGCCAAGAGACGCCTTCATCAGCGGACTGCCTCCCGATAGGGTGGTTGCCTTTTGAAACGCTGCAATGGCTTCGTCAAACATGCCCTTTTGCTCGTAGGCCAGCCCGAGGTGCCAGTGCGCCACGGCGAAGTTTGGATCCATCTCTATCGTCCCGCGGCACTGTTCTATGGCCTCGTCATAGCGCCCGGCGAAGTAGAGAGTCGCTCCCATGAACGTATTCATTACAAGAGACGTTGGCTCAAGAGCCAGCGCCCGTTTCATTTCCCGTAGAGCTTCTTCCGGTCGCCCCGTTGCCGTTAAATAGTGGATGGCATACCACTGGTGAGCCGTTGCATAATCCGGGTTGAGTTCTATACTGAGCTTGAACTCTTTCTCCGCCTCCGACCAATTCCAGTCGTAATTCATCAGGACGTGAGCCAGCGACGCATGCGCTTCGGCGAGTGCATTATCTATCGCCAGCGCATTCATTGCAGCTTCTTTCGCCTTCGGCATTGTTTCGTTGGGGGCGGCAAAATTGTAGAACGTCAGTCCGATGTAAGAATCCGCCAACCCCGCGTAAGCGAGCGTGTAGTTAGAATCTTTTTTGACCGCCTGCTTGAACTGTACGATGCCTCGATTGAAACCGTGTTCTGTTCTCTTATTCCAGAAATAGCGGCCTTTGAGGTAAAGCTGATAGGCTTCGGCGTTATCGGTGTAACGCCTTGTCAAACGCTTCTGCTCTTCGCCTGAAAGCTTCAGGGCCAGCGCTTCCGCTACCTTACCGGAGATAGAGTCTTCGACTTTGAATATATCTGTAAAATTTTCGTCGGACTTGTCCGCCCAAAGCACCGAGCCATCAGCCACGCTCACAAGCCGCGCTGTAACTCTTACCCTATCTCCCAGCCTTCGGATGCTTCCCTCCAAGACGGTGTCCACCTCAAGTTCTCGACCAGCCACAACCGTCTCCTTCTCAGAGGAGGTGTACTTGAGGACGGCGCTGGTTGGGCGCACTGTTAGTAGCTTTAGACTACTGAGCCTGGTTGTTAAGGTCTCGGCTATTCCAATGCCTAGATATTCATCGCTGCCATCTACTCCAAATGACTTAAACGGAAGCACCGCTATTGATTTGATGGTCCTGTCGGCGATTTGCTCAGGCTTGACCCTTGCTACGAAGCGGTAGCCGCGACGTGGCACCGTCTCTATAAATTTCTGACTTTCACTCTCGCCCAGCGCTTTCCTCAACAGCGAGATGTTCTGCGCGAGGCTCCCCTCTTCAACAAAGCTATCGGGCCAAAGCCTTTGCATCAATTCGTTCTTCTCAAGAAGGTGCCCGCTGTTCTCCACAAGCGCCAGCAGCATGTCGAATGCCTTCGGAGTGAGCGGAACAATTTCTCTGTCGTGCAGCAGAAGGCGTTCCTTCGCATCGAGGCGGAACCGACCGAAATCGTACAAATGCCTTGTTAGCCGGTTCATAAGCGCTTTCAGAACTTCATGAGAATTTTATGAGAGTTTTGTCCAGACTTTCGCAGGACTTCCAGACTGCCTCTGGAGCAACGTGCAGCGCGTGGAGTACGAGTAACAAAGCTTGGGTTTAGAAGTCCAAAGGGCTCGCATACTTTAGCCCAATCGGGCAGCCGCATCAATTGCGGGAAACCGGAAGAAACAAGGACTGAGTTTTTCACTACCCCGACTCGCGGCTGGTGTAAGTTTAGAAAAGGAGAGTTCCAATGAGATACGCTACTGAAACTATCAAGCGCAAAAGTCGCTGGCTATCGGTTTTAATGCTGATTGCCCTGACCACAATCAACCTCGCGCCAGATACCTCGGCGCGACGCGCCCCTGTCACGCCACAAAGCACCGTCTCTGAGGTCGGAAATCAGACGGACATGGTGCTCGATTGGAACGCACATGCGGCCAACGCAATCGTCGGGGTTGCGGGGATGCGTCCCGAGCGGGGATTAATTCGCCTGTCGATGGTTCACATTGCCATCTACGACGCGGTCAATGCCATCGAAGGATATCCTTCGCAGCCGTATGGGGTGACCCCAAGCGTGGTCTCTCCCGCATCGCCTGAAGCTGCCACGGCAGCCGCTGCACACGACGTGCTGGTCGCGCTGTTTCGGGCGTCTGGATGCCAACCCCTCCGGCCTTCCTTCCTGCCGCGGCCCCCGAGACCGCGCACGTTCAACCCTTCGCGCTCAAGAGCCCTTCGCAATTTCGGGCCGAGCCACCACCGGCGTTGACCAGTGACACCTGGGCGCGCGATTACAACGAGGTCAAGAGTCTCGGACCCGCCACCGGCAGCACGCGCACACCCGAGCAGACCGACATCGGACGCTTCTGGTCAGACCAGCCTATACTGCAATGGAACCGCGCGTGGCGTAAGATCTCCATCGAGCACGGACTCTCGCTACGGGACAACGCCCGCTTCTTCGCTATGCTTGCCATGGCGAGCGCGGACGCGATAATCGCCTGCTGGGATACTAAGTACACCTACAACTTCTGGCGCCCGGTGACTGCGATCCGCGCGGGCAACACCGACGGCAACCCCGGGACCGAGCCTGACCCCAACTGGATAGCGCAGGTGATTACCCCGAACCACCCGGAGTACCCGGCGGCGCACGGCTGCTTCAGCGGCGCTTCGACCCAAACGCTGAAATTCTTCTTCGGCACAGACGATTTTGACTTCACCATAGACAGCAACATCCCCGGCCTGACAAACCCTCAGCGCTCCTACAGCAGCTTCTCGCAGGCGCTCCATGAAGTCTCCGACGCCCGCGTCTATGGCGGCATGCACTACCGGAACTCAACGCACAAGGGAGGGAACATCGGCAAGCAGGTCTCGCATTATGTGACAAGGCACTTCTTTCGTCCATCGAGAGGGCGCAACGATTAACATCATTATCAAGCGCGACCCCTTCCGGGCAATTCGTCGTGGACGCCAACTTTTTCAGCACAAGTACACAAGACTACAAGGACTTGGACCGTGAATGGGATGTTCAATAACCTTTTCTCAACGGCCAGTGCCCTCTTCCACTCCGCCGGACGACGGCAGCGGGTTTCCGACGCTGAAGCATTCAGCCAATCAGCCGTTCCTCGTGAATAACATCTTCACAGACTTCAAGCGTCACGATCTGGGGCCCAACTTTTACGAGAGAATGTCAGTTACTTGCGAGATATCGGCGCGCCTTCTCAGTCTCGGGGCGGGGGTCGCCAGAGCCCGCCAATTCAATCAGCCTGGAGAAGTAGTGCCGCGCCTTATCGCGGTTGCCGGACTGCGCCGCCGCCTGCCCCGCGCCGTACAGCCCGCGATAGCGGTTCGGCTCGCGCTGCTGCGAGGCCTCGTACTCTTTGAGCGCCGCCGGAGGGCGCTTCAATTCCATCAGCATGTCGCCAAGCAGCTCGCGCGTGGGCAGCAGGCGCGCCGGCGTGACGATGTTCTTCTCGCTCTTGTCCTCGATGTCGGCTGCCTGGCGCATGAGCGCTAGAGCGTCGGTGCTCTTCTTCTGCGCGAGCGCGACCCAGGCGAGCGATGCGAGCCGCATCACCTCGACTTCGTTCGCCCAGTACTCGCTCTTCGCCGCCTTCAGCTCGTCGCGCAGTGCCACTATCCGCTCGACATCCTTCTGTGCCGCGGCAGGATCGCCGCTCCCCGCCGCGCCGAGAGCGCGCGCGAAATGCGTCATCGCTTCAGTGAATGGAAACTTGCTCGGCGTTGGCTGAAGCTGTGCCGCCTCGCCCCAGGCGCCGCGCTCGAGCGCATAGCGCGCCGGCATCGCCGCGAGCCCATACGGCGCCGTGGCGCGTGCCGGATTGAACCCTGTCAGCGTGCGCGCCTCGTCGAAGGTCCTGCGCGCGTCGCTGTCGCGGGCGAGCTGCAGATAGGCGTAGGTCATGAAGTCCATCGCGTGCACCGACTCATCGGGCTCGTTGCTCTTCTGCGCGACCGTGGTCGAGCGGCGGTTGGTCGCGACGGAGTCGGCCCAGGCGCTGACCCGGGTGAAGATGTGCGAGGGCATGTGCAGCGCGTGTGGCGCATCGGGCGCGATGTCGGCGTAGCGGCGCGCCGCGGGCAGGCCCTGCGCGGCGATCGGCGGCGCGTCGTAGCTATGGATCAGGTAGTGTGCG